>LULL01000168.1_pt1 | contig 47947 bp, 45 predicted proteins | sample 728161 | NCBI WGS metagenome assembly LULL01 (sample SAMN03860290, study PRJNA289734) | marine metagenome | biome: seawater column; feature: ocean; material: water; isolation source: Red Sea water column Station 149 - depth 500m | place: Saudi Arabia: Red Sea | collected 2011-10-15 | depth 500 m
CACCAACATTATTATACCTTTTATGCTATCTTAGATTATAACGGATAATTAGTAAGATGATATAATAAAAACAATTTTAAGCTTTTAAAAGCAAAGTTGAGAACAAGGGTGTCATAAAATACTGGCATTTTAAATATTTGGTTGTGATAGGATAAATGGAATAAAAGATGTTTAGACAGATAAAACATATATTTTTTGTGGGATTTTTTTTATCAGCTTCAGCACAGGCAAGCATTAATTTTGAGAAAACTAAACAGGAGTATATGAGCGTTCTTGATAAGCCATATGTTCTTCTTCCTCATAAAGGCTCATTTTTATATCCTATTTCTTATAATGCCAGCCCTAATCAAGAAGTGTATGAATCACTTTTGACTGTGGATGAAAAGGATAAGAACAGGGGAGACTTTAATCGGCACTTAGAAGCTGAGTTTCAAATTAGTTTTTTAGTTTTAGCAAATAAAAACTTTCTGGAAACAGATTATTATTTGTTTTTTGGCTATACTCATCATTCGTGGTGGCAAGTTTATAATGATGACTGGTCAAGGCCTTTTAGAGAAACAAATTATGAACCAGAGCTTTTTGGAAGAAAGATTTTTAATTCTCCGGTAAACTTAGGCATTGGAAAAATGATTATGATGGATTTAGGCTATGTACATGAGTCTAATGGTCAAATCCAAGAATTGTCTCGGAGTTGGAATCGGTTTTTTATCCGTTCTTATTTTCTTTACGAAAATTTTGCGGCTAATATCTCTCTTTGGGCCAAAATTCCTGAAAAAGATGAGAATAGCGATAACAAAGATATACAGGACTTTAGAGGACTAGGCGAGATTAATTTAATTGGTGTAAAAAGTTTTAATCGTTTTAAGTTACGGCTTATCCCCGGTTTTACAAACTTTGGCTATGAACTTAATTATAGTATCCCATGGCGTGAAGGTTTACGTCTTTCTGTGAGAATTGGCCAAGGTTATGGTCTTTCACTGCAAGATTATAATCATGAGACAAATAGAATATCTCTTGGTGTGGAATTAGCACATTTTCTTTAAAGTCTTCGAGTAAGTTTTTCAGTTAACTTGACATTTGAAATGAGAGATAGTTTTTTAAGGCTAAATTAATGTCAGTTTATCGCTAAAAATGAATACGAGATTTTAGATCACAAATTGGATGAATTTTCCGATGCTTGAGTATTGTTAAAAACTGATTAAATTAATTATTACAAATATAATATATAAATTTTTATGAATAATTTACTGAGGAGAGAATTATCTCAAACCAAACAAGTATAAATAAAAACGTTTTTTTTACTTCATCTTTTTTTATTCTTATGATTACTGTTGTTGGCTCTATTTGGCCTACAGAGTTGAGCCTTTTTTTTAAGACTATTCAAACTTGGCTTATCGAAAAAACGAGTTGGCTTTACGTTTTAGCAGTTGGAACAATGCTCTTTATGGTTATTTGGCTTATGGTGAGCCGGCTGGGAGATATAAAGCTTGGTCCTGATCATTCCGCACCTGATTATACAAATATGTCATGGTTTGCGATGCTTTTTTCAGCTGGGATGGGAATAGGCTTATTATTTTTTGGTGTTGCTGAGCCAATAATGCATTTTTCTGCTCCGCCAGTTGGAGATCCTTTGGCCATTGAAACTGCAAAAGAGGCCATGAAGATAACTTTTTTCCACTGGGGACTACATGCTTGGGCGGTTTATGCGACTTTAGCTGTGATTTTAGCCTATTTTTGTTATAGAAAAAATTTACCTTTACTTCCAAGGTCAGCCTTTTATCCAATTTTAAAGGACAAAATCTATGGAAGATGGGGTGATATTATTGATACATTTTCGGTTATAGGAACCATGTTTGGTGTCGCTACATCTTTAGGATTTGGTGTAGCACAGGTTAATGCGGGATTGAGCTATTTGGTTGAAGCTATTCCTCAAGCAGCTTGGGTACAGGTGGTTCTTATTGCTATTATAACTGCTTTTGCTACTGTTTCAGTTGTTTTGGGGTTAGACGGTGGAATAAAAAAGCTTTCTAATATTAATGTTATTTTAGCATTTATTATTATGACCAGCGTGCTTTTATTGGGAAATACAGTCGATTTACTTCAATCTTATGTTCAAAACACTGGTGCCTATCTTTCAGATATAATTCACAAAACCTTTAATCTTTATGCCTATGAAAAGAAGGAATCATGGATTGGTGGTTGGACATTATTATATTGGGGCTGGTGGGTATCTTGGTCTCCCTTTGTTGGAATGTTTATTGCCCGTATCTCAAGAGGAAGAACGATTAGGGAGTTTATGATTGGAGTTTTGTTTGTTCCAACAGGCTTTACTTTTTTATGGATGACTGTCTTTGGAAATTCTGCCATAGATCTTATTTTAAATCAGGGAGCAATGGATTTAGTCTCAATTGTTAACTCTAATGTACCAGTAGCTTTATTTAAGTTTTTTGAATATTTTCCTTTTTCAGCTCTTCTTTCAGTCTTAGGTGTTATTTTAGTTATTACTTTTTTTGTGAGTTCATCGGACTCAGGATCTTTAGTTATTGATACTCTCACTTCTGGTGGAGCTCAAGAACCACCTGTTTGGCAAAGAATTTTTTGGGCCATTACCGAAGGTGTCGTGGCGGCGATATTACTCTTAGCTGGGGGGTTAGAAGCTTTACAAACAATGACTATTGCTTCAGCTTTTCCTATGATTTTTCTTATTATGATTGGGTGTTTTTGCTTTATAAAGTCATTAAGAGCCGATCATCTTCTTTTGAGTTCTGTACAAAATTATAATTCTTCTGTTCAGTTTTCACAGGCGAGCTCTAGTTGGAAGGATCGCTTAAAATCACTGACACATCATCCGCAATTTACTGAGGTTCATGACTTTTTTAAAGAAATCGTTCGTCCAGCTCTTTTGGAATTAAAAGATGAAATGCAACAACATGGTCTAAAGGTTGAGATAAAAGAATTAGCTGAAAGGTCAATTTCTCTTGTGGTTATTAATAATGATGTAGAAGATTTTAAATATGAGGTTCAGCTACGTTCTTTTGAAGTACCAGCTTACGCGCCAGAAGATAATAAGTCTTATTTTAGAGCGGAAATATTTTTAAGGAGTGGTGGACAAGAGTACGATATTTTTGGTTATACAAAAGAACAGGTTGTTGCTGATGCAGTTACTCAGTATGAAAAACACTATCACTTCTTGCATAAATCAAATTCTGAATTATTTACTCCTTAATATTGATAAATAAAGTAAATGGTCGATCCGTGGAAATGCGGATTTGGCCATAAGCTTGATTGCTCAATCCAAAAGAGCTTAAGGGATGGACCTCTTTGCCTTCAATGAGGTACTGGCATTGACCTGTAAGCTCAATAAAGGTTTTTTCAAATACGACCAAGCTAAATAATCCATCGAGTTCTATATCCCATTCTCCAGCGCTGAAAAGTTTAATTTTATTTTCGAATGAAACAGTGCTTTTTTCTTTATTTTTTAAAAAATGATAAACTTCTCCTAGGTTGAAAAGCTCATGATCCTTTCTTCCTCCTAGAAAACCAAAAAGGTGGAGTTGCGAAAAGTCTTTACAATACTTGAGAACAAATGCCAGGTCTGAGAAATCTTTATTTGGGTCGAGCTTTTGATTGAGTGATTTTCCCTTAAATGAGTCTTGGTCACCACAACTAAAACCAGTTTTATCAATTTGAAAGCGAGCGCCGCCATCAATGTATATGACCGGCTCTTTAAGTTTATTTACAGGAAGGGAAAAGGGCATTGGTCCTACAAGATTAATTTTCTCTTGGTTGAATTTTTTGAGATAGTCTTCAATCTTCATTTGAAACTTTGTCTGGAAAGGTTTCCTTGAGATAATTTTTAAAGCTTTCTTTTGTTATTTTTTTATCTCGGTAGTCTCTGAGTTTTTGTATCCAAGTTACTTTTTTTAGTTCAAAGCAATCCATAATATCTCTATACTGATAGGTTAAAGGGTCGACTTGGGTGAAATCATTTGTCTCTAAAAACTTATTTAGGGCGATAAAAAAGCTATCAATCTCTTCTGCTTTTTGTTTACCGATATAGGAATAAGGATATTCTTTTATTGTTTTTTTATCTTGCTCTCCTTGATCATAGATAAGTCCAATGGCATAACCCCCGCCTGCTGAAGTATTGGTTTTAATATCACCATGACCAGCTGTTCTTACTAAGCATGAGTGTTGACTCCAAGAAACTTTTCCCGTAGGGCTTTGAAAGATAATGAGTCTCCAATCAACAGGTAGCGTTTGATATTTATAATCATTCTGCTCTTTGGTCACTGTTGGGATGACAGCTAACTTTTCTAGATTTTGAATTTCATAAAAGTGAGGTTGTTGTTGGACTTTTTTAATAATTTCTTTTCTTTGTTCAGCGTCTAAACAAGGGCCAATAAGAACTCCTGCTCCTCCGGATTGGTCTGGAATTTTAATGACAGCTTGATTCATTTTATTTTCTAGTTCTGTGGCAGATATTCCTTGGGGGGGATGGGCCACATTATGCGTTTTAAAAGTCTTATCAAGAATTCTAAAAACTCTTTTATCGTCTAAGATACGCCCACCAATATTTGAGATAAAAACTTTTTTCTCAATTAATGCCTGAGCAATATCTCCTTTCAAGTTTGTTTTTGGATGCACACCTATCTGATCAAATAAGGTTTGATAAATAGGTTCACCCTTATCATTTAGCTCTACGGCCTCAGGAGTTCCTTGGGTGTCATATAAGTATGAATAAAGAATACCGGGGTGGAGCTTGAGGTTTTGTTTTTGACTGATTCTTTGATTGATATCGCGATAAAATGGGCTTCTAAGGGGAATTTTACTTTGTTCGGAATAGATTAAAAATGATTCTTCACGACGATTATAAATTCCCTTCACAAGGGGATGTTGTTTTGAAAGACAATTAAAACGAACATATCCAGCTTCATCAATGTATAGGTCATTCATTCGAACTAAAGGCATTTTAGCCCGAACAGCTAAAGCTGCAATCTCAGGATGTGCAGGGCTGTATGGCCCAGGGCTCATGACAACACAAATACCTTCATCTTTTTGTGTCCATTCATTGGCACATTCTTCAATGACATTTCTTAAAAGGTAATGGGAATTATCCCAGTCTTGATCGAGATTTGAGTCTTGAAAGAATTTAAGATTAAGCGACTTTAAGTGGTGAAAGAGCTGGTATTGATCTTCAATTCCACAAGGTGTTCCCGCATTATACTCAAAAAAAGTTGTTTGCGGTTTTGAGAGGCTAGAAAGAGCAGCATCAAAGCCGACCAAGGGTAAAAATGGATAATCTTTCAGGTTGGGATGCACTATATTGGGTTCATAGTAAATATTTTCTTGGATAATTTTTAGTAATGTTTGAGCATCATCTTGAGCAATATTAAACTTAGTAAAATCTTCGAGCTTAAGTTCTTTTTTTGAGTAAATTTCTTGTAGGAGTGATCTTAGCAGGTTAAGTGGCTTTTGAGTTGAATCAACTAGCTGCTGTACAAGTTGAAATGACACTGGGGCAAAACCTTGTAAAGGTGTAGAGACGACTTTGCTATATTGCCCACTGGGATCTTTTATTTGAAAATTCATCTCATGCTCACAATGGAGGCTGGAAATCTTTTCTTGTAGTTGAAAGATTTCTTGGGGGCTTAAGTTCATATAGCCTTGGACAAAGTTTTTAATTTCTTTTCGAGAAGATCCATCTTTATTGAAAAAATAATTTTCAGTCTCTAAGAAATAGTCACCTTCAGGAGTTTGAAGATATAATTGATTCATTTTTTCATTCATAATTTTTCCATTTTAGTTTTATTATATAATTTTGCGATGCCCAAACTCTTTGATGCGGAAAAAAAAACAACCTTTATTTTTTTCTAAACGTGTAATCGAGAAGTTAGTAGAAAAACAAGAAAAAATATTTATTTGATTTTAGGCAATGGGGCCGATTAAAGGGGCATAAAACCTAGACAATTGCATGTTAATTAAGAGAGAATGGTGGTTCGTAGGGGCAGGGTTTTGTGCGGGAAGTCTAATCTTGAAACCTATGAATAAACACACATTTTAGAGGGATAGATTTTTCATGAAATTACTTCGTCTTTATTTACAAGGCTTTAAATCTTTTAAGGATAAAACAACTATTAACTTTGATGATGGGATTACTGGTATTGTTGGTCCAAATGGTTGTGGTAAATCTAATATTGTTGATGCTCTTTTTTGGGTTATGGGTGAACAGTCCGCAAAGCATTTGCGTGGAAACAAGATGAAGGATCTTATTTTTGCTGGATCATCTCGATATTCCCCTGGTAGCTTTGCTGAAGTTACTTTGGTTCTAGAAAATGATACAGGTAAGCACATTCATATTGGAAATCAAGTTTCTAAACCTTCAGAAATTGCTCTAACGAGAAAATTATATCGTAATGGTGAGACGGAATATCGTATTAATAATACTCCGGCCAGACTTAAAGATATTCAAGAAGTTTTTATGGATACTGGGGCAGGGGCAAAGTCGTATTCTATTATTGCCCAAGGAGAAATAAATCGTTTAGTTCAGGCAAAGCCAGTTGAAAGACGAACGATGATTGAAGAGGTTGCGGGGATTACAAAGTTCAAAATGCGCAAAAAAGAATCTCTTAAAAAAATTGAACATACTCAGTCTAATTTAAATCGTTTGAATGATTTACAAGCTGAAATTTATAAAAACTTAAAATCGCTAGAAAAACAGGCTGAGAAGGCAGAAAAAGCCAAACGTTTACGCGATCGAATTAAACATCATGAGTTAATTGTAAAGTCTCATAAAGAGTTTGATTATCTTACAGATTTTGTTAATGCAAAAAGAACTTTAAGTGATAATGAGGTTATTGTGGAGCAGGCTTCTGCTCGCAAAGACCAGCTTGAATTAACTTTAGAAGATGAACGAATTAAAAAAACTGACTTGGTGGAAAAAATTGATGAGTTTCAAGCTGAATTTAATGAATTAAGTAAAGAGTTAGCGGCTAGCGAGGAAAGATTAAAACACTTGAAGCGTTCAGCTGAGGAAAAAGAAAAACATATTTTAGAGAGAACTCAAGAAAACGAAGACTTAGAAAAAGATATTGAAACAAGAACACAAAAGCTTGAAGAGCTCAAGGAAAAACTAAGAGATTTAGAAGCTCAAAATTTTGAGGATATGGATTTTTCAGGTTTAGAGGAAAAAGTAGAGCAATATAAAGAAAGTCTTCAAGAAAAAGAAGAAATGACAAATGAGCTTACGAATGTCTTGAGCGAAACGAAAGAAGAGCTTACGCTTGTTGATCAAACTGTATTTAAAAATACTTCAAAGTTAGAAGAATACTCTACACAACTTGAAGACATTGGTACAGAAATAGAGGACATAGAAACAAGTACTGCCAATTTTTCTGATGAGATTGTGCAGCAAAGAGAGGCAACTCAAAAGGCTCGAGAAGCATTAGAGGAATTAGAAGAGCAGTTTGAACAAGTTCGTTCTGAATATGATACTAAAAAGTTAACTTTAAAAGAGAAAGATACCCAGCAAAGAGAGCTTTCAAAAGAGGTTATTCAACTCGAGTCTCGAGTTGAGTCTTTAAAGGAAGTGAATAAAAATGGAGAAGGTGTTAAAGAGGGAGCTTTAAGCTTTTTAGATAGCGGGCAGCAAGAGAACTTTGAAATCCTAGGGAATATTATTGAATGTGATACTCAATACGCGAAGGCTTTAGAGGTTCTTTTTGAACACGCTTTTAATGCCCTTATTAGTGAAGATGAAGAGTTTGGTGCACTAACTGACTGGAAGAAATCAAATGCTGATTCAAGTTTTGACTTTATTTTACCACAGGCAGCTGAAAATCAGTGTGGAGATGAGACAGTTGAGAGATTAAAAGTAAAAGGTTGTGATGGGGTTATAGCGATTGAAGATATTTTAAAGATCAATAAATCAGCCTATGAGTCAAAATTAAGAAACTTTTTTAATGGTTATTATATTGTAAGTAATCTGACGCCAGAGTTGGCGTTAAAAATATCTAATTCGATGAGTTTTAGAGGTCTTGTCTCTTTGGATGGACATACATACCTAGCTCAAGGGGCAAATGGAATTAAACTTTCCTCTCGTTCTTCTGAGTCTACATCAATGGGAGTTGTGCAAAGAAATAATCTTATTAATGAATTAACTGAAAAGTTGAATTTGAAAAAAGTGCAATTAAGTGACCTTGATTTAGAAATAATCGAATTATCAGCTCAGGTAGAGGATTTGACTGAAAAACTAGACCTAACCTCAAAAGATTTAAATCAAAAAAATTCAGATTATGTTGCCCTAAAATCTTCTTTAGAGTCTAAGGAGTCAAGCTTCGGTTCTACATCTTCTCGTTTGGAGATTTTAAATAAAAGAAAGGCTGAAATTTCTAAGGCCAGACTTGAGCTTATTGAAAATGAAGAGAGTATTAGCGATAAAAAGTCGAATTTAGAAATAAAAATCGAAGAGCTAAATGATACCTACGGAGACTATAAATCTGAAATTGAAGAATTAAGGTCATTATTTGAATCTTCTCGGGGAGAATTATTAGAGCTTCAAGCAAATGCTAAAACGTATCATTCTCAATTGGAAAATTTTCAGGCTCAAATTTCTGATGTTGATGAGCAGATCTCTCGTTATAAATTAAAAAAAGAGCAAAATAATGAGTTGCTAAATAGGTTGGAAGAGGAAATAGACCAAGCTACTCAAACTGTTGATGAGCTAGAAGAAGCCAATTCTGAACAAGCTGACTCGATGAGCGAAAAAGAGAATTATCTTAATATGATTAAAGATGATTTAACAGAACTTCTCACTAGTATGCAAGGTCGAGAAAATGAAGTTAAAGAAATTACAGCTAAAATTAATAAAGTTGAAAAGTCTAATGTTGAGTTAAATCTGAAAATAGAGCAGATAATGACTGATGAAGATATTCTCGTCCGAGATTGTTTTGAAAGGTATCAAATTGACCTTAGGGAAACGTTAAAGGTTTTTCTTGAAATTCACTCAGATGATATCAGTGAATTATCTGACTTGAGTGAAATGCACTTAGTTGAAAGTGAGGAAGGCCAAAGGGCCATTGAAAAAATTGAATATAAGTTTGATAAAAAATTTCCAGCAGTTCTTAAAGAGTCTCGAGAAAAATTTAAACGTTATAAAACAGATTTCAATCGTTTGGGAGAAATAAACTGGCAGGCCATTGAAGATTATGATCGTCAAAAACTTCGTTATGATTTTCTACGCAATCAAGAGCAAGAACTTAAAAAATCTTTGGAAGATCTTGAGATGGCCATTGCTCATATAGATGAAAAGTCAAAAATTCGTTTCAAAGAAGCATATGATGAAGTTAATTTTAGATTCACTAAGGTTTTTCCAATTATCTTTGGTGGTGGTGAAGCTCGCTTAGAAATTGTTGGAGATATAGATAGTCCAGACTGTGGTATTGATATTATTGCGAAACCACCTGGAAAGAAAATGCAATCTATTAATTTAATGAGTGGTGGGGAAAAGGCCATGACAGCAGTTTCTTTGATCTTTTCTATTTTCTTAGTTAAACCAAGTCCTTTCTGTTTACTTGATGAGGTCGATGCACCATTGGATGATGCTAATGTAGGTCGTTTTAATGAACTTCTCAGAGAGATGAGTGCAGAGTCTCAGTTTATTTTAATTACACACAATAAAAAAACAATGGAGTTAAACGACATGCTTTATGGAGTGACTATGCAAGAGCCAGGAGTTTCTAAAGCTGTTTCTGTTCAATTACACTAAAGGTAAATATGTTAAAACTTTGTATTCTCTTTTTTATTTATATTGGGTTTAGCAGTTTTGCTTGGGCCGGTTTTTTACCTCGTGCATTTGAAGCAGAATTTGTAGAAGAAAAGAAAAGTTTATTACCTGGAAAAGTTATTTCAAAACCTGTGGTTTTTAAGTATGAATACCCAAGTAATATTCATATGAATTTTGATTCTAATGATACGATCTATATATGTAATTCAAAAAAAGTTTGGATATATCAGCCGCCTATTATTGAGGGAGAAAAAGGGACTTTAAAAATTGGAACAACAAATAAACATTGTTATTCAAAACTTTTCGATTCTTTAAAGCGTGGATTAAAAAGTAATAAATTATACTCTGTTAAAAAATCTCAAGGAAATAACTATCTTTTATCATTTAAAAAATCTGCAAGAGAACAGCTAAGCATTGAAAAGCTTGAAATAGAGTTTGAAGGAAAAAAGACAGCGTTTACTTCGATTAAACAGTTTAAAATATTTTTTATAGAGGATAAGAATCCTTTAAGATTAGTTAAAAAGTCGATTAAATTAGTAAAAGGCTTTAGTGATAAAATTTTTTCATTTGATCCTCCTGACAATACAGATATCCAGGAAATGAAATAAAAGAAGGGCCTGATTTTCAGACCCTAAGATGTGCTAAAAGAAGTGAATTTGGTGGGATTATAGGTGGGCAAGCGTCCGTGCAAGATGTGGTTCTTCCCTAAAATTTTTGTTTTTTTAATTGGGGCCAATTCCTTGGCCCAGATTTCATCCAATGTGATTTTTAGGCAACACGAGGTTGATTAGTTGAGGAGAGATAATAAACTTTGTGCTGCCCAGTATTTTCCATTTGCTCAAGCTCACTTGTTTCAATATGACAGTTTAAAAAGGAACCATCTTGAGTAGATCCGCTCCAAGTATTATTGATATACGTACAAGATAGAAAGTTGCAGTTAAGGGAATTCGTAATGCAAAAATAGCAATTTTCAATCTTGCACGCAATCAAACTGCAATTTTTCATCTTAGAGAAGCTAAAATTGCAATTTATAAACTTACAATCAATAAATTGGCAGTTCGTAAAATCAGTAGCTTGGAAGTCACAATTGTAAAAATAAATATTTTCAAAAACAACTTTTTCAAATTTAGATCCATTAATTGACTCATTTGATAGTGTTAAGTCTTTAAAAGTAACATCCATGAAACTATTGTAAATACCTGTAATATTGAGATTATTTTTTACTATTGTTGTTAACTCCATCGTCATACCTCCGATTTCGTTTCTAAACCCAGTATCTCATGCTTGACAAATTGCGTCAAGAAATAAAATTGCATAAAGAAATTAAAATTGATTCCGACAAGGAATACAGTTAGTTGCAATATGCAATTGATCATTAATCAAACACAGTTTCAGGGAGTTAGATCTTTGAGACTTGTGAGGAGGATACTATGGTTAGGTTTAATCAAGAATTTATTGATATGTTTTTGGGAGTTGTACGTAAATATATGCAACTTCGAGGTGGTTTGTCACAAAAAGAATTGGCCGAAGCAATTAGTGTAGGAATTTCGACGATGAGCCGTTTTCTCAATCAAAAAACTAAAGAGTACGATGCCCAAATGATTGCATCAATAGTGGCTTATCTCAATATTCCTTTACATGAAATTATTGATTTTATTGAGGAAGACTCAACTCAAACATTTAAAAAACTTGTTTCATTTTATAAAGAGAGCCAAGTGACCGAAGAAGGTAGTGAGGATGCTGAGTCTACTTCTGAGCTGGATAGTTTTGAGGAAGGTTTGGATGAAAGGACAACAAGATCTAAAACGAGTGCTAATATTAAAGGCGTGCATGTTCCTTTTGGGGATAAAAGTGGAAATGCTAAAACAAATTTATCTATTAGAGATAAATTAAATCAATTAAGTCCAAGACAAAAAGGTTTTCTTACAGACTTTTTAGACTTGGATGTTGAAGGGAGAGACTTAATTGTCGATATTGGTAATCAACTTTTTAGATATTTTAAACAAAGTCGTGCGACTGACTTTTAAAGCAAAGAAGCTAACTATTTTATTTGTTGCTTTTTTGTTAAGTTCAGCAGTTTATGCGACTCCAAAGAGTGTAGAGTTATGGTTCCTAAGTATAGATAAAACGACTTGGTTAAAAGATTATTTAAAAAAACACTCTTCTTCGAGTTTTTATGCTCAATCTGTACAATGTCAACCTATGGGAGATTATTGTTTTGACCCTCAAATTGGACTTTATAAAAAAGGAGAAGAGGAGTCTGCTTATAAAAAAATTGATATGGCCGAAATAGAAATGAAAGAATCTTATGACTTTATCGATCCTCACAAAGGAGTGGAAAGAAAGCTTATTGAGTGTGATGAAAATGCTGGATTTTTTGATATTTTTTGTGGAAAAAAACAAAAAATAAAAAAGCAAAAGCAGAATCATAAGTTTGAGGTATGGATTGATGTCTCCTCCACCATGAAACAAGTTGATTACCGTGGAGTAGAAAAAAAATGTTATCGTGAAATGTTTTTAGAAAATCTTTCCTTAAATTGTCCTATGAATGAAAAAATGAAAGTTTATTATTTTGAAGAGTTTAGAAAAGAAGCTGGAACCTTCGATCGTGTTTGTTTAAGTCGCGGCTTAAATAATATGAAAAGAATTGTGAGTGATTTAAAAAAATCAAAGGCAGATCATGTTCTTATCATAACAGATATCTTTGAGGCGGAAGAGTCCTTTATAAATGCAGTTGAGTTAACGGGAAGAGCAACGATTAGAGGGTTAGATAAGCCATTTTATGCCTCTCAAATGAAAGAAGAATTGAAGAGAATAGGGCAACTTTGTCAGTGATTTTTCTTTTGTAAATTGCTATAACCAGTCTATGATAGAAAGTTTAGTGGATTGGTCCCAAAAGTATTATTCAAATCTACCATGGAGAAAGAAAAGGAGTCTATATTCGACTCTTGTTTCAGAAATAATGTTGCAACAAACAACAGTGAGTACTGTTATCAATCATTTTGAAAGATTTATTCAAAAATATCCCAGTATCACTGATCTTGCAAAGGCTACAGAAGAACAAATACTGATGGATTGGAAGGGATTAGGCTATTACAGACGAGCTCGAAACCTTCTCAATGCAGCTAAAGAAATTCAAGAAAATTTTTCTGGTGATATCCCATTAAATTATGGCGATTTAGTTTCAATCAAAGGTATCGGCGCCTATACGGCGAATGCCATTATTGGAATTGGTGCAGATCAAAGGGCCCTTTGTTTAGATGCTAATTTAGAACGAGTGATTTCTCGTCTCTATGCACTCAAGACTCACAAGGGACCTCGATTACAAAAAGAAATTTATCAAAAGTTTATGGAATATAAGATTTGTGAAGATATTGATAAGGTTGGTCCTCGAAAATTTAATGAAGCTTTGATGGATTTAGGACGGTCAGTGTGTAAAGCTAAAAATGCTCATTGTCATTTATGCCCCTTGCGGGAAAACTGTCTTGCTAGATTGAACTCAAACCCTTTGTTTTTCCCAAATACACAAGAGCAAAAGAAGACGCAGCAGCATGAGCTTTTTCTTTTACGAGTGGTTGTCCAAAAAGCAAATAAGATTCTTGTTTATCAAAAACATTCTAAAGAATGGCTAAGTGGTCAGTATGAATTACCTAGTTTTAATTTTTACTCAACAGACTTAGCAATAAATCAATATGCTAAGGTTAGAAATGATGAGGCTTATTTGTTTTTGCCCCAGTTTAAAACGGCGATTACAAAATATAAAATAACGAATTTTGTTTTATATGCTGATGAGTTTGATTTTGATTTTTTAAAAAATAAGAGGTTTGAATGGAAGAAGTTAGAAGACTTGAATCTTTCGACGGCTTCTTTAAAGGCTCTGCATTTAATTTAGAGAAACAGGAAGCTAAGAAGAGGATAATCTACGGCCACGTGTAAGAGGGAACTCTTAAAAAGCTTTGATAAAGGCTCTAAGTGATCTGAAAACATAGTGTAAAAGATTAATAATCGCGCAGTATTGATTCCTAAAAAGCAGGTAAGGCTATAGCTTATGTGTTGCCAGCTAAGTAAGGAAAAGTGAAACTTAACCTGACTGATAAGTTGACCAAAAAATAAGCTTAAAATAAAAAAACATGTATAGGCAAAAAGTTGTTTAAATTGAATAAAAAGACTTAAGAATTTTGCCGCTAATTCGGGGTTTTTTGAGCCTTGATAAATAAACTGACTTAAAAGCTTTGAATCTTTAAGTAACGACACAAAAGGAATATTTTTAAGGTATTTGTATTGAGCTTGCTCAATTTCTTGAACTGACTGAAACTCGGCTGCGGCCAAACCTCTTTCTATTGTAAGCTCAAGTGATTGTTTTTTTGTAATATGTTTTTTCATTGAAAAGCTTTTTTTAGAGTTTTGTTGCTTAATTTGATTCTGGGTTAAGGGTGACAACTCACGAGAGAACTCATTTCTTTGCAAATTATCTTTCGTCTCATTGGCGAAAACGTTATGTTGCAAAGCAAAGATGAGAGTGAGTAAAGATATTTTATAAAGCATGATACGATTCTTATCGTTTCCTATTATGGGAAGCTGAGGCTTTTGTTTTTGGCGGAAGAATCTTCCGCTAACATGACTTAGAATAAAAATGTTGAAATAACGACGATAAGAGTCGTAATGAAAACATTTCTAAAAAAATTGTACTATATTTTTTATCTTCCCTTAAAGTCGGTTTATGGGGCGCTTTTTTATATCCTCTCTTTTGGGCTTTTTGTTGTATTGTTCATATCGATGCTGAGCTTTGAAATCTTATTTGAAAACGAGATATTTCTTGCAAATCCAGATGATATTAATAGTGTTGTGAATTGGAAACCAAGTCATAATACTAGGGTTTATGATAAGGCAGGTCGCTTAATTAGCGAGCAGTTCAGTCAATATCATTTGTACACACCCTATAGCGAAATTCCAGAAAATATTAAACGCTCGATTTTGGCCATTGAAGATCGTCACTTTTTTAAACATAAGGGCATTGATGTCGTGGGAATTGTGCGAGCAGGGCTTTCTTATTTGAATTCTTCAATGACAATAACTCAAGGAGCCTCAACGATTACCCAGCAAGTTGTGAAGAATTTGCTTCTTAGCCCAAAGAGAACATTTAAAAGAAAAATTCGTGAAATCGTATTAAGTCTGTATTTAGAGAAGTCTTTAGGTAAGGAAAAAATATTTGAAATCTACTGTAATTCTCTTTTTTTGGGAGAAGGGGCATATGGAATTGCTGCAGCTGCAAAAAGATTTTTTAATAAAGAGCTAGATGAAATTGAGGATCATGAGGCGGCACTAATTGCTGGAATGTTTCAATCACCTGCAGCTTATAATCCATTTAAAAATCCAGCAGCGGCTAAGAAAAGACAAGAGCAAGTATTGGTGGCGTTGAAAGAAATGCGAGTGATTGATAGAAAAGACTATCAAAACTTAAGTCAAAGAGAGTTAAAGTATCATCAATATCAATCATTATACGGAAAAAAGTCTCCATACTTTGTTGATTACGTTATTAAAGAAGCTAAGCAAATCCTAGATGAGAAGGGCGTTGAAATTAAAGACAGTGGTATAAAAATATATACAACCCTAGATTCTAAGATTGATGGTTTTTCAAAAGATGCTATAAAAAAATCACAAAAGCTTTTTGAGCAAATGGAGAAGTCAAGTTGGGCGAAAAAAGCACAGGAAAGTGAAGTTGAAGCTGCGATACTTGTGATCGATAGAAAAACGGGCGATATCCTTAGTATGCAAGGGGGAAGGGATTATGCTCAAACACAGTTTAATCGAGCGGCAGATGCGCTGAGAGCTCCAGGCTCAGTCTTTAAGCCTGTCATTTATTCTTTAGCATTAGAACAAGGTTATTTGTGGAACAAACTTTATTATGTGGCGCCAGTGACTGTTGGAAATTACCGGCCACATACCCAATCTTCTAAGTTGTTAACAGAAACAACTATGTTACATTCTTTTTATCATAGTTTGAATTCTACAGCTGTGAAGTTGGGAAATAAATTGGGTCTGAACGCTGTCTTGGCCCATGGAAAAAAACTTGGAATTGAGTCTCCCATTCGAAGTGAAGCCGCTAGTTTTTTGGGCAGCTCTGAAGTCAGTTTGCTTGACATGGCACGAGTCTATCAAGTTTTTGCTAATCAAGGAAAAAACGCTCAAGTTGGTGCTATTAAAAAAATTGAAGATATTAATGGAAATATTATATATCAAAGAACAAAAAAGCATGAGCAGATTATAGATCAATCAACTAATGAATTGATTGTTGAAGGTCTAAAAGATGTCATTAAATATGGAACAGGCTATCGCTTAAGGTTCCTTTCAGGAAAAGTTGCAGGAAAAACAGGAACATCTAATGACTCTAAAGATAATTGGTTCTGTGGCTTTACTGATGATTTAGTTATTGTCACTTGGTTAGGAAGTGATCAACAATACGGCTTTAAATCGAATATTTCTGCAAGTACTACTGCAGCCGTTTTGTGGGGGCAGGTTGCTAAAAAGTCGATTTCTTATTTGAATTCAGCTTATCTTCCCAAGCCTAGGAGTTTAGAAAGTGCTTATGTTCATCCGCGTTTTGGTCATCTCGATCCTCGCGGAATAAAAATGTATTTTCCACCGGGAAGGGTTCCTGAGGAAAACAAGTCTGATTTATATCAAATAGAGCAAGGAAAACCTTTAAGGATTGGAATGAATGATTTGTAAAAGATTTTTACTAACAATTTTGTTTTTTTCGTTTTTATCATGTGCCTCTTCTCCAGGAGGTGATCATATCGTAACGAAGATAAAAGAAAAGAAGCCTGTTGAGAAAATGGTCTTAAATGAAAAACTAGATCCAGGTTGTCTTCAACAAGCAAAACTTTACAAGTTTCTTGCCAAGGAAGCTCAGTCTAAGCAAGACTGGTTTCAGTATCACTCAAAAGTGATTTGTCAAAAATATCATTCTCAGCTTAAAAGTCTTGAGCAAAATCACGCCAATAAAGTTGGAGTCATTATTCAAGAAGGAAAAGAGTTTCTCTTAAAAAATAAACTTATTTTAAAGGGGATTCTTAAATATAGGAGTCAAACACAATCAGATCAAAGATATATTATAAAAAAAGTAAGTGCAGACCCTTCTTCTGTGAAAAAAGCATTTGCTGAACTTGTGGTGAAACAAAAGGTTGGTCTTATTATAACTTGGGGAAGCCAGAAAGTAGTAAACTATATATCAAAATGGCAAGAGTTAACCAATATTCCGACTCTTGTTTTAGAAGGACAGGCCCAGACAAGTGAAACGCGATTAAAATTATTTCCAAATAGAAAAAACTATATTGCGCAGATGTTGAAAAAAATAAAACAAAAAAAAATAAAGCGTCTCGCTATTTTAAAGCCTCTTCACTATAAGAAAGCTCCCTTTTTACTCGATATTGAAAAGCATTTGAAACAAAATGGGATAGAGATCGTTTTTAATGAAGTTTATGACTCAAATACTTTTGAAAGTCTTGATAGAACTTGCCGAAAAATTTTCAATATTAATCGTTATAAGCGAAGAGAAGAATATATGAAAATTCGCAAAGAAGAAATGAGTAAGGCGAAAGAGGCTGGCTTTGCCTTGAATGAGAAGCTAGTTTTTTTACCAGCTGAAATTTCTTATGACGCCATTTTTATACCTGACAATGTGAAGATTGTTCATCACTTCATTAAGTTATTTGATTATTATAAAATGCCAAAAATACCTTTGATCGGAACGTATGAGTGGAGGTCAAAAGATTTATTGAAAACAAATAGTGAATATCTTTCAAATGCCATTTTTTTTGACTTTGTTGGTGATTACTCAAAAACACCAGTTATCTCATCTTTAGAAAAGCAAAAGACACAGAGCTTGGAAGAGGGACTTGGTATAGAAAATGATTATAGACTAATGGGATATTATGCTGCTTTATTGAGCTCAAACGCAATAAAAAAATCACAACAGAATAAGAAAAAGCTTGTAGAAATTATGTCACAAATGAAGATAAATGACAGATTTTTAAACTCTAACAAAGCTTTTAAGCAGAATGAGTTTAATTGGCCAAGTTTTGCTTTTGGTATTAAAAATGAAAGGGTGGTTTTTTTAGAGTAAACGACAATAAATTTTTATTGTACCACCAAAGTGATCGTCCATTCCTGTCATTTGTAAATATGCATTAAAACTTTCTTGTTGAGTCATAATAGCTTTTTTTGGTAGTAATATATCAATATAACCATAACCTAGTGAGTCGTGACTAGAAATATAGGTCTGAAATTGAAAATAATTTAAATATTTTCTAGGAGTATAGTTGGGATTGTTATTGACGCTTGTAAAATGGGATTGACCTTCTGACCATGCATAAGAACTAAGCTTATCATCATGAATAGAGTAACTAAGAGTAAGATTTTGTAGCAAAATATTTTTGTTTGAGAGGATCTCTAGCTTAGCTGCGAGACTGGCCTTAACAAACATCTCATTGGTTTCCCAGCCTTTAGTCTGAACACATTCAATCTTGGTACTTGCTAATGAATAAAAGGGAAGTAAAAGTAAGCTTAATAATAAAAATTTCATCTTTTCTCCTAAAATATAAAACCGAGAAAGAAATAAGCCGGATTCTGTCAAAGGGTCATCATTCATCTAGGCCTAAAATTACTCTTAGGCTCATGCACTCTACCCGCCAACTCACACGGACCGTGATAAAACGTTGGCCTATTTGAGCTTGCACCACATAGAGTTTACCTGATTTCACTACAGCCGAACTGTACTTGCTTTCTGTTGCACTTGTCCTCACCTTACGGTGGACGGGCGTTACCCGCTATGTTGCCCTATGGTGTCCGGACTTTCCTCTGAATAGTTCAGCGATGACCAGTCTTTCTCGGTTTGAGATTTATAATTTAAATAAAGGGTGATGACAAGATGCAATGTTTAAAAAAAACTTAAATAGTTGTATAAATATTTTCTCTGGAGGAAAAGTGAGAAAATTATTCATACTTCTTTTTGTGCCATTTTCGGCACAGGCAGTTTTTCAAAGTTTATATCAAGGCTATAAAGGTTCTGACCGTTTAAGAGAAATTCAAGTAAATAAACAAATAATTCAAACGGATTTTGATATTGGAAAAAATAGGTTTGATTGGGCTTTGGAGTTTTCAGCAGCTCATTCAGATTCTTTTTTACAGTCTTTAATTTCATTTCAGTCACAACAGACAATTAATCAAAACTATGGCTTTTCATTGACGAAATCGAGTTATCACTTCGGGACATTGACCTTATCTCACCTGCAGACTGATTATGATATTTCAAATTGGGCTTCATCAAGTCTTTATAATTTTTCAGGGGACAAAGTTTATGAAACTAAAAATAGTCTGGGATATCGTTATGAGTTTTTAGATAAATCTTTGGAAATTGACTGGGATATCCTGCATAAACAAAATCAAGCTGATCGCAAACAATATCAATTGGATATACAAAAAGATTCTTATGATTTTTTTATAGCTTATAAAGATGCGAAGTTAAGTATTTTACTTGATCGTTTGTATAGAGACAATCTTAAAAGGGCCCAAGAAAGAGTGGACATGGTCGCGCAAAGATTTCAAGATGGACTTAGTCGTAAATTGGAACTAGAGCAAGCAAAATTTGCACTCCTGTCACAAAAAGAATTGATTTTAAAAAATAAAAATGAACTTAGGCAGAAGGTTCTTATCATTGAAAATATAATTGGAATGAATTTTTCACAATCGGATTATGATAAAGTCAACTGGACTTTTAAGCCTCTTAAAGATTATAAGTTTATTTATGAGAACGATGAGTTTTTGGAAATTGCCAATTTAGAGCTTTATAATCAATTGACAGAATTAAAGTTGGATAAAACTTATGAGCAAACCTCTAGCTCATTAGCACTTAACTTGAGCTATACAAAAAATTCAGTAGAACAAGAAAAGTCTGAAGCCTTTTCGGATTCTTTTTCGCCAGGAATACATGATGAAAAAAAAATCAGCTTGATCTACACGATTCCTCTAGGGAGTGGACAAAGTACTGCTCAAAAGAAAAAACTTTTACTTCAACGTTCAAAAAACTTACTAAGCCTCACTAATAGAAAGAGTGAACTTGAGGTGCAAGTTAAAATTTTGAATGAAAATTTATTGCGATTGGAAGATGGAATTGGTCTGACCCAGGAAAAAATTGATGTGGCCTTAAGCTCAGTGATTGAGCATAAGAAGCTTTATGCGAGAGGACAAGTAAGTTTTGAAGAACTCTTACGTTCAGAGGAGAGCTTAATTAATGCAAAGATTAATAAAATTAATATGCTTGCCTTATATGAAACGAGTCTAAGTACATTGGCCTATCTTAATGGACATATCATTAACTTTTTAAATATCTATACGGATTAATATGAATAAAATTATCGATTATTTTGTTGAAAACTCAGTTGTAGTTAATTTGTTGACTTTGTTAATCATTGTTATTGGTTTTATGTCTATTGTTTCATTAAATAAAGAAACTTTCCCTAATGTTGATTTCAATTATATTACCGTAAGAACTCTATATCAAGGAGCTGCTGCTGAGGATATTGAAAAGCTTATTACAATAGAGGTTGAGCGAGAGTTGAAGGAAGTTGATGGGATTGAAGAAATTAATGCTATGAGTGCCGAGGGAGCCTCTATTGTTTCTTTAAAAATTGATCCTGATTATGACACAGATGATGTTTTAGTAGAGGTTCGAAATGCTTTAAGTGATTTGGCCCAAAATGTCCCGGATGAAGTTGAGTCGCCAGTTATAAGTAAAGCTACCAATACTGAAAGGGCCCTTGTGGAGTATGCCATTTATGGGCTAAGTGAAAGGGAGCTAAGAAAGCATGCGAAATTTGTGAGAGATAAGATTGAGCGCTTTTCTCCTATCGCGAAAGTCACTTTGAACGGTTATAGGGAAGAAGTTTTTGATATACAAGTAAAACTTGAAAAACTTCTTCAGTATGACTTGACCTTGATGGAGATTTTAAATGCGATTAAAGATCGTCAAGTCAATATTACAGCTGGAAATATTAAACTCCCTAAGCAAGAAAAGCTTGTAAGAACTTTACAAGAAAATGAAACAGTTAAGAGTTTAGAAAATATTGTCATTATATCTAATGACCGAGGAAGTTCTATTCAAGTTAAGGACGTTGCAAGAGTCTCACGGATTTTGAGAGATAAGACTCGAGAGGAAAGAGCTGATGGGAAGCTTGCTATTTTTTTAGGTGTGAGTGCTAAAGCCAACGCAGATGTTATTGAAACATCAGAGCTGGTAGAGAAAGAAATCAAAAAATTAGCCGAAGAAAGAGGTTTTGAGTATAAGGCATTTAACGATCTTTCTTATTATGTAAAAAAACGTCTTGGAGTCCTTTCTCAAAATGGTGTTCAAGGAATTATTCTCGTTATTATTTGTCTTGTTTTCTTTATGAATTTTAGGGTTTCTTTAATAACGGCTTTAGGGGCACCATTTGCCTTTTTAGTAGCTTTTTCTTTAATGGACTCTTTTGATATCACAATTAATCTTATTTCTATGTTTGGTCTGATTCTTGTCTTGGGAATGTTAGTAGATGATTCTATTATTGTGGCAGAGCAGTATTATCAGTTTTTAGAAAAAGGATTTAAACCTAAGGAGGCTGCAAAGAAAGCAGCTAAAGAGACTTTGGCGCCAGTCACCTCAACTGTCATCACCACAATGATTGCTTTTGGTTCATTATTTTTTATGGATGGAATCATGGGGAAATTTATGTGGCCAGTTCCAGCAGTAGTTATTATTTGCTTAATAGCGAGTTGGCTGGAGTGTTTTTTAATTCTTCCTGGTCATTTATCCGACTTTGCTGGAAAAGTTAAAAATATGGAAAAAACAAGATGGTATAAACCTTTACAAAACTTTTATCAGAAGAGTTTAGAATTAGCTTTGAATTATGCTAAGACGACAGTCTTTATTTTTATCATCATGTTTGTAGGTGCTATTACTTTAGGGACAAAAATGCGCTTTGAACTTTTTCCTGGAGATGATGTTACCTATGCTTATTTTAATATCAAAGGCCCTGTAGGCGCTAGTTTTGAAAGGACTAATAAAACTCTTTTAAAAATGGAAAAGATTATCCAAGAAGAAATTAAAGCTGATGAGCTGGTAGGCTTTAGAACCATTACTGGTTATCAATGGTCTAAAGGAGGAACCCCAAGAACAGGTTCACATTATGGGACTATTTTTATAGAGCTAACAATGCAGGATCTTAGATTACGTAAAACAGATGAGATTTTGAAAATTGTTTCAGAACGAGCAAAAAATATTGTTGGAGAGTATACATTTTCGTTAGAAAAAATTAAGGGCGGGCCACCTTCAGGTAAACCAGTAAATGTAGAAATCTCTTCAGATTCTCTTTATGACTTAAAAAGTGCTTCGGAAAAAATTAAGCAAAAATTAGATTCTATGGATGAGATGATTAGCTCTGAGATTGATTATGAAGTTGGAAAAAAGCAAATTATTGTTGATATTAATGAAGCTGAAGCCAGGCGACTAGGGGTAAGTAATACGCAAATTGCGATGGAGCTAAGAAATGCATTTGAGGGACTTGTGGCCACGACAATTAAAAAATCTGATGAAGATATTGATGTTTTAGTACGCCTTACTGAGCAAAGACGTTCGACAGAAGAAACTTTAAAAAAAATTAGAGTGCAAAATAATCAAGGTCGACGAATTCCTCTTGTCAATATGGTGAAGTTTAAGGAACAAGATGGGTCTTTTATTATTAGAAGATTTCAAAGACAAAGAACTTTCTCCATCGCTGGTGAAGTTGATAGAATGAAGTCAACATCGAGACAGGTTAATCAAGACATTACTCCTTTTTTAGACGAAATTGTAAAAACTTATCCTGGTATGACCTATCAACTGACTGGTGAAAATAAAGATACGCAAGACTCTTTGGAAAGTTTTAAAAAAGCCTTAGTTGTTTCTATGTTTTTGATTTTTATTTTACTCGTAGTCCAGTTTTCTTCACTTGCTCAACCTTTAATTATAATGTCGGCAATACCTTTTGGTTTTATTGGGGTTATTGGCTCTTTCTTTATTTTTGATCTCGCCATTGGGTTTATGGCACTTATGGGAGTGTTAGGTTTAGCCGGAGTTGTTATAAATGACTCAATTGTATTAGTCACTTTTATTAATCGTTATTTAAAAACAGATGGTTTTCATATGAGTTCACTTGTGAAAGCTTCTGTAAGCCGTTTTCGTCCAGTTATTTTGACTACGTTCACTACCGTAGTGGGATTGTTACCAGTTGCTCATATGCCTGGTGGGGACCCGTTTTTAAAGCCTATGGCAGTGAGTTTTGCCTATGGTTTATTGTTCTCAACAAGTATTACGCTAATTTTTGTTCCAACCTGTTATGTTCTTTATATGAAAATTTTGGAGAAGCTAAATAAAGGAGAACATTTAGATAACAATTAATAAAAAAGGCCAGTCATTACTGGCCTTTATAAAAATACTGTTCCCCAACATGTATTAGTATCTTACTTCAAAACCACTGACATGAAATCCAGTTCTTTCTGTAAGACCATCTGTATAAATCATAATTGTAAGTGAGTCACCATCAATCCATCCGGTTGAATAATCTTTTATAGGATTTCCTCGACTTGGATTTGTTAGCTTATCCGCGATAATATTTCCTTCACCGTCGAGAATTTGTATGTAATCATAATTTGCTTCCATATCAATTTTATCAATATCAAGCTTAATTTGTTTTGCTCCAACCTTAGAGATTGTCTTCAGTTCCACTGGAGAACGACCTTGTCTTAAATGACTAGGGTATGTTTGACTTGGGCTTGAATTTGTCGTTATTTCTTCATAGATAAATTCGGTCTGATATCCATTGTGTGCTGAAGAATCATCTTGATTATTGTGACATTGAGTATGGTTAGACTCTGATTCAACTTCAACTATAACTTCTCTCACTAATAAGTCTGATTCGCAAACCATTTGATAAGCTTCATTAACTCCCGCTTTTTGAGCTTGACCTCTTGCCGATGCCATAACGGCCATGGCCTGATCACATCCAGCCCCATTGTCTTGAGCAAAAGTTATAAGGCTTTCCTTAAAGGCTTTATTTTTTCTACCTTCAAATTGCATTTTTATACATTTCTCTGTTCTTACTTGAAGTCTTCCATATCTTGCTTCAACTTCTTGATAGCCCTGATTATTATTATCGCGTCTCGCAATCAGTTGTCTGAGCTCTCGTTCCATTTGCGCCACAGACTCGCCTGTACGTGCAGAATCATAGTTATTTTTAGCAGCCTCACGCGCCCTTTTTGCACGAGCAATTTTTTGATCAATTTGGGCCATTTCATTGAGTGAAGCTTGCGCTTGTTTCTTTTTATCAATTAGAGCATTTCTTTTCTTTTTGATTCTACTTAATTCTCTTTTGGCATCTCTGCAACTTGAGGTTAGATTTCCAAAACCCCAACCTCTATCACATTTTTTCTCTTCTCTTCTTTTTTTCTTGTTGTATTCATTATTCGTTGCAGGCCAAGCTTGTTGAACCTCTTGTAGGTCTTGATTAGCCTTAGCAATAATTTTGTCTTTATTAGACTTTTTGTTTTTAAGGGAGTTGAGCTGTGATCTTGTTTCATTAAGATGTTGTTCTGTGGAGTGAAGTTCTTGTCTTTTAGCATTGAGAACTTGTCTTTGATTTCTAATGGCCTTATTAGCGGATTCGACCTTAGAATGAAAACTTTCAAATCTGGTTTGAGCAGCTAAGAGATCTTCTTTCACTTCGGCGCAGATATCCATATTTTTATGTCTTTGCCGATAAACTTCAGCAAGCTCTGGGTCGTTGAAGTTAGCAAAAGAGCTATGAGTGATAATCATGACAAGAGAAGCCATTATACTTTGCGCAAATATTTTCATTTCGTACTCCAAAATTGATAAGAATTTATGACAATGAAGTTGTGGCCAGTTCCTTCAAAGTTGGCGAAATATAAATGAATATTAATTTAAAAACAAGTGTTATTTTGACACCATGAATTACTTATAGGTAAAAGGTTGTTTCTAATTAAATTTCACAGACTCAGGTATAATAATTCGTTCACAACCAGGACAGCAATGAAGCTTAAGTTTTATTTCAATTGAATCAGCTAAGGCCTTGGGAAGAAGATAGCCGCAAAGTTGGCAGGTGTTTTTTACAGATATTTGAGTCAAAGGCTGTGCATCTTTTTTTTGTTTTTTTAAAATAAAAAGTTTATGTACTAATTTTTCAGGAAGTTCTTTTTCAAGAGACTTTATGCGAGATCTTTTTTGTTGGAGCTCTAAATATACTTCTTTATTGTTTTGAAGAATTTCTTGTTCAATTTCTTTGAGTGTTTCCTGTGAGCCTTGTAAAAAATGCTCAGCATCTTCTATAGCCTTATCTAATGTTTCAACTTTTTCTAATAAGTCTAAGCCAGCATTTTCTTTCGATTCTAGAAGAGTTTGCATGGATTGGATTTGAGTCTCTAAAGCTATTATTTGTTCTTGAGAAGAACTGCTTTTAAGGTGGTCTTTATCTTTTTTAATTTGGTTTGAAAGGGTTTGAATTGCTTTTTCTAGGGTGTCTAGTTCAGCCTGGGCTTGTTGGGATTGCTCCTTGTATAAAGTGAGTTTTTCTTGCCGTTCTAGACGCATATTCTCAATTTTTTCTAGGCGATTAAGTTCTTGAGAAATGGCCAATTCTAATTGGGGTAATTTTTGAGTTAAACTATTTAACTCTTTTAGAATTCTGAAACTTTCTTTTTGCAGCTTGTCCACCTTGATAAAATAATGTAGTAAATACGTATGATTAAAGTAGCTTATTTAGACCTATTAGCCAAGATTTCAGCCTATGAATATATTGTAGTCGATAAGAGACTATTAAATTTTTATCCTAAAATTCATGAGATTGTAGAAAAAAAGAAGAGTTTTGTTTTAGACGAACCAGAAGCTTGTAAGAATTTTGTGAAATATTCAGAAGCCTTAAACTTTTTTTTAGATAAAGGAATAACCCGGAAAAGTCGAATCCTGGCCATAGGAGGAGGTGCTACGAGCGATTTTGCTGGATTTGTAGCCGCTACAGTTTTGCGAGGTGTTTCGTGGGACATTATTCCTACAACACTTCTGAGTATGATTGATGCCTGTATTGGTGGGAAAGTCGGAATAAATACGATTCAAGGTAAAAATTTAGTTGGAGCTTTTCATCTTCCAGAGAGAATCATTTATTGTTTTGATTTTTTAAAGACGCTTGATGAGTTGGAGCTTTCGTCGGGCAAAGGTGAGCTTCTTAAATATGCCTTTCTTGATAAAGAAATCTATCATTATATTCTAGATTTTGGCCTTGATGAAGAATTAATCCTTAAGTGTGCTAAGTTTAAGCAACAAATTATTGAAAAAGACTTCCAGGAAGCCGGTCAAAGAAAAATTCTAAATTTAGGACATACATTTGGCCATGCAATTGAAAAGCTTATGTCCATTCCCCATGGGATAGCTGTTTATTATGGCTTAGAGATGATCATAAGGTTGTTTAATCTTGAATTGTATAAGGATTTATCATATGCAAAAGAAAAAATTTCTTTAGAGATTTCTCCTCTTCAAAAAATGGATTTTGATCATTTTTGGCAATATTTAAGTTATGATAAAAAAAGAATTTATAAGGGTATTGAATTTATTATCATTGATGAAAAAAGGAACGTCTCAGTTGTCTTAAAAGAGCTTGCTGAGGTTAAAGCGAATATACATGACTCCAAATTTTATTCAACTTACTTCAACTAATTTACCAGAGATTGTCTCTTGTCCTACCTCTAAGTCTTATGCAAATCGCTACTTGATTGCGGCTGTTTTATCAAAGCAAGAAATAGAGTTAGCCAAATTACCTTCTTCAACGGATGTAACGGATTTATTAAAAAATTTAACAGAAGTTGGAGTTCATTTCCGTCATAAAAAAGAGACATTGACAGTTGTCAGTTCATTTCCACAATGTGAAAAAAAGCAAAAAGAGCCGATTCTTCTTTCTGGCAGTGAAGGAGGAACGACAATTCGATTCCTGTGTGTTCTGCTTGCCCTCGGACAGAATAAATATGTGCTCCCACTCAAGCAAAGAATGGCAAAAAGGCCAATGGAAAGTTTGATGGAAAAAATTAAAGAACTTGGTGGTACTGTTGAATTAAAAGATTCGAAACTATTTATTCAGGGACCTATAAGCCTTGAAGGAAGAATTGTTATGGACTGTTCTGAAACGACTCAGTTTGCATCTGCTTTAGAGTTGTGCCAGGCCAGTGAGGATTTTTCTTTTGAGCTTATTGCGCAAAACTTATCAGCTTCAAAAAAATATTATTTAATGACAAAGCATGTTGTTCATCAAATAAAAAAAAGTAAATTTCATGTTATTCCACCTGACTTTAGTTCATTAGGATACTTTGTTGCTTATGCCCTTTTTAGGCAGAATATACTTATTCAAAATGTTTTAGAGATGGATGCATTACAAGCAGACTCTAAAATTTTTGAGATCGTTAAAGCAATGGGAGGAAAGTTCAGTTTTACAGAAAAAGGGCTATGGATATATCGCAAAAACACCTTCTACCATTTTTAATATACATTTATTACGTTTAAAGGAGAGTGATAGGCTAGCTGGTCTGCTTGATATTTTAAACTATTATGGTGTGGAATATTGTTTAGAAAATGTTAAGGATCAGATAAAAATTTTCCCATTAAGTGAAGAAAAACAAAGTTTTTGGCAAAAAAAACAGGCAATATTATCTCCTGAATTTGATCATCGAATGGCGATGGTAAGCACTTTATTTTTAAAGGCTCTAGGCTATGGTAAACTCATGAATTTTTCAAGTGTTAACAAATCATTTCCTCTCTTTTTTGATTACTTTGGTAAATAATTTCTCTTTGAACTTCGCAAAATTAGACACTTAGCTAATGTATTCTTTTACTTAAAAATGAATTTTGGCTTTATAATAGTATTGTTTAATAAAGTTTATTTTAAGGAAGAAAATTCCGATGAGGAGCTGTAAGATGCTAATTAATGAGAAAGACTTAAAGGTTCATTTTGATGGGGATGAAGAGCTTATTGGGGAGCTTTTGGAAGTGTTTGAAGAGACTTATCCCGAAACACTTTTAGCGATTAAAAGTTCTATTGAGACGGAAAACTTTCAAGATTTAGAGCTTCATGCGCATACGCTTAAGGGAATGATTGCTAATTTTTTTGCTGAGGATTTAAAACAAAAAGCTTTTATTTTGGAACAACAGGGAAGGAACAAGGAGAAAACAGAGCTTATAGAAAATTTTAATGAGCTCAATCAAAAACTTCCGTTACTTGTTAATGAATTAAAGGCGATATTATAGTGAGATAAAGGATTACTAAGATGAATGCTACTACGTCAAAGGGAAAGCTTCTTTTAATCGATGATGATGAGATGAATGGGATGCTCTTAAAAAAACGTCTTATCAAAAGAGGTTTTGAGTGTGAGTATGTTCAGTCAGCTGATGAATGTTTTGAAGTTTTAAATCAACAGCAATTTGACTTAGTTTTACTGGATATTATTATGCCCAGGGTTTCAGGTATAGACGTATTAGTGCAAATTAGAAAACAAAAGAATAATTTCGAACTACCCGTAATTATGGTTACGGCCAAAGATGAAGCTAGTGATGTCGTTGAAGCATTAAAGAAGGGAGCAAATGATTATATCACTAAGCCAGTTAATATGGAGATTGCTGAAGCAAGAATTAAAACTCAATTAAAAATTAAAACTCTCATTCATGAGAGTTTACATTTAAATAAAATTAATACGATTAACACTATGGTGACAACACTAAACCATGAAATCAATAATCCTTTAGCTATTGCTATTGGAAATCTCTCTTTGGGGAAAGCAAATATTGATGAAACTCGTATCGAAAAAGCTTTAAATGCACTGAATAGAATTACTCAAATTGTAAAAAAGATAGAAAAAATCACTAGTGGTGAAGAGATTGAAGAGGTTAATTACTCTGAAACAGTCAATATGTATAAATTATAATGAAGCCACTATTAATAAGTCATTGTTTATTAGGGGAAAAAGTTCGTTATGATGGAGGTCATTGTCTACTTGCAACTTCAGTTATAAAGCGGTTAAAAAGGGAGTATGAACTTATTCCTGTCTGCCCAGAGGTGATGGCCGGCTTATCTGTACCAAGGTTACCAATTGAAATTGTTGATGGAAGAATTAGAACAAAAGATTTTGAAGACCTTACTGATCTTTTTATTCCTGTAAAAAAAAGAATTAAAAAAATTGTTGAAACTCATAAAATTCAAAGGGCTTTACTTAAGGAGCGAAGTCCTAGTTGTGGTAGCCGATATATTTACGATGGTCATTTTTCAGGTAACTTAGTTGCTGGAGAAGGTATTATCTGTACTTTTTTGAAAGAATTGAATGTTGAAGTTTTTTCAGAAAATGAAGTCGATCAATTAATGGGTAACTTGGGAAAAGAAAATTAGGTGAGTTTTGAAAGATTCTAACGGTTTTATAAAAAGTTCTCTTATCGCATCTGCAAAAATCAATAGTATTGGAAACTTTCTCGTTTTATTGGGAATATATATTATTACACCACCCTATAAAGAGTTTTATTCGATCTTTTGGGGGGCAACTGCTTTCATCTTCCTTTTAACTGCGTATGTAATTTTCTTAGTGTCAGTTTCAAGGTCAAATAAATGCGTACAAAAAATTAAAAACTATCAAGGACAATATGCTTTTTGTGTTTTATTAACAACTTTTCTCTTTGGTATTTTTCTAGTTTTACAAGGAGTTTATACAGGTTTTCTTTCAACAGCGCATTTAGGTAGTTGGGCATTTCTTATTGCTTATTTGGAGGCTCATGCCTCCTATCTTTATTATCGACCTTACCTTTTTTTATCAAGTTATATTATCTTTTACCTTCCTTCTGTTTTTTGGCTAATAAGTGTTGGGACTACGTTGAGTTATACTCTTGTTGGTATCATTTTTCTTTACGGACCTATTATCTTTCTCAGAGTTATGGAGTTGACGAAGCTAAAAAAACGAACTGAAGCTCTGCTTAAGCAAAGTCAGCAACGTCAAAAGCACCTTCAAACATTTTTAGATGAGATCCCTGCTAAAATTACTTGGCTAGATTCAGACTTGCGGTATATGGGAGTCAATAAACTTTTTGAGAAAACGAGTATGTTTGCTCATGAAAAGAGCTTAATTGGGGAGAAGTTTGGAACGAATTCCCCTGACTCTGTTATAACAAAAGAGATTGAGGGATTTCTTGCCTCATCCAAAAAAAAGCATAATTGTGAGTTGCTTATCTACTCTAATGGTGAAATGAGGTGGCACTTATGTCTTTTTAGTAAAAATAGCTTTGAACATGGAGATGAAGTTTTTCTCATTACAATTGATATCCATGAAAAGAAACTTATGGAGGAAAGATTAGAAAATCAAAAAGTGCTAAGCGATCAGGCATCAAAATTTGCGAGTTTAGGGGAAATGGCGGCTGGTATTGCTCATGAAATTAACAATCCGCTTACAGTTATTGAGGGAAGTGGAAGAATACTTAAGTCTTTAGTTGAAAAAAACAACCTACATAAAGATGATGTTTTAAAACAAATTGATAAGATTCTAGATACTAACGATCGAATAGTTCAAATTATTAAAGGAATGAAGGACTTTAGCCGAAATCATGAAAACGACGAATTAAGAGCTGAAAAACTTAAAGATATTGTTGAATCAACTTTATTATTTTGTACTCAAAAGTTTAAGCATAATGGTATTATACTTAAACTTGGTGTCATTCCTGATGACCTTTTTGTTTTAACTAAACCTCAACAGCTCAATCAAGTTATTTTAAATTTTTTAAATAATGCCTTTGATGCTGTTATAAATATCGATGGCGAAAAAGAAATTGAAGTTTATTTTGAATCAGATGATGAGTTTTATATTATTTGCGTGGCAGATAATGGTAAAGAAATTGTTGATTTCTCTAAAATCTTTACTCCTTATTATACTACAAAGGCACCGGGGAAAGGAACAGGCATAGGACTAAGTATTTCGCAAAAAATAGCTTTTGCACATAATGGCTTTATTAAGGCCCTTCAAGAAAACAAAAAAACCATATTTAAGCTTTTTATTCCTAAGAGTCAGCGTTGACTTGAGGGAGTATAAGAGTAAAGCAACTACCAACACCTTCTTGGGCAGAAATGATTAATTCTCCTTGATGAATTTCCGCAATTCTTTTACAAGTAGATAATCCAATTCCTGACCCTGGAAAGTCATTCTTGCTATGAAGTCTTCCAAAAGGACGAAGAATTGTTTTTATATGCTTTTGATCAAATCCAATCCCATTGTCGCAGATTTTGATATTAAATTTTGATTGATTTAGGTCTGTATGAATTTTAAGGTGAAGCTTTTGGTTTGGCTTTTTAAACTTAAGTGCATTTGAAAATATATTTTGTAAGTAAACTTGAATTAATTCTTTATTAGCAAAGAACTCATTTTGTTTGATTTGAATATCGTATTCTATATCATTTTCATTAAAAAGAAGATTGGTTTGAACACTATCTAGAAGATCATGAATATTTAACCTTGTGTAGTGATGTTTTTCAGCTGTGAGCTTAGAATAATTGAGAACGGCATTGATTTGTTCTACCATATTAACAGAAAGCTCTTTAATTTCTTTTAGATGGTTTTGCGCTTCTTGTGGTATTTCTTGGTTGTAATCCAATTCAATAAAATCGACATAATTAGAAATTTTTTTGATGGGAGATTGAAGATCATGACTTGCGACATAGGCAAATTGTTCAAGATCTTCATTGGACTTTTTTAGGTTGGCAAAAGCATCTCGAAGTTTACTTCCCATATCTAGAATTTGATTGGCCAACACCTTTAACTCATCGTTTGGAAATTTAAAAAGCACCTTCTTATTTATATTATATTCTTCTTTTGAAATTTGATTTGATATTTGTAGAATTTTTTTGATTGAATAAAGCATCCTTTTAGAAATGATACCACTAAGAAGGCAGGCAATGATGAATGAAATGAGAAAAATCGATAATGTTAAGGTGTAGGCTTGATGTTGTGAATTGGTTAGCAGTTGGAGTTCTGTGTTTTTTTTTCTTAAAAAATATTTGTTTAAGTTTTTTAAGGCAAATTCAGAAGGGGTATCATCAACTTTTATTTGTTTATCTATTTCATTAATGGGGATATTTTTATTGATGAGCTCTTTGGCAGTTTCTAACTTCTTTTTATATTCTAAGATCATAAACCTTAAAGTCGTAAGTGTATTAAGTTCAATTGGGTCTAAATTGTCTAAACTCATATATTCTTGAATTGTCGTTAAGGCCATTGTGAAGTCTTTTTTTGCCCGGTGATAATAGACTATGTCACCACGTAGAATATAATTTTTGAAGGTATGGATTCCATGTCCATAACCTATCTGATTAAATATTTTTGAAACAAGAACCTGTCTATGAGCATAATTGTTAATATAAGACTGAGTCGCAAGATTACTATCGGAGATTAATTTTCCACTAGTTAAGGCCCCAATCATTAACAGGAAAAGTGGTATTAAGCTTGCACTTAATAATTTTTTAGTTATCTTCATGTTTTTTTTCTCCAGTTAGGTACTTAAATAATTTATAATAATCTAAGAAGAATTGGAAATTATGAATTATAACGAATGTGAAAATTTTTTGATTGGTATTGATCAAATGAAGTCGCTGATTAATAGCGATGGACCAATCTATGTTGTTGATGATGATGTTAACCAACACTTGATAATAGAAAATTGTTACCAAAGGGCCAAAAGAGATAATGATCTTATTTGCTTTAGTAGTGGTGAAGAGTTTATCTTAAATATTAAAGATATCTTAACAAGTGAGGTCCCCTTACCAGAAGTTATTTTTTTAGATATCAATATGCCCAAAATGGATGGCTTTGATGTTTTAAAGACGGTTAGAGATTTAGAGGGGGATAATCCTTCTCTAAGAATTATCATGTGCACAACATCTTTTAGAAATCAAGACCAACAATTAGCATTAAAATTGGCAGCAAATGGCTATTTTTCTAAGCCTTTATATGTGACCAATTATATTGAACTTTTTAAACAGCTTTAGTGTTGGATGGTGAGAATCGCTGATCCTTGGATTATAATATCAGTAATAATCAATGCTCCCATTGGGGCATGAGATCCTATCTTTACATCGTTAATTTCTATTCTTTCGATATGTGAGGGAAACTCAACTGATGAGTTATCGAGAAAGATTTGGAACCCTCCGTAGTTAACACCTTTTATGATAACTTCTCCAAAAGTGATACCAAAGTTTTGAGAGATGTGACTAAGACGATCTAGAATCATCTGGTGATCAATATTAGCAGAGGTTTCTTGAAGTTGACTAAGTTCTTGGTTGATATAGGATTCAATTGATATTTCTAGGCTGATTTGATTTAACTCTTCATCATTCAACGGCTTGAATTTAGCAAAAACGCTTGAGGTCTGCATGAGTAAGATAAATAGAATGGCCAGTTTCATAGGTTTTATCTCCAATTTGATAGACTATTTACGGCATGAAAAAAGGTGTCCTAGGGCAGTTAAAAAAGCATTATCTTTTAAACTTTGCCAAAATTGGGGACAATCATCGGTTAAGCACTCTGGGTAGCTATAACTTATAACATGATCATGTTTTTTCCCTGTCTTAAGATGAGAAATTTTAATTTGAAATCCCATTCTCTGTTGATAGGTAGGGTTTTCAGGATCAAACTCATCACTTTGATCAGTTCTTTTTATATAAAGTTTATAAGTCGAGGACTGTGAGTTTAATATGAAGTTTTTCTTTTGAAGTAATTCAGTTGCAATTTCAATTGCCTTTGGAGATAAACCGTGTTGGTTTAAGGCTTGGGTGTCGAGTGTGCATACGTTGGCATAAGCGCTTGATGCTGTAAAAAGTAATAAAAGAACGATTTTCATACTTATTTCCTATTTAGATTTTTATTTTTCAAAAAATAGCAAGGGATAAGTAAAGAGGCTAGGGGGAGGGAAGTTCTTTCAGGGTTTAGTGAAATTTACTATCTGGGGTGGTAGTAAGTTTGCTTTAAATGGAGGAAAAATGAAACTTTTCGTATTGAATTTAATGTTACTTACCTGCTTGTCTAGTTTTGCTCATAGTATGTATGGAGTATATTCTTTTGATCATTTCTTAACGAGGTTAGACTTACAACCTATGAGAGGTTATAACCCTGAAGATTGTCCTAAAAAAATCGAAGTCCAGGAAGATCAAGTTTATTTAACTGGAAACACTTTTTCTGGTAAGGAAGAGGCAAATAAGCTTTTTGTTCCTGAAGCGAGCTTTTTAAATGAGAGTACTAGTCTGATATTTCAAATTAGTACACTAGGATTTAGAGTTAATAGAAATGCCAATTCGGTACAAATGATTGTTTATCCTGTGGGAAATGTTTCTTCAAAGACAGAGCTTTTACGTTGTCAGTATACACAATGAAATTTAACTTGCGTTTGTAGTGCAATGTTTTTTGTGGCTTCATTCATAGGTGATATACATTTATTAAACATGATTTGATATAAGGAAACGATGAAGACTAAAGAATTTTTCATCATAACATTATTTTTTTATCCTTACTTTCTTACTCATGCTGTGTCATTACAGCAATTAATAAAAGATCTTAAGTCTCATCCTAAGGTTAAAACTTTAGAGCTGGATAGGCAGACATCTAGGGTTAAACGTGTGGGACAGTATTTGAATTGGGCCCCCTCAGTTACACTCGACCGAACATGGATGGGATATTCGACTTCTAGCTCTAGTCAATCTCCTTTAGAGTACGAAAGACTTTCTTTAAAGGCAGATCTAAACTTATTTAATGGACTTGAGGACTATGCCAGCTTGAGAGCAACTCAATTCTCGGAAGAATCAACGAAATATGATACCCAACAAAGATGGCAGAAAATTCAAATTGAGGCAGCAGAAAATTATATCCGATGTTTTCGAGATAAAATGTTATACGATGAAGCTACTAAAAATTTAGAAATGCGTAGAAAATTAGCTCAGGTTGCTAAGGTTCGCTACCAAAAAGGTTCTTTGTCACAAGAAGGATATTTAAAATTAAAAATTGATTATCAATTAGCTATTAACGATCAATTAGATCAAGAACAATCCTTAAAAGCTTGTTTTAGGGAGTTGGAGTTTTGGACAGAAAGTGAACTTGATTTAGAGAAACCTGAGTTATTAGATAAAATTAAGCAGAGTTTGAATCAGCATGAAAAATCATTAGAGGCTCATCCAGGAGTGACTTCACGACAAAAGTTTTATGAGCAAGCACAGTGGGAGGTTGTGACAAGTAGAAGTTCTTTTTTACCCAAATTTAACCTTTCATTTAGCAGCTATCCTGCTACTGAATATCAAGAAAGAGAAGAGAGTGTGTTTTTTTCTATTAGTTGGCGTTTATTCGATAGGGGAACTCAGTGGTCTCGTCATCAAGTTGAAAAAATTGATGAACGGTTAGCTAAATTACAAACTGATATTTATACCAAAGAAGTCAAACGTGACTCTTTACAAGAAAAAGAAAAAATCCAGCGTTACTCAAAACAATATAATAATAATGCAGAAAATAGTAAGTTGGCCTCAGGTATTTTCTCTTCTAGCTTAAAGCGTTTTGAAAGAGGAGTCATCAGTAGTAACGAAGTGGCATTGGACCAAGGGCGAGTGATTAATGCACGTAATGCTAAGTGGAACTCTTGGTATCATTTATATCATTCTTGGCTTAAGCTAATTGAAGCTTCTGGGGAGAGTTTGGAGAAAGTCTTTTAAATCTATATTTTCGAAAAATGTTTATTTGTTAAAAGATCAAGGAATTGCAGATAGCGTTTTTTCTTACCAAGTTTAAAAGAATTAAGGATCGTGTTTATTACTCGATGACAAAATAATATGTTTTGGGGGTTAATTTCTTTTAAGTAGTATTTAAGTAGGTCTTCTCTTTGATTTTCATCCCAGCTCATTATAGAAAACTCTTCAGGCTCAAATTCAACTTGAACTTCTACGGGTAAATTATTGTTTTCGATAAAAACCATAAATTCAGGGAGATGATAAGCATTAAGAGATTGGACTAAAAAGTTTACCGATAAAATAAATGTACCATATTGGTGTTGTTCTCTTTCTTTCTGGTATTTCTGCAATTCCATTACGGTTTTGACAACTTTGTGAAGATGACCATTTCGAATTTTTTTAAAAATCTTAGGATCAATTGCATCCATGGAAACTGTAATATGTTTTATACTCATAGTATTTAATTTATTTTTGATCGAGGCATTAAAATCCCAATAACCATTTGTCGTGAGCGTCCAGTCAGGCTTTGGATCATAGTTTTTTGTAATTTCGATAAGTCTATAAAAGTCTTTTTGAATAAAAGGCTCTCCAGCAAGGGGATCAAGCTGCATGACAAAAGGAAAAAGCTCTTTTTTTGCTTTGTCCCAAAAAGACTGAGAGTCGACTTCGTCATAGAGCCCATTTGGCTTTTTATAAACCCAACACATATTACAAGTTAAGTTACACTTGCCATTAAAGTCAGGCGAAATTCTTAGGGGAGGATTTTTCTGATACTCATTGAGATCTACATGGGGAATTAAAACCTGATTGCTCATATGTTTATGGCAGTTTCGATCTTTAATTTCTTTTTTACAAGTGACGATATTTCCTTCTAAGAACTCTCTTCGCCAACTACGTAGCTTTTCGTTGTTCCAAATATCTTGCCAATTCTCTTCTAAAATATTTCCAATTTTATGATTGCTCCCTTTTTCTCGGCAGCTTCCTACAATGCCATCTGGATTAAAAATTAAACTTGTAAAAGGAACGGGGCAAAAATCGTCTGGAAGATCATTGACATCAAGGGATTTCATTAAAAAACTCTATCATAGAATAGGTGTGAAATGAAAGAGATTAATTTAAGGCTTAACTTTAAGTGAAATCAAGGATTCTGTGTAAAAAACCCTTTTAAGATATTCACTTGCGTTCATATCCCAAAAGGGTTTTATGGTGGAGCATGCTGGACTTGAACCAGCGACCACCCGGTTATGAGCCGGGGGCTCTAACCAACTGAGCTAATGCTCCTGATTAGGCAAACTATCATACCCAAACAAATGTCATTTGAAAATCATTAAAAATACCAATTTTTATCTCTTTGTGATACAAACAGGCCATATTTAGATTTTGAACAATGGAGCGTTCGTGGAATTCTACAAATATTCTGGTTCGGGAAACGATTTTATTTTTATTGATAATAGAAAAGAGCAATGGCGCATTAAGCCAAAGATGATTGAGAGTTGGTGTAAAAGACGAGAAGGTATCGGCGCTGATGGGGTCATTCTTATTGGTTCGTCTGAAAAATATGATTTTGAGATGCGTATTTTTAACTCGGATGGTTCAGAGGCAGAAATGTGTGGGAATGGGGCCAGATGCAGTGTTCACTTTGCCTATTATCATTTAAAAATGAAAGAATCTAAGCATTTTACTTTTGAAACGATGAACGGTGTTTACGAAGGAGAAGTTGTTGAGGCAGATGAAGTCAGGGTGAAAATGACTGAGCTTTATGATGTCAATGCTATTAATATTTCAGACCTTAGTGGAAAACGGGCCATGTATTTAAATACTGGGGTTCCTCATGCTGTCGTTCAAGTGAGTTCAGTAGAAGACGTGAGGATAAAGTCAATTGGTTCTGCTATTAGGAATGATGTACGCTTTTCAGATGGGACAAACGTAGACTTTTTTGAGGTAATTGATCCAGAAAATAAAACGATTAAATTGCGTGTTTATGAGCGAGGAGTTGAAGATGAAACTCTTTGTTGTGGAACAGGAGTGATGGCCACTGCAGTGGCCTGTGCTAAGTTTTTTAATTGGTCTGGCATGATTAATGTTTATGCCAAAGGTGGGTTTTTAAAAGCAATTGTTGATAAAGAATTTAAAGAGCTTTATTTTCAAGGTGAGGTGAAGATGCTTTTTAAAGGAGAAATTGCACCGGCATGAGCTTCCGTATTGATAAGTATATGGTAGACCAAAAAATGGTAAGGACCAGATCACAGGCCAGAATGCTTATTAAGCAGGGTGATGTTATATGTGATGGTCAAAAAGTGTCAAAGCCCGGTTTTTTAGTGGATGAAACTTCTCATATAGAAATCTTACAGCGAGAAATTTATGTTAGCCGTGGTGCTTTTAAGTTATTAAAGGCGATTGAAGAGTTTCAGATAGACTTTCGAGATAAAATTGTAGCAGATTGTGGAGCAAGTACGGGAGGTTTTACCCAGGTCTGTTTGTTAAACGGAGCTAAGAAAGTTTATGCCATTGATGTCGGGCATGATCAGTTAGATACGATTTTAAGGTCAAATCCAAAAGTGATTAATAGAGAGGGAGTTAATCTTAAATATCCCATTGAAATAGAGCAAAAAGTTGATTTTTGTGTTGCTGATTTATCATTTATCTCACTTAAGCAAGTTTATTTAAATATAGATAAGATTTTAAAACCGAGCGGAAAATCAATTGTTTTAATTAAGCCACAGTTTGAGGCCGGAAAAGAACGGGTAGGAAAAAAAGGAATTGTAAAAGAAAGTTTTCAACAAGAAATCCTACAAGAAGTTCTTGATTGGTTTAAAAGTCATAAATTTATTGTTGAAAAAACTTGTGAGTCTCCGGTGCTAGGTAAGTCTGGTAATAAGGAATATTTAGCGCTTATTTCTAAGGGTTTTTAAAGATCAAATTCATATCTTAGACGCAGGCTTTGAATCGTGTTATTTGGCTCAATATTATAGATTTCAGCTCTTAATTCATCGTTGATAAATTCAAGACGATAATCCCAAAAAAATTGATTTCCTAATAAGTAAGAAAAAGTTGTACTGAGTTTTATTAAGGTGTCTTCAAACTGAAAATTGCCAACATTAAGTTGTCTGAAGGGAGCATAGAGAATCTCAGTAAGATTATGTGTGTTTTTAGAAAGATCTTTTGAGTATTTTATTTGAAATTTGTGTCTGATTCCTTCTCTAGTGATGAGATCTCCGTCTATATCAGCAGCATTTGTCATGGATATTGAATCAAAGCTTGGTGCATAAGAAAGTTCTAAAAAATTATTCTTCGGGTCTTTTTCCCAGAGGTGAATTTTAAGTCCTAAAGGAGCTATCTCACGATGTGAATAAGGATAATAGATTTCACCAATTTTTTCTTGGCGATAACTTAAGTGGGAATAGAGACTTATATATGTATTAAGTTTGTTGAGTTGAAAAAAGCCCTCATAAAAAGAGGATTGGGAATGATAACCTTCCTTGGTCACGGGATCTAAAATTTTTCTTTGAGTTTGCAGAGTATTTAATTCATATAAATATTTTGAACCTGTATTAAAAAGTGAACCTCCGTAGTGATTTTCTTTTTGGTCGTATCTTGTTTGCCATGAGATGGGACTGGCAAAGAGACTTAGGTAGGTTTGGCTTAGATCTTTTTTTAGTTTATTTGAGTCAAAGTTTTCTTTTAAGAATTTGTTTTCTTTTTGAGTCTGTTTTTCCTGTTGAAAAGCAGTTGTGGCAGAGGTTTTTTCAGGAAGGTCGTATTTGGCAATTCTTTCTTGTTGAAGTTTGAGTTGTTTTTTTAATTTTTCGTCATTGATATCATTAAAATATTTTGTGAAATCAACTTTGGTGTATTTTTTTAAAGAAGGGGGCATCTCACTTTGGTTAATAGAGTGCATTGTATATTGCTTATCTTTACTTACTAAGTGAGGTCTGACAACGCGATAGATTTTCCAATGACTGGTAAGTAAGGTTGCTTTTACACAAATTCCTCTGGCAATAAAACCATCGTTAGAAGTGATTTTAATGTGGTCATTTTTAAAGATTGCATCTTCAAGGCCACGGTCTAGAACTAAAATATTTTTTCGATATATTTTTAATATCTGTGTTGAAAGAACATCAGTTGACTCGAGTCCATAAGTATATGAGCTCAATAAAATGACAAGAAAAAGAAGTTTTTTACTCATATTTCCATTTTAATCGGACTTGAGCTAAATAGCATTGGGGAAAACTCTGCTAAAGTGTAAAACTCAATTATTTATTTGTTAATCATAGTTTAAAACAGAATAAAGTTGAGAATATTCCTGATCAAGGCCATTAAGAAATTTTAAATTAATAAGCATCGTAATCGCTTGGACTTCTAGATTGTTTTTTGCGCACAGATTGAGAGTCGCTTTTAAGGTTCCTCCTGTGGCCAGGACATCATCCACAATGACAACCTTAAGTTTTTCATCATTTTTACTCATTTCTAAAATGTCAGAACCATACTCAAGAGTGTACTCTTCTTGTACTGTTGGAGGGGGAAGTTTTCCTTTTTTTCTAACTGGAATAAAGCCTTTATTATGTTTTAAGGCCAAAGCTGAGCCAAGAATAAATCCTCTTGATTCAATACCTGCAATGACATCCACTTGGTTCCAATCTATTGATTTTCCCATGTCTTCAATAATCTCAGGTAGCTTATGTTTTAAAAGTGGAGCAATATCCTTGAAAACGACTCCTGGTTTTGGAAAGTCAGGAATTTTTTTGATTAAATTTTCATAATCTTGGTTGTTCATGGAAGGTCCCTTTTAATTAATGTAAATGAATTGAGTATTTTAAAAGTAAAACTATTTTACAGAAATTTCAATAGGGCTATTTTTTAGTTTCTTGGCCTTAAGACTAGATTGAATGGTAGAAGCGACTCCACGCACTTGTGCTTTAAATTCCATGCGTTCAGCTGTACTTTTAAATTTAGATTGATATTTTTTAAATTGTTGATCATCGATATGACCAAGTTGATAGAGTTTTTTATAGGTGAGTTGATCCGTTTGGCCTTCAGCATAGAGATTTGAAGATATGAGGATTAATAAGGTGAAAGCTATAAAGTACTTCATATGGAGCTTATCGATCGTTCTTTAAGAATCTTAAGTTATATATGTTTACTTATTAGACACTAGTTAGAATATTTTTCGAAGTAGATATATAAGTTCCTGATTTTACTTGGTCAGTTTGGTATTTTACTTGCTCCTATAGTCCTGAGGTTGAAATTATGGGTAAAAGATTTTTATTTACATTCGTTCTATTTTTTTTCTCTTTAAGTCTTTATGCAAAGACTATTGTGCGAGTAAAAGCTTTAGGGACTTCTCCTAAAGGGCAATATGTCGCTTTTGAAGAGTTTGGCTATAAGTCCTTAGGAAAGGAAGTGGCCTTTTCACGTATACGGGTGATGAATATGTGGAAAAATAGATATGTTGATCGACCAATTCAAGTGATTGGAAAAGATGAAAAAGAAAGACTGGGTGAAATTAGGCAAAAGGCAAAGGATCTTGCTATTAAAAAATTAAAAAAATATAATATCATGTAATATGCTCTTAACTCTCTAACATCAATTTGGGTTAAATGACTCAATGATTCAGATGTAAAAATTATATCCATTCAAAAAATTTATTTTTTTTATGTAAGTTTTGCTTTAGTTAAGTATTAATTTAACTAATAAGACTTGGGGAGTTAATTCCCGAGAAGAGAGAGAACTGACTTGTAATAAATTTTGCAAGTTGATCAAGGCCTAGTTAATTCTGGGCCATGTTTCTTGTCACTTTTACTTAAGGTCTTTATACTACGTCGATGTTAACTCAGAATCAATTTGTATCATTCGTTTTTCTTTTTTTTGGTATCGTTTCAGCCTGTGGTAAATTTGTTTATTCTCCTTATGTTTCTAAAACAGTTGAAAGAAATTTAAATGATAAAAATCTTATAAAAATTTCAGCTAAAGAAAGTCAAGTTAGTTCAAGTTTTAAAATTGCTATTATTTCAGATACACATGATTATTATTCAGATCTTGAAAAGCAAGTTGATTATATTAATAATCTTTCAAATGATATTGCTTTTGTTCTTCATACTGGAGATGCTACAAATCTTGGAATGTTAGTCGAGTGGGAAACTTTTCGAGAAAAGATTGAGCAACTTGAAGTTCCTTTCTTATTGGCCATTGGAAATCATGACATGCTTACGAATGGTGTGGATATTTATAAACAAATTTTTGGAAGAAAATTAGATTTTTCTTTTGTCTTTAAACAAACAGAATTTTTTATTATTAATAATAATAACTGGGAAAGTGATGGAACAGCACCGAATTTAAGTTACTTGGAGTCAATGTTAAAAAAGAGTTCAGCAACTCATAAAATTATCTTAGGTCATGTTCAGCCAGATGATGATCATCGGTATAGTGCAAGTCAAATACAAGAAATGAAAAATTTAATAGATACTTATAGCGTAAAATATTTTATCAATGGGCATAATCATAATTACGGAGTGGGAAGCTTTGCAACAGCAAAGCGAGTAACAGTGGGAAGTTCAGTTAAGGGAAAAATTCTTATCCTTACGATTAACAATAGTAGTGTGGAGGATGAGCATGTTTCCTTTTAGATTGAAACATTTGTTGAGTTTAAGCATCCTCTTGTATGGAGTAAGTGCAAAAGCTTATTTTATTGATTATTTTAAGGCCCAATATGCAGGAGAAATAGGTGTTATTGCTTTTGGACTGGGTAAGAATTTTACAAAAAAGTATTCACTTGAGTATTTTCATGGCTATGTTCCTAAAAGTATTGGAGGTGAAGAAATTGAAACTTTTTCTTTAAAAAATAATTACAGGTGGTTTCAATTTGATTTTGGAGAGTATTTTTCAAACCTCTATACGGGAGTAAATGTCTATCATGTGACGGGATTGAAGTACCAAACATCTAGGCATGAGAGTTTTCCACAAGAATATTACCGTATGGGGTCTTTAAGAGGACTTTTTTATTGGGGAATGACCCTTGAGTCTCTAAAGAATAAATATCATATGGGATACTTTGAAGCAGGACTAAATGATATTATTCTAACGAATTATTACAATAATCCTGATGTGATTGATCCTCTTGAGTATGTTTCATTAGCCTTGGGCTATGGTTATAAATTTTAAAATTGTTTTGTGTAATCAAAAGCAAGATAAAATTTATTAAAACTTCCTTCAAAGTTATTGTTTTTTCCTTCAACAAAAAAATCATTTTTTGAACGAAAAATCTTAAATCGATAGAGATGATCTGGCTCCTTATAAGTCATTCCTAAATAACCAATTGAGCCAGTCCCTAATTGAATTTGAGTATCTTCATCTGTATCTGAGTTATTAATTTGAGTATCATGAGTCAACATAATTCCAGAGCCTGAGTTAATATACCATTTATCATTTAAGGCATATTGAATTTCTATTCCTAAAATAATTTCATAATAACTATCGCGGGTATAAGTACTACCTGAATTTAAATTTTGATCTTTACTGGGAAAAAAATAAGTATAATTTCCTAGGACTTTGGCTTCCCAGCGAGTGTATATCGCCCCTTTGCTGGCATGAAGGTTGAGAATATGTCCTCCTACTACTCGGTTGGCTTTTTTAGTACCTGATTTTTTATCGATTAAAGATGGTGTGAATTTTATACCAAATTGGGAAATGGATTTATCTTTATCGTGGTTTTCTACTAGTCTTTTATTATAGCCGAAAGTGGGTTCTCGAAAACCTTTGGAACGATAGTTATTACCTACTTCCGAGCCACTTTTGATTTCATTTTCATAAGAATTGATAAATGAGACAGCTATTGTAAGATATTCATTAACAGATAGACTATGTCCAAATGTGTAGATGAGACGTAAGTGATCGTCCTCTAGGTCTTGATGTGACGAATTTGATTTTTTAGCATCTATAATACTATTTTCTAAAACTAAGGCCATATTAAAGAAGTTTTGAGTCTTGGGATACGCATTCAGATAATGAAGGTCTTTTTTGGCAAAACCAAATAAGGGAAGGGTAAAAATAAAAAGTGTTATGATCTTCATGGGCTGTAGTTTATACTGCTTGTTTTAGCTCGTATAGTCTTTGTTTTGATTATGACTGAGTGTGGATAAGTATTTCCATAGATTTTTTGTATTAGGCCCCATGACCTTGCTTTTTGAACGGAGCATATATAGTGGAATATTCATGGCCTTGACTTCGGTCACATTTTTAATTTCGATCAGCTTTTGGGCATCGAGTTTATCTTTTATTTGATGATAAGGTAAGCGTCCCCATCCCAAGCCAGATTCTATGAGTTGTTCTTTCATCGAAAAGTCTGAAGTGTACCAAAATTGCTTGCTGAGCCCACCTGAGACAAAGTTTTTCTTTTCTTTGACTGAGCTTGAAACAACGATTTGAGGTAGGTTAATTAAAAACGTTTTTGAGAGTTGATCTTGGTATTTGGGGCTTATAACGGGAATCATCTTGGTCTCAAATATTTTTACTTGCTCAATCTCATTTTGATCAAAACTGTCTGAACCTAAGGCAAAATCAACTTCATGAGAAATGAGTTTTTGAGTAATTCCTTCTAGAACATCGGTTGTGAGATTTAAAGTTGTGGTAATATGAGGTTCAAAGAATTGTTGTAATACAGTGCTAATTCTTGAAATGGGAAAGATGGCATCGACGCAAATATTAATTTCTGTTTCATATCCAGCGCTTATTTCTTGAGCTGTTTTTTCTAATTCTTTAAAGTGTTTGATCAGTTCTTTTGCTTTTTTATAAAAAACTTTTCCTTCTTCTGTAAGTTGTGGCCTATAATTATCTCGGCTTAAAATTTGAAATTGAAATTCATCTTCAAGTTTTTTGATGGCCATACTTAAAGAGGGTTGCGATTTATACATTTCTTTTGCAGCAGCTTTAAAACTTCCATATTTTACTATAAAGTCTAATGTAAGTATCTGATCATACGTCATAGAACTAACCTTTATTAAGAAAACTTATATTGAGTATAGAAAAATTATAATTTATTTTTATAGGAAAATACACGATAATCTGTTTGTGTTTGAAAGAAAAGTCAGGCGAGATTATTTATATTATCAAAGGAGATAAAAATGAAAATGAAATTTGTACAATTATTGGCCTTGTTGGGAGTTATGATGGGTTCTGCTTTTGGTGCAGATGTTGATTTGAAAAAAAGTTCTTTAAAATGGCAAGGAACTAAGGTCACTGGTAAGCACTATGGAAAAATATTCTTTAAAAAGGCAGATGTCACAATGAAAGATGGAAAGCTTTCTGGGGGAGAGTTTGTCGTTGATATGAGCTCTTTTACGGTTGATGATTTGTCTGGAGAGTGGGAAACAAAATTTATGAATCATATTAAAAGTGATGATTTCTTTAATGTAAAAAAATATCCGACATCATCTTTGAAAATAAAATCTGTTAAAGGAAATGAAGTTACAGCAGATCTTACAATCAAAGATAAAACAAATGAAGTAAAGTTTGATATCAAAAAAGATGGCAAGGCTTATTCTGGAACACTTGTTTTTGATAGAACAAAATTTGGAATGATTTATGGGTCAGGTGATTTCTTCAAGGGATTAGGTGATAAAATGATTCATAATGAAGTAAAGGTAGACTTTAAGTTTGTTGTTAAATAAGGAATAAGGGGTAAAGTATGATCTTAAAGAGAAAGTCTGAAGACAGAGGGCATGTAAGGTTTCCTTGGCTTGATGGTAAATACAGCTTTTCTTTTGGATCATACTTTGATCCTAATTGGATGGGCTTTAGTAAGCTAAGAGTGATTAACGAAGATATTATTGATGAGGGAATGGGCTTTGAAACTCACCCGCATAGAGATATGGAGATAATAAGTTTTATTATTTCTGGTCAGCTTGAACATAAGGATAGTATGGGACACTCTCGTGTTATTGGTCCTGGTGAAATTCAAGTGATGAGTGCTGGTAAAGGAGTTCTTCATTCTGAGTTTAACCCTAGTCGCACACAAAAAACTCATTCATTACAGATTTGGGTTCAACCGAATAAAATTGGAGTAGAGCCAAATTATGATCAATTTACTTATAAAGAGCCTTCTGAGGGGGTGGTCTTACTTGCTGATAGTGTTGGAGCTGAACAAGTTGCAAAAATCAACCAAGATATGAAGCTAAGTCTAGGAGTCTTTGAAAAAAGCGCTCACGAACTTTCTTTTAATGCACAAAAGCATTATTGGATACAAGTTATAGAAGGTGAAGCAAATATTTTAGATGACACATTTAAAGCTGGTGATGCTTTGGGAATAAAAGAAGAATCTCTTTTATCAATTATTCCATTAAAAAAATTTAAGTTTTTACTTTTTGAATTACCTTGAAAAAAGAACTAGTAAAGTAGCCTGTGATTGTTTAGACTTTAACAATAATGAAAATATTTTATAAGATTATCCACTTTTGTAAAATTCTTTGGCGCCTCATTACAGGAGTTCCTTTTTTAACACTTTCTGTTTTTGGAAATTCGGTTGTTTTTTTATTTGCTTCTTTACTTTATGTTTTAGAAAAGGATGTAAATCCTAAAATGAGCAGTTTTATTGACGCTTTATGGTGGAGCTTTTCTACAACATCTACTGTGGGCTATGGCGATATTGTTCCTATGACAATTCCTGGTAAGATTATTGGTATTTTTCTTATGTTAATTGGAGTGGCCATCTTTGCTATTTATACTGCTTTATTTGCAAGGGCGATTATAGACGACCAACATTATATGGAGTAATCACCTTCATCAAATTGGTAGGTCAATTCAGAGTGATTATTTTAGGAAATTTTCTTCTTCTTCATCTCTTTTAAAAATAAATAGTATTGAAAAGAAAGTTATAATATTTGTTAAGAAATAAACAATTAAAATAAAAACTCTACTTCTCATTCCACGATTTAAATCTTCATAAGTTAGTTTTTTAGATGAAGACACTATAGACTCAAACTCATGAGCTACAGTTTGAGAAAATTCTTTGCTTATAATTTCGTAGTTTATTTCTAAATTTCCATAACGGCTAATATAGTTATGGTTGTAAGAACCGATAGAGACCCATTTGTTATCAATGAGGGCCAGTTTGCCATGGATGACAGATTGATCCCATTCATAAATTTCAAAATGATTATCTAGATACCATTGATAAAAGTAATCAGAAGCAGCGGAAACTAAGGGGTGATCAGATATTTTACCAAAAATGAGTTTGATTCTAACACCACGTTTTTGAGCCTTTCTTAGATATTTGAGGAGCTTTTTTCCTGGAATAAAATAGGTGGCAAGAATGATAATTTCATGTTTTGCAGACTTAATAGCAATAAGATAGCTGTTATAAATTTGTTGTTTGTGTCTGGTCCAATCATTCTCATTTGTTTTTATTAGGTGATAATCTTCAACAGTATGTGAGTAGTTTCTGAAGCTTAAAAGTTGTTCTTTGTGTTTAGGAAAGTTTTTTAGATAAAGCTTAAGAATTGTCTGAAAAGTATTATAGACTTCTTCACCTTCAACCACACAGGAGTAATCTAGCCAAGGAGTCTTTTGTTCTGGGGAATTAAATTTTTTGGAATAATTAATTCCTCCAAGTAGACATTTTTTATTGTCTATTAGTAAAACCTTCTGATGCAATCTTCTTCCAATATTATTGATATGAAAAAGCGGGGTGAAAAAATGAAAGTTAACACCTGCGTCTTGAAAGCGATCTTTTGTAACATGACTTAAGTCTTCAGAACCAAAGGCATCTAAAAGAATATAAACAGCAACACCTTGTTGTGCCTTTTGTATAAAGGCATCAATAAGTGGCTGTGTAATATTATCTTCTTCAAAAATATAGGTATGAAAGAAGATAAAGGATCTCGCCTCATTAATGAGTTTTAAATTTGTTGTTATAAATTCGGGACCATTTTTTATCAGGTCAATATGGTTATTGTGAGTTATATGTTTCATTTAAACTCAACCTCAATATAAATTGGTAAATGGTCTGACAGAGATTTCCAGTGTTTATTTTTAAAAACTTCTGCATCTAAAATATGAAAGCCCTTAGTATAGATTCTGTCGAGTTTAAGTAGGGGGAAGAGAGTTGGGAATGTCCTTCCATAAAAACCATGTTTGAACTTGTGGGCATCATAGAGATTATCAATATTGAGAAAATGTTCTGAAGCCTTTTGATTCCAGTCATTAAAGTCACCCGCAATAAGAATGGGGTGGTGATTATCTGACTTACTCTGTACAAAATCTTTGATATATTCATATTGTTTAATTCTATCTTTGTGTAAGAGGTTAAGATGAACAC
>LULL01000057.1_pt1 | contig 47667 bp, 53 predicted proteins | sample 728161 | NCBI WGS metagenome assembly LULL01 (sample SAMN03860290, study PRJNA289734) | marine metagenome | biome: seawater column; feature: ocean; material: water; isolation source: Red Sea water column Station 149 - depth 500m | place: Saudi Arabia: Red Sea | collected 2011-10-15 | depth 500 m
GTATAGAAATCCTATTGTTCCACCTCTATAATTAAAATTTCCATTAAATGCATAAGGATCTATATTGGAACTACTATCTGCAAACACTGCCGTTCCAGCGCCTACAGATCCAGCACCTAAAATACTTACTTCCACACCCAAAAAACCAGCCATTACCCTAATTCTTAGTATATATTTTTCATTATTAATACATTATGATTTTAAAGTAAAAGAAATTGCTTTTGCTCCAGATAAAAGACTACCAACCGATACCTCGGCATACGCCCCATCCCATTTAACTAGTCATTTAGGATCAATAAAACTTAAAGGATTACCACTCACATACCCATAAGTATTCAACCTACCTTGCAAGCCAATCGGGTCACTTTCTATATAACGTCCAGTCACAGGATCATAATCGCTAAAATGGTTATAAAATAGATTCACTTCCACATCATTGCTCAGACAAATTTTTCACCTTATGTTAATCATTGTCTAAAGTTTGCATGGAATCTAAAAGTACTTTTATTTTATCTATACTATCTTCAGACATATATTTTTCATCAACTTGAGATGCAATAAACAGTAAGCCATTAATTTTATTTATGTTTTTTGAATTCCTTTCAATTAATGCCATTGCATAGTCTAAGGCGCTATCTCCATCACCTAAAAGAATACCTTTATTCCACCAATATTTAGCTTGTCCCATTTTATTTAAATTTTTATAAAATTTTGCAAGATTTAATATTCCAGCAATATCTCCAGATTGAGCTGACTTTTTATACCATTCAAATGCTTTATTTTTATCGACATTTACTCCAATCCCTTCATCATAAAAGTAGCCAAGAGTGTTAAAAGCGTAAATATCTCCTTTTTTTGCTGATAATTCCATAAGTTGAAATGCTGTTAGAAAATCCTTGTTTTCCCATGCTTCATTAGCTTGATCAAATAATTCACTATCCATTTTATTTCCTAGGTTTTCAGACTATTGTATAGAGTTCATTATCTTTCCATAATTGAAAATAATGGATTTATTAACTGCTGGCTCCCATTTTCCTCTCCCTATCTATAGAACACACTGATAAATCATCATTACAATTCTTATTTAATCCAATAGCTTTACAGATGGGATTACATGGATCAATCTCACATGCGAGAAATAGTGGTAGTATTCCTATTGATTTTGGCCAATCTTTTGGTTTTGGCTTGATAATTTTCTTACCAGATGGATCTTTACAGATAATCTTACCCGGATCTGTAGGATGATTTTTACAATGCTTATAAGGTGTATTTGTTCCTACCCCTAATGAATTTCCTACACCACCATTGCCTTTACCAACCAACCCAAAAGGATCAATAAAACTTAAAGGATTACCACTCACATACCCATAAGTATTCAACCCACCATCCAAACCAATTGGATCACTTTCTACATAACGTCCAGTAATCGGATCATAGTCTCGGAAGTAATTATAAAATAAATTTACTTCCTTATCGTAATATTGCCCTGCATGACGAATCGGGAAAGTTAAGTTTCCAGTTGGCTGAACATCCCCAAATTGATCTCCCTCCCATCTCCACAGGATTTGGTTTTATTTATTACTGATTGCTTTTCGGTATATCTAAATGATTAATTAATTTTTAAAGTGCCATTTCTAGCCTTTTCAATACATGAAGGATAAGTACACTCTCGCCCCCATTCATCTGTACCAATAATTGCAGTGTGAAAAGATAAATAAGAAAATAAAAAAATAATAGCGATGACACCATATTCTCTATATTGTTTATATAAACCTAAAGAACCCAAACAGAATATACTTATTTTAAAATTTAAAGTAATGTCAATTATAGCAACTCCTTGCAAAAATATAACATGCAATAAACTTGAGTGATCTGCACCATAAACCCACTTGGACTTAAAAATATAAAAATATGTTACATCCAAGAGCAACATAACTAATAATATTAATAACCTAATTTTCACAGCAGCTCCAAATCTACCTAACCCTGTTCTAGTCACTCCGTACATTGCACTCCATTCAATTAATCCTCTAGGATCAGTTTTTAACAATAGATTTGCTGAAACATACCCATAAGTATTCAACCTATCTTGTAAGCCTATCGGATCACTCTCGACATAACATCCAGCCTTGTGCAACAAACCAAGTAGCACTTGATTTGTTGCTCAGGTCATAGTCATGGAAATAGTTATAGAACAGGTTTACTTCTTGGTCGTAATAATATTGCCCTGCATGTCGAATTAGGAAAACAAGGTTTCCTGTAGGCGGCACATCTCCAAACTCATCTCCCACCCAACATCATAAAATCTAGTCCTGAGAAAATTTTACTCCAGAAATTTCCTATATTTATCCGAGTAATGGAATAAAAATTACATCAACCATAAACATAGATAGTCCAATCAACACTAATATAGCTTCCAGCTTTGTCATGGAATGATATTTCATTCCTGAATAGAATAAGAAAGTTTTTGTTCTACCACAATATATAAGGCAACCTATTCCACCTAGTATAAAACCAAACATACCTAACATTATAAGGTCTCCTCACAATCACAATTTTTAATATTTGATTTCACCACTTTTGCAGACCCTCCTACACCATCAATCGCCAAATCAAATCCTCCAATCGCTGCTGGTTTTATTCCTCCCAAACTAGAATTTGCTCCTCCCAACTTAACAATCATTCCTCCAAAACCAGCTCCGCCAGCCGCCCCATAACTAAATTTCAAATATTGCCCATTAAAAACTTGAGGATTTATATCGATTAAGTGATCTTCAAAAGTAATTGTGCCACCATTATGATATGCGTACCTCGCTGGCTTTCCTTGGCAAAGTACGCTGCTGCTTTTTTTTAGAAATTCTTTTTCCATTTCAGCAGTTTTGAGTTGTTGTTTCAGTTTTTTATTTTCTTCCAGTAGAGCAGTAAGTTCAGGGGAGTATTGTTGTGTTCCAACTAATGTTCCTTATTTAGCTTTGCTGTACCAATTGGAAAGCGTTTGCATAGATATGCCAAGTTGTCTTGCTGTTTCCGAAACATTGCCTTTATTTTCTTCAATCTGTTTTATTGTTTCTGCTTTAAAATCTGCTGTATAAATCTTTTGCTTTTTGCTCATGGTAAACTCCTGATGAATACATTTAGTTTACCAAGTTAAAGCCTCCGTTTTTTTCAGCACATATCAGGCGCAATTGTAGCAGATTTCTGAGATAGGTTTGTGATTGTTGATATGTCTTGATTTATCCACAACGTAAGACATGAACCAAGGTAAAATAGCGTTCAATCAGATGTAATTGTTCCGCAACGCTTTTAGGGCACATAAATATTTTTAAGCTTTTAAAGCAATTCAATATAACCACGCTCAAAATCAATTCTTTGAAGTCGATCACAAAAACTTCACTCTTTAAGCCGTATAAATAATCAGAGTCTTATTTTGATCAAGCAACTCAAGAAAACTATAAGGCTAAAAACAAAAAATGAAACAATAAATATTTAAAAATATCAAGGAGATATAAAATGGACTCTCGTCTACTTCTAGCAATTATGCTGAGTAGTTTTAGTGTAGCCGCATCTGCTTCCAGTCATCGTGAAGCACCATCAATCACTAAAATGCCAAAAGTCGATGCAACCGATTTCTATATGTTCAAAAGTTACGAACCTAACCGTAGTAATTTCGTGACCATACTCGCCAACTATCAACCCTTACAAGATGCTTACGGAGGGCCTAATTACTTTTCATTAGATCCGAAAGCCTTGTATGAAATACATATCGATAATAATGGTGATGCGCAAGAGGACATCACATTTCAATTCAAATTTGATCAGGAGTTAAAAGACTTACAAGTCCCTGTTGGTGGTAAAAATATCTCCGTTCCATTATCAAATATTGGCAAAATTACCAATGATAGTAGTTCAGCACAAAATACCGCTGAAACATACACCGTTACAATGATCAAAGGTGATCGCCGCAAAGGAGATCGAAGCGTTCTCGGCTCTTTCAAAAAACCATTCGATAACGTTGGTGCAAAATCAATTCCAAACTATCAAAGCTATGCCAATAGCTTTGTTCAAAATATTAATTTTGGAAGCTGTGGCACGGGTAAAGTTTTTGTCGGTCAACGCCAAGACCCTTTTGCCGTTAACTTAGGAGAGGTCTTTGATCTGGTAAATATTAAAATTCCTGCGACTCAACTCGCGCCTTCGGGAGTAAATGCAGAAGATCAAGGATTGAATACCATTGCGAATAAAAATGTCACAACAATTGCTTTGGAAGTCCCTCAATCTTGTTTAGTCGCATCTAACGACACAGTCATCGGAGCTTGGACCACGGCAAGTCTGCCTCAAGCCACCTTGTTGAACCCAAATCCTGAAAGCAATCTCACCAGTGCAAGCAAAGTTGGTGGCGCTTGGACACAAGTTTCACGTTTAGGTATGCCTTTGGTCAATGAAGTCGTGATTGGTCTTAAAGATAAAGACAAATTCAATGCGAGTAAGCCTGTAAATGATGGCCAATTTGCAGACTATGTAACCAATCCTACTCTACCAACCCTCATAGAAGTTCTATTTAAAGATGCAACAGGTGGTGCTGTTGTTGCGCCAACAAATTTCCCAAGAACAGATTTAGTTAATGCATTCCTGCTCGGTATTCCTGGCTTAAACCAACCGAAGAATGTCAAAGCATCTGAGATGCTACGTCTGAATACAGCGATTGGTGCTGCAACAAAAGATCAGCAAAATCGATTGGGTGTTATTGGTGGTGATGCGGCTGGATTCCCAAATGGTCGTCGACCTGGCGATGATGTGGTGGATATCGAACTGAGAGTTGCGATGGGATTACTCTGCACAATTGATGGGGTAAATACTGCGGTTGGCTGTAAAACAACTGATGCTAAAGCTGGAGGCATTGGCTTTACGGATGGCGCATTACAATCACCTCAACAGTTTGGCACAACATTCCCCTACTTAAATACTCCAGTCGCTGGCTCTCCATTCAATACAGCTAGTAAATAATGAGGAGTAATCACCATGAGAAAATTTATTTTGTTGTTCATGGTTGGTATCGGATTAAGTGGATGTGGCGGTGATGATAATAATTCCAAGCCGAATAATAACAACCAATCTAAAAATGACCCCGTACTAAAAGAGACGTTGTCATTGACCAATCAACCTCAAAGAAACTTTGAACAGGCTGAACCTAAAAGTCTTGCTGAGATTTCAGAATCTCCTATAGATAACAAAGCAGAGCCTGTTTCAGTGAAATTTTAAGATGAAGGCCCTTGGCAATATTTTGCTAAGGGTCTTTATGGGAGTTATAAATGTTAATTCGCCAGCTAACCATTTCCACGATTGCGATATTTTACTTGAGCACGGCTTTAGCTCATCCAAAGCATCACCATGAACACGCATCGAACACATCAGAAGATTCAAATTATTCTGTCTTATTGAAAAATAATCACAACGATGAACTTAGAAATCAGATTGTTAATGTGCTGCTAGAAAAAGCATATTCAAAAGGCGATGGCGCTTTTTTAGAGCAAGCTGAAGAGCTTATGAAATCAAGTCACAACCCTTCAGACATTGAAAATCAATTGCTGCAAACTCGGCTTGCACAGGCAAACCATGAGTTTAATCGTGCAGAAACGATATTAAATAAAATTCTGGAAAAAGACCCTAAAAATTACGATGCTATTTTGCAGCTTGCAAACATCTACAGATTACAAGGGCAATTTAATCAATCTCTAAAATTGTGTAATCAATTAAATCAACAAGATATAAAACTTTATCAAGTCGGTTGTCAGCTACAAGTCGACGCGATGACAAAGAATATTACTGAAATCCAACCGAGAATCGATGAACTTCTTCAGTTAGCGCAACGACTGAATAAAAATGACCAACAGTGGTTGGGCAATATCATGCTTGAAGTAGCCACTCGGTTTAATGATCAAACTCTCGCCAGCCAATCGCTTCAACTACTTACTGTAGATAATTTACCCAATACACTCGCCAAATCTAATTGGTATATTGCTCAACAAGAATATCAAACCGCAATCAAAATTCTCACGCCTTATCGTTATCACGATGGTGCATTGTATCGAATCATCCTAAGCAAACAAAAACTGAATGATCCACTTGCAAAAAATGATCTCCATGAACTGACTGAACGCGTTCAAAGCTTGCTCGACCATAAGGATCACATTCATCTCAGAGAACAAGCTCAATATTTGTGGATCTCCAAAAAATATGATGAAGGCTTAGATATCGCGGCAAAAAACTGGAATATGCAAAAAGAAAATGATGATTTCGAAGTCTATGCGGCCCTTGCTCTCGCCAGCAACAATCGTGCAAGCACGGAAAAATTATTAAATTGGAGCGATGCAACAGGCTATCAAAATCCCACCTATATTCAAAAATTAAAACAGATGTTAAAGCAACTATGAGTCTAAATTCGATAAATAACTGAAAGCATAAACTTATCGTATTTTTATGTTCTAGAAATAAAGACAATTTATAAAATATATGGAATAAAAATGAAAAAAAGAATTTTGTTTTGTTTGTTGATCAGTAGTAGTCATTTCTATTTGAGCCAAATAACGCATGCTGGAGGTGAACTGACATCAACACTTCCAACGATTAAAATAACAGCATCATCAAATGCTGATAGTTCCTTTGGCGTGGCATTTACTTCATCTCAAGGAACAATATCAAAAGAACAAATTGAAACTCGACCTTTATCACGTCCAGCAGAGGTTCTTGAGACTATTCCTGGGGTTATTGTGACTCAGCACAGTGGTAGCGGTAAGGCAAATCAATACTTTTTAAGGGGATTTAACTTAGATCATGGAACTGACTTTGCTACATCGTTTGATGAGCAACCAATTAATATGGTGAGTCATGCACATGGTCAAGGTTACACAGACTTAAATTTTCTAATTCCAGAACTGATTGAATCGATTCAATATCACAAAGGAGCGGTCTCGATTGATGATGGTGATTTTGCATCAGCAGGCACAGCAAAAATTTCGAGTATCCATTCTCTAGATAACCCTTATGCACAAATAACTATAGGTAATCACAATTTACTTAGATTTTTAGCCGTTGGAAACTTAGTTATTAGTGATGGGGAATTAATTGGTGCAGTTGAAAATATCAACAGTGACGGACCATGGGTGAATCCTGAAAATCTGTCAAAACAAAATGTATTCTTAAAATATTTCACGGGTGATCATAATAAAAATCAATCAATCGGTTTCCAACATTATCAAGCACGATGGGATGCCACTGATCAAATTCCAGAACGGCTTATTCAAAATGGCGAACTTAATCGTTTTGATAGCTTAAATAACAGTGATGGGGGTAAATCTTCTCGTACTGCGTTTTGGTATAACGCTAAAAATTATGAAAAAACCAAGTACTCTACACTCTCCTCTTATGCCATATACAACAAGTTGAATCTATTTTCTGATTTTAGTTATTTTCTAAATGATCCTATCCGTGGTGATCAGTTTGAACAGGCAGAAGAGCGGACCATGCTTGGGCTTAAATTTCAAAAAGGCTTATTGAGTGAGTTATCAAATAAAGAGCTTTTGAACTCGTTTGGAGCATCTGTCAGATATGATTATATTGATAACCTAGGTCTTTACCAAACAGAAAATCGGCAGCGTTTCAATACCATCAGAAATGATGATGTTCGCCAATGGTCTATTGGCTTATGGGGACAAAATCAAACGACATGGCAACCTTGGTTAAAAACCATTTTAGGCGTTCGGGGCGACTTTTACTCTTTCGATGTAAATTCTGATAATAAAGAAAATAGTGGTCATAAAACTGATCATATTTTCAGTCCTAAAATGAGTATCATCTTAGGACCATGGGATAATATTGAGTATTACATTAATTATGCCTATGGCTTTCATAGCAATGATGCAAGAGGAACAACAACTCGCTTAAACATTGACCCTCGAGATAGTAACTATTTAAGCCCTACTCTTCCCGTTTCACCATTAGTAAGAACAATCAACTCAGAGTTAGGATTAAGAGCAAAAATTATACCCGAACTCACATCAACCATCGCTTTATGGCAACTTGATTCCGATTCAGAGCTGGTTTTTATCGGCGATGCAGGTACAACAGAAGCCAGTCGACCGAGTAAACGACAAGGGATTGAGATTTCACAATTCTATCAACCAACAGATGCTTGGATAATCGATCTAGATGTCGCTTGGTCAAAAGCAAGGTTTAAAAATAAAAGCGCTGAAGGAGATCACATTCCTGGTGCGATAGAAAAAACGATAGCCGCTGGATTTACTTATAAACTAAATGATCAATTTAATTTTGGCGGTCGCCTACGTTACTTTGGCTCACGCCCTCTGATTGAAGATAATTCAGTTCGTTCAAATTCATCAACCTTGGTCAACTTGCAGGGCAGCTATCAGTTTAATAAAAACTTCCTAGCACAACTCGAACTATTCAATGTATTTGACCAAAAAACCAATGATATCGAATATTACTATGCATCATGTACTCGCCAAGATCTCAGTGATTCAGCATGCTCACCAAATACGAGCGACCGTGAAGGTATTTATGACAAGCATATTCACCCGACTGAGGGAAGAAACCTCAGAATGACCTTACGCTATTTATTCTGATCGGTGCAATAAATGCTAAGGAGGAGAACATCATGTGGATTCAAAAACAAATCAACATTTCACAGCGTTCGTTTCTCTTTAGCGTACTGGTTCATGCCTTATTACTCTCATTCATATTAAAATCAGCACTTTATATAAAAATAGACACTCCCAAAGAAATGAAAGTAGTTTTAATCTCACTCCCTCAAGCATCTCAAAGTCATAAAGAAAATATCGTTTCTGCTAGTCGTACAAACAAGATAAATCAAACCAACGCTGAACCAAAAGACAATACAGTTGATCACACACTCAATGAAAATCCATCGGACTTGATGGATTCTGACACGAAGGAATTAACCAAACAATTAGACGATGATCCCCTCGCTGAAGCACGATATCGAGCTGAAAAAGCAGTCAAAGATGCAAAGATCATTGCTGATGAATACCGTAAAAATATAAGACCCATTGATGAGCATTCAATTGCTCAACTCGAGGGACTTTTGGAAAATGAAGATCCAAACACTGATCAAGTTAATCATTTGTATAAAGTTGAAATTTTAACTGACAAAATAAATGATCAAAAATATGAGGAGCTCATCAATAAAGCAGCAATTTTTGAACCGAATGTAGAAGAAAGCAAATACTTAGTCGAATTAAGAAATAAATTGAATTTGTTTATTGAAGAAGATGTTTTAAAACAAGCAACAAGTGGAAATGCTTCTATCAAATTTACGATTGATCCCGAGAACTTAATCATTGTATTAGAGATTTTTACGACATCAAATGAAACAAAACAACGCTTACGGCGCAAATTAGGCACACTGGACTATGATACCTTATTTATTAACTCTAATCTAAATGACAGACCGTACTCGATATCATTCGAGCTAGATAATCTATTGACGTTAGATCAGTTAAATCTGGATTGAACCTTGTCTAAAACGAAGATTATCTCGAATCAAACACCTCAGTCAGATCCACCTCTTTCGCGAATACAATCATTTGATACTATAAAGCACAGTTTATAAACGACTTCCCTTTAACCTATACGAGAAAAATGATGTCACAACAAGATTATGAAAATGGATTGAAAGTCCGTACCGAAGTTATGGGCGAGACATTCGTAAAACGAGCACAAGACAATACTGTTCCATTTACCCAACCCTTACAAGACTGGATCAATGAACATGCTTGGGGTTCTACATGGCAACGTGAAGGTGTATTACCACGTAAATATCGATCTCTCATTACCATTGCATTTTTAACGGCGTTGAAAAGCCCAACAGAGTTGAAAGGTCATATCCGTGGTGCATTAAACAACGGCGCGAGTGTTGAGGAAATTCAGGAAGTATTGTTACATAGCTTGCCTTATTGTGGCGCGCCAGCAACTCAAGAAGCCTTCCGAGCAGCACTTGAAGTAATTAATGAGTATCAAGCTCAAGCTTAGATACAGCAAACTAATCCAATGCCATTTGTTAAATGCCTAATACGATCGATTAGGCATTTAACTTTCACACAAAGGGAATTTATATCTAGTTTCAATTAAATATCAGTTTAGCGAGATTAATAAACTTTTTGCCATCTCCTTTCTCCCTACAAATTACTAAGATGTAGAACATGACGAATAGAAAATGCAGTGGAGTAATGAATTGAGCAAGAAAACACAATCTGATCATCATGGTATACAGTTTCCAATTCCATCAGGAAAGAAGACACCAAGTACAACTCACACTGCTAAACAAATTCTGACCTCAGCACTACGAAGTGTAGATTCACCTTATGTATCAAAACTGATTGCAGAAAAAAACTGGCGCAAAAACTATCCTGTCTATTTTCAGGAATTGGTTGAAGCAGGAATTCAGTCTGTTCAGAATCCGACTCGAATTGCACAACATGGACTGGATACAGCCAAAGCATTATTTAGCTTCAATCGTGATGGCAACAGCGATGCATTAAATCATGCAATGCAAAATATCAAAGAACAGCCTTTTGAAAACTTTATCTTACAAGGTACTGGCAATCCCGAAGTAGAACCTTGGTACATTCCTTATCATGGGAAAAAATTACTAGGTGCTGAACTATTAAAACAAGTTGATTTATGGGAAAAGCAACAAGTTATCGAACCAAGCCATGCTCAGGCTTTACGTGTATTGCAACAACATCCTGAATGGTTTGATTTATCTAAACGGACAATGGTGCTGTTTGGTGCGGGTTCAGAAGCAGGTCCTTTAAGTTGGCTAGCAAAATGGCGTGCGAATATCATCGCAATTGATCTACCACAAACTGCGATTTGGGAAAAAATCACCAATGTGGTGAAACAAGGTAATGCAACCTTAATTGCACCACAAACCCAAACTGTCGATGGCGGACAAACGCTAGGGGCAAACTTGCTCACCCAAACCCCAGAAGTTGCCAACTGGCTAAATGCATTTAACGAAACACTAGACCTCGCGGGTATCGCCTATTTAGATGGTGAAAAGCATGTTCGTGTATCTATCGCCATGATTAGTATCATGGAACAGGTAAGCCAGCAAAAACCAGATAGCAGCATCATGTTTATGCTGACCCCAACAGATATCTATGCGATTCCAAAATCGGTGGTGCAGTCAATTGAGCAAAAAGTTAAACAACGCCCTTTGCTTGAGAAAGTCCTGACCAAATCTATTCACAAAATTTCTCTCACCAACTTCTTTAAAGCCAATTCAGAACAATTAATTGCCTCTGATAATGGACAACAATACGGGATATCAGATTGTATGGTGATCGAGCAAGGACCGAACTATGCCCTTGCGAAAAGATTACAACAATGGTTTGCAATTACTGCGCGTGCCCGTGGTCAAAAGGCGGTGATTAATATCGCACCATCAACGACAACCCATTCCGTCACGAAGAATCCTATTCTGAAGGCTGCTTTTTCAGGCGCTGATTTATTTAATGTGGAAACATTTAGTCCTGAAACAACCAATGCAATCATGGCTGCATTGTGGATACATGATTTAAATAATCCTGAAAGTGCCGCAAATCCAGAAAGACCACTCGACCATCCACTCGAACTGATCATGGAAAATGCTAATCACGGCGGCTTATGGCATGTCCCTTATTTGGCGAGAACTGCACTGCCATTTGCAGCAGCTTATGGCTGGGTCAGAGAAAAGCTCTAACGCTGAGAAATGCAAAATAAAAGCGGAAATCCTAACTTAAGATTTCCGCTTTTTTAAAAATGGCTCAATAATCATCATTGAACCATTCACAGTGATATTTACAAACTACGCTGATTGACACGCTTGGACAGTTCCTCAGCGGATTCTTTGCGCTCTGAATAGCGATCTGTAAAATACTGGCTTTGCCCACGCGTCAACAAAGTAAATTTATACAGCTCTTCCATCACATCAACGATTCGATCGTAATAAGAAGATGGTTTCATTCGTCCATCCTCCTCAAACTCTAAAAATGCTTTTGGAATTGACGACTGATTTGGGATGGTAATCATCCGCATCCAACGTCCTAAAATACGCATTTGATTCACGCTATTAAACGACTGCGAACCACCACTCACCTGCATGAGTGCCAAGGTCTTTCCTTGCGTTGCACGAATTGCACCGCCAGCCAAAGGAATCCAATCAATTTGTGACTTAAAAATTGAACTCATCGAACCATGACGTTCTGGCGAACACCACACCATGCCTTCAGACCATGCCAATAATTCATGTAACTCTTTGACTTTAGGATGTTCTAAATCTGCATCTTCAGGCAATGGCAATCCTTTTGGATGAAAGATTTTCACTTCAGCACCTAGATATTGCAAGATACGTCCAGCTTCCAACACGGCCAAACGACTGTATGACCGCTCTCGATTAGAACCATAAAGCAATAAAATACGAGGTGGATGCTCAAGCTCTACCGCCTGAATTTGTTTAAATGCAGGTTTTACTAGAAGCTCTGCATCCAAATTTGGCACATTAGAATCAATTGTGTTCATGTGCAAAATACTTCTTTTTTAACCAAAGCGAAACGGAAACTAATGCAATCAGCACAGGTACTTCAACCAAAGGGCCTATGACTGTTGTGAATGCCACAGGCGAAGCCAAGCCAAATGTCGCAATCGCAACAGCAAGTGCCAACTCAAAATTATTCCCAGCAGCTGTAAAAGAAATTGCCGTTGTCCGTGGATAATTATTTCCCATCGACTTACTCATAAAGAAGCTAATAAAAAACATCACCACAAAGTAAATCGTCAATGGAATCGCAATACGTAGCACATCCATCGGCAGGCTTACTACATCAGCCCCTTTAAGACTAAACATTGCAACGATAGTGAAAAGTAATGCTACTAAGCTTAATGGGCTAATTTTCGGTAAGAATTGAGTTTGATACCATTCCGCTCCTTTTGCGCTTACCAACACAAACCGTGTGATAAATCCAAGGAAAAATGGAATACCTAAATACACCAACACCGCATGGGTAATGGTCCAAAAATCGACTTGAATCACCTGACCCGCAATACCGAAATAAGGTGGTAAAAAAGTCAGGAATAACCAAGCATAGGTACTGAAAAACAGGATTTGGAAAATACTATTGAATGCAACAAGAGCCGCCACATATTGATTATCACCACATGCTAAGCCATTCCATACCAATACCATCGCAATACAACGCGCTAACCCGATTAAGATTAACCCTGTCATATATTCTGGATAATTGTGTAGAAATACGATAGCCAAGGCGAACATCAATACAGGTGCAATAATCCAGTTTTGTACCAAAGATAAAGTCAGTGTTTTTTTATCTTTAAAAACTTCTGGCAACGTCGCATAGTCAACTTTCGCCAGCGGTGGATACATCATTAAAATCAGTCCAATCGCAATTGGAAGATTGACCGAGTCATAACTCATCTGATCAAGTGCAATAGATGCCTGAGGAAAAAATACGCCAATTGCTACACCTAAACCCATCGCGATAAAAATCCACAGAGTAAGGTTTCGATCTAAAAAGGATAAACCTGATTTAGCCATATCTGTGACCGCTTAATCGATGTGAGAAATTTGATTGATTGCATTGATCAATTCTGCTCGCGTCATGGCAGCAGTATTTAAGTCAAACAGTGCATCTAAACGACGATTAATATGATCAACCGTCACGCGGAACGCTTGTAGCTTTTCATCTTTAGGAACATCAAGATGTGAAGGATCAGCCAATCCCCAATGTGCTTTAATTGCTCCACCTAGATATAAAGGGCAGGCTTCTTGTGCAGCTGAATCACAAACAGTAATCACCACATCAGGCTGATATTGCTCACAATCATCTATCGTTTTGCTCCACAAGTCATCAGTAGAAAGACCTAAACTTACTAATGTCTCAATCGTTAACGGATGGACTTGCCCAGAAGGTTTACTGCCTGCGCTATATGCCTTCCAGCCTTCTGGTGCTCGGCTATTGAATAACACTTCAGATAAAATGCTACGGCAACTGTTGCCTGTACATAAAAACAGAAATTTCATAATGTATTACTCACAATAGCTTTGCGTCGAACATGCTGGCAAAGTGGCTAAATGATTTGGTGAATGCTGTACGAGGACATTTAATATCTCGTAACACCATGCAGGTAATTGAGCCGAAAGACTGTAGTAAACCCACTGCCCTTGACGACGATCTTGCAATAATCCAGAAGAACGCAATAGCGCAAGATGACGCGAAATTTTTGGTTGGCTGAGTTGCAATTTTTCAGTTAAATCACAAACGCACAGTTCTTTATTTTCAGTCACTAAGGTGACAATACTGAGACGTGTTTCATCAGCCAAACATTTAAAAAAACTCACCTGATCCATATCAAGCCTCTTATTTTTTAATACATTTTTTATTGAATACGCTGCCCATTTTCATCAACCACTTGCTCACCATCTTCTTTGGTGAATGCCCCTTGTTGAGCAATCGGCAAAATATCCAATACGATTTCAGATGGTCGGCATAAACGTGTTCCAACTGAAGTTACGACAAATGGGCGATTGATCAAAATTGGATACTGCAACATAAAATCAATCAGTTGCTCATCTGACCAGTCTTCTTGCGCTAAATTCAAATCACGATAAGGATCAACATTGCAACGAATAGCAGCTCGCACAGACAAATCAGCATCTTGAATCATTTGAATAAGCTCTGCTTTAGACAGTGGCGTTTGCAGATACTCAATAACTGTCGGCTCTACACCTGTATTACGAATTAGCCCCAACGTATTACGTGATGTACCACAGGCAGGGTTATGATAAATTTTGATAGATTCTGTATTTGACATGATGGTCTTACTAGATAAATTTTTATATATTTATATTCGAATATCCATATATATGCAATATCATATATTTTATTTTTAGAAGTTTCTTATGCCATGCACACGTTCAACAAAGTATTCTGAAAACCGAAAGAAAAACTCAAAATCACGATAATTGATCATTTTGGAAAAGAAGTTAAGCATCTGAGTCACTGAGCTTATGCCTTTTTTCTTCTAATATGCCGCTACTAACATAGCAACCTCAGAGTTTTTGTTCGATGACTCAATTGCCAAAAGTTAAACAAGCTTTGCTTAACTCACTTACTGCTAAAAAAATCTTAAATAGTCGTGCTGGTCAGCAAACACGCCATATTCTCTCAAATGCAACTGACCGTGTCTTGCGCGGTCACCAACTGGCGCTATCAGGACAAACACCGTATGACGTGATTTACCAACGTGAAATTATTAGCTTGCGTCACTACAAAACAGAAAATGAAAACAGCAGCTCCAAATATCGCGTTCCACTTGTCATTATTCCGCCTCTTGCAGCAAATACTTTGGTCTTTGATTTATTTCCAGATCGCAGTCTAATCCGTTTTTTTCTCGCTCAGGGCTTTGATGTTTATATGATTGACTGGGGAACACCAAGTCTACGCCAAGCCAAATATAACTTTGGGACATACATCAAAATCTTCATGCCTGATTTTCTTCAGCAGATTCGTGAACATAGCGGTCAGCAACAGCTATCTTTATATGGTTGGAGTTTAGGTGGCGCAATTTCACTATGCTATACATCATTGTTTAAAGATAAAAATATTAAAAACTTAATGATCCTCGCCTCTCCAATCAATACACATAAATCAGGATATATCGGCAAGCTATATCAACGCCTGAATACGCCTGCACAATGGGTTCGGACAAATACCAATTTTAGGATTCGCCAAGTTCCTAGCCGTTTTTTCCACATTCATGGATGGCAGAATACTCTTGGTTTTAAACTCACTGATCCGATTGGTAACTTTAAAAACTATTGGGTTTTATTGAAGAACCTCAACGATCGCCAATTTGTCATTAACCATGCGACATCAAGTTCATTTGTAGACAATATGCTGGCTTACCCCGGTGGCGTGATGCGTGACATCATTCTAAGATTCTGGATTGATAATGAACTCTCAACGGGTGTAGTCAAGTTCGGAGAGCAAACCGCTTATTTCAAAGATATTGATTGCTCTGTACTCGCAATCGGTGGCGATACTGACATCATCGTTACAACTGAGGCCGTTAGACCGTTAATGAGCTTGATCAGCAGTGAGGACAAAGAATTTAAAATTGTTCCGGGCGGTCATATGGGCTTAGTTTCAGGTAGCCAAGCACCTCAAACTGTTTGGCCTGTCGTGTCGGAATGGTTAGCTAAACGCTCAGACTAATCAAAAAGCTAAAATAAAAAGGTTGCTGGTGGTTTATCAACTCAGTAACCTTTTTATTTTGAGTTAATTACTTGATTAAGCAAAATGATGATGTTGATTCAATACTAAACTTTCCACATTGACAGGAATACCGAGTAGATAGCCTTGTAATTGATTACAGCCCAAACTTGTCAATATATCTGCTTGCTGTTGCGTTTCTACGCCCTCAGCCGTCACAACGAGACCCAACTTTGCAGCAAGGTGAATAATACTTTCGAGGATTGCCTCTTCTTTAGAGTTCGGCTGTAAATCAGTTAAAAAACCACGATCAATCTTAAGTTCATCAATTGGTAAATCTTTTAAATACAAGAAGCTTGAATAGCCTGTACCGAAATCATCAATCGCGATCTTAATCCCTAACTTACGTAATCGTTCTAAGGTTCGAATGCTCGAATCAATATGATGCATTGCTGTAGATTCGGTAATTTCAAGGATAAGATGTTCAGGTTGAATTTGATATTTTTCTAATAATTTTTCGAGTACACAAAATAGTTTTTTATTTTCGAACTGTAAGGCTGATAAATTCACCGCGATTGGATAAAAGGGACTATTACTCTGCTCCCATTTTTGAATTTGCTGGCAAGCTTGCTCTAGCGCCCAATACCCCATTGGAATAATAAGTCCCGTTTTCTCTGCCCCCTCAATAAACATTTGCGGAGTAAGCAACCCTAAACTTGGGTGTTTCCAGCGGATTAATGCCTCAACGCCACAAATTTCATAATTTGCAGTGAACTTAGGTTGATAGAAAAGAACAAATTGCTGTTCCTCAACGGCTTTATACAAATCATTAATCAATTTAGATTGACTGCGAACATCTTGCTGATCACTCATCGAATGGAAAATCGTATACGTATTTCTTCCCTGCTCTTTGGATGCCAGCATAGCGACATCGGCATTGATCAACAAATCTTGAACATTGGTTCCATGTTCAGGATACATCGCAATTCCAAGGCTAGCTGAAATATTGATTTCTTTATTTGCAATGAGATAGGTTTCTTGAATGAAATGAAGAATTTCTTCGGCGAGTTGCATCGCTTCATTCATATCTGTGTTTTCAGAAATCAGAACAAACTCATCACCACCAATGCGAAATAACTTCTGAGAGGGTGTTAACTTATCATGTAAACGATTTGCCATTTTGATCAGGAGCTGATCACCAATATGATGTCCGAAAGCATCATTCACAGATTTAAAGCGATCTAAGTCAATATATAAAAAAGCGGCTTTTTGCTCGCTTAAACGATGATGGCTAAAGATGACTTCTGCGTAATCAGTTAAAAATAAACGGTTCGGTAATTTGGTTAATGAATCATGTAAAGATTGAGCTGCAAGCTCTCTATTGATTCTTGTAAGTTGTAAATTACGCTGTTCTAAGCGAGCTTCAAGCACAGCCACCGCAAAACCTGCAACGAAAACCAAACTCGTAATAAAGATAATGGTGAACAGTAATACACTTTGCTCTGTCTGAGCGGCACTGAGAACTTTTGCGATACTCTCATCAAAAGAGGTTGCTGCCATCCCTGTGTAATGCATACCAACGATGCTCAATGCCATGAGCACTGCAACAATCGCTTTCAGTCCAGTTCGATACTTTACGGCTGTTTTATATTTAAAAACGAATAAAAAGCTAAGCCCAGAACCACAAATCGCGATCAAAATCGAACAGATCACCAGTAAAGGATCGTAACGCATTTGGTGATGTTCAACAGATAGCGCAAGCATCCCTGTGTAGTGCATCCCCGAAATTCCCAGCCCCATAAAAACTGCGCCAAGAATTAAACGCGGCATCGGTAATGTTGGACGGGTTGTTAACCAAACAGCAAAGACAGAAGCAATAGCCCCAACGAGATAAGAAAGTATGGTTAAACTAACGTCAAAATTATAGCCTTCTGGCAAGTGGCTAGCCAGCATTCCCACAAAGTGCATTGCCCATATTGCTAATCCTAAGATTAAGCCGCTCGTCACCAAAATGCTTTTTTCAAACTTTTTATAAGCTGCTTTGAAAACGAGTTCTTCCATTGAAACTGCAGCATAACAAGTTGCTACTGCAACCAGAATGGAAACGATGACCAATGTGCTATCGTAATCAACGTGTACCATAAAGGACTTCCATGATTATTCAGTACTTTTTTTTATTTGTTGAGCGAATTGCTCAAAATCAGAACGATCCTTCACACTCAAAAAAGATACAAATTGTGTATTCATAAACTTTCCTTAACAATAACATCATCTAGCATAAGGTCAAGTCTTTTTCACTTTATAAATCAATAGAATAAAAACATATAATCATTTCAAACCAATGAAAAGTATTGTTTTTTTATTACAACTTTTTGACCAAAAGACTTAATTATTTTAGCTAGATATTTTTAAAATTAAACTTTGTATTTTCTTGTTGATTTTAAATTGAACTGCAATATCGAAGAATGCAGCAATCTTGTTGTTTTTGTCACGTTTAAATCGCTTTGATTCGCCATTTAACATTTCTATATTAGGCTTTTTTTTAATCAAAATTGTTATAACTCTGTTATCAAAATAAAAAAGCCCCGTATTCAACGAGGCTTTTTGGGATAAATGAAAAACTTAGTTTTTCTCTTTATCAACGATTTTGTTTGCTTGAATCCAAGGTATGAACAAAAATGGGAAGCAACGCTTCCCATTTTTGTGCAAGGCACGTAACCTTAGTTTTTCTCTTTATCAACAATCTTGTTTGCTTGAATCCAAGGCATCATCGCACGTAATTTATTACCTGTAACTTCGATACCGTGAGCAGCATTTTGACGGCGGCGAGCAGTCATAGATGGGTAGTTCAACGCACCTTCTTGAATGAACATCTTCGCATATTCACCAGATTGGATACGTTTCAATGCATTACGCATAGCTTCACGAGACTGTTCGTTGATTACTTCAACACCAGTTACGTATTCACCATATTCAGCATTGTTAGATACTGAATAGTTCATGTCAGCAATACCACCTTCGAACATCAAGTCAACGATGAGTTTAAGCTCATGTAAACATTCGAAGTAAGCCATTTCTGGTGCATAACCAGCTTCAACCAAAGTTTCGAAGCCCATTTTAACCAATTCAACAGCACCACCACAAAGAACTGCTTGCTCACCGAATAAGTCAGTTTCAGTTTCTTCACGGAAAGAAGTTTCGATGATACCAGTACGACCACCACCTACGCCTGATGCGTAAGAAAGCGCAACGTTACGTGCATTACCAGAAGCATCTTGGTGAATTGCGATTAAGTCAGGAACACCTGAACCACGTTGGAATTCTGAACGTACAGTGTGACCTGGTGCTTTAGGCGCAACCATAATTACGTCTAAGTCCTTACGTGGAACAACTTGGTTATAAAGAACAGAGAAACCGTGAGCAAATGCTAACGTTGCACCTTCTTTGATGTTTGGCTCAATTACGTCACGATAAAGCTGAGCTTGGAACTCATCTGGAGTCAAGATCATCACTAAGTCAGCTTGAGCAACAGCTGCTGGAACTTCAGATACTTTAAGACCAGAGTTTTCAGCTTTTTTCCAAGACGTTGAACCAGCACGTAAACCAACAGTTACGTCTACGCCAGAGTCTTTCAAGTTAAGTGCGTGAGCATGACCTTGTGAACCATAACCAATGATCGCAACTTTCTTACCTTGGATGATAGATAAGTCACAGTCTTTATCGTAAAAAATTTGCATCTGTTTTCTCCGCTAAAATTTTTGTCATTTCCCTTGTTGTACAAGGACAGATCTTTTGTAAGCTCCCAATTCTTGCATTTCACTATGAAGAATTGGGGACAGCCTATTAAATTGTTAAAACCTTTTCACCGCGCGCGATACCCGATACACCAGAACGCACAACTTCTAGAATTGTGTTCTCCGCAAGCGCATCAATAAAGCCATCGATCTTATCGGTAGTCCCTGCAATCTGAATCGTATATGTAGTCGGTGTAACATCTACGATTTGTGCACGGAAAATATCAGCTGTACGCTTGATTTCCGCACGGGCAGCACCTAAAGCTTTCACTTTAATTAACATGAGCTCACGCTCAATGTGCGCACCTTCAGATAAATCAACCACTTTTACCACTTCAACAAGCTTGTTCAACTGTTTGGTAATTTGCTCGATTTTGTGATCATCGCCATAGGTTGTCAGCGTCAAACGAGATAATGTCTCATCTTCAGTCGGTGCAACATTGAGTGTTTCAATGTTATAGCCACGTTGACTAAATAAACCAACTAAACGAGAAAGCGCACCTGCTTCGTTCTCAACGAGTACAGAAATAATATGTCTCATTACGTACGCTCCCCTTTACCTAACCACATATCCTTCATTGACTGACCCGCAACCAACATTGGATATACGTGTTCAGTACGGTCTACCATGACATTAATGAATACACATTTATCATTAATTGCCATCGCTTCAGCTAATTTAGATTCCAACTCATCTGCATGGTTAATCTGAATGCCGACGTGACCATATGCTTCCATCAATTTTGCAAAGTCAGGTAATGAGTCAACATATGAACTTGAATGACGTCCTTCATAGTTCATGTCTTGCCATTGTTTTACCATGCCTAAAGCTTGGTTATTTAAACAAAGAATTTTGACATTCATACCGTATTGCTTACATGTCGAAAGCTCTTGGATACACATCTGAATCGATGCTTCACCTGTAATACAAACCACTTGTTGATCTGGACAAGCAAGTTTCGCTGCCATTGCGTACGGTAAACCAACACCCATAGTCCCTAGACCACCTGAGTTGATCCATTGACGAGGACGCTTGTAGGTATAGTACAAAGCACCAAACATTTGGTGTTGACCCACGTCAGACGTGATAATCGCATCACCATTGGTCACTTTGCATAATGCTTCAACAACTTGCTGCGGCTTCATTGAACCATCAGTAGGTGTTTGATATTTCAAACCGTGAACTTTACGCCACTCATTGATTTGAGACCACCATTCAGCAATCGCTTCAGGATTTGGCTTAGACACATTCATTTGTTTGAGTTGTGCCAACATTTCCTGAAGAACAGGCTCTACAGCTCCTACAATTGGAATGTGCGCCATGATCGTTTTAGAAATAGTTGCTGGGTCTACATCAATATGAATGACTTTTGCATTGAGACAGAATTTTGCAGGGTTGTTGGTCACACGGTCATCGAAACGCGCGCCAATCGCTAAAATAACGTCTGCATTATGCATCGTCATGTTCGCTTCATACGTCCCGTGCATCCCTAACATGCCCACGAATTGTGGATCATTACCAGGAAAACCACCTAAGCCCATTAACGTATTTGTTACTGGATAACCTAAAAGGTGAGCAAGTTCTGTTAATAGCTCTGAAGCATTGCCTTGAACAACACCACCACCCGTATAAATAATTGGGCGTTTCGCAGTGATAAGCTCATCAATCGCTTTACGGATTTGACCTGAATGTCCACGTGAAGGTGGCTGATATGAGCGCATTTTCACTTTTTCAGGATATTCGTAGGCAAATTTTTCTGCAGGGTTTGTTGCATCTTTAGGAATATCAACAACAACAGGACCTGGACGACCAGATGAAGCGATATAGAATGCTTTCTTAATAATTGCAGGAATTTCGCTGGCATGACGCACTTGGAAACTGTGTTTTACGATTGGGCGAGAAATACCCACCATATCAGTTTCTTGGAATGCATCTTCGCCAATTAAATGGCTCGCAACCTGACCAGACAAAATCACCATTGGGATTGAGTCCATGTAAGCAGTTGCAATTGGAGTCACTGTGTTTGTTGCACCGGGACCAGAAGTTACAAGAACTACACCAGTTTTGCCAGTTACGCGTGAGTATGCATCTGCCATGTGACCAGCAGCTTGCTCATGACGAACGAGGTAATGGTTAATTTTGTCTTGTTGAAATAGCGCATCATAAATATGTAATACAGCGCCGCCTGGATACCCAAAAACATGCTCTACGCCTTCGTCCGCAAGCGCACGAACGAGCATTTCACCACCAGATAAAAGTTCCAACGTGATTCACCCTAGTGTTTGCACAATTTATGGGAGACATAAATTGTGTTCATTCATTAACTTTTGCACTTCTTATAAGTGTGCGTATTCTACTCGTTTTTGCTGCAATAGGAAAAATTTTCTGAGACTCATCAGCCGTATAAACTTGATGACATCTCGAATCGAAATATGCTGGGATAAACATATTTCAAAACAGCATTCTCTCGGCTAGAAAGAATGTCCATTGCAAGCCATGACATTTATTCGAAGGGTGATCAAATAAACGCATATAAAACTAAAGCAAGCATTTTTGTTGCTTTCATAAACAATGTCAAGGATAAAGAAAGAGATTTTAACGAATATTTTTTAGCTGTCGTTTTTTTAAGCAAACCGTTCTAATCATAGCAATCCACCCTTTTATCAAAAAACTATTTTCTTTTTTAGTAAAACTCGGCATTGTAGACAGCACATTTATGCACTTTGATCGAATATAGACAAAATTCTCTTGGGGAGATCAAATATGAAATCATCTTATTTAAAAACAATCTTATACACAGCCACGACAACAGCATTATTATTGGGTTCTAGCCATAATTATGCACAGCAGTATTACAAATGGGTGGATGCAAATGGATCGACGCACTACACCGCAACGCCACCACCCAAAGGTGCTAAACGCTTGGATAAAGTTTCGACTTATGGCAGCAATATCCAACGCCCTCCTGTACAAACTCAACCAGAGCAAGGTGATGCAAAACAAGTAAATAACCCTCCACCTGTCAATACAACCACTGTAGCACCAGCAGCATCTAGTTCAGCTCCAAAAGGTGATGCACCACCACCGCCTGCCCCTCCTGCAGCAAACTCTAACTACTAATCCATATCCATTCACTTTTGTTTATTTTCAAGGTGGCGGCTTCTCTACCGCCTTGAAGATAAAATCCCGATCTAATCACTGACATTTCATACGATTTTGCGCTATGCTGTGCGGCAATCTTATTTTTATTTTTTGTTGTATCGCATATCCCTATGACGACTTCTCACATTGACTCCGAATACCAAGCAAGCGCCATTGAGCCCCAAGTTCAACAAGACTGGGACAATCGCAAAGTTTTTAAAGTTGCTGACACTGTAGAGGGCAAACATCGCTATATCCTGTCGATGTTCCCTTATCCAAGTGGAAAGCTGCATATGGGGCATGTGCGTAACTACACTATTGGTGACGTGATCAGCCGTTTTTATCGTTTAAAAGGCGAAACCGTTTTACAGCCAATGGGTTGGGATGCTTTTGGTCTTCCTGCTGAAAATGCAGCGATTGCACACCAAGTGGCACCTGCAAAATGGACATTTGAAAATATCGCTTATATGCGTGACCAATTAAAAAAATTGGGCTTGTCTGTCGATTGGGATCGTGAATTTGCAACCTGTACACCAGAGTATTATCACTGGGAACAATGGTTATTCGTACAGCTTTATAAAAAAGGCTTGATCTATCGTAAGCTTTCAACAGTGAATTGGGATCCTGTAGACCAAACTGTACTTGCGAATGAACAGGTTGAAAATGGTCGTGGTTGGCGTTCAGGTGCATTGGTAGAAAAACGTGATATTCCAATGTACTACTTCCGCATCACTGACTATGCACAAGAATTATTAGACGATTTAGACACATTAAAAGATGGTTGGCCACAACAAGTCCTCACGATGCAGCGTAACTGGATCGGTCGTTCTACAGGGATGGAAATCACTTTCCCTTCTGCCAATACTGAAATCTATGCAGATGACTTAACGGTTTATACCACGCGTGCTGATACCTTAATGGGTGTGACGTATGTTGCTGTTGCAGCAGAGCACCCAATGGCTTTGAAAGCAGCTGAGAATAATCCTGAGCTGGCTGCATTTATTGAAGAATGCCGCATGGGTTCAGTAGCAGAAGCTGATTTAGCCACTGCTGAAAAGAAAGGCATGGCAACAGGTTTGTTCGTAAAACACCCTGTAACGGGTGAAGAACTTCCTGTCTGGATCGCAAACTATGTACTCATGTCTTATGGTTCTGGCGCAGTAATGGCTGTTCCTGCACATGACGAACGTGATTTTGAGTTTGCCAATAAGTTTAACTTGCCTATCAAGCAAGTGATTGATGCCAAAGGCGCTGATGATGCTGAGTACTCAGCAACTGAATGGCAAGAATGGTATGGCTCTAAAGAAGGTAAACTCGTAAATTCTGGCGAATTTGACGGCCTTGAATTCCAAGCTGCTTTTGATGCCTTCATTGCAAAATTAGAACCACAGAATTTAGCAAATGCTAAGGTTCAATTCCGTTTACGTGACTGGGGTGTCTCTCGTCAGCGTTATTGGGGTTGCCCGATTCCAATGATCAACTGTAATACTTGTGGACAAGTACCAGTGCCAGAAGATCAATTGCCAGTCGTGTTACCAACTGATGTAGTACCAGATGGTTCAGGTAACCCACTGAATAAAATGCCTGAATTCTACGAAACTAAATGTCCAAGCTGTGGCGACGATGCACGTCGTGAGACAGATACCTTAGACACGTTTGTTGAATCGTCTTGGTATTATGCACGCTACGCATCTCCTGACTTTACAGGCGGCATGGTAAAACCTGAAGCAGCGCAAAACTGGCTTCCAGTAAACCAATATATCGGTGGTGTTGAACATGCCATCTTGCACTTACTTTATGCACGTTTCTTCCATAAGTTGATGCGTGATGAAGGTGTAGTACAAGGCAACGAGCCATTTACTAACTTGTTAACACAAGGCATGGTTTTGGCAGACACCTTCTATCGTGAAGCTGAAAGTGGCAAAAAAACGTGGTTTAACCCTGCTGATATCGAATTAGAACGTGATGAAAAAGGTCGTATCCTTTCTGCTAAATATTCAGGTGATGGTCAAGAAGTTGTTATCGGTGGACAAGAAAAAATGTCTAAGTCGAAAAACAACGGTATTGATCCACAAGCAATTATTGATCAATACGGCGCAGATACAGCACGAGTTTTCATGATGTTTGCTGCACCACCAGATCAATCATTAGAATGGTCTGATGCAGGTGTTGAAGGTGCAAACCGCTTCTTGAAACGCGTTTGGCGTTTGGCTGCTGGCTTCCTAGAAAATGGCAATCAAACAACGACTATAGACGTTGCGAACTTGTCGAAAGATGCACAAGATCTTCGTCGTAAAACCCATGAAACGATCCAAAAAGTGGGTGATGACATCGAACGTCGCCACGCATTCAATACTGCAATTGCAGCATTGATGGAACTGTTAAATGCTAGCAACAAATTTGAAGCAAAAGATGACAATGATGTGGCTGTTGCTCGTGAAGCAATCACAACATTACTCACTTTACTTGCTCCATTTGCACCACACTTGAGTCAAACACTTTTAGCTCAGTTTGGACAAGATTTAACAACAACGGAGTTCCCTCAAGTTGATGAATCTGCATTGACACGTAATACGCAAACGATTGTTGTACAAGTGAATGGTAAACTTCGTGGTAAGTTAGATGTGGCTGTCGATATATCTAAAGATGATTTATTGGCTTTGGCAAAAGCATTACCAGAAGTGCAACAATTCATAACTGGCCCGACTAAAAAAGAAATTGTTGTGCCAAATAAACTCGTGAACTTGGTGGTTTAAAAGCTTGTAAGCCTCCCTTTAAAGAAGGCAGATTAAAAGCAATAAACAAAACCTCATCAAAGCCCGCTGTCATTCAACGGGCTTTGATTCTAAAATATGGTCAATTTATTTAGTTTAAATCTTCCATGTTTGATGGAATATCATAAGGACAAAGCATGCATTTAGTTCAACGTGTTGCAGCAGTTGTATTAACTTTAGGCCTAAGTGCAGGCTTAGTCGGTTGTGGCTTCCATTTAAAAGGCAGTAATCCAACAGCGACGCCGTTGGTTTATAACAAGCTCACACTGGTATTACCTGATAATACTGATGAACTTGAAAATCGACTTAGCATTTATTTAAGTGCAACAGGCGTACAACTGAGCAACTCCAACGATGCTTATGTACTTCGTATTTTGGATTATACGCCTCGCCGTCAACTCCTAAACGGTAAATTAACAGAAGTATTACTGCGTCTAACGGTCACATTCCAAATCGAAGATCGTCAAGGCAATAAAATCACAGAACCACGGACATTGACTGCTTCTCGTAGTTATCAATATGACGTTGCAACAGTGAACACCGACAACCAACAAGAATCTTATTTAGACAAGATTGTCATTGACGATGTGGCACAACAAATCACACGTCAAATCGCAGCAAACCGTCTACCTAAAGCACAGTCATAATTACAACTTATGAAACTAGATTATGTTCAAGCATTAAAACGTGTAGATGAGGCTCGTGGCGCATGGATTATGCATGGTCAAGAGCCGTTACTTGAACAAAATCTGCTAGATGCTTTTCGTAAAAGCTGGCAACAGCAAGAAGTTGAGCGTCAACGCTATGACATCAGCAGTGTAAATGACTGGAAAAATGTCTTTAATGCATTGAATAGTTTGTCGCTATTTTCTCAGCAGCTTGCGATTGAAGTACATGGCAATATCAAACCTGATGCAAATGGATTAAAGCTACTCAAAAGCTATATTCAACATAATGAACATAACTTACTGTTAATTGTGTTACCAAAACAGGATAGCAGCAGTCTAAAGTCAGCATTTTTCCAAGTCGTTGAAGCAAATGGTGTTGTCGTCCCACTTACTGCAAACTATCCTCAAGATCGTCAACGCATCCTTAGCATCGAAGCAGAAAAATTGGGGATCACACTCAACAATGATGCATGGCAATGGTTAATGCAACATCATGAGCATAACCTACTCGCAGCGAAAAATAGTTTGATGCGTGTTGCGGATACCTTTCCTGATATTAAGCAAATTCAAATCGAGCAGCTCTATGCATGTTTACAGGATCAATCGCGCTATACCACCTATGATTTAAGCGATGCATTATTGGCAGGTCATTTAGCTCAATCCGTCAAAATCTATCAATACTTACTTGCCGCAGGTGAACCTGACAGTTTGATCTTATGGACACTCAGTAAAGAAATGCGTTTACTGATGCAACTTTTTGAGCAACCACACAATGCATTACAACTCGGGATTTGGAAAACCAAAGTTTCACAGTATCAGCAAGCTTTACGTCGCCTAAACCCTCGGCAACTTCTCACTTGGCCAGAGCTATTATTACGTATCGATGCATCGATTAAAGGCATGTCGAAAGAAAGCGCTGAGCATTTAATGCTTCAAGCCGTCAGCGAATTATGTGGAAAAACCTTATTTATCCAATCTGCTTAAAATAAGATCTAAATTCAAGATAATAATAACAAGGTGAAAGCAATGATGTTCGATCTAAGCCCTGATCAAATTCAGAAAATTAAAGTAGCCATTCAACACGCTGACAGCTTAATCATTTCAGCAGGCGCGGGTATGGGAGTGGACTCAGGTTTACCTGATTTTCGAGGCAATCATGGCATGTGGCAAGCTTACCCTGAGCTTGGAAAACAGCGTATCGACTTTACTGAAATTGCCAATCCTGCCGCTTTTAGACTCCACCCCCGTTTAGCATGGGGATTCTACGGACATCGACTCGCACTCTATCGTCAAACTAAACCGCATCGAGGATTTACTTTACTCAAGCAATTGGCAGAAACATTGCAACTACCCTATTTTATCTTTACCTCAAATGTCGATGGACAATTTCAAAAAGCGGGCTTTGACTCGGCCAACATCTATGAATGTCATGGCTCAATTCATCATTTACAGTGTCTAAAATCTTGCCAGCCAGAGATTTGGTCAGCAGATGATATTTCTCCTAAAATTGATCATCAAGAATGCCAATGGTTAGGCGATTTACCGCGATGTCCTCACTGCGGTCATTTAGCGCGTCCTAATATTTTAATGTTTGATGACTATGATTGGTTAAGCCAGCGACATCACCTACAAGGTCAACGTTTGGATCACTTCATCAAAGTACATCGCAATCCAATCGTGATTGAAATCGGTGCAGGTACAGCAATTCCAACTGTACGATATTTCAGTGAGCGCTTTGCACCCAACTTGATTCGGATCAATCCGCGTGAATACACACTTCCACCGCACGGCGGCATTGCACTTGCAAGTAACGCGGAGGCTGGGATCAAAAGTATTTATCAGATATTTATGAAATAAGTATGTGGAAAAAATAGAAAATAATTCTCATTCTAGATTAAAAATATTCACGCTTTATCCTTATTTCACTTTTATACTAAGCCCAGTTCTCACTTTTGACCTGTCACCATGCCAAAAACAACGTCTAAAAAAATACCATCTCGCAAAATTATTATGATCGCTATCGGCGTGCTCATCATTGCAGTACTCGGATGGATGTTCTTTAAACCCAAAGCACAGCAACCACAGTACATTAGCGCAGAGGTCTCTCGTGGCGATATTGAAGATTCAGTATTAGCGACTGGTGTACTTGAAGCAACCAAAATGGTGAGCGTTGGTGCACAGGTGTCTGGTCAGGTGAAGAAAATGTATGTGCAACTAGGTGATCAAGTAAAACAAGGTCAGTTAATTGCACAAATTGATTCGATTCGCCAAGAAAATGATTTAAAAACAGCGGAAGCAAGCATTAAAAATCAACAAGCTCAACTCGCTGTACAACAAGCGAATTTAGCAAAAGTTGAAGCAGAATATAAACGCCAACAAGCGATGTATAGTCAAGATGCAACGTCTCGCGCTGAGCTTGAAACTGCATTGGCAAATTACAAAACCGCTCAAGCGCAAATCGCAGCGATTAATGCACAAATTGAGCAATCACGTTTAACACTGGCGACAGCAAAAGAAGACTTGGGTTATACCCGTATCGTTGCACCGATGAATGGAACGATTGTTGCGATCGTGACAGAGGAAGGTCAAACCGTAAACGCCAATCAAACAGCACCAACCATTGTGAAATTAGCGACTTTAGACACTATGACTGTCAAAGCACAAATTTCAGAAGCGGACGTTATGAAAGTTGAAAAAGGTCAAACGGTGTATTTCACTACGTTGGGAAATAGCGAGAAGAAACACTATGCAACCTTGCGCCAAGTAGAACCAGCTCCTGACTCAATCAATACAGAAAGCACGACGACCAGTTCATCGTCATCAACGTCTGCAATTTACTATAACGCGTTATTTGATGTGCCGAATGATGATGGCAAGCTTCGTATTGATATGACTGCACAAGTTTATATTGTATTAGCGGAAGCAAAAAATGCGTTAACCATTCCTGCGGCTGCGATCCAAAGCAAGCGTTCAAATCAAAAACAAAACAGTAAAAATAACGCATCAACAGATACCACACAAAAACCTGAAACAGCAAACGCACAACGTCCAAAACGTTTAGAGTTAACCGATCAAGAAAAAGCACTCGTATCTCAAGGCAAAGCGACTACAGGCATGGTACGTGTCTTGCAAGCTGATGGCACGGCGAAGCCTCAACCTGTTCTAATTGGTCTTAATAACCGTGTGACAGCGCAAGTCTTGAAAGGACTTAAACAAGGTGATCAAGTTGTGATTGCTGATGCAACTGATAGTTCAAATGAATCAGCAAAACGTAGCAATCAACGTGCAATGAGAATGTAATATGACTCAAAATCAAACACATTCATCACAGCCGCTACTTGAAGTCAGCAAACTGACTCGGGAATTCCCTGCGGGTGAAGGTACAGTCCAAATTCTCAAAGGCATTGATTTAAAGATTTATGCAGGTGAATTGGTTGCGATTGTTGGGCAATCGGGATCTGGTAAATCAACCTTAATGAATATCTTGGGCTGTCTGGATAAACCAACAGACGGAAGCTATCTAGTCAGTGGCCGTGAGACGAGACAGCTTGAACCTGACGAACTTGCACAATTACGTCGTGAATATTTTGGCTTTATTTTCCAACGTTATCATTTACTTGGTGATTTAACTGCATCGGGCAACGTTGAAGTTCCAGCGATCTATGCGGGTGTAGAGAGCCATCTACGTCAAGAGCGTTCAACTGAATTGCTCTCTGAACTTGGTCTAGAAGAGCGACTACATCATCGTCCAAGCCAACTTTCAGGTGGTCAACAACAACGTGTTTCGATTGCACGCGCACTCATGAATGGTGGCGATGTGATTCTTGCCGATGAACCCACAGGTGCATTGGATAAGAATAGTGGTATCGAAGTGATGCGTATTTTGCGTGAGCTCAATGCCAAAGGTCATACTATTATTTTAGTTACCCATGATATGAATGTTGCAAAAAATGCGACACGTATTATTGAGATTAGTGACGGTAATATCATCTCAGACCGCGCAAATACACCTGAAAATGATGATGCCGATTTAGAACGTCAAACACTACAAAGAACACCGCAGAAGAAAACCTCTGCATGGCGATCTTTTCTAGATCGCTTGGGTGAAGCATTCCGTATGGCACTGCTTGCCATGAATGCACATCGAATGCGAACCTTTTTGACCATGCTCGGAATCATTATCGGGATCGCCTCTGTGGTTTCCGTTGTTGCGCTCGGTAATGGTTCACAAAAACAGATTTTGGAAAATATCAGCAGTCTTGGAACCAACACCATTACCGTATATCAAGGTCGAGGCTTTGGTGACAATTCAAGAGCATCACAAACCAAGACGCTTGTTCCTGCCGATGGCGAAGCGTTAGCCGAGCAACCCTATGTCGATGGTGTCAGCCCTTCTGTAAATACAAGCGTCACTTTACGCTTTAAAGAAACGGAAGCATCGGCGACCGTCAATGGTGTGAGTTCTGACTTCTTCTATGTTCGAGGCATGACCTTTAAATCTGGGCAAGCTTTTGATAAAGACAGTGTGACTCAACGTGCGCAAGACGTGGTCATTGACACCAATACTGAAAAAACGTTCTTTGCAGATGGAACTAATCCGCTCGGACAAGTGATCTTATTGGGTAGTGTGCCGAGCCGTGTCATTGGTGTCATTGATGCTGAAAAAGGCTTTATGGGAAATTCAGACAGCTTAAATGTCTATCTCCCCTATTCAACAGTCATGAGCCGCATGTTAGGTCAATCTAATGTGCGTAGCATCATTGTTCGTATTAAAGATGAATATCCGAGTAGTGCGGCTGAAAATGCAATTTTGACTTTGCTTGAGCAACGCCACGGCGCACAAGATGTCTTCACTCAAAACTCAGACAGTATTCGTGAAACAATTCAACAGACCACTGCAACGATGACACTGCTAATTTCAGCGATTGCAGTGATTTCACTGGTCGTCGGTGGAATCGGTGTAATGAATATTATGTTGGTCTCTGTGACGGAACGAACCCAAGAGATTGGTGTCCGTATGGCGGTCGGTGCTCGACAAAGTGATATTTTGCAGCAGTTCTTGATCGAAGCGATTTTGGTCTGCTTACTGGGTGGTGTACTCGGTGTGCTGCTGTCTTTAGGTATTGGACAAATTATCGGGCATTTTGCGAAAGGTGTGATTGAAATGAGTTATTCAACCACATCTATTGTTGCGGCCTTTGTCTGCTCAAGTTTGATCGGTATTGTTTTTGGTTTCTTACCCGCACGAAATGCAGCACAACTCGATCCAGTTGCAGCTTTAGCAAGAGAATAATAGCGAAAAAATCTATCCTAGAAATATGATACTCGTGAACGTCATCCGCAACCTGCGTGGTATCAAAAAATATTGTTTCTGCGATAGATCAAGATAATTGGAAAAATATAACAGGTTTTGCGGATGACAATGGTTTTGCCTACTTTTCCCGAAAGAAAAGTAGGTCGAGCCGAAGGCTTAATCAGAAAATGGATGAGAACTCGATAAGACACCGTCTCGATAATCATGCTCTTTCAAATTATTAAAGGAATGACAAGCAATGTTATTCAAACCAAATAAAATCGCACTTGCCCTATGCCTTAGCACTTCTCTAGCTGGCTGCTCTGCTATAGTCAAAACACCTTACAACGCACCAGCTGTACAAGTTCCGCAGCAATACCAATACGATGCGCAAACCAATAAAAGCATAGCGCTGACAGACCAATGGTGGACATTATTTAATGACACTCAGCTCAATCAGTTGATTGATCAAGTCTTGGCAACGAATAGTGATCTAAGTGTTGCAGGTATCACACTGAAACAAGCCCGCTTACAAGCTGGCTTGGCTGCAAATCAACAAGGCATCCGCACCAGCTCAAGTGTATCGACAGGTCATAGCTATGATCTACGTTCAGGCGATGGCTCAGATCGTGGCTTATCTGCTAGTGTCGGTGTAAGTTATGAATTAGATTTGTTTGGAAAACTCGCTAATCAAACAGAAGCCAGTCGTTGGGAAGCACTCGCCAGTGCTCAAGACTTACAAGCAACGGCACAAAGTTTGGTAGGAACAACTGCAAAACTATATTGGCAATTAGGCTATCTCAATGAACGCTATCAAACCGTTCAACAAAACTTAGCTTCTACCCAAAAGATTTATAATTTAGTTCAATCACAATATAAAGCGGGTGCAGTTTCTGGCTTAGATCTCACGCAAGCTGAACAATCTGTACAAAGCCAAAAAGCAAGTTTGAGTCAGATCGAACAACAACGTGTAGAAACACGTACTGCTCTCGCTGTACTGCTACATGAACCTGTACAACAGCTGAATATTCAAGAGCCAGCTAAATTACCGCGTAATGCACTACCCAATATCGCTGTTGGTTTACCCGCAGATATTTTATCTCGCCGCCCTGATTTACAAGCCTCAGAGTTACGTCTTCGTAAAACGTTAGCCAGTAAAGATGCAACCAAAGCCAGTTATTATCCGTCGATTAATCTGACTGGAAATTTGGGGGTTTCGAGTACATCTCTGACTCAACTTTTGCAAAATCCAGCACTCACCTTAGGCGCAAGTTTAAGCCTACCCTTTCTTCAATATAATGATATGAAGAAAGATATTGCGATTAGTGATCTTGAATATGAGAAAGCCATTACTCAATATCGTCAAACGTTATACCAAGCATTTGCTGATGTAGAAAATGCGTTATCGAATCGCACTCAACTTGACCAACAAGTTCAGCTTCAACAACGCAATCTTGAATTAGCGGATAAAACTGAGCGACTCACTGAAGTTCGTTATCGTAATGGTGCGATTGCATTAAAGAATTTACTTGATGCTCAAGAGACCACACGGAATGCACGACTGAGCTTAGTTGAAACCAAGCAGAGTCAATACAATGCCTATGTGACCTTAATGCAAGCGCTAGGTGGAAGTCCTGTAAAAGAACTTCCGGAGCAATAACATACGAGTTGCTATTGTTTACTCACTTACAGTTTTTGGCTCATTTTTAATGAGCTGAGAACTTTTGATGTGATCTTGATCATCAAAAACAACCTCATAAGAAAGTTGTTCTCCATTAAAATAAACTTCAGTTGGCGAACCAATGATTTCCCATAGACCAATCGTGGCAATATCCGCAGTCGTATGCCATAGCGTACGGCTGACTCTGGCTGCTTTTGAGTAACCTTGTTGGAAAGTATAAATCTCTTTACGTTCTCCATTTATGGTTTCTGATGTGACTGGTGCACCTAATTCAGAAATCACATAATTACGATGTTTTCCAACCTCTAAAACCGTCAAATTCTTTTTACTTGGTTGCTTACTTGCCATGACCGCGGCACAACCTTGCAGTGAAAGTAAAATCACTAAGCCAAAAACAACAGCTATTTTCTTCACGCTTTAAACTACCCCGAAAGCTTTAAATAATATTTTTATTGAAATTCTATTTGAATTTCTGATTAAACAAAACCAGCATTAATTAGCATATAAGGGATAGGATGACAAATGATTCATTATATTTTTGATATATTTCTAATAACTAAATTAGCTATAAAATCAAAAAATTTATTGAATAATCTTTTCCATAATTTTTATATTGACTCAAATATTTTTGTTTTATATGTTGATCAAAATATAATTAATTGGAATAAGTACAAAATTGGTTATACGGCAAATTTGCCGTGTAACTGTAGTTAGAACAACAGGAAAAAGGTATGCACAAGTTGATGCCGAAGCCAGTGTGATCAAGCCCGCCCCGTAGCCAGTCAACAGCCTAACAATTCATTCAAGTACATTCAAATACCGCATTCTATAAGGAAGTAAAATGACCTCTCCCAAATGTGCACTCTGCGATGAAACGATCACCAGCCAAAATGATACAAAAGAGCACCTAATTCCCAATGCAATTGGTGGGAGAAAGAAAATTAAGGGTTTCATTTGTGAAAGCTGTAACAACTCTTCAGGAAAGGATTGGGACTCAGAGTTAGCGAAGCAGCTCAATCCATTGAGTCTATTCTTTGGGATCAGTCGAGAGCGTGGAGAAGTACCATCTCAACTATTTGAGACAACAGGTGGAGATAATCTAAAGCTCAATGTGGATGGGAGCATGGATATAGAAAAGCCTATATATAATGAGACCCCAATGGAGTCTGGAGTTGGTGTGCGAATCCAAATTAGGGCTCGCTCTATGCCTGAAGCAAAACGAATGCTTCAAGGCGCACAAAGGAAATACCCTCAAATTGACCTCAACAACGTACTAGAGAATGCAATACCACAATCATCTTATTGCCCTGACATGTTACATTTTAACTTTTCATTTGGTGGTCATGAAGCAGGCCGTTCAATTGTGAAATCCGCACTAGCACTAGCCGTATCTTCAGGTATTCCAGCTGAAGCATGTACCGAGGCAACAAATTACTTAAAGAATGATGAAGCTGAAGCCTGCTTTGGTTACTTCTATGAGAAAGATTTAATAACAAACCGTCCAAAAGGTATTCCCCTTCATTGTGTCTCAATCAAAGGGTGTAGCAAAACTAAGCAAATGATTGGTTATGTAGAATATTTTGGTGTTCAAAGAGTCATTCTTTGTTTATCGAGTACTTATGAAGGTCCAGATATATCGGATACTTACGCTATAAATCCGATTACGGGTGAAGAATTGACTCTATTGATAGACTTGAACCTCTCAAACCATGAAATACGGGAGGCATATGATTACAAAAAAATACCACAAGGCTCTATTGAGGCTGCATTCGACGAGGTTCTCCCCACTGGAATGAAAGCTTCGTATGAAAAAGAAAAAAATCGCGTTATAAATGAAGCTATAAAGCATGCGTTTGGAAACTGTGGAGCAAAAGAGGGGGAGAAGCTGATGCTAGAACATCTAAATAAGCTAACAGGCCTAATAATGGAAAAATTAGAACCATTTATCCTTCATCAATTTAAACAGTCGAGAAAGCAAAAGTAGCTTACAACTAGTTCCTACACGCAGATAAATTAACCTCTGCGCTCGGAATTAATCAGTGAGCGAAGAGTTATAAATTTTAAATTGCCTTATATTCTTAAAAAACAAAGCCGCTATAAAGCGGCTTTGTTCAATAATTTAGAGCAATCTAATTATTCATCATCCATCATGCTTTGGCTCATACCAACCGTATTAAAGCCACCATCAACATACATGATTTCACCTGTAATACCTGAAGCCCATGGTGAGCAAAGGAACAATGCAGCATTGCCCACTTCTTCAATCGTCACATTACGTTTGAGTGGTGCAATCTTTTCATTGGCATCTAACATTTTACGGAAAGATTTAATCCCCGATGCTGCCAAAGTACGGATTGGGCCAGCAGAAATTGCATTTACGCGAATACCGTCTACACCCAAGCTAGAAGCTAAATAACGAACACCCGCTTCTAAAGAGGCTTTAGCCATGCCCATCACGTTGTAGTTTGGCATTACACGCTCAGAACCTTGATACGTCAATGTCAATAAACAACCCTGACGTGCTTGCAATAAAGGTTTTGCAGCACGCGCCATTGCAACAAAGCTATACGCGCTAATGTCATGTGCGATTTTAAAACCGTCACGATCTGTCACGTCTGTGAAGTCGCCATCTAATGTATGTGCTGGTGCGAAACCAATTGAATGCACAACACCATCTAAACCATCCCAATGTTTCGACAATTCAGCAAATGCACCATCAATTTCTGCATCAACAGCAACATCACAAGGGAAAACCAAAGTTGAACCAAACTGTGCTGCAAAATCATCAACACGTTTTTTCAACTTTTCATTTGGATAAGTAAACGCAAGCTCCGCACCTTCGCGGTGTAATGCAGCAGCAATACCGTAAGCAATTGATAATTTACTTGCAATGCCAGCAATTAAAAAACGTTTACCAGCTAAAAGTCCTTGTGACATCTTATTCTCACTCGAAAAATTTTCACCACATCATGCCAATATTCCAGCAATTTCGGAATTGCATAATCCATCTTTTTTACAATCTTGCATAAAAAAATCGCCTTCAGATGAAGACGATTTTATTTTTAAGCAAAAGCTTAGTCATCACCTTGGATCAGACTCAACAAGCGCATGAATGAGTAATACATCCAAACTAAAGTTGCGAGTAATGCGATACCACATAACCACTCAAATGACTTTGGTGCACGTTGCGCAGCAGCACTTTCAATCAAATCAAAGTCTAAGATCAGATTTAATGAAGCGATCACCGCAACAAAAGCAGCAAAGCCGATACCCAACCAGTTACTTTCAAAAATGTAAGGAATAGTTGAGCCAAAAGCTAAACGTAAAATAATTTGCACCACAAACACCAAAGCAATCGCCAATGTCGCAGAAATCACAATCGATTTAAATTTCTCTGTCGCACGAATCACTTGGAATTTATATAAACCAAATAACACCAATGTCGTAATAAAAGTTGCCAGTAATGCTTGTAATGGCACACCAGGAAATTTCAATTGGAAAATAAAGGAAATACCACCTAAAAATGCGCCTTCAAATAAAGCATAAGGAATCGCTAAAGCAGGTGCAGTATTTGATTTAAATGTGGTAATTAAAGCCAGAACAAAACTACCAATTGCGCCAACGATTGCAGCGGCATATGCAATCGAAAGATTTGCAGTCATCGCACAGTAGAAAAATAATGCGATGCCTAAACCCGCAGCAATCACGGTTAAAAGGACGGATTTTTGAATCGCCCCTTGGATCGTCATTGGTTCAGCTAAATCACTATAGGTTTCTACCCGAGTTAAAATTGGATTATTACTTTGCATGTATGCTCTCTTTTTATATTTCGCAATAAAACGCTGAGTTTAAGCGATTTTTTAATCAAGCCCAATATTTTTTTACATTCAATAAAAAAGGAGCATCCGCTCCTTTAATTATCAAACAATTAACTTGCTCGATTAGTTTTTGTCGTGATTCATAATAAAGAAATATTCACGATAATATTTTAACTCTGCAATCGAATCACGAATATCATCCATTGCCAAGTGCGAGGCATTTTTCTTCAGACCACTCATAATTTCTGGTCTCCAGCGTTTTGCTAACTCTTTTACAGAAGACACATCTAAATTACGGTAATGGAAAAATTGTTCCAACTCAGGCATTAAACGATGCAAGAAACGGCGATCTTGGCAAATTGAGTTACCACACATTGGTGATGATTTTGGGTTGACCCATTTTTTTAAGAACTCAAGCGTTTGCTGCTCTGCATCTTGTGCAGATAACTTACTACGACGTACACGTTCAATCAGACCAGATTGACCATGTTGCTTGGTATTCCACTCATCCATTGCGTTTAGAATCAAATCTGATTGATGAACAGCAAGAACAGGACCTTCAGCTAAAATATTAAGATTGTCATCTGTAATAATTGTTGCAATTTCAATAATCTTGTCATTATCGGTATCAAGACCTGTCATTTCTAGGTCGATCCAAATTAATCGTGTATCTGGGGTGCTGCTCATAAATGGCGATTCTAAAGTGCTTAAAAACATCAATAGTAGCAAATTAATTACATCTTGGCTGTAATTCTATAGCGGCTTCGTGCTATTTTTGCGGTCTTCAAAGTGTGGATTTTTTGGGATATGAATGGCTTTAATTCGTAAGCGTCGTTTAACCGAACAGCAGCAACGTCGTATTGAAAAACAGCATAAATCGCGTCAAGACGACATTGATACATCGCAGGATTTGGATGGACTGGTTGTTCAACATTATGGTCGTCAACTCGAAGTACAAGCTTTATCTGTGCCTGAGCAGCACCCCGAAAAACCACAAGTCGCTGATGGTGAACCAGAACCGTTCTGGAAACCGATTGAATTAGACAGTGTTTGGCGCTGTCACACCCGTACTAACTTAGAATTATTGGTCACAGGTGATCGAGTAAAATGGCAAGCTGATCCGAATACAGGTCTGGGTATCATTACCGCGATCTATCCACGAAAGTCATTGCTGACTCGTCCAGACCGTTATCATAAAGTTAAACCAGTTGCCGCAAACATCAGTCTGATCGTGATTGTATTCGCGCCTTTACCAGAACCAGCACCGACATTGATTGATCGCTATCTCGTTGCATGTGCTGACGCAAATATTCCAGCCCTACTGGTGTTGAATAAGTCAGACTTGCTCACTGAAAATGATCCGATTCTGACCCTACTCAGTGAATATGAAGCATTGGGTTATGAAACTTTGGTTTGTCATTCACGCGGTGATTTGTCTGCGCTTGCAGCACGCTTGGATAATGAAACTGTTGCTTTCGTTGGGCAGTCAGGCGTAGGCAAAAGCTCGCTGATCAATACCATCGTTCCTGATGCAGCACAGAAAACCAATGTCATTTCAGAGAACTCTGCACTTGGGCAACATACCACGACTTCAACACGTTTGATTAAATTTGGAACAAACGGTGCATTGATCGATTCACCTGGAATCCGTGAATTTGGACTCTGGCATCTTAGTTTAGAAAAGGTACGTACAGGTTTTCCTGAGATTGAAGCACATCTTGGACTATGTCAGTACCGTAACTGCACCCATACGCATGAAAAAAATTGTGCGTTGAAACAAGCGGTTGATGCTGGTGAAATTTTACCGCGTCGTTTAGACAGTTATTTACGTCTTATTGATGAAATTCAAGAAGCTCAACAAAAAAGTTAACTTTCTTGGTGCTTCACCCTTGAACTAACATTTTTGATCACCATTGAGATAAGTTATACTCAGGATCAATTTTGATTTTAACTTTAGGTGACTTGTGGAACGCTGGTTAGAGTTTATGGGGAATCACCCCTTCTTATTTGGTACGCTTGCCGTATTAATCGTGTTGTTCTTTATTTTAGAAGGGCAACGCAATGGTCGTAAAATCTCGCCGCAATCTCTAGGTATTTTGGTCAAAGCAAAAAATGCAATGTTGATCGATCTACGTGATGGAAAAGATTTCCGCGATGGTCACATCAGTGGCAGCCGTAACATTCCATACAGCCAAATCACAAGTCATATTGATGAATTAAAAGCAAGTGATCGTCCATTGGTCTTTATTTGTAACTTAGGGCAAGTTGCTGGTTCAGCATTGCAGAAAGTCGGTCATAGCGATAGTTATCGTTTAGACGGCGGCATCAGCAACTGGAAAGCACAAGGCTTACCCCTCGTTAAAAGCAAAGCAAAAGCTTAAGGAGCAATAAGATGACAACTCCAAACGTCACAATTTATTCAACACTGTCTTGCCCATACTGTGTACGTGCAAAACAATTACTTGAGCGTAAAGGCGTTGCTTTCAAAGAAATCAACCTTTCAAATGAAGCACCAGAAGTTCGTATTGAGTTAATGCAACGTACCAATCACCGTACAGTGCCTCAAATTTTTATTAAAGATCAATTTATCGGTGGTTTCGATCAACTTTATGCTTTAGAGCGTGAAGGTAAACTCGACCAATTATTAGCTTAACAACACTCCAAGATTTAAGGAAAAACAATGAGCGAAGAACAAGTTCAACCACAACTCGCGTTAGAACGTATTTATACTAAAGACATTTCTTTTGAAGTTCCGGGTGCACAAGTATTTACTAAACAATGGCAACCAGAACTCAATATCAATTTATCTTCTGCGGCGGAAAAAATTGATCCAACACACTATGAAGTGTCTTTAAAAGTTGTGGTTCAAGCAAATAACGAAAATGAAACTGCGTTCATCGTTGATGTAACTCAATCAGGTATCTTCTTGGTTGATGGCGTTGAAGAAGACCGTCTTCCGTACATCTTAGGTGCTTACTGCCCAAATATCTTGTTCCCATTCTTACGTGAAGCGGTGAACGATTTAGTGACTAAGGGTAGCTTCCCTCAATTATTGCTTACACCAATTAACTTTGATGCTGAATTTGAAGCAAATATGCAACGCTTACAAGCGGATGCTGATGCGCAAGGTCAAGCATAATCGTTATTGCGATAGCAACAAAAAAGGACTGAATATCAGTCCTTTTTTTTTATGTCATTCAACAATGGTTCTAAACGTTAAGTTAATGCGTGCAGTGCTGACTTTCTTGGTAGGCGGCAAGCGATGTAACCAATAACTTTGGGTTGTGTCTTTCATCACTAGTAAGCTGCCGTGTTCCAAATACAGTTCAACTTTTTCTTTGGTTTGCTTATGTTTAAATGCAAATTTTCGTTCTGCCCCAAAGCTTAGCGAAGCGATTGCGCCATTTTTCTTAAGATCAATTTCCCCGTCACTATGCCAAGCCATCCCCTCCTCACCTGTATGGTAGAGATTGAGAAGACATGAATTAAATGTTTCACCTGACAATTGTTCAACTAAAGCTTTAAGTTCTATTAATTCGTCCGTCCAAGCTAAAGCATATTTATTTACATTCGAATAGGTATATTCATAGCCACGATCACCGTACCATGCGACCTTTCTTTTCGTGATGATTTGACGACCAAAAATGACTGCTTGATCATTTTCCCATTCAATACTGCGTAACAACACATCAAAGTAATGATCAGCTTGCTGGGATGAGACGACTTTACCGTAGTAATTTACTGTACCGTCATAAGGTAAATGGTTTTGCTTTGAGTCTGCTTCAATATCAAATAATTGCATTTTTCCATTTCTTATATGCTGTTTTCATACAATGCCCGCAAGGTCGATAACCTTGCATTAAAGCTTCACTTTCATCTGTAAAAAAGACACGGTTCGTTTTCATCATGCGCTTACCCGAATGACAAGTCAAAGTGCCATAGATTTTCAATTGACGATTTCCAGCAAAACGAATTTCACCGCGTTTTAGTTTCTGTCGTAAATCGCTCTGCTCTATATCAATATGCTGCCACATCACACTAACTCACAGCATCATGAAAAATAATCCCCAAACTATAACGCTCGCCTTGCAAAACAGTGCTGACACCATGCTTCATATTCACACGATGATAGCCCCGAACTCCTTGTTCAGGTTTAAACTGGGTGGTGAAAATCAAAATATCACCTTGATTGGGTTGTAACACCTTGCTTTAGACTGAGCACGAGGATTTTGCTGCGTTATTACAAACTCACCACCAATGAAATCCTTATTTTGCTGATTTAAAACAATCACCAATTGCAGTGGGAAATACACATCACCATAAATATCTTGATGTAAGGTATTAAAACCCTCTTGCTGATATTTCAATATCAATGCGGTTGCTTTGGTTTGTTGATGTTGCTGACATTGTTTCAACAACTCTTGATGTGCTTTTGGAAATGGATCACCTAAATCGAGGACATCAAACCACGCATTTGCGATAGGAACTAAGAAAGAATAAATTTCACTTCGAAGCTGCTGGATTAAATCTGGCAAAGGATAATTAAAATATTTGTATTCACCTAAGCCAAATCGATAACGCTGCATATTGACAGTTTTACGATATAACGATTCATCTGAATACGCATTTCGAAGTGTTTGGCATTGCTGTGCTGAAAGCACCTTTTGAATCGTTGCAAAACCGTGCTGATGTAGTTGATCACTGATCTGACTCCAATCAGCAGTCCTAATTTTTTCAATCACACTTGCGATCTGAGCAGATTCAAATTGTGGCATGTGCCTGAACCCCTTCCCAACCGATTAATGCGGTCTTACGTGTTGTACCCCATTCATATCCTCCAAATACCCCCGTAGACTGAATCACACGATGACAGGGAATCAAAAATGCCACAGGATTACGTCCAATTGCCGTGCCCACTGCACGCGCTGCTTTTGGATGATCAATTGCATGTGCTAACTCACCATAGGTCGAAAGCTGCCCCATCGGAATTTTGAGTAAGCTCTGCCAGACCTTGAGCTGAAATGGCGTACCTTTTAAATGCAGTTTAATTTCAGCAAATTGATCTTGATCTTTTTGAAACAGCGCAAGCGCATTTTGCTGAAAATAATCAGTTTGCTCATTAAAAGCCGCTTGAGGAAATTGAGCTTTTAACTGTGCTAATGCTTCACTTGCTCGATCTACAAATGTCAGTGCACAAATCCCTTTATCCGTAGAGGCAATCAGAACTTGCCCAAACAAGGTTTCTGCAAAATGATAATGAATAGTTAAGTTTTGCCCGCCATTTCTATATTCAGCAGGCGTCATGCCTTCAATTTGAATAAATAAATCATGTAATCGACTGGTGCTTGAAAGCCCTGTCTCAAATGTTGCATCCAAGATACTAGTTGTATCCTGTTTTAGAATCTTCTTGGCATATTCAATACTGATATATTGCAAAAACTTTTTCGGACTCGTGCCGACCCATTCAGTAAATAGCCTTTGAAAATGTGCTGGACTCAGATGCACATAGGCTGCCACATCGTCTAACTGCGGTTGCTGTTGAAAATTCTGTTGAATATAGTCAATTGCTTGAGCAATACGCTCGTAATGTTGTTGCGAGGACATTTCACCACCTCTCATTATTTCTTATTTTACTGTATCAACTTTAGAATTCAGTGAAAATCCGAATCATGCTGAGTCTACATTTTGATTTTCGCGGTATTAAACCAATAAAAAAAAGCTGCACTCCTTTGAGTACAGCTTCATGATTGAGAGCATCGACTCTCCATCAATTAATGCATGTAATGTTTATGTCCTTGATCACGTAGTTCAGCAATTTTTTTGGCTTGTTTTTTCGCCTCATCTAACTTGCCAGCTTGAACAAGTACTTTCGCTTTATCAATCTCAACAATAATTTGTTCAAACAAAGCAGGTGAGCTAGTGACTTTATCTGTGGTATTTGGAGCCAACTTATATTGTTTTGAATGAGCCGCTGCGCTACGCATATTATTTAATGCAGCTGTCGCAGCTTGTGGATTAGTTGCCTGATTAAAGGCCTTATAATTTTTACCTAAAGTTTTCATATCATCTTCTAACCCAGCAGCCATAACGGTGCTACTAAATGCAAAACATGACAACATAACGGCGGTGGCTAAAGTTTTTTTCATCATTAGGATATCCCTATCAAAACTGTGGCTATGATTGATTGAACATCATGATTTGAACTCAAATGGACGTTCAAATTTTAAATGCTCTATGCGTTGAGCATACATAAAAAATGCAACGATTTCGTTGCATTTTGATAAAAGAACGATTTAATTATTTTTGCAGCAAAGCATCATGAATTGCTTCAACCAGTTGCTGTGAAATCTCTTGTTTCGATGCTTTTTCTAACTCACGCTTTTCCAAATGGTAAGACTGCGCAAAAAATACAGTCATCGCATTTTCATCAGATGCAAAACCGATATCTGGGCGAGACACGTCATTGCAAGCAATCATATCGAGTTTCTTGGCAACCAGTTTTCCAGCAGCATATTGCTCAACATTTTGTGTTTCAGCAGCAAAACCCACCATGAATGGACGTTCTTGCTGTTGCGCAATCGTTGCGACAATATCTGGATTCTTCACCAATGAAACTGCAAGCTCATCACCTGCTTTTTTGATTTTATGCTCAGCTACTTCGGCAACACGATAATCTGCTACAGCAGCTGTCGCAATGAAGATGTCACAACCTTGTTTGAGTTGATCCATACTCACATCAAGCATTTGCATTGCAGACTTCACATTGATTCGTTCTACACCATTTGGAGTATCCAAACTCACAGGCCCAGCAACTAAAGTGACTTTTGCACCCGCGGCATAACATGCTGCTGCCAAAGAAAAACCCATTTTCCCTGTACTGTGATTAGAAATATATCGAACAGGGTCAATTGCTTCACGCGTTGGACCAGCCGTAATGGTCACACGCTTACCTGCCAGCAAACCAAATTTCTCTGCTATCGCACGTTGTGCTTTGTGGAAATAAGCAGCGACTTGACGCGCAATATCTTCAGGTTCAGGCATACGGCCTAAACCCACATCACCACAGGCTTGCTCACCTGCATCAGGCATGATGACATGCACACCATCCTCAACAAGTGTTTGTAAATTACGTTGTGTTGCTTTAGCTGCCCACATTTGCTGATTCATGGCAGGTGCAACCCACACAGGCGCTTTGGTCGCAAGATACAAGGTGCTTAATAAATCATCCGCCAAACCATTGGCAAATTTTGCAATCGTGTCACAGCTTGCAGGCGCAACTAAAATCAAATCAGCCCAACGCGCCAATTCAATATGCCCCATTCCCGCTTCAGCTTCAGGATCTAGCAATTCTGTATGTACAGGATTTCCAGAAAGTGCTTGGAAAGTTAAAGGCGTAATAAAAGCTTGTGCGCCATGTGTCATGACCACGCGGACATGAAAACCATAATCTTTTAGACGACGAACTAAAATGGCACTTTTATAGGCAGCAATACCACCTGTAACCGCTAATATAATGTTTTTATGGGGAATAACACTTAGATCAAAGCTCACAAACAGTTTACCTTTCTGTTGCAGTGGCGCTCACAATATCATTAAATACCCGCATACCCAAGCAGTGTGCTTGGAAAAATCATCACCATAAAAAAATTATGTGAATAAAAATGAATCAACAGATAAAACAATCCATCAAAGCATGGCCAGAACAAGAACGACCAAGAGAACGTTTACTGCTTCAAGGGCCACAGAGTTTGTCGGATGCAGAATTACTTGCGATCTTTCTTCGCTCAGGCTCCAAGCAACACTCCGCTGTCGAACTAGCGCGAATCCTTATTCAACATTTTGGTGGTCTCAACCCCATCTTTGATGCATCACTTGAAGAGTTATCACAATTTAATGGTATTGCTTCAACCAAGTATTCTCAACTCATGGCCGTCAAAGAACTTGGACGGCGATATCTCAACAATTATTTTCATCAACAACGCTTATGCCTGAATACATCAACATTAGTATTAGACTATTTACGTTATGAGCTGCAAGGTGAAAAGCAAGAGGTCTTCGCAGTCTTGTGTCTCGATGCAGAACTCCGAAAACTACATTTTAAAAAACTATTTTTTGGATCGCAGCACAGTTGTAGTGTTTCAATTAATCAAACCCTGCGTTATGTATTGCAACAACAAGCAAGTCAAATTGTGATTGCTCACAATCACCCCTATGGAATTGCACAACCATCACCTGAAGATATTTATCTGACCCAACAGCTTAAACAAGCCTGCAAGTTGCTCGAAATACACCTGATTGATCACTTTATAATTTCACCCGATTCGCATTTTTCTTTTTCTGAACAACAACTGCTCACACCTATGAAAATCAAGCAATCTGGTCTTGACAAAGCTCAAATCTGACCTGAACATCAACACATAAAATTAACGATTCAAAAAACATGATTGTCCGCGACCAGCCAAGTATTTTTAAAGTTCTATTTTCATGGCGCGGGACGATTTTACCCAAAATTTTGCCGTCTTTAGGCTTTGTAATGTTGATCTCTGCCATCATTGGTGGCGTTGAATATATCAATCTATTTCGCTTTCCAGAAATACCATTGGTTGGCTTTACTTTAATTGGTGTAGTCCTTTCAATTTTCCTCGGCTTTAAAAATACAGCCTGCTATGAACGCTGGTGGGAAGCACGAAAATTGTGGGGAATTTTGATCGCGACAGCACGTCATTTTGACCGAGACTGCCGTATTCTCTCGCAAGGTCGACGTGAGCGTATTATTCAACATGTCATTGTTTTTGCAAATGTGTTGCGAGATCGTTTACGCCATCAAACTGTGAATCCAACCGAACTCACTGAAACCAGTGGCTTAAGCCAACAAGCACTGACTCAGCTTTATCAGCAACATAATGCGCCTCAATATACGCTGAGCTTGATTCAATGGGAGTTGCTGCAAGCACTTAAAGAAGGTGAAATCACAGATATCATTTATACGCAAATGAACCAGCACGTTGCGGCATTAAGTGAGATGCAAACAGGCTGTGACCGTATTGCCAATACACCTATTCCTTTTGCATATTCAGTTTTGCTGAATCGCACCGTTTACTTCTTTTGTGTGATGTTACCATTCAGTTTAGGTTCTCTACTCGGTTTAGTGACACCTCTCTTAGTTGGTATTTTAGCTTATACATTCTTAGGCTTAGATGCACTCAGCACTGAAATTGAAGAACCTTTTGGGACGCAGAGTAATGACTTACCTTTAGACGCAATGGTTCGTTCAATTGAAATTGAATTATTGGGTACATTAGGTCGCCCGACACCACCACCAATTCAAGCACAAGATCATAATTTGTTGTAAATTATAATTTTTTCACTTATATTGACGAAAAATTAGAATAATCTGTCTATTTAAATGAAAATATTATCTAAATTTACGTGGTTGCCTATAATACCGCTTACACAACCTACCAACAAAGCAAATACTTTTGCTTTGTTCATTGCTTTTATGAGCATTGTATTATGGTTCTGTTATTTGTTTTCACCCCACTATCTAGCAAATTACTCTTATTTAATATTCTGGATAATCTACTTTTTCAATATTCATATTAGAAATTATTTAAATCATAAAAAATCAATTATTAAAGATATCTATTTACGTCGTTTTATTGGGTTTAACGCAACCTTAAAAGAGGTTACTGCGATTCTAAACCCCACTACAGACTATCACTATCAGATTAAACTCCAAACAGATGAAGCTATTCCCCAAGACCAACAACAGGAATGGTTGATTACACCCAACTTATATCCAATCAACTTACGCGTATTAACTGGTCACTCTATCTACGTAGAATCATTAGCGAACTCAAATCTCATTTTTAATCTTAAACCATATTTACTCAATCAAAATCAGCAAAAAATTTTCTTTAGCCAACACTATTTAGAGTATCCAAAAGCGAATAGTCAATATAAAAAGTGTCGATATAACACCATAAGAAAAGTTGAGTTAGACACAACCAAAATTGAGATTATTTTGTCTATTTGGGTAAAACAACAGTGCTTTCAGATCACACTCAATCCAACACAACTCAATCTAATGGAAAAACTTTTCTTTCCAAAGCTTCTCATGTTTTCGCAAAGACAATATTTAATGGTTAAGAATCAACAAAAACATGGAGTGATTTGGCAGTCGTAGTAAA
>LULL01000103.1_pt1 | contig 47225 bp, 51 predicted proteins | sample 728161 | NCBI WGS metagenome assembly LULL01 (sample SAMN03860290, study PRJNA289734) | marine metagenome | biome: seawater column; feature: ocean; material: water; isolation source: Red Sea water column Station 149 - depth 500m | place: Saudi Arabia: Red Sea | collected 2011-10-15 | depth 500 m
TTCACCTAAGAGGTTTGACGCATACAAGGTAATTCCTAGTTAACGTCCAAATAGGTTACAACTATTAGGCGATGCTGCTTTCATACATTGTCTCTTTTTCTGCCTTCCCCTGTAACTTTATCATTGCCATTTTTTCTAAGTGAAGTGAAATACCACTATTTATTTCAAGAAACATTTTTTGAAAGCCATTTAGTTTACTATTTCTAGAAATAAGTCTTGGAATGAAAAATGATGTTATACCTGGAATAAGAAATGCCAAAAATATTTTAATAGCTGTGTCATAAGTATTTAAAGCTGAGTTAAATTCGTTCCAAGTCATAAACCGATATGAATCTAACTCTCCAATCATTTCAATCATAAGATTCGTATCGGATAGAACTCAAAATCCTTAAGAACATTAATCAGCTAAAATAGCTGATTTTTCAAAAACTAAATAAAAATTTAGAGTCTAATAAGGAAGATCGAAATCATATTTTTTGATAAGTTTTATATAAACTTCTTAATTGTTTTCATCTTCTTAACAGGTGCTAAAATAGTCATTTAATGAATTTATTTATGTTTACAATAATGAACGTCCACATGATGGAATAAAGAATAAATATTCAGCTGAGACTTATAAGTCATCAACAAGAATCTTTGAAAACCTGAACCACTATTTTGTCCATTCCACGACAAGACAATTATTGTGGGAATATTTGTGAAAGAGATCTAAAAGCCAGTTTCAGTCGTGCCTTTGCTGGTGCGGAAGTTGGAATTAAAGAAATAAAAAATGGAGTTTGGGTAGTGTCATTTTAAGATTATGATTTAGGATATTTTGATGATAAAGGATCAAGAGTTGAACCCATAAAAATCCCTTTGACTTTATGTTAAAAACCAAAGTGTAAACTATGTCTCGAGAAGGACAAGAACTTTTTCAAATCGATTTAATGTTAAAAGCACCCCAATAGTTCTTTATTTAAACTCCAAGGAATAAATATGACCATTATTCCACAGGAATTTCACCATTGGGGACTTATAAAGCAAAGTAGTTATTAACTAAAAGTTCTACTTAATTGGAATCAAGATCTCTGTCAATAATTCTTCTTCTGGCGTAACAGAGGGATCATTTAAATAATTTTCAATACAAGGCTCTTTAGAAAATTCATAACCATTTTCATCTACAGCTTTAAATGCCATATCAACCGCATACCACATTTGATCATATGAACCTTTTAATAAAAACTTTGCATATTTCGTTTTTGGCATAACTTGCTTTTCGAGGCCCACGATAGAAAAGTCTCTTCCCTCAGGTAATGAAACTCCTGCTCTGTAGGTACAATTCTTATGTTCATCCACAGATCCAATTCCCATAAATTCTGATTGACTTAAATCTTCTTTAGTATTTTCAATATTCTTTAAAAATCTTTCCCAAACAAGTGGTGCAACATCTTTAAAGTCATCACCACTTTGAGAATATACAAGTACAGTTGTTTCTTCTCTGGTTACAAGCTTTGGCTCTAAATTCATTTTAATGTTCTTCATGATTTCCTCCATTTTTTTATTGATGGAAATATTCTTTATCAGTTTAGATTTTTTGTCTTTGCAAAGATTGCGAAATTCACTAGGTGTCATATTTAATTCTTTCTTAAGAGCTTTATTATAAGAACTTGCTGAGTCAAATCCAACTTCTAGAGAAACATCTGTTACAGATTTTTGTAAATCTTCTAACATATGTAAAGACTCCTTTAGTCTTATTCGTCTTAAATATTTAAAAGGTGTTTCACCTAAATAAGCAGAAAATAATCTCAAAAAATAATAACTAGATAGGCCACACTCTCTTGAAAGCTCCTTTAAACTCAAAGATTCATTAAATTTTTCATGAATAATACTTTTTGCTTTTTGAATTTGGCGACGATGCCCATAGGAAGTTATTTTTTTGCTCATTAAAAAATTATAACATATTACTTATTAAAAACTTGGGAAATATTGCTTTTTTGCTCGCTACAGCCGCAACTATTTATCTTTAAGACACCGATAAGAGCCCTTAATTAATATTTAGGCGGATTAAGATGATATTTTTCTAACAACTTCTTATAAGCTTCAGTTTTACTTAGTTTCACCAATTCTTTAGTGAACTGAGAGGCTAAAGACTTCGAATGTTCAGTTTTTCGTGAAAATCCCAAATAATTAGGCCCATTATAAACTGGCCTTTGAGAGAAAAATATTTTTTGTGAGTTTCCAAGTTTTTTAGAGATTGCCACAATAGTCTTTTTATTACTAAAAATTATATCAGCTCTTTTGGAAATTAAAGTTTTTAAGAGTTGTTTTTCATTAGCTACCAAGTGCAAATTTAAACCTTTAATAAAATCACCATAGTAATAGCCTCTAATACCAGCTAATTGGATGTTTTTATGCTTTATTTTTTTAAAATCATTTTTAAGAATAGTCTTAGAAGTGCTTATAGCATAAATTTTTTCAAAGGCATGAGGAACACTAGTAAATATAATTCCTTTTGATCTTTCTGATGTATTAAACATAGTGCACGACAGATCTAACTTACCACGATACAAATAATGTAAGACTCGTGCAAAAGGAAAGCGTTTATATTCAATATTATAATTTAATTTTTTCGCTAAAAGATTACAAAGCTCAATTGAAAAACCTGTTAATTGTCCATCAGAGTTTTTTTTGAAATAAAATGGAGGATAATCTTCTCTCGCAATACCAGCTTGAAGAGTCTTTTTTTCTGATGAACAAACACCTATTGGAATTAATACGATAAATATTGCTAAAAAAATAAATAATTTCATCTGTGCTTTTTTGTAGCATAACTTATAACAGAAATTAACTTTAAAAAACTTATTTTTTAACCTTGAGCAAAAGGCTTTGCATTTCATTTGCAGGCATTAAATCACCATTTTTTCCAGCAACCTTAATTCCCTTCTCAAGAATATCGATTGCTTCCTGACTTTTTGACTGATAAAAAAGTGTTTTAGCAAGTCCCAAGTATGCAACAGAATACTTTGAATTAGACTCTATCGCCTTACGAAAATAAGCTTGAGACTCAGCATACTCTTCTCTTTCTAATAAAATCTCTCCCATACCATTATTTGCCATAGCATCCAAAGGATCAAGTTCTAAGACCTGTTTAAACATCGACTCCCTTTTCTTCATTTCTGCTATTTTTTTTTGCTTTATTTCTTCTTCTTGACGTTTTTTTTGAGCTTCATCTCCCAAAATTTGAAAATTAAGTAAGGTCGCATCTGCTTTATATTTTTCAGCTTCTTCAATATTACCTTTTTTCATATGAAATAAAGATAAGTTAGTAAAAGCCATCATACAATTTGGATTAAGACTTTTTAACTGTTGCATAATCTCAATGGCCTGGTCATATTTTTCAAGACGTCCATAAAGGACTCCAAGTCCCTCATAGGCATCTTCAAAAGTTGAATCAGTTTCTATGGCTTTGTAGAAGTACTCAATGGCTTTTTCATACTGACTTTGATGAAAACACTCCAAAGCATAATCATATAAATCTTGAGCCAAGTCTTTTTTATAAGGTGAAAGATAGGGATAATAAAAAATTTGACCTTCAATTTGATGATCAGCAATCTCAAGCTTAACTTCTAGCTTATCCACTCGGTAATTTCGCAAGAGACTTAACATTAAATAAGTTTTCCCTTCAACATGTTCAAAACTTAAAACTTCACCAATTTTTTTCCCTTCAAATTTAACAATTTTTTCTTGAGGAATATTGGTAACTGCCGTCACAAATAAAACAGGGCCGTAGGCTGCACCTCGACGTGTTTTAATTTTAGCCACAGTTTCTTGTCCTGGGTAACAGCCTTTATTATAATCTACTGCAAGACTTTCATATATTGTGTTATTAATCAGGGCTCCCTGGACAACTTCATGTCCATACTCAGCCACACCAGTTAACAACTTTAAAGTATTGTAATCCTTCTGAGAGCCCTCCTCAACAGCATCAAGAACACTCTCTTCCATACAGATTTTATCATTCTCAAAAAAATACCTACCTTGATAGGCTGAATCGAGATTATGATTTAAAACGAGATAAGCTTTTTTTGTCTGAACAACCACTTCAAATTCTTCGGAAATATGATATTTTTCTATCCGCGCCAATAAAGTTTCAACAAAATCTTCAGGGATAATAAGTAAAAAACTCTCATCTGACTCTTTACTTAAAATAAAAGCCGCTATGATTTTTCCAGCATTATCCAAGATAGTGTTAAATTGAAAATGTCCTGGTCTTAAACTTTTTACATCATTAGTTGTTTGAGAATGCAGATACTGTTGAGCATCTTTGCCCACAATTGATAGGGATTTATTTGAAAGTAAGAACTTTCTAGGTTCTAGTCTAAGTTTTTCTAAGAAAATTCCCATGAACTATACAGAAAAAGATTCACCACAACCACAAGTATTTGTTGCGTTGGGGTTTTCAAAAACAAAACCTTTTCCATTTAATCCATCTTGATAATCGAGAACAACATCTTTTAAATAGATAGATGATTTAGGATCAACGAAAATTCTAATATTATCATTTTCTATAACATTGTCTTTTTCTTTGTGTTCTGAAAACTCAATCTTATATTGTAATCCTGAACATCCTCCTCCAACAACTGCTAAACGAAGTCCCTTTTGCGGGCCTGGATTTTCAGACAAAAAAATAGTTTTTATTTGATTAAAAGCTTTATCAGTTACATTTATAATTTCATTATTTAGCATTACTGCACCACCATTTTTATTTATTATAACAAATTTTGCCTATATACTTAAGCCTTTTTTATTTAATTTTCAATAAGTTAACAATATATTTTTATTTAACAAAAATTAGTTATATAATAAATACAAGGTTTTATATGAAATTATACCACTATGTACATTGCCCTTTTTGCATACGTGTTCGTATGGCACTAGGTTTTTTAAACCAAGACTATGAGTCAATTGTTCTACCCTATGATGATGAAAAGACACCTCTGTCCCTTATGGGAAAAAAAATGTTGCCCATTTTTAGTTTTACTCAGGGTGTGTCTAATGAAAGCCTAGATATAATTCAGCGCCTTGACGCTAAAAATCTTCTCCAAACGACTGAAACTCTTAACAATATTGAAAACTTAAATGACTTAACCGCTAAAATTGGCAAAGATGTGCACTCACTTGCTATGCCATACTGGATTTGGACTCCCGAGTTTAATGAACAATCTCGTCATTATTTTCAGAGTAAAAAAGAAATAAAAAGAGGGCCATTTAAAAAACTTGTCCAAGAAAAATCAAAATTTATCAAAAACTTAAATATAACTCTAAGCGAAGTTGAAGCTAAGCTTAAACCCTTTTATGAATCCGAAAAATTTTCCCTTTCTGATATCATAATAGCTTCTCACTTATGGGGTATGTACGTTGTGCCAGAATTCCAATTCTCGCCCAAGGTGCACGCCTACTTACAAGAAGTGGCTAAAATATGTAAGTTCAATTACCATGAAGATTTTTGGAGATAAATGGAAGCACATTTTATTGTCCTGCAAAAGGATGGAAAAGCAAAAAAGTTTAAACTTAGAGACGGAGAAGAAGTTGTTATAGGTCGCTCCGCTAAATATTGCCAAGTGGTTATAGAAGATGATCGCTGTAGCTCAGAGCATTGTAGAATCAAACTTCGAAATGCAAAAGTCCTTTTTGCAGATCTCAACTCTAAAAATGGTATAAAATTAAATGGTGTCAAAGTTCTAAAACAACAACTTTTTTTAAATGATAAATTAAAGCTTGGAGAATCAGTTATCTATCTCAATCCCAACAGAATGACTGACTTTGCAAAAAAGAGTCTCACCTATACAGGAGACAAGCAAAGACTAAGAGGCGATATAACACTGGAGCTTCATGGAGTTAAGACGAACCGTTCAAATAATATGGATTCCAAACCAAATCCTTATCAGCTAGATTCATTAGCTTCTGACTCAAACGATGTAAAAAAGCTTATATCCCGACAAAAAGCCAAGTATATCGGTAATGACGAAAAAGATGCCCCCTCACCAATAATTGTTCAATTCTTTGATGGTTTTATTTTTTTATTAGATTTCTTCTTTATATTTTTTATCATAAAAAACTTAACTCCTTCCCTTCAAAAGTCTGAACTAAGCTTATTAGATATTTTACTTGATACAGAATATATTTATTATTCATTGAGTGGACTCACCTTAAGTTTATTACTTCATTATTTTTTAAAAAAGATCCTTGGTCAAAGCCTAGGAAACTACCTCAGTCAGCGTCTTCAAAAATAATTAATCTTTCTTAGCCTGCCATAAAACTTCAGCAACAGACATTTTTAAATTAATATAACGACCAAGAACAAAAAAATAATCTGAAAGCCTATTTAATAAACTCAGTGAGTTTTGAGGTAACTCATGTCCATCATTTGAAAAATGAACTAGCTTTCGCTCAACCCTACGACAGACAGTTCTGATAATATGAAAGTATGAAGCTGCTTGAGATCCTCCAGGTAAAATAAAAGATTTCAGTTTTGGTAATTCTTCATCCATGAGATCTATTTTTTTTTCTAAATCATCTATAAGTGAAATTTCAATTTGTGGTAATTGAAATTTTTCCCAATGCTCAGACTCACAAGCTAATTGAGAACCCAAATCAAATAATGAGGATTGAACCTGACTCATAAGCATATAAAAATCATCATTCATTATTTTGGCAGGGGTAAGAAGACTAATCCCATGCCCCAGATGAGAGTTCAATTCATCAACATCACCATAAAGCTCGATTCTAAAATCATCCTTCGCTAGGCGAGAACCGCTGACCAATGAAGTTTCACCTTTATCCCCTGACCTTGTATAAACAGCTGACTTTTTTGTCATTACATATTCCTTCTGTATTTCCCACCAACTTCATACAAAACTTCTGTTATTTCACCTAGACTGCAGTAGCGAACAGTTTCTAATAATTGTTCAAAAATATTTCCATCATTTAAAGCAACATGCTTTAATTTTTCAAGTTGAGCTTTTGACTCATTAACATGTTCACTTTTAAACAAATTAAGTCTTTTAATTTGTTCATCTTTTTCTGTGTTTGAGGCCCTGGTTAATTCAATCTCTTGCCCCATCTGCTGATCAATATCTTTAGCGACATAAGTGTTAACACCGATAATTGGCAATTCACCTGAGTCTTTCAGAGACTCGTAATAAAGAGACTCTTCTTGAATTTTTGACCTTTGATACATACTCTCCATAGCACCAAGAACGCCTCCCTTATCAGATATTCTGTCAAATTCTGCTAGTAGAGCCTCCTCAACAATCTCACATAACTCGTTCACAATAAAAGAGCCTTGAAGGGGATTATCTGTCTTGTTTAGGCCAAACTCGCGATTAATTATCATCTGAATTGCCATCGCCCTTCTTACTGACTCTTCTGTTGGCGTTGTGATGGCTTCATCATAGGCATTTGTATGTAAAGAGTTACAATTATCGCTTAAGGCAAGAAAAGCTTGTAGAGTTGTTCTAATATCATTAAAGTCGATCTCTTGAGCATGCAATGATCTTCCTGAAGTTTGAATATGATATTTTAACTTCTGAGATTTTAAATTTGCCCCATACTTTTCTTTCATTGCTACGGCCCATACTTTTCGTGCAACTCTTCCTATCACCGTATATTCAGGATCTAAGCCATTTGAAAAAAAGAAGGATAAGTTGCTAGCAAATTCATCAATATCAAGTCCCCTGCTTAAATAGTACTCTACAAAAGTAAACCCATTTGAAAGAGTTAGGGCCAATTGAGTTATAGGGTTAGCTCCAGCCTCAGCAATATGATAACCAGATATCGAAACTGCATAATAATTCTTAATATTGTTGCGACAAAAATACTCTTGCACATCACCCATCAACTTTAATGAAAACTCTAGAGAAAAAATACATGTGTTTTGAGCTTGATCTTCTTTTAAAATATCAGCTTGAACTGTTCCTCTTACTTGTCGCATAACCTCAATACATTTACTCATATCTTCTCTTTGCTCAGCCGAAAGAGCTTGATTGATGGCTGTATTCATAAACATGGCCAAAATAATAGGAGCTGGTCCGTTAATAGTCATTGAGACCGATGTATTTGGCGAGGTCAAATCGAAACCTTTAAAAAGGTCTTGCATATCTTTTAAGGTTGCAATCGAAACACCTGACTCACCTATTTTCCCATAAATATCTGGACGCTTATCTGGATCTTGCCCATAAAGTGTGACAGAGTCAAAGGCTGTTGAAAGTCTTTTAGCCGGGTCATCTGAAGATAGATAATGAAACCTTTTATTTGTTCTAAGAGGCCCTCCTTCCCCAGCAAACATTCGTTTGGGATCTTCATCTTTTCGTTTAAATGGAAAAATTCCTCCCGCATATGGAAAGAAACCTGGAAGATTTTCACTTCGAATAAATTTTATTTTATCTGCATTAGTTTTAAATTTTGGAAAACCAACCTTCGAGATTTGCTGTAAAGACAAAGATAAATACTTTGTTGGAACTTTTATTTCTTTATTTCTTACTTCATAGCTATATTCACCAGAGCTATACTGAGCCACCGTTTCATCAAAACTTTGAATCGACTCAAAACTCTCACGGTCTATTTTTTCTTTTATTTCTAAACTTTTATTTTCAAGAGATTTTTTAACCTCAGGTGAGTCGACCAGTTCCATCGCCTTCAGACAACTATCATAGTCTTCAAATAAATGGCTTAACTCATCTGTCTTCTTATTATAATTTCTTAGTGTTTCAGAAATATCTCGTAAATATTGAACCTGTTTTGCTGGAATAATTGCATCTTTAGTTGTAGGCTCCTTAGCCGCAATCAGCTGACTTAGGTCCTCATTTATTTCAAAATTAAAAGTTTGAACAATATCTTTAAAAAGAGCGTTAACACCCACATCATTAAATTTTGAAGCAATAGTTCCATAAATTGGTAACTCATAGTCTTCCGGGCTTCCCGGATGATTAGCAAAGATTTGATGATTTCTTCTGTTTTATCCGTTGATCCATCATTTACAACTATGATCTGCAACTTACCTTGAGATTGTGCACCAAACTCTGGTGTCATAACATAAGCACACTTATCAGCAACTGTCGTAATTTCATCACTTGCTTGCCCAATACCCGATGTTTCAACAATAATTAAATCATAGGCTTGTGAGCGCATAAAATTAACAACTCTACTAATTTGTGGAGAAAGTTCCGTTTTAGAATTTCTTGTCGCTAATGACCTAACAAAAATATTATCATAGCTAGCAGAACCTAATCTAATTCTATCCCCCAACAAAGCTCCCTGAGTCTTCTTTTTAGTTGGGTCGACACTAATTAAAGCAATTTTTTTATCTGAGTAATAACGGTAAAATCTTAATAACAGTTCATCGATTAAAGAGGACTTTCCAGCTCCACCTGTTCCTGTAATACCCAGAACAGGTGTTTTGCCTTTTGCAACTTGAAAAGGTAATTCTCCTGTATCTTCTATATAAGTTATAACTTTAGAAACTTCATCATCTGACAAGGTCTTGTCTTGAAAGCTTTTAAAATTAATACCTTCGATGGTAGAGCCCTGAGCTCTTTGAATCATATCTTCAATAATTCCCTCAAGTCCTAATTTCATACCATCCTGTGGACTATAAATTTTGGTTATGCCCGCTTGATGAAGTGCTTCAATTTCCTTAGGAGTAATAACTCCTCCTCCTCCTCCAAAAATTTTAATATTATGTGCACCTCTTGCATCCAATAACTCTCTTACATATTTAAAATATTCGTTATGGCCACCTTGATAAGAACTTATTGCAACAGCATTTGCATCCTCATTTATAGCAGCATCCACAACATCCTTAGCACTACGATTATGGCCTAAATGAATAACTTCAACTCCTTTAGCCTGTAAAAGTCTTCGCATGATGTTAATTGAAACATCATGACCATCAAATAATGAAGCAGCAGTAACAAATCTCAATTTAGATTCCATTGTCTATTCCTCTAGCTAAATATTAATTGAAAATTCATATCATAAATGCTTTAAGGCGGCAAAACAGGAAAGCGAAACAGTCAAGAACAAATATTGAACTTACTTTTAACTATTCAAAATTTCTAGGTGTCCGAAGGGAAAATTTTATTTAATGATAGGATATTTTTTTGATAAAAGATAAAAAACAAAAGCTAACGTAATGAAAACAACAGAAATGATCTGGGAGGTTGACAGCCCAAAAGAATATACGCCTCGTATCATATCCCCTCTAAAAAATTCTGTAATAAACCTGAGAATTGAATAACTAACAATGTAAAACAAAATAAGCTCACGACCCATCTTATATCTTCGATAACAAATATAAGCTAGAATTAATAATCCCATCGACTCATACAATTGAACAGGATGTCTTTCATGGCCATGTAGCTCAACAGAGAGGAAGCAATCAGTTACTGTCCCATAACAACAACCCGCTAACATACAACCTATTCTGCCCAGCCCATGGCCCAGAGCAACAGCAGGGAGGCAGAAACGAAAGTTTTGAATGGGTATACTTTTGATTTTTGCATAAACAAGCGTTGTGAAAATGGCAAAAATAAGTCCACCATAGAAAACAAAGCCCCCACCAAGCCAAAAATTTGTATTTTTAAAAGCAGCTTCAGAAGCTTCTCTATTGATAGTGAGAAGAAAAAAAGACTTTGCGCCTAGCCAACTCATAAGAAAAATCAATGCAAAATAGAGTTTAAAGTTTTTTATATTTAAGTTTTTAAGCTTTATAAGAAACTCTGAAAAATGATAGCCTACTGCCCAAGCAATACCTAAAACTAAAGGATACGTGTAAATTTCAAAACCAAATACACTAAAATAAGGTAACATTTTTAATTTGCATTTACTTCTTCAGAAGTTTTCTTATGAAGAAAAAAATCTATAATGATAAGGCCAGCAGCAATTGTTATTGCCGAGTCAGCAACATTAAATGTGGCAAAATGATAATCCCCAATATAAAAATCAAAAAAATCCACCACAAAATCTAAACGAAACCTATCAATTAAGTTTCCAATCGCTCCTCCCAAAATTAAAGCATAGGCCCAACTCATAATCTTTGGACCATCAATTGATTTAACCAATAAAACACTAAGCCAAACACACGCGATAACAGGTAGTGCTAAAAACAATGCATATCTAATCCAGTCGTGGAATGCTCCACCAAAACCAAATGCTGCACCAGAGTTTCGAACATATGTTAAATTAAAAAAGCCATCAATAACTGGAACAGACTCTCCAAGAAAAAAATTGTGAAAGACATAAATTTTACTCACTTGATCAACAACAATAATCGTCAATATAACTAACAGGTATAAGCTTAATTTTTTCATTTATGTCCTAACTATAAAAATCTTTGGGGTTAATCTCATATTTCTCAATTTTTCTTAATAATGTTTTCTTTGGAATATTTGCATTTAAAGCCGTTTGATTAATTTTACCTTTATTAAGTCTTAAGGCTTGAACAATAAATTCTTCTTCAAATCTATCTTTTGCAACTTGAAAGTCCAATTTAACATGTCCATCCTCTTTCGTTGCAAAAGTAAATTGAAAATCATCACCAGGTGAGCTTTCACGACCTTCATCCAAGACAGAATCTTTTATCCCTTTAAAGTCAATTATAGAATCACTTGACTCATTTGGAGCATATTCCTGTCCTCCATCTTGATTTTTAATCTTATGAGGTAAAGCTGCATAGGTTAGTTGGTCAGAAGACTCCATGATAAAACTATGCTCTATAGTATTTCTCAGTTCACGTATGTTACCTGGCCAAGAATACTTTTGCATGGCTTCCATTGCTTCAGGCGATGTTCCTTTTATTTCAAGCCCATGAACATTATTAAAATAATTTACGTAATAGTTAACAAGATGGGGGATATCTGTATTTCGATCTCTCAGAGGTGGCAAATAAACTGGCAAGACGTTTAATCTGTAAAATAGATCTTCTCTAAACTTTCCTTCTTTAATCAATTTTTCAAAAGGTTGATGAGAAGCAGCGATAATTCGTACATCAACTGTAATTTCACGGTTTGAACCTACAGGAATAAACTTTTTTTCCTGTAAAACCCTCAAGAGCTTTACCTGCATTTGTGGTGAGATATCGCCTATTTCATCCAAAAATAAAGTTCCCCCCTCTGCATATTGAAATTTTCCGATTTTTCTTGCATCTGCTCCAGTAAAAGCACCTTTTTCATGGCCAAAAAGTTCTGACTCTATTAAGCCTTCTGTAATGGCCCCACAATTCACAGCCACAAACTTATTATCTTTTCGTGGACCATTATAATGAATTGCTCTGGCGACTAATTCTTTACCAGTACCAGACTCTCCCCGAATTAAAACGGGAGTATTTACTTTGGCGAGCTTTCCAATAACATCAAAGACTTTTTGCATTGAGTTTGACTCTCCAACAAACTTATCTTCAGCATCATTACCTAAAGACAATGTAGGAGCACTAAAGGCAGTAGTTTCTACCATTGATCTCGCTTTTAAAGCTCTTTTTATTAAAGCCACTAAATTATCTGACGTAATAGGCTTTTCCAAATAATTAAATGCTCCTTCTTTAACAGCTCTCACTGCATCAGAAACATTCGAATAAGCCGTTAAAATCAACACAATAATCGAAGAGTCATGTTGTTTAATTTGGGTGAGTGCTTCTAGCCCATCCATCTCTGGCATATTTACATCCATGACAACCAAATCATATTTCTCTCGATATACTGCTCCAACAGCTTCTTTTCCATTATCTGCGACATCAACTTTAAAATGATGATATTCCAAAGCTTGCTTTACCGACTGCTGCAACACTTTATCATCATCTACAACCAATACTTTATGCATGGAATACTCCCTTTATTCATTTTTTAACTGTATCAAAAAAGTCGTTCCTTCACCTAGATTCGACTGAACTTCAATAATTCCTTTATGAAGCTCGATAAAATATTTTACCAAATAAAGTCCTAGGCCAGAACCCTTTATTTTATGACTCTCATCGTTTTTTACACGATAGAACTTCTCAAATATGTTTTCTAGGTCTTCTGCGGCAATTCCTTTTCCTGTATCAGCGATTTCTATATAAACCCAGTCCTCATCATCCCAAGTTTTAACATGGATATTTGCCCCATCTCCTGCATACTTGATCGCATTCCCAATAATATTACCAAGGACTCTATTGATCAAATTCACATCAATTTGGATTGGATATAAAGGACCTAATTGCGTTGAAATTTTCATATTTTTTGCATTAGCTTCAAAGCGAAGTTTTTTAACTGTATCCTCAATAAGATTATTCACATCCTTATTTTCTAATTTCAAAGCTAATTCTCTAGACTCTATTTTTGTTAAATCTAGGATAGACGTAATAAAATTATTTAATTCCTTCGTTGACTCAACAATATTTGTCAAAAGCTCATCTTGCTTTTTACTGTTGTCATACTGCACCTTTAATATATCTGCAATTCCAGCAATTTTAGCAACAGGAGTCTTGAGGTCATGACTCATAAGAGAGATGAAATTTTGCTTTAACTTGTCCACCTTCTTTAAAACTTTTGTTTCTTCTTGAATCGCATATCTCGTTTGATACTCACCAATTGCCCTAAAAGGAACCCATATATAATAAACAACAAAAACGCTTAAGATAACATGAGATATTTTAAGCCAAAGCCCCAGCGTAATAAAACATAAATAAGTGACAAGAAAGATTCCGAGCATAATACTCATCGTAATTAATAAGCCTTTTGTCGGCTGTACCTTAGAAATAATAAAAGACAAAAAAATCGCAATAAGAATTGAGATTAAATCTGTGATCCATGCTGGAACAGAATAAACAGTATTCTGTTGTAATAAAGCATTTAATATTTCAGTATGAACATTAATCTTAGGAGCTTTATTTCCTTCTTTGCCAAAGGGAGTAAAAACAAAATCATCTATTTTTGAAAGATACTTTGAGCCAATAACCACAATTTTGTTTTCAAATAGACCTTTAGGAAAATTTCCCACCACTACTCGATGAAATGGAATTGTTTGATAAGACTCAAGTTTATTGGGATTATTCGCATATTTAAACAGACTAAAGGTCGCATCGGACTCAAGGTCATAATAGGAACCCTTTAAACTTGTTGCGTCAACAACATCTTTCTTAGTCGCTTGTTGATATTGATTTACCAGCCATAAATGAAATGAATCTTCACCTGAAATATTTAATAAGGCCCTTCTGACAACATCATCTCTTGCAAAGTGACTTTCATCCTTGTCAATCAGTGATAGTGAAACTCCCAGGTCCTCTAGTGGTCTTGGAGGATACCCCTGATATTGCTGCTCTCGGGTAATCCCTATTCTAAAAATATTTCCCTTGCTCTTATAACTGTTTATTATCGCTTTAAATTCTTGCAAATGAGTTACATCTAGCTGTGTTTTTGGTTTGTTAAAAGGAATAATATAACCTATGCCTTTTGGACCATCAGCGATTAATTTGTCCAAAAATCTTATATGAGTTGCATAAGTATAAGGATATGTTTCTCCCAAGAATTGATCACTTTCTTCATCAATGGTGATAGAAATTATTTTTTTTGTATCCGTCGTTAAAAAATTTGAACGGGTCCAAAGATCATAAAAAATCGCATCCAGAGAATTAAATGAATATTGAATCAAAATAAAAATAAATATTAGAGTAAAAAATAAGGGATAAAAATTATTATATTCTAATTGAGAAATACGATTTTTTAAGTCATTTAGCTTCATAGTCTTTAAACCTACAGTTTTCAAGTACCGGAAAGCTTTCCAAATAATAAAGTAAAAGATTTTTAATACTGATGACGTGTGAGTAATGCTCTACAATATAATTTTCAAAACTAAAATCATTTGGTTCAAGCTGAAAAAATACATTTTTAAATTCTTCTTTTACCGTAATCGGAAATGTTGTTCTGGCCAATGCATCGATCGGATAAATTAATGGTCTTAACATACTTAACATAAAAACGGCTAAAGACTTATAAAGTTTTGAATTCGGCTTAAGAAATAAAATATTCTTAAGAAACCAATAAACAATACGGTGTAAGAATAAACAAACGCCCATTGCTTTAGTCTGATACCAAGCAAAATCCTCTTTTTTCAATTTATACAAAAACTCTACAAGTGCTTCTAACTCCCTAAGGCTCATTTGCTTAAGCAAGCTTCGCTCTATAACTAATGCCCATTCAGCTCTGCTCTCAAAAATAAAACAAGTTTTTTTAAGTCCACTATATAAATAAACACGTGGTAGTTTTTCAAATGACTTGTATGATTCGTTTTTAATACACTGAAAGAGTTCTTGTTGATCAGTATCAATGACCTCTCTCGCACTTAAGATCATCAAAAGAATTTTATCAATATAATAATAAATCATCCCCCACACTAATAAATAGCCCCCCAGAACGATTTTCAACGTCATTCCATCTAATAGAATATAAAGGATCGCACTTGGAACCACTGATAATAATAAAAAAAAGAGAGTTGACTTAATAAGCTTCATTTTTCAATAGTTTACCACTTTTTAGCGTTTTACCCATTTCGCAAAGCAATGGCCACAAAGAGGAAAATTTTGTCATTATTACATGAAAACTTTAGGGCCATAGACATTTACGTCGTTTCGCGCTATAAGACTGAAGCTCTCAACTACGACATGGAGACAAGATTTGGACTTGGATGAGTGGAAATTGCTTGAAGAGGCGAGAGAAATTCTTTCAAACTCAAACAAATCCAATAAACTCAGCGATGAAGTGCTAATCTGTGAATGCATGTGCGTAAGTATGGGACAAATTAGGGAACTTGTAAATGAGAAAGAGGTAGACCTAGATTTGCTTTCTAGAGAATTCGGCTTAGGGACCGGATGCTCGAGCTGCTTAAAAAGTTTTATTCAGTGGAAAGATCAAGTTTAATCTGGTTTTAACCTGTAAGGAGATGTAAATGTCATTTGATAGACTACTTTTTGGTACTGCGGGTGTGCCTAATTGCACAGTAAAGAAAAACAATCCAGTTGAAGGTGTTCAAAAGATTCATGATTTAGGCTTAGACTGTATGCAACTTGAGTTTGCTCACGGTGTTCGCATGAAAGAAGAAGTTTCATCTGCATTACGTAAAGCATCTTATGAATTAAATGTCCCACTAACATCTCATGGACCCTATTATATTAATTTGAATGCTAGAGAGCAGGATAAAATTGACTCATCAGTTGAAAGAATTATTCAAACAGCAAAAATCTCTGACTTGTGTGGAGCAGAGTCTATGACTTTTCATGCTGCTTTCTACATGAAAGACTCTCCATATGATGTTTTTGATTTGGTTGAGAAGTCGATGAATGTTATCGAAGAAAGGCTTTCTAGACTTGATATTGAAATTGAATTAAGACCAGAACTTACTGGAAAAACTTCACAGTTTGGTTCTTTAGAAGAACTTATCACTCTCACAAAAAATGTTATAAGTGTTAAGCCTTGCATGGATTTTTCTCATCTTTACGCAAGAACTGGTAAATATAATTCAAAACAAGAAATGCTCGAAGTTTTAACTCAACTTGAAGGTGAGTTAGGTAAAGATGCTCTAAGTAGTATGCATATTCATGTTTCAGGAATTAGTTCAAACTCTAAAGGAGATTTAAAACATCTTAATTTAGAAAAGTCTGATTTTAATTGGAAAGGTATGCTAGAAGCTCTTAAAGAAAAAAATTGCATGGGATATGTTATTTCAAACTCACCGAATCTTGAAGAAGATGCAAAAATGCTTAAAGATTATTATATGGCCATCTAAATATTTTTTTACACACGCACACAAAAAAAAGGCTCCAAATGGAGCCTTTTTTATTTTTATCTCTTAACCTTTAATATTATTCTTCTTCCTTATCCTCTTTTAACAGCTCACTCAATTTACGAATGGCCGTTCTATCTTCATTACTATCTCTGTGACTCGCTGTCTCTCCTTTTTGAGAAAAACCAACTTCAATTAAAAGATGATCTGCAATCGCCACCGTATTATAAACTAATGATCCTCGCTTCCTCACATCAGTAATATAATCTAAAGACTTTTGTGCCAACAGTATTGGTAATATTTCTTTTGCAACGTTAAGCTTTTTTTCCAAATATTCTTTTTTATCTAGCTCAATATTATTCTTATCCATTTTTTTCTCCTAGATAATACTAGAATAACAAGTTTTAAAAACATCGCAATCGATAGAAATTATGTACCACTCATTCCATAATTGGGTAAAACCCTAGCAGAAGGGTCATCTACATTACAATTTTTCCAACTTTTATTAGGCATCCAAAAGTCTCTTATTAGATATGATTTGTTAGGATAAAATTTTTCAAATACTTCACGATATAAAAGTGATTCTTTAGTAAAAGGCTGTGCATGTTTAAACTTTTGACTTCTGGTAAGCAACTCTTTATCCGAATAAAGTGATTCAGCATAAGTTTTGATGTGTTCAACCAATGAATGTCCAACTGCATCACTAAACGCAGCCTTCTCTCGATAGAGAATTGACTGGGGCAAATAATCACCTTTTTCAAAAGATTTCCTTAAAAGGTATTTTCCATGCCCATATGAATTCATTTTTATCTTTGGGTCAATTCTCATCACATATTCTACAAAAACTTTATCACTAAAAGGAACTCTAGCCTCTAAGGAGTGCGCTGAAATACACCTATCTGCTCTTAGAACATCGTACATATAAAGTTCCCTCACCCTTTTAGCTGCTTCTGCCTGAAACTCAAAAGGGTTTGGGGCAAAGTCCGTGTATTTATATCCAAAAATCTCATCACTCACCTCACCTGTTAGTAGAACTTTTATATTTGTTTGTTCTTTTATATATTTACAAACTAGATACATGCCAATACTGGCCCGGATAGTTGTAATATCGTATGTTTCCAAAGAATAAATAACATCTGACAAAACATCTAAGACATCCTTTGGAGTAATAATCACTTCGGTATGATCTGATCCGATATAATCTGCTACTTCTTTAGCATATTTTAAATCTATAGCATCTTCACTCATACCAATAGCAAAGGTCTTTATCGGACTCTTACTTTTCTTTTGAGCAATCGCACAAACTAGTGATGAATCAAGTCCTCCACTTAATAAAAAACCAACTGGTGCATCTGCATTTAAACGTTTTTCTACCGCATCTGTTAAAAGTTTATTGATTGTTTCTCCAATCTGATCTAAGTCTTCTTCGATAAACTCATCAACATGAGTTAAGTCAGTATACGAATTAAATTTTCCGTTAAGATAATAACACCCAGGAGGAAAAGCGTAGACCTCTTTACAAAAGTTTTGCAAAGCTTTTACTTCACTAGCAAAAGCTATTTTATCATCCTTAGTTATTCCATAGAATAAAGGTCTAATACCTATAGGATCTCTTGCTGCAAATAAGGTTTCTTTTGTTTCATCATAAATAACAAAAGAAAACTCTCCATCGAGCTCATTAAGCATTTTTCTCGCATCTGTATTAAAGAACATGGGGATCAGGACTTCACAGTCACTTTGCGATTTATATTGATAAGACGAGTATTTTGCTCTTAATTTTTGATGATTATAAATCTCTCCATTACAGAGAAAATAGGTATGATTAAATTCAAAAGGCTGATCTCCATTATGTGACAAGTCCATAATGGCCAGTCGTGAAAACCCAAGATAAACCTTATCTAAATTCTTTAAGCGCTCATCGTCAGGTCCACGATGAGATAAGCTTGATAAAGCCTTTTTAAAAACCTTTTCATCTACTGATGTCTTGTAACAAAAAATAAGTCCACACATAGAGACCTCCTTGATACATTATCAGCTCGGGCGCAATTTTTATCAATATTTAATACCTAAAACCATTAATTATAATCATTTTTGTACTAATCTTGATGCATTAGTGATAAATTGTCACAGAGGGGGGTGCTTAAATGTCTCAAAAATATCAAATCGATAATACGGATAGGAAAATTTTGCAATTTTTACAGGAGGATGCACGAATTCCTTACTTAGAAATTGCTAGAAAACTCGTTGTTTCAGGTGGAATGGTTCATCAAAGAATTGAAAAACTCAAGGAAGCTCAAATCATCCAAGGCAGCAAAGTTAAACTCAATCTGAAAAATTTAGGTTATGATGTTACAGTCTTCCTTGGCGTTCACCTCAAAAGCTCTAAAAATCATCCCCAAGTTGTGGCCAAACTTAAAGAGTTTCCAGAAGTTTTAGAGGCTCATTATACTACGGGCTCTTATGCACTTCTTTTAAAAATATGTACAAAAAGTATTTCTGACTTTCATCGTTTTTTAACTGAAAAGTTACAAAGCATTGATGAGGTTCAAGCAACAGAATCATTTATAAGTATGGATCAACCCATCAACAAAGATATTAACTTTATAGAATAAACTTCTGAACATACTTTTGATGAAAGAGATCTATTAGCTTTCCATCAACCTCAACCAACTTTTCTAAAGCAGTATATGTTGTAGGTTTAATACCACAAGGATTGATTTTCATCACTTCCTCAAACATTTTTTGATCATAATAAATATTCAAAGCAAGTCCGTGTTCAGTAACAAAACGATTCAGCCCAACTCCAATGGAAGCCAATTTTTTCCTTTCATACCATACTCCCATCAACTTTTTAGTGGCTAAAGCACCTGGAAGGGCAAAGTCCAATCTTAGAACTTCTTTAACTGATTTAAGCATCCAACACATATGATCATCTAATGTATATTTATTATTAATCGCAACGATAGGATAAAAAATCCATTGGCCAGGATGATGAAATGTTATTCCTCCTCCTCGATGAATTTTATGTAAAGGAAATGCTAAATTTTGCTCCAAACGAGTATCAAAGTCGATGAGATCAGTGTTATCTCTTTCATTTCCTCGCCCCAAGGTAAAACAATGGGGATGATTACAAAAAATATAAATCTTGTATTCACGGTTATTTTGAACAAATGCTTGGGCTTTTTTTTGAAAATTCAGACAAGACAAATAATCCCAATTCCACTTTTTCACAACTAAAAAGTTTGAATGAACTTGAGTTTGTGCACCTACAGATAACAAATCATTTTTTAAATTATCAAGTTCTAACGTGTCCATACTTGCTCAAGCTTCATACTTTCATTTAAAAAGTCTAAATAGTCTGCTGCCTTATACGAACTGCGTACCATTGGTCCTGATGCTACAAAATCAAACCCGATATCATAAGCTATTTTCTTAAGGTGCTCAAATTCATCTAACTCATAATATCTTTGAACTTCTAAGTGAGCCATTGTTGGTCTTAGGTACTGACCGAATGTAATGATGTTCACTCCAACATTGTATAAATCTGTCATCGCTTCAACTAACTCTTCTTTTGACTCGCCCAAACCAACCATCAATGAAGACTTGGTCGCAATATCTGGATAATTCTTTTTGTAAAAATTTAAAGCTCCAAGTGTTTTTTCATAGCTTGCACGTCTATCACGTACAGGGTGAGTTAGACGTTTTACTGTTTCTAAATTTTGAGCAATAACAAAGGGTCGAGATTCAGCCAAGGTTCTCATATGGATCTCATCACAGGCAAAGTCAGGTATTAAGACTTCAACTTTAACATCAGGGTGATCATTTCCAATTTTTTTAACAACTGCAGCAAAATGTCCAGCTCCATAATCTTCAAGATCATCGCGATCAACACTTGTAACAACTAAATATTTAAGCCCCATTAAGGAAACCATCTCTGATGCTTTTTTAGGTTCTTCTGAATCAATCCATCCCTTCGGGTTACCTGTTTTGACATGACAAAATTTACAAGCTCTTGTACAAGTATCTCCAAGAATCATCATCGTGGCCGTTTTGGCGTCCCAACACTCCCCTAGATTTGGACACTTTGCCTCTTCACAAACGGTGTACAAATTTCTTTCTCTAAGTGATTTTTTTACACCTAGATAATTATTACCTTTAGGAATTCTAGCTTTTAAATGGCGTGGTTTGCCAACTAGATTTTTCTTGCCATACTTTGTAAATACTGTCTTCTTCATAGATAGAGAATTATCATGAAAGATGCAAAGAAGCTAGCTAAGCAGCTCTTTGGTGATCAAAAATATCAGTTCCGTTAAGAATATTGACTTGAACATGCTCAAGATCTTTATTAAAAAAAAGACTTAGGATTTCCACAAAATTATCCTTGTCATCATACTTACTCAATTGAAATCTAATAGAGACTCTATTTCTAAAAGGTCCCCAGTTTCTTGGAATTTCAAGAACTTCTGATTCATTGTGGAGGATATAACATTTTCTTTTTCGGTCATAGAAGGCTGAGATTTCAAAAGCTCCCTTAAAAGACAAGGGTAAAACATTATCTGAATAATACTCTTGTGAGAATGAAATCGTATCTTTGACCATTTGTTGTATAAAATCTTTCTTTGCCATCAAAAGACTTATCGGTCATTAAACTAACAACCTTAAGGTTTTGCCTCCATTGGCCTTAAAAACAATCCTTAGTCTTCTGGTAAGACATCAATGGCAGACTCAGCCTCAAAATATGACTTAACATTGGTAACATCTGAAATTTTCCAAATATCACCGCTTTTAACCAAGGTCGCAATCTTTTTTACTTCAGATCCAAAAGACTTTTTGTCCTTTTCCATCACATCATACTTGATAATATAAGTTAAAGTACATTTATCAGCTATACAGTTCTTATTAGTAATATCTATTTCTGGATTTTTTACCTTACTTAAATCAACGAATTTTTTAAATTCTTCTTCATCCAATCCTTCTACTCTTTCCCAAAGTTCACCAGTAGTATATTTCTCAAAATAGTCTTTATCGATCTGACTAGATGTTAAATCTTTAATATACATTGAAAGAAGCCCCTCAGGTGTTTTAGCCCCCTTATCACAAGACAACACAATAAAACTAACAATTAAAAGCAAGAATATTTTCATTTTAACAACTCCGGTTTCAAACCCATTTCTTCAATTATTTCATAAAACTGCTTCCAACCCAATGAGTTCAAGTTTTCCCCTTTCTTTGAATTAAATTGAAATTTGACACCGTAGCCATTTTTTCCTTTTAAAGCTGCAACTATATAAGCTTTTTGCTTAAATTCACTTTGCATATAGCTAACCATGACTTCAACTTTTCCCTTCAAAAGTGTAGGCTCTTCTAAATAAATGAAGCAGCCTTCTTCACTCCAGTTCGTTAAATAGCCTTGTCCAATTTCATTATCGTCTTTATATATTTTAACAGGAATCTGCTTAAGCATCGGGTCAAACAATAAATTTTTCCCAAAAAGTGGATTATAATAAGACTCTTTTATATCAACATTATAAAATTGAATTAAATAAAATGCGACTAATAAATAAATGAATAAAATGATTAATGAAAATTTCGAAAATTCATTCATTAAGTTCATAACTGTAAGTATAGAAGTTAATGAAATACTCGAAATTAACAATAAGTTTGTTAATTTTTTACACACAGTAAACATTGAGAGTATCGTTAAAATAAAAATGCTTAGTATATAAATATTATTTTTAACAAAACTTATAAAGAGCTCTTTTACAAGAATACTTGATGCATGCCTATAAATTTCTTGAAAGTAAATAAAGACAAGCGATAATATAATATAAAGAACAATATTCCATATTACTGGACTTCGATAATAAAGCTTTAAATTCATTAATTTCATTCCTAACAATTTAGGTTATAATAGCATTATGTTAGAAAAAATTGAAATAAACAATACATGCATATCTTGCGACTCTTGTCGTCTTATTTGCCCAGAGAACTCCATCAACACTGATGGAAAAAAGTATGCCATTGATCAATGGAGTTGTGTGCGATGTGGAATTTGTATTGAAGTTTGCCCAAACGAATCAATTAAAATTATTCCTCAAGGGAAATAGACTCTACAACATCATCATTAATTATTTTTCCCTCAAATATTTTTAAAGGTGGACAATTGATCACCTTATCAGAAAATACGTTTTCAGGAATGAGTGCCTTGTGCTTGATAAGAAATTTATAAAAATCTGACTTAGGACTTTGAAGGATCCTTTTTATCGAATGATAGTATCTTTCCAATGTTCCAAAATCCCAATAGTTAAGATCTTGAATGATCAAACATCCGACATTGTATTTAGTAGGATTGGCCACAGATTCAAAAAACTTTGACTCTCCATTAACTCTCTCTAATTTTTCCAAGTTAATTACCGACATACCAGTATAAGTTATAATATTTTTTGAACGGGGCAGTTGGTGGTTTAAAATAATTTTTTGCAATTTTGATTCTTTAATCGCCAAAGCGTTATAGCCATCATTAGAAGAGACCTCGTATGTAAACAAGATACTATCAAAGTTTGCAAGAGACCTCAGCCCCTCAGAAAGAAAGTCATGCTTACTATAGAGGAACTGATCACTATTTAAAATTAACAAATTACCTTTATATTCTAGTTTAGCAGCTACATTGTGAATGGCTCCACCGATATCAAGAACTTGTTGTTCCTCAATAAGTTCAACTCCTTCAAAGCTAGCTTTATTATTCTGGATGAAGTTTTTAATTTTCTTCGTAGAATAATAGGTATTGATAAAAATTTTAGCAGATGGGGCTAATTCTCGAGCATAGGCAACTTGTAATTCAAGTAACGATTTGTAAAAAATTGGCCAAAGAACCTTAGGAAGACTCTGCCCAATTTTCCCCATACGAGTTCCCTTTCCTGCGGCTAATATTAATATCGAATCAACTTTCATAATAGTACTTGAATAGTATTTCTCTTAAAGCATTATACTTTTCATCACGAAAAAGAATTCTTTTTATTTTTTCCATCGCAAAGCCAATATACTTCGTATATCGAACATCTTTTCTTGTCTCATAAATATATGAAAAGCTCCCTATCGCCTTAAACACCCTTTGTAAGGTCATATCATTGTAAAGAGAAGTAAATTCCTCATAGGAATGCTGCCCATGAACTTCCTTTGGAAGATTATTATAATAGTATTCAATCAGCATATAGCGATTATTACTATCAAGTTCATAATAACAATCTTCTAGAATAGAAACTAAATCATATTGAGGAATTCCTTGACGTGCATCTTGGAAATCAATAACAATGAAATCATCTTCCTTTACCATTATATTTCTGGAGTGGAAATCTCTATGTGTAAGAACCATTTTTTCACTGGCCAGCCGACTATTTATCTCTTTAAAACTATCATTTATTTTTTTGTGAACACTTGAATCGCTGACTCTTAAAAACCTTTTTATAAAAAAATCTGTTGTAAAATTTATTTCACTATTCAGTTTTTTTTCATCAAAAAACAAGTCGAATTTTCCACTACTTTTTACGTCTTCTAAAGGAATCTTATGAATTGATAATAAGATATCTAATATTTTTTTATAAATCTCAAACTCTTCCTTTCTATTTTTTATTTCCGACAAATATTGTAATAAGGTGATATCACCAAGGTCTTCTTCCAAGATATAGCCTTTTTCAACACTTCTATCATAAATACGTGGAACCCTTACATCGTATCTCTGCAAAAAACCTTGAACTCGGACAAAACTGTTTTCCCCCCTCTCAGTAGGGTTATCAAGACATGCGACATACGAATTTTTATTCGTAAAGAGTCTATAGTATCTTCTTGTAGATGCATCACCTGTAAGTCTTTCAATCATTTTTAATTCGACTGTCTCTGTATCTAGTTCTTTCTTGCTTCCTGAAAAAAGTTCTTCAATGAATAGCTGTTCCGAAACTTCTGGCTTCATAACCTTACCCTTTTATATCATTTAAAAGTGAATAAAAACTTCGAGATGACCCTGTGTACTTATCGCCAACTTCGCCTTTATTATTTTCAATAATAAAAGCTTTAAACATTGCCTCTTCGCGTGATATTGACTGTATATCACCCAACTGTTTCGCAAAGTCTATCGAGTTTCTGTTTTTTATTTGAAGCCAAGATAAATAAGTATCTGTATTTATACCTGCTCGCTTCAGTAAATAAAATGCCCATTTATGTATTTCAAGTTTATCTTCTGTGTTAAGTCTCATTAATGATAACACTCTCGTCGTATTTAAAACTTTTGTCGGAATGACAATTTGTTTTTGATAGATATTTTTCTCGGACCTCACCAATTCATAAACCAATACACAATAAAGCATGGCCTCATTCTTAATATACTTATCTAACAAACCATTAGAAAGAAAGAACCTTCCTCCTGGCAAGGAGAAATGAAATGGAATCTTTGATTTTACAATGTAAAATCTAGGCTTAAGCTTATCTTCAAAAAACAATTCATTATTTTCACTAATTGTTCTGACTAAGTTCTCTAAATATCGATATGAAGACTGCCTTAGACCTACAAGTGTATTTTGTTTTTTATAGATATCTTCAAAGCTTTTTAAATGATCAATATAGTCTTGATTAGAAAACTCTTGATAATCTTCCAAACTCACCTGCGGACCATCATCTGCCTTCCAACCAAACAATCCTTTACCAGCACAGCTTGTAAATATTAGTAAAAAAAACAATTTTTTCATCATTAACTTATTCATTAAAAAAAAGGCAGGTTATAACAACCTGCCCATGAGTTATATATGTATACTAGTCTCTATATATTATCGTTGGCAACACCTCTATTCTCGATAATAGGAGTATAAATTGTAAAGCCTGCAAAAATACGATTTGGATCTTTGATTAAAGGAGTATTATTTTTCCAAATATTTCTCCAATAAGCTGGTGTACCATATTTATCTCTGGAAATAGTTCCCAATGTGTCACCCTTCTGAATAAGATATGGATTACCCTCAGGGTTCCAAACAAATTCTTGTGCTGGAACTTCATACTTTAATTGCATACCTTGTCTTAAAGTATGACCAGGACCTAACTTATCCGAGTTCCATCTAGCTAAATCTCTCCATTTTCCATAATCACCATATATTTTAAAAGCTATCAACATAAGTGTTTCATTCTTCGTAACAGTATGAAAGCCATCACCTTGAGACATCGTTGGTTGAACTGGTTGTGTTTCAACAACTTCCATTTTAGGAGCTGGTGCCGGTGCAAATTCCTCAGCAGGTGCTTCTTCAACAAACTCAGCAGCTTCAATTGTTTCTGTATTATCTAACGCTTCAGTTTCAGCTACAGGCTCTGTAACTTCTTCAAATGCTGGCTCTTCAAAAGATTCTTCCTCCATAGCAGCAAAGTCATCACCTCCACCCTCGGCCAAATCAGCCCCTAAGTCGTCACCAAAATCATCTTCAAAGTCTTCGGCAAAATCTCCAGCATCAGAGAGCTCTGTTCCAGCCTCTAACCCTTCAGCATCATTAGTTGACTTAGAGCCTGAACAAGCAATCAAGCTCATAAATAAAAAAATAGATAATAAATACTTCATATAAAACTCCTCGTGTACTTAACATTATAACTAAGTCCACTAAACTTATCGTCGAGGAAAATTTTTACATAAAGTTTATTTTTTTATGGTTTAGAAGTGGAAAAACATTTCCTGTTGATCAATTGTGTCTTGTATTCTTTGTACTAACCGATCAAAATGCTCTTCATTTTCAAGAAAGTCTAGATCATCTGTATCAACTGTTAAAGACTTACCTAGGTTGTAATTTTCATACCATTCATTATAATAGCCATTTAGTTTTGTCAGGTAATCTACCGGGATAGATTGCTCGTAATCTCGCCCGCGAAGTTTTATACGTTCAACTAGTTTTGGTACAGATCTTTTTAAAAAAATCATAAGGGAAGGTGCACTTAAATACTGAATCATAGACTCATAAAGTGTGCAATAAGTTTCATAATCTCTCTTATCTAAATCACCCTGCTCAAAAAGGGCCCTAGCAAAAATATTAGCATCTTCATATATAGATCTATCTTGTATGGCCGAAGCTCGACCATATTCAATTTGCTTATGTGTATTAAAACGATGATTTAAAAAATAAACTTGTAGTGGGAAACTCCAACGCGACATATTGTCATAAAAGTCAGAAAGATAGGGATTGTCTTGAACAGATTCATAATGTGGCTTCCAATTTAACCTTTCAGAAAGTTTTTTGGTTAAAGTCGTTTTTCCACTTCCAATATTCCCAGCGACAACGACAAACATTTTATCCATACCACTAGATAACTGGTCATAAGCCTCTATACTCATTAATTTCCCCCTATATCTTGTGTATAGTTTCGTATCAAATATTTTATAGATGAGTCAAACACCAAAATTTTTAAAATTTCTTTTTGACATTATTTAAGATAGTTTACCTATTGCGTTGAATCGCCTATGATTCCCTTATGGGACAAAAGTTGCTAAAAACTAAATTAAGTTTATTTTGCTGTGTATTATCATTTGCCTATAATGTTTATTCTCAAAGTTTAATGGAGGATATGAGCACGGCGATAACACCAGGAGAATCTAAGGCCAGTTTTTCTGAAGTTATAAATATTATATCTCGCTCAGGAAAAATTTTTATCCTGAGTAACTCGAATCAAATTCTGGGAAAAGGAGACTTTATCACGTTATCCTTAAAAAGTGATGGCCCTGTCGCCAGAGCGATTGTAGCAAAGACTGAAGATGCTCAAGCTGGGATAAAAATTGTTAAAGTTTATTCCTTGAGCCGTTGGAAAAAACTCTCAAAGGGAACAACTGTAGACATCATTAAGGGTGACGACTCATTTTTATTTGCACCCAAGAAAGCAACTGAAAATACAGCTGAATCCTCAACACCAAGTATTGACTCCGAAGAAGATCTTTTTAATGAAGAAACCATGTTAAATGACACAATTAGTGAATTTAATAGAAGTAACCGATACATAAAGCCGGATAATATTGTAACAGCTGCTTATAATCAATTTCGCTTCAATAATAAAGTTACTGGTGATGTTATGGCAGGTAATCAATTTAGTTTTACCTGGGGCTATCAATTCTCAGATAATTATTGGATCGAAGGTCTATATGGAAGAACCCAAGTTGATGGGTTTCCAGACCAAGCCTCTGCAAGCGTCATTCACAATATCACCGCCAGAATTAAATATACTTTTAAAGCTCCTTTTTACTCCTATGTCATGCCATATGCTGGTTTTCAAACGATTAGTGTATCCGGGCCAGATATTGGAACAGTTATTGATGGTGATACATTAAGAGCACAATTAGAAACTGAGACAAAAAATGATATCGAAAAAACTCAAATAATTTTGGGTGCAACCCTTTTAAAGCGATTGGTTCCCGGTTGGTTTTTTAAAGCAGATATTGGAACTGATATACTCAGCATAGGATTTGGAATTGAATTTTAAATTAGCACTATTAGCTTTCTTATTTTTATTACTGACCAGTTGTGGACTTAAAACATACCCTAAACCAAAAAAGCCTGGTCTCTCACCATCTCTTATTGAGCAATATTCAAAAACATTAAAAAAGAAGAAATCAAAAGAAGAGAAGCAACAACAATGAGTCTCATCATTGCTACAGGAAGTAATTTAAAAAATAAAAAAAAGAATCTTCTTCAGGCCAAAAACCAGCTGTGCAAATATTTCGATTTTGTTGCAGAAAGCCAAATTTTCTCTTCTCCAGCAATTGAATATTTAAATCAGCCAGATTTTTATAATCAAGTTCTGGAGTTTAAAATCCCTTCACTAAGTCCTCAAGAAACATTAAAAGTAACTGCTCAAATTGAATATGAACTTGGTCGCAAACGAGATATTCCCAAGGGCCCTCGAATAATTGACATCGATATTATTTTTTGGGATTTAGATAAAATTAATCAACCAAATCTTGTCATACCTCACCCAGCTTGGAGCGAAAGAAGTTTTGTTGTCGAGCCATTGCAACAGTTACCATTCTTTTCTAAAATACAAAATCACTTTATAATTCCAAAAGAGTTTAAAAATTCAGCGACACCCATTTAGTGACAATAAAGGAATTAAGAATGAACTTTGCCTTAACTGCCGAACAAATCGAAATGTATAATATGGCCAAAAAATTTTCTGTAAAAGAAATGATTCCCTATGCCTCTGAATTTGACCAAAACTCAACTTTTCCTATCAATCAAATAAAAAAGGCTTGGGAACTAGGCTTTGTTAATACATGTATTCCAGTAGAATATGGGGGGAATGGATTAAGCCTTGTGGATGCAGTCACTGTCGGTGAGGCTCTCTCTTATGGCTGTATGGGAATGCATACTTCCATAATGTGTAATGATCTTGCCCTTACACCTATCGTTGTAGGTGGTTCTGAAGAACAAAAGGAGCGTTTTCTACGCCCCTTTACAGAGAGTCCACTCTTAGCCTCATTTTGCTTAACAGAACCTGGTAATGGTTCAGATGCTGCAGGTATCCAAACAACGATTAAGGATAAAGGCGATCATTGGGTCCTAAGCGGTGAAAAAATGTGGATTACAAATGCTGGGCATGCCGATTGGTTTGTCGTTTACTGCTCTATTGATCCCAAACTTAAACACAAAGGAATATCTGCTGTTGTTGTCTCAAAAGATTTTGAAGGAATTGAAATTGGTAAAAAAGAGCATAAACTTGGACAAAACTGTTCAGATACAAGAAGTATTCGTTTTAATAATGTTAAAGTCCCTAAAGAAAATATGTTAGGAGGACCCGGTGAAGGATGGAAAATTGCGATGAAAACATTAGATCACTCGAGGCCACTCGTTTCTTCTATTGCCTTGGGTGGATCTCAAAGAGCACTTGATTTATCAGTTGAGTATGCGAAAGAAAGAAAACAATTTTCAGTCCCTTTATCAAAACATCAAGCGATACAATTTATGATTGCTGAAATGAAAATGAAAGTTGAAGCCTCTAGACTCTTGATTCAAAAAGCTGCTTGGCTTGCTGATCAAGGAGAGCAAAATACAACCATTGCCTCAACAGCGAAAGCATTTGCTGCGGATTCGTGTATGCAAATCACAACAGATGCTGTACAAATATATGGCGGTTATGGTTATTCTAAAGAGTACCCAGTAGAAAAACTTATGCGTGACGCAAAGCTTATTCAAATCTACGAGGGTACAAGCCAAATACAAAGATTAGTTATAGCAAGGGAAGTGCTTGGTAAATAAACATATTATTTTTTTAAGGAGTATCTAATGAACATTTTTGTTTGTGTAAAACAAGTTCCTGACACGGAAACGAAAGTTCAACCTAATGGTGATGGAACATTTATCGAAACTAATTCGATCAAATGGATTATGAACCCCTACGATGAATTTGCGGTTGAGCAAGCATTACTTGTTAAGGCTGCAAATGCAGGGTCTACTGTTACTGTTGTACGTGTTGGTGGCGTTAAGGACACCGAAGCTTTAAGAACGGCAATGGCCATGGGTGCGGATGAAGCGATTTTAGTAGAGGCTGAAGATAACCTCGATTCTTACTCAATTGCTAAAGCTCTTAAGGGTGCAATCGATAAATCTGGTAAATCTGCAGATCTCATCTTATGTGGAAAACAAGCCATTGATGATGACTGTCTTCAAGTTCCACAAATTCTAGCAACCATGATGGAGCTACCTTCTGTTTCAGTTATTGTTGGTTTTGAACAAGACGGAGATAAAGTAACTGTTAAAAGAGAAATTGAAGGGGGAGCTTTAGAAATTTACGAGCTTAATAAACCTTGTATTCTTGCTACGAATAAAGGAATCAACACTCCTCGATATGCTTCATTACCAGGTATTATGAAAGCAAAAAGAAAGCCTATGCAACAGTTGAGTTTAGGTGATGTTGGAGTAACAGCAGATGATCGAAGAGTTGTTTATTCAGACTTTCAACTTCCACCTGAAAAACCAGCAGGAAAGAAGTTTGATGCAATGGACGAAGCTGATCAACAAAAAGTTGTTGAAGAGGTTGTGGGTCTATTGAGAACAGAAGCAAAAGTTATTTAAGGGGAATTCACATGGCAAACGTATTAGTTTTTTCAGAAACACATAAAGGAAATATTAAACCTGTAACCTTAGAAATTCTTGGGAAGCTTGAAGGGCAAACTGTAGATGTTGCCGTCATTGGCGACCTAGATGATGCTCAGGTTAAAGTTTTAGCAGAGCATGGTGCAGCTAAAGTTCATAAGCTTAAAGGTGAAAACTTAGATAAATATTCACCTGAAGGATACTCAAATGCTCTTCATGGATTTATCAGCTCTCAAAGCTATGATTATGTTATGACTGGGGCAACGTCACTAGCAAAAGATATGTTTCCAAGATTGGCAACTAAGTTTGACGCTGGGATGGCTTCGGACTGTGTTAATTTTCTCTTTGAGGGTGATGAATTTGCTGGAACCAGACCACTCTTTGCTGGAAAATGTTTAGCAAAAGTAAACTTACAAGGTCCCAAGCCTCATTTCATCACAGTTAGACCTAATGCTTTAGGACTTCCAGAGTCTACAACTGCTGCTTCTGGTGAAGTTAATGAAGCAAATGTAGAAGCTGGTGAAATCAGAGCAGCAATTAAAGAGATCATTGCTTCAGCATCAGAGAAGGTTGATCTTACAGAAGCTAATATTATTATTTCAGGCGGACGTGCTATGAAAAACTCAGAGAACTTTTCTATTCTTGATGAAATGGCTGAGGTTATTGGAGCAACAGTAGGTGCTTCAAGAGCTGCTGTTGACTCTGGTTATGCCTCTCCTGATATGCAGGTCGGTCAAACAGGTAAAACTGTATCTCCTTCGCTTTATATTGCATGTGGTATCTCTGGCGCAATCCAACATTTAGCTGGTATGCGAACATCTAAGGTCATTGTTGCTATTAATACTGACCCAGATGCACCAATATTTACCAAAGCAGATTATGGTATTGTTGGAGATTTATTTAAAATTGTTCCAATCATGAAAGAAGAATTTAAAAAGATTTTATCTTAACTCTATAAGGTTCCAGCAGACTTTTGGTAACACGATGCCGTACCAAAAGTCTGCTGGAACCTTTTTTTATTTATGCGCGAAAAATGTCTTGGATTCATTGCCTTTGCTTTTATTAGATTACTTGGATTAACATTTAAGTATAGGCTTCACTTTGCTTCAAAGGCTGACGAAAACTTTTTTTTCGAATGTTTTAATCAAAAGAAACCTACTCAACAAAGCCGTTACCTTTTAGCTTTCTTTCACCAAGATGAGCTATGCCTTCTCAATTTCTTCAGAAAAAGAAATATGGCCGTTTTAGTATCTATTTCAAAAGATGGAGAAATTATGACTAATGCGGCGAAAAGACTAGGCTACTTACCTGTGCGAGGCTCATCTTCTAAAAAGGCCATATCAGGCTTAATAGCTTCTATTAGAAAAGTAAAACAAGGGTATAAAATGGCCTTTGCTGTTGATGGACCCAGAGGACCTATCTATAAAGTAAAAGAAGGAATTTGCGCTATTTCCCACAAAACAAATGTTCCCATTATTCCTGTTCGAGCAATTTGTAATCGCCAAAAAATTTTTGAAAAATCTTGGAATAAAGCTAAACTACCTAAGCCTTTTGCTACTATTGACCTTCACTTTGCACCGGCTAAAATATACAATTCAGAACAACTTGAAAGTACTCTACAAAAAATACCAACTGTCTCAAAGTCATAAAGAATTTTTTTAACCGCCCTCTTCTACTAAATTGATGATAGAGAAAACTCAAACCTAGTAACGAACCTCTGAAGTGCTTTTAAAAAGGGATTTCCTTGAGGCCCTAGCCAGCAGTTATTTAGAAGTAAATAATTTCAAATTTGAAATAAGCTTTACTGTTCAGACATCTAAAAATTTAGAATAGTTACATCATAACAGCTTTTGTCTGTGAGTTTGAGTTTTCTCTTCTATTCACACCGTAATCGGGCCGTTAAAGAAGTTTTCAATTAAAGATAATCTAACGATTTTTAAAAAGTTTTGGCTGCATTAAAAATTTTTTTCTTTTCGAAACAGGTTTACCATAAAATGAATGCCAAACAATTTGTAAAAAACTTGGTGAAGATGTAAAAATTCTATTAAGAGTAAGCCCAAGTGAACTATCAATTGCACTCCATAGGTGACTCATTCTATAACTAAGCCCCCAGCTATCTTCCAAGTTTTCAACATGATGAAACATCCATGCGGGAACATATAAAACATCTCCCTCTTCAACTAAACATGTGTATCTATCTACCATTTCAAAAACAGAAGCTTTTATATTTTCATCATTATAAGGACTTATTTCAGAGTAAAAATATCCTTTTTTATGTAACGGCATATTCAATACGGGATAATATGCAGCCGGAAACAACGTCCACTTTTTAGAACCACTGGCCATCACAAATAAAAAAGAAGTCATAGCATTATGTGTATTAGTAATTTTACCCTTACCACTAATAAACGACAAATATGAAACACCCATCGATGCAGAAGTCATACGACTTAACCACTTTTTATCTAAATCATTAATAAGTTCTGTATTCTCCTCTACAATTGGACAAAATCTAAGATTCCCCACTCCATTATTTTGCTGACTTAATAAAAAGTTTTTTAGCTTTGGGTTACCTCCTGACTCTCCTTCAATATTTAAATGTTTCTTTTCTTCAGAAGTCATAAAACCCTCTGCTGCGACAATATGAAACTTTTGACTTCCATACTTTTCCTGTAAAAAGTCAAAATTCCATTTCTTACAACATGGCCAATTTTTAGCAACCCCCTTTAAAAGAACAGGCTTTGAACAGCTTGAATATTTTTTCTTAAATTCTTCAGGCGACAAATCATATTGAACATCTACAGCATAAGTCATTCCCTTTCGACCTTGTATTTGTCTACGTTTTAACAAAAACTCCTCAGCTTTTTTTTGATTATATAAACGTAAACGTTTTACAACCCCCAGCAACGGAATGACCCTTAGTATTCCTAAAAAAAGGGCTTCTAAAAAGCGAAATCTTAAAGGTATGTCTTTTCTTACGTCAATCATCATAAAAGTATAATTGAAATGATAAAATTGTAGAGGCGCATAGCAAAACTAGGCTTAAACCTCTATCGTAATTCCAATAGCTTAAATCCACATAATATTTACAATTTATGCACAAGCTGACATACTCCGATACTATTTTTAAAGGTTTATATTATGAATGACATCAATTATAGTTGGAATGAGTCGGACTCTAATAAAACCCAACTCTTAGAAGAAAAAATCGAAGTTGATAAGAATCAAGACGAGACTAAAAAAGCTGAGAACCTATCAACACGACATAATATGCAAATTATGCGTAGATTGTTTCATATGTTTAATGGCGGCTCAATAGCAACACTGTACCTTATTTCTTTTAGCCATTCACAAATGATTCACTTTTTAGGAACTATTGCCTGTGCACTTTATATTGTAGAACAAGTGCGAGTTAATTATCCTGAAACAGCATCAAAACTATTACCTTTTACTCGTTTTATCATGCGAGCAGAAGAGCAGTTAAAAGAATCTGCTATGGTTCCTTATGCCATGGCGGTTTTGTTGACCATAGTTGCTTTTCCTAAACATATTGCACTCATTGGAATTTATTCTTTAGCCTTTGCAGATCCACTTTCTGCTATTGTCGGAATTCGATTTGGTAAACATAAACTCACCCCAACTCGAACCATTGAAGGGTCACTGGCCTTTTTCATTGCTATAACTTTAGTAAGCCTTTTTGTTTTAACCGGCTATAATGGTAAGTTTGATATTCTCATCTTATTTGTTTCTGTCTTACTTGGTGGAATTTGTACTGCTTTTGATATGATTCCACTTAAACTTGATGACAACCTTACTATTCCCTTATTTACATCAGCTGTCCTGTGGGTCATCTGTACACTCTTTGGAGTTTATATATAAGCTATGTCTGTTAGTGTCTTTGATATATATACCGTTGGCATTGGCCCTTCAAGCTCACATACCGTTGGTCCCATGAAAGCAGCAAAGTCTTTTATCGACTTTATCACGGGAATTCATCGTTTTTCTGATATTCATATCATAAAGTGCGACTTCTATGGTTCTTTAGCTTTGACTGGTAAAGGTCACGGTACTGACAAAGCTTGTATTTTAGGACTCCAAGGGTTTGAGCCTGAAACAATTAATTCTGATGCCATTGACTCCATACTTGAAAACGTAAAAAGTTCAAAAAAACTCAATATGAATTTTGATGGTCAAAATAAAATTATCGACTTCCATTTCCAAAAGGACATAAAGTTTCACAGACGGGTAAGCTTACCTCATCATCCAAATGGTATGGCCTTTGCTGCATTTGATGAAAACCACAAAGAAATAATCAGAAAAATTTATTATTCTATTGGTGGCGGCTTTATTTTAGAAGAGGCTGAAATAGACACTTCAAGTGTTATTGATTCTCACTTGCAGCAAATAAAATTTCCCTACTCTAGTGCAGCAAATTTACTTAAGCAGTGTGAGGAAAACAAGCTTAATATCTCAGATATTGTATATGAGAATGAGCTAACATGGAGATCCAAAGAACAAATAGCTCAAGATTTGCTTCATTATTGGAAGGTAATGCAAGACTGTGTTAAACGAGGCTTCAAAAATACTGGAACTTTACCAGGAGGACTTAAAGTCGCACGAAGGGCCCCTAAAGTTTATAGATTACTTACACAAAACCCTGAAAAAAATCTCACAGACACTTTAAGTGTTTTAGATTGGGTTAATCTATATGCTTTGGCGGTAAATGAAGAAAATGCAGCAGGAGGACAAGTTGTCACAGCTCCAACAAACGGTGCGGCAGGAATAATTCCAGCAGTTCTCCACTATTATACTAATTTTTGTCCACAATCATCTGTACTAGGAATTCAAAAGTTTCTTCTTACAGCTGGCGCCATTGCAATTCTATACAAAAAAAATGCTAGTATTAGTGGAGCGGAAGTCGGATGCCAAGGTGAAGTTGGTGTCGCTTGTTCCATGGCCGCTGGCGCCCTATGTGAAGTTCTCGGCGGTAATCCTTCACAAGTTGAAAATGCTGCTGAAATTGCAATGGAGCATAACCTAGGTTTAACCTGTGACCCCATCGGTGGACTAGTTCAAATTCCTTGTATTGAACGAAATGCCATGGGAGCAATTAAGGCAATTAATGCTGCAAGAATGGCTTTAAGGGGAGATGGCTCACACTTTGTTTCTCTCGATAAGGTCATTGCCACAATGAAACAAACTGGTAAAGATATGAAAAAACAATACAAAGAAACCAGCCGCGGAGGGCTGGCCGTCAATATTACTGAATGTTAAATATATCTAAAAAGAAAAAGCGTATGTTTCTTCATCTTGGTCCATGACCTGAGGTTCTTCCTCATATTCATCTTCTTGGTAATAATCTTGATCATCTTGTGGCCCGAAATCATCTTCTCTATATTCATCACTTTCCTCACGATATTCGTCATAGTTCTCTGCTGGTTGATTATATTCTAATGTTTCAGTGTCCATATTATTTGCATATTCATCTCTATAAAAACCATCCTCTTCTTCCTGATAAGTTGTTTCATAAGCTTGTTGTTTTAATTCAGAAGAATCGTTTTGAGCATTCATCCCCCATTGAGTTTCAGTATAACTATCTGCTAAGCTATCCACCATACGAGGGTCTGTATATTCAAGCCTTAAACCACCAAAATTCGTATCATTCGTAATCGTTAACATATACTTACCTTCTTCTCGATTTAAAACATAAAATAATCCACTTCTAATGTCTCGAGTTTCAGTATCTTCAAATTGAAACACATTTCCCACCATTCTCGAATTGACAAGGCTTAAGCTTCTACTTGTCCCATCAGGTAAAATAAAGCTTACCTCTTCCAATACACCATCAACAACACTGAGTGATCCTGCAATAACTTTAGAATTATTAATCGGTTTTTGCTTATAAAGACCACCTGTAAGTTCTAAACCAATAGCATCTCTAATAGCAGGTTTAGTCTTTTCTACTGGAACTTCTATTCTTTCAACTGTTTCTTCTTGATTGAGCACTAAGTCTTGTTTTTGAATGGTTTTTTTATCTTCTTTTAATTTCGACTTTATCTTTTTTTGTGCCAAAGCATCTTTTTGGTTCCATTCAGGTAAAGAGGCGGCCATCCTACCAATGGTCACTTCACCATTTAAGTCATCCAAACGCTTTGCAAATTTAATATTCAAATCATTTTTTAAAAAAGCATTTTCATCCACAATGATAGAATTCATACCACCTAGTATAAAAAAACTAGTTGTTACAAAAACTGTCACTCCAATAAATACTCTCTTTAATGCTTTCATTTTCTCTTCTCCTATACCCAATATAGAAGCAAGCTTCATGCCAAGAGAGTCATGCCAAGAAGTGGCTTTAAATAACTGAAAATACTTGTAATTCATTATTGAATGTGTAAAAAGTCTATACACTGTCAACTTATCAAACAGCTTAGAAAAACTCTTCCCCCAACCAAATTGAGAACAAAGAAAGCTCAAATTAAATTAATAGATAAAAAGTGCCGAAAAACGAAGATATGATAAAAAAGGTAACCTTGATCATTTTTTTCACTTTTACTCTTAGGGCCCATGCACTTGTTTCTAAGGCGGAATGTACTGATATTGATATCCGTGACAATATGAATGAGCAAATGAAAGAATATTTTAGCACACCAAGGAATCAAGGTTTAATAGGATGGTGTTATGCTTTTGCAATCTCTGATCTCATTTCGGCCCAAATTAAAAGACCTGTATCTGCGATGCATATTGCGGCGATGTGGAATCAAAAAGTAGAAAATAATCCATTCATGCGACTTTCATGGGAACTAAATAGATCTTCCAAAAGTACATTACAAAAATTCTACCAAGGAGCGTATACAGCACAGGCTCTTAAACATATAAGTAAACAAAATAAAATTTGTAGCGAAAAAGACTTTCCTTTTGATCCAACGAACTTAAAGATAAGGTCTACAATTTACGACTTTAAGAAACTTGAAAAGATTAAAAAGACACTTGATGAGTCCCCAAATCTAGGTTATCAAGATGTAAAACATGAGCTAGAAAAGTTAACACTCCTAGCAGACATCATGGATCCCCAACTTATAAACATACTAAAAGGCGATGATTTAAATAATGCTTTTGCCAAAATTGCCTTAAAAAAATGTGAAAACAAAGAACTTACTCTACAAGAATTTAAACCTAAAAAGATAAAGGCGCCAAACACATTAAGATATACTGGGAAAGCCTGGGAAAGGAACTTAGCAAAACAAAAAAATACCAAAAACTTTTTTAAGATTATTAACTCTTTACTAAATGCGCATCAACCGATGATATTAACCTATCCTTTAAATAAGGTTTTAGCACAAGAAAATGTTCCTCACACCAACACCGTTATCGCTAGAAAATGGTTTAAGAATAAATGTCAGTACAAAGTAAGAAATACCTTTGGAGCAAGTTGCAATCTTTATCATCAAAATGTCATTACTGATTGTAATCGTGATGAAGGGGCATTTTGGATAAGTGACGAAGTACTTCTTCAAATTGCCAAAAGTATCAACTATATTTCAAATTAACTTTTAATTTAAGGATAATCTAATTTTATTCCCATATAATCAGCATGAGAAGATCTAAACCTTTTAATTGCAACAGCGACAATATCATCTACAGACATTTCAGAGTTTTCTGACATCGTCTGCAAATCTTTAATGAGTTGAGCTTCAATTTTTACCGTTAAATCGGCCAGTTCACCTTCATTGTGCTTTTGTGTTTTCATAAAAATTCCTTATTTTACATCTACAACTTTAATCGCATTCTTTTTTCTTAAATTGATAAGGGCATACGTTATTTCGTGATCAAGCATTTCGCATTTTTCATATACATCCGAAACTTTATTATATTCACCAAGAGTACAAAGCAGGTTAAATTCCTCTTGTACAATATCATTTCCAGTTTTAATAAACTCAGGTTTTATATACAATTTCAAATGATCGGAAGGTCTCTCTCCCTTCGTTTTAAGATAGTTTTCAATACTTTCGATTGCTAACCTTTTGAACTTTTCTAAAGGATAGCTCAGCTTTATATACTTTTCATCTATAAGCTCTGGCTCAACAACAACTTTCAAGTCCTGCTCATAGAACTTAATAAAAAGGTTCATCAAAGCCTTAAAAGGAGCACACCCCTTCCAAAGGGCATTAACAATTTGTCCATCGATAAAAATGATTGATCCGACATATTCATTTGTCTGGGGTTTTAACAAGTTTAATCTACCAGTAAAACAAACAATATTCTGTTCATCTATGATTTCAAAAATTTTTAGATCCAATTAACACCTTACTACTTTTTCAATATCTTAGATAATATTCCTTTTTTCTTATTATCATCAGGATTAAAATAGCTGTCTACCTTAGAAGCAATTTCCCTATAGCTATTCCAAATTTTACTGCCCTCATATTTTTGTGCATTCCACATATAGGGAGTTCCAAAATCAGCTGCTTTTCTTACCCCTAAGTCTAGCGCTATTTTTCCTAAATAGCCTACGCCCAACTCATTACATGCTGTGGTCACGCCTCCTGTTCCATAAACAAAGTGCTCCTTACCACAATCATCACAAATAAAAGAACTCATATTTTCCACCATACCGATGACATGAAGGCCTAACTTATCAAACATATGTAAAGCTTTTCTAGCATCTAACAAAGCGACATCTTGAGGAGTTGAAATAATAATTGATCCATCAACTTCAATATTTTGAATCATTGAAAGTTGAACATCTCCTGTTCCTGGTGGCAAATCTAGCAATAAATAATCTAAATCTCCCCAGTCGGTATCAAAAAAGAACTGATTTAAAACACCACCCAACATAGGGCCACGCCAAACAACTGGTTCGTCTTCATGAATAAAACTTCCAAAAGAAATAAATTTAACTCCATAATTTTCTAAAGGAAGAATTTTTTGTTCATCAGTAGCTTGCGGCCTATGATCTCTTTTGTTAAACATCATTGGCATTGAAGGTCCATAGATATCTGCATCAATAATTCCAACACTATGACCTTGTTGTGCCAAAGTTACGGCCAAATTTGCTGTAAAAGTTGACTTACCAACTCCCCCTTTTCCTGACCCAATCGATATGACATGTTTGACCTTGGGAATTCTTCTTTTTTCACCAACTGTTCCATGCCCAACCTTCAGTTGTGCTGGTTGTGAGTTTTTCGGTTCTGGCTCCCTTGCTGTTCCAGCTAAAACATCTCTACTGTCATCAGACTGCGCTAAGATAAAAAGATTATCTTCATCTACTTTATCTGCTAGACAGTTTAAAATATTTTTTTCTAGAACTTTTTTTGTATCAGGGTCAATTCCATCTCGCTTATACTTCACATATAAATCTTGTCCCTTATACTCAACACTAACAACTCTATTTTCTGCACCAAGAGTTTTCCCTGTAAGAGGATTTTCTACTTGTGAAACCAATTCTTCTAAATTTTCCATTATCTATTCCTTATAAAAACTAAGTTATTCTTTCCTACTGATTTACAATATTTTTTAAGTCGTTAATATAAAATAAAAAAAGCGTAATTAAAAAGGATTTCCCTTGGCAAACAATAGAAAAATTTTCATCATAAATCCTCAGTTTCAATACAAGTTCTGCTTTATTATCTGCAGCCTTGTTTTTTTAGGTAGTCTTATTTATCCCATGACAATTTATGAACTTTTTGACTATATCATCTCGTTGGCCAATGAGCTTAAATTACTTAATGGGGAAAATTCAAATCTTGCTTTAGAATATCAAAATCAACGCTCAAGTTTATTAACCTACCTTATTTTGACGCAACTAGGCTTTATCGGTCTTGTTTTTGTATTTTGTGTTTTTATTTCTCATAAGATCGCTGGTCCAATGTACAAACTTATCAATCACTTACGTCAAATCAGGGAAAGTGATCAAGTTGAGGATATTCACTTTAGAGAGGGTGACCAGTTTCCTGAAGTTGCCCATGAAATCAACTTAACCATAAACTATCTAAAGCAAAAATCTGAGGAAGAAATTGAGTACCTAAGTGAAGTACTAGATTATATTGAAAATATTGCCCTTGTTGTACCTGAAGATAAAAAACCTGTTTTAGATGAAATTCAAAGAAAAATTAAGGAGATACAAGTAGGTCGCCTTAAATAATTTTAAGGGGTGGAAAATACGATCTTTCTTAGCACAATTTAACAAATAAATGTTATTCTATTTAATAAGATTTCTCAAAAAGCATGGAGGCATTTTGAAGATCAAAATATATATACTTATTATCGGATTAGGATTAGGACTTTCATCTTTTGCTGCGAAAAAATCGGTTCATGCTCGCGGATTAGCTGGCTCATTTGAAAAAATTCATATTTCCAAAACAGAAACAAAACTTGCAAATAATTTCAAAGAACTTTTTAAACTTGCTCGTAAGGGAATTGTGAATGAACGACTCGTTCGTAAGTTAAACACAAGACTGCACCAAAACCCCACTTTTAAAGAATATACAATTTGGACCCAAGGAATATTAAACCTATCGAGAGTTAAAAAACTTAGAACAATAAAAAGAACCTGTACTAAGTTAAAATCAAAAAACTATGATGATTTAATTCAAAAAGAACTCAATCAAAACTTACAAAATATTTGTTTTAATAAATATATTAAAAGACTTACTTTAAACTCTGGTAATTCTCTGCGTTTTCACCAACATGAAGCCAAATATATAGAGAAAAATTCAAAAGCTATTTTATTTCGAAGAAACTTAACCGATATTCAGTATTTTCTAAGTCGATTTGCAATTGGAAAAAAAGCCCACAAACTTTATTCACAGGTCTTTATACAACATTATGTAAAAACGGACTCTACACCTTCTAAAAGATTACTAAACTATCTACACTTAACTGCAGCTGATACAAGGTTCATTCAAACAAAAGATTTGGAGATCTGGAAAACACGCTCTGTATTTTATCGAGAGCTAAAAAAGCTTAAGGGGCAGGCTTTTCAAACCGTTGATACCTCCAAATCCTCAAAAGAAATTAAAAAAGATTTTGATACTTTTTTAACCTTTTTAAACAAAACATATAAGTACCAACCACACAGAAGGGCCCTGGCAAGTCTTTTAAGCCTCTCTAAATCATATATGAGACGTGGTCATTATGTTCAAGCTCAAGCCGGTTTTAAACGAATATTACAACAAAAAAAATATCATGTTGATGATACAATTTTTGAATATATGTGGTCTTATATATTACAAGAACAATACTATGCTGCTGTTCAATTATTAAAAGACTATAAGCTTGATAAGAACTTTCTTTACACTCACTCAAAGATTCATTTCTGGGTCGCCTATTCCTATAGTAAGCTCGGATACTATCAGGATGCTACCAATGAGTTTGAACGTCTTATCAAAGAGAACCCATTGAGTTATTATGCTATTCTCTCGGCTAAAATTTTAAGTCAGAACTCAGGTCTTTCAACTCGCGAGATATATCTTAGCAATCTCTCCCAAGATGAGGATGACAATGTTGCTAATCAAACACTAGATCGAAAATGGTTAAAAAGGATTGTGACATGGGGTACAATTCATAATCCACGTTTTGTTTCACTTGAGCTCAAAAACCTTCAAAAAAAGAAAACGTATTCGCAGTTACAGGCACATATTCTAACCGCAGCTTATCACCTTTCAACCCACGAAGCTTATCTTGAAAGCTTTAAAATCATCTATCGATCAATAAATGCTGGAAAGATAAAACTCACTGAAAATACACTTAAGATTTTATTTCCAAAACCTTATATGAATCAAATTAAGGCCAATACAAAAGGTTTTGATCCTATCATTGCTCTCTCTTTAATCCGTCAAGAGTCAGGTTTTAATGCGAGAGCTAGATCTCATGTCGGGGCCAGAGGCCTTATGCAATTAATGCCAACGACAGCCAGACAGTTTAAAAGAAGACTCAAAAAAAGTCATTTATACAATCCCAATCTCAATATTCAGCTTGGAACAAAATATTTTACAAACTTACTAACAAACTATAACCATAATTTGGTGTATTCACTAGCCGCATATAATGCAGGGGAAAGCCGTGTAAATGAATGGCAAGAAGAGTATCTAACTAGTAGTTTTATACTAGAAAATATTGAAAATATTCCTTTTTACGAAACAAGAAAATACGTCAAACTTATTTTTAGAAATATTTTCTTCTACAAGATGATTCTTAATGAAACGACCGAGGACACCGCGAATTTGAATCGTATTTATGATATACACCTTGGCTTTGAAAGTTAATAAAATTATTTGGCAATGTTTGTAAAACTCTTTATAGTTTTTTTATGCATAGCCTTGGTATCATCATTCCATTTCTTAATGAAGAAGTATCACTAGATGACGTGGTTAAATCATTAAGAAAAAAGCTCATAGAAAATAAAATTAATTATAAAATTTTACTTGTTGACGATGGTTCGACTGATCAGTCTTCAGTTATTGCTCAAAATCTTTATTATTTAGACCCCAATATTATACTTATACGTAACCCTACCCCGCTCAATATTGGAAATGCTTATAAAGAAGGATTAAAAACTCTCAATACACAGTTTATCTGTTGGTTACCATCTGACGGAGAAATCCCACCAGAGACCATTATAAAATGCTATAACTCAACACTTGATAATGATAAACCATCTATCAGCTATCCTATAAATGGAAAAGCTGTTCGACCTTTTTTTCGCTATTTCTTGTCAAAAATATTTCAAGGAAGTTGTCGTAAAATGTTCGATATTGATATCATATATTTTAATGCTATAGGTGTTTACCCTTTAAGCATGTTACAAGGATTAAACTTAATTTCTGAGGGATTTACTATAAACTTAGAAATCATTGTAAAGTTCAAAGAAAAGTTTCAAGTCAATTTTAATCAAATTCCTTTTGCACTTGAGCCTAGGAATGGTGGAAAAGAAAAAGCATTAAAAATGAAGAATATTTATAATGTTATAAAAACACTGATAGATTTAAGAAGAAGTATATAATTCACAAGGTTTATTCAATTGTTGATTTGACTCCAAAAGATAATGGCTAGAACGATAAATTTTAACCTCACCCTTATCGTCAAAAAATGCTCTAAACATTTGTAAAACCTCATCGTCAGGCGGTGGGCTTACTAAGTCACTTCTTGAGTAAATAATATTAAAATAAGATGAAAGACTTAGTTTTTTGATAAGTTTAAAAGTTAAATGACCGTCTAAATGAGAATAAAGTCCTAAAGAAAATGATTGTGCTTGTAAACTTTTGATTATCGCCATTGTATGATCAAGAACAGAAAAAGTTTCAAGCTTGGCATCAATTTTTAAATTAACTTTATCTCTAAATTTTTGTTTTTCCGTTTTTATTTTTTTTTGCACCTGGATTTTATCTGACGAAATTATATTTCGATTTAATATATACGTATCAAATTTCGACTCTTCAAATAATTGATTAAATCCTGAATAACGATATTCTGACAAACGAGGAGAAATATTAAAACTTTCCTTGAAAACCTCAACAAAACTATCTTGAACTATATTATTTGTTGCAACAATGCTTTCCAAATCAAATAAAACAACCATTTAATTAAACATTAAATCTAAAATGGATAACGTCACCATCCTTAACAACGTATTCTTTACCTTCAATTCTAAACTTACCTGCTTCCTTAAGTTTGGCTTCTGAGTGATACTGAAATAAATCCTCACAGTGGTACACTTCAGCCTTAATAAAGCCACGCTCAAAATCAGTATGAATAATTCCAGCACACTGAGGTGCCTTATAACCCTCTTTAAATGTCCAAGCTCTTACTTCTTTTTCTCCAGCAGTAAAATAGGTTTTTAAATCTAATAGCTGATATCCTGCCTTAACCAAAACATCAAGACCAGATTCTGTTAATCCCATATCAGCTAAAAACTCCTTCTTTTCTTCCTCACTTTCTAGTTGAGAGATCTCCGACTCAATTGCTCCGCATATTTTAATTACCGTTGATCCTTCTTTTTGAGCTAATTGCTTAACAGCTTGGACCATCTCATTATCTTCATTTATAGAATCCTCATCAACATTACAAACGTAGAGCATTTTCTTTAAAGTAATAAGATGAAGGTCTTTAATGGCCTCCAATTCATCCTCATCCATTTCAACAGATCTTGCCGGCTTCCCTTCTTCAAGCGCTTTTTTTAATCTTTCTAAGACTGGCTGAGCAATTAAAGCTTTTGATTTCACTTTTTTATCGTGTGATTTAAGCATTTTACTTAGGTTGTTTATTCTTTTATCGACTGTCTCTAGATCAGCAAAGGCTAATTCAATATTAATAACCTCTATATCGGACAAGGGATCAACCTTACCTGCTACGTGAACAACGTCAGGGTTTTCAAAACATCTCACGACATGGGCAATAGCACTCACCTGCCTTATATGTCCTAAAAACTGATTTCCTAATCCTTCCCCCTTAGAGGCACCTGCAACCAGACCTGCAATATCTACAAACTCCATCACCGCAGGAATAACCTTTTGTGGCTTAATATATTCCGTGATCTTATCCATTCTTTCATCTGGAACTTGAACAATCCCAACATTAGGTTCAATTGTACAAAAAGGATAGTTTGCTGCTTCGGCAGGGGCACTAGTTATTGCTTGAAAAATCGTAGATTTTCCCACATTGGGTAGCCCAACGATACCAACATTTAAAGACATAGACTTTCTCCAATTATTTTAAACTTAAAAAATCTTTTTTATTATATAAGTTTGCTGCTTTTTTTAAACCGTTCTTTAAAAAGCAATCTAAAGCTTTATTACTCTTCTCCATAACAATACTTAACTCTGTATCCATTGTTGCTGGAATCTTTGAAAGTACCCAACTAGATACACTACCTTTTTCTGGACGTCCAATTCCAATTCGCATTCTATAAAAATCAGGTGAGTTCATATGTTTAGCAATTGACTTAAGACCATTATGTCCAGCCAAGCCACCACCTTTTTTAAAATGAATTTGACCAAAAGGTAAGTCTAGCTCATCTTGAATCACAAGAATCTCATTTACATTGATTTTAAAAAATTGACATAACGACTGAACACTTTCACCACTTAAATTCATATATGTTTGTGGTTTTAAGATATAAACTTTCTCTCCAGAAATATTTATATCTGTGTATTCACCCTTAAATTTATTTTTCCAGTTTTGTTTATTTATTTCCGGATGAGTATCAATTAGAATCCATGCAATATTATGACGTGTAAGCTCATACTCAATTCCAGGATTTCCAAGAGCAACAATTAATTTAATCATGATTAATTAAAAAGTGAACTGACAGAGTCATGGTTAAAAGTTCTATGAATCGCCTTTGACAAAATCTCAGCTGTTGTTAGAACTTTAATTTTATCAACCTTTTTTAACTCGGGAGTTAGCGGAATTGTGTCTGTAACCACAACTGCTTCCAAATCATCACAATTATCAATTCTTTCAGCTGCTGGCGAACTAAAAATACCATGTGTAGCAAAAGAATATATTTTTTTCGCTCCATGCTCTTTTAAGGTTCTAGCTGCCTCAATTAATGTTCCCGCAGTATCAATCATATCATCAACAATAATAACATCTTTATCCTTAACATCACCTACAATATTCATTGCTTGAGCGACATTGGGGCCAGTTCTTCTTTTATCAATCATGGCGATATCTTTTTCTAGACGTTTAGCATACCAACGAACTCTTTCAACTCCACCGGCATCAGGAGAAACCAAAGTTAAATTTTCAAGACTAATATTACTTTTGATATAATCTAAAAATACTGGAGAGGCATAAATATTATCAAAGGGAATATCAAAAAAGCCCTGAATTTGACCTGCATGCAAATCCATCGTTATAACCCGATTGGCCCCAGCAACAGTTAATAAATCTGCTACTAATTTTGCCGAAATTGGCGTTCTCGGACTTGCTTTTCTATCTTGCCTAGAATAGCCATAGTGCGGAGCAACAGCTGTAATTGAGGCTGCTGATGCTCTTTTTAAAGCATCAATCATAATCAACAATTCCATCAAATTATCATTAACTGGACTACTGGTGGTCTGCACAATAAAAACATCTGCCCCTCTGACATTTTTTTCGATCTCACAAAAGATTTCACCATTAGCAAAGCGCCTGATTTGCGGATCAACAAGAGGAACATCGAGAAAATCTGAAATTTGATTCGAAAGAGCTTTGTTAGAGGTACCAGAGACTAATACAATACGTCTCATTTAAACTCCTAAATTGGCAGGGGTGGCAGGGATCGAACCTGCGCATGGCAGAATCAAAATCTGCTGTCTTACCACTTGACGACACCCCTGTATGGATAACATG
>LULL01000130.1_pt1 | contig 46913 bp, 45 predicted proteins | sample 728161 | NCBI WGS metagenome assembly LULL01 (sample SAMN03860290, study PRJNA289734) | marine metagenome | biome: seawater column; feature: ocean; material: water; isolation source: Red Sea water column Station 149 - depth 500m | place: Saudi Arabia: Red Sea | collected 2011-10-15 | depth 500 m
CATAGATATATGTCTTATCTGTAAGTTTTCCTTTGCGAATATCCTCTTTAATAATTATGCGATTCTTCTTTTCAACAGAGATAATAGTAATATCTTTATTAAAGAATTTTTTAAGTTTTCCCTCACTCATTTCTCCCACAACAACACCAACCAACGGGGGGCCATTTTTCAATTTTATTCTTGAAATCGAAAAATAATCTATCCCAAAAGTATTGAAAGAAAACACTGTAACAATAAAGATTAATAAAGATTGTATTTTGTTAATTTTCACACCTCTGCCCTTTCTACACATAGTTTTGAATATATCTCTTATTATTATATCTTGCTTTTAGTAACTCTTGTTCTTTTTTTGCTGAAGAATCTCTTAAATGGTTTTTCAAAAATATTTTTCTTTCAAAATCTTTCACAAAGGGGATAAGAGTGCTTACTAAGATCATATTTGTGCGACAAAGACACTGTCCCAAAAAACGCAACCTTCACACCGCACGCAGGTACCCCATCAATTTCTTTGTCTCCAAGATGGCATATCTTATCTTTAGCAAAGCTGCTAAAAGGTAAGACAAATAATGCAATTAAAAATAACTTATTTTTTTTCTTCACGCTTCTTCTCCAAATATCTTTTTCTTGCTTGTTTTGCTTTTGTTTTTTCTACTTCCTTAAGTATAATTCTTTTCTTTTTCTCAGAGTTTTTCATACCCTTTTCCAACTCACTTTGAGCATGTAAAGACAAACTTAAATAAAAAAAGCTTAATATCATAACCTTTATTACTTTAAACATAACACAACCTTCCTTTTTAAGGTAATTGACCGCCTTGTGGTATATCACCATCTGCATAATGCCCATCTCCCGGCTCAGATGAGTATTCATCATACTCGATTGACATTAATGCAATATCTCCTTCTTCATTTCTAATATACTGCTGATTACACATACCACCCGAGAATGGATATCTCACCTCTGCAAAGCAAGCATTATTCTCTGCTCCGATAGCTCCCATAAAGCTCGTATGAGTAATATGACTTCTAAATTTATTACTTAGAGAGTTAATATAAGCATTTATAATATTTGAGTTGTATATTTGAAGATTTCCCTTAACAAAAGAATCATTAATTTTTGATTCTCTTTCAATTGACATTATATAAAAATCCTTTGTTATATTGTTATAATAAAATTTATTACCTCTGATTTCACTATTTTTTACTTGTGGTCCTCCAAATCCAACATCTCCGCCAATATAAAAATAATGCTCTAGATAAGAATCTAATACAACTGTATTATCATCGATTGTACTCTGAGCATATGTTCCATAATAGTTTCCATCAAAGTGCCACGTATAATAGGGCATAACCCATAATGACCTTGCAATTAAAGAATTATAAATTGCACCTTTCCCTCCCTGAATTATGGTATTTCTCTCACTTCCATTTACATCCCCGACAAAGGCATTTGAAGCTTGAAAGTTCACTGCTGAAATATCTGAATTGTAAACATTAGAGTCTTTAATAATATTTTCTCCATTAAGTTTAGAATTTATAATATTTTTCCCTTTATATGAACTCGTAAAGCTATCCCCTCCTTTGTTTTCAAAATAAAAAAGACTATTTGAATTTGCGACAGGAGTTGTACACAGTTCAGTATTTTTAAATCTTGAATAGTCATTTTTTTCGACTGGAATGAAAAATCCTCCTACGAGAGAGACATAACTACAATAATCTCCAATGACGGTACCACTTTCGACAACAATATCAGAGCCTGTAAAACCAAAGTTTTCTGTTTGAATCTTAGCATTTCCGCAAACTCTTGCCCCATTAACAACATTAGCGGTATTAGTTATTTCAACATGTTCTCCAATATAACCACCAAATTCTGTTATTCTGGCACGATCATTATGAACTCCATCTTGATTACAGTCTGTTACTTCGTTTGGAATAAGGGTATAATCACTTGAAGTACAACTATACATCTCTTTAGAATTGGCCTCAATAACAGGGTTATTATACCCCACATAAATCTTATATTCACTTAAGCCCGCTAAATTTACACCTAAAGAATAAGTAATCTTAACCTCTGAGCCTACAACACTTTCAATTTTGGCCCAAGCATTTCTTCCTCCCAAGCGATCAGGTAAATTCGTTAATGTTTTTGTTTCTGAAATTAAATCATTATCAAATAGTGATTCAATTTTATTTTGTCCGGATACTCTATAAAGATTAAAATACATTAAATGCGAGTTATCGATAAGCTTAAAAGTTCGAATCGTTCTTCCCTGATCATCTTTATCCACTAATTCTTCAACCTGTGATTCAATAGGGTTATTGGCATAAGAAAAATAACTTGCCCCATTTCCTGTTTTTAATTTAAGGTGCCAGTGAGTACTATGATCACGGCTAGTATCTCTTGAAATCCCATAAGAGCTTGTTGAAAGATTAGTTAACTTAAGAATACTTCTTCCCTTCAAACACATACCTCTTATCTTTCTTCCACTAAAACCTACAGGTATAGAAACTCTTACTTTTTGTAAATGCTTAACAATTTTTGGATTTAAAACCATCTCTCTAAGATCGATAAAGCTAGCAAAGTCAAGTCCATCACTTCCACCACCAAAATTTGTCGTAACTGCATCAAAACGATATCCGTCGTTATGCCAACGATGTTTTCCAAAAAAAGTTTCATCAACATCACCAATATTTGGTCTATGCCCATTGATATTTGAAATATCCCCAATAATAAAATTAAGTTTTTTATTGGCCAGTAAATCAACTAAAGCTTTGACTGTATAAGGACTGGCCCAATAATCTCCAAAGTGAGGTGCTTCAAGATCTAATAGCCTTCCATTTCTAAGAGGATATACTCGACTCTCCGGAACATTTCGATTAAATAATAACTTATTAGGTCTAAAAGAAAACTCTTTAAACTCTTGAGTTTCCACGACTTGATTATTAAATCTTGAACGAATACTAAAACCAACTTTAATCAAAACTCTATCTTCAGCATTAAAAGTGTCAGCATTAGAAGGAATTAAAAAAAGTGGAGAAAAGTCAGCTAACTCTCCTTGGGTTGTGTTTGTTAATTTTTGTGAGTCTAAATAAGAACTGACATAACCTTTTTTATAGGGCACTCCATAAAATGATAAAATTCCTTGAAAATTCTCACCAACACTAGTTATAGGTAGTGTTGTTTCATCTTGAACAATTTCTATAGAATCTAATCTAATCTCTCCATCATATTGTCCAAGACTTTCAAAACTGGCCTCGGCATAAATAGCATTAGAACCTTCTTCATAATCACCAAGACTTAAGTGAGTTAAAGGAGTTAAATTATAAAGTGAACTCAGACTACTAGATGCATTATTCAAGTCTAAAAGTTTTATATTCACTAAAAAAGCTTTAGTTTCTAAAGGAAGAACATTCATTAAAATAACTGTTTGAGCATGGGCCTTTTTAATACCAAAGGTTCTTTCTAAAAAACCAGTAGATTGTTCTTCTTTAAATATTTCAATATCAAGTTTAACTTTGTCACCATCATTAGCCTTAACGACAGGAGTAATCTCTTCAAAAGAATCATGAATCTCCCCCTTAATCAACTTCTCCCATATCTGTCCAGTTTTCGTGTTAATAAGTTGAACTTTCGCCCTTTGTCCAGCAAGCAGTGATGAAAGCTTAATTTTTGTTTGAATAAATTTTTCATCACCCTGATGAGAAAAAACTCTTTTAACTCTTCCTCCTCGATCGGATAAAAACTCCAAATTCAAATAGTTATTTTGTCCGTCATTTAAAACTTCTTTTTTATTCGCCTCTAAATCCCACCCCAAGACACCTTGAGAGAAATCATTATTACTTATTTGACTTTCAGCTATCTCCTTAGCAATTAGAACCTCATCCAACATATCTATCTCTCCAAAGTATGTGTATTCATAATTTGGATCAATTAACGTCAAAGAGCCTTTAAGCTGCGGCAAATTCTCAAAGTGAATCAATCCATTTTCATCTGAAACTAATTCTATCTGCACAGGTGCATTATCTTCAACATAGCTTAAAATTAGATTTCTATTAGTAAGAAGACTTTCTGAATCCGTCTTAAGAGCTAAAACTTTGTTAACAGATCCGGCCTTAATAGTTAAAGACTTTCTTATAAAATTATTATTTTCATCATAAAGCTCAATTTCAATATCATTATATCCTTCATCTAAAACTATATCCGCTTCAAAGCGTTTTTTGCTTATTCGTGTAAGGGCATTTACTACACCTGATTCGTTAATTGAAATACTTGGAATCTGAGGGATATTTTGGGCCAAAGGAACATCTAAAACCAAATGGACATTTTTAGAATTAAAGCCAATTCTATTTATACCTGTAATTATTAATTCATATGCTGAAGCAATATCCTGTGGATCCACAGGATTTGTTACATGAATTTCTTTTGTTACTGTATCCACTTGTGCAAATTCTGTTTTCACTGTTAAGCTTACAGTATAACTTCCTGCCATCTTAAACTCATGTCCATATATTCTTTTTCCAGTGTAAGTTGTTCCATCAGAGATGCTCCAATCATAAGAAATAATTTCTCCTTCAGATGAATCAGTCATTCCTATATCGGCGTAAAGTTTACCTTGTAGTTCATTTGTCTGCTCATTGAACTTTCCGCCAATATTCATTTTGGCAACAGGAGCAGCATAGTCAGCCTGTTCTACATGAACAATATATTCACTTGTTGTTGACATTCCAAAGATATCGATCACTTGAAGTTTAACTTTATGCTCTCCTATCTCTACAAAGTGATGATAAATGACTGAATCTGTTTTTTTAGTTCCATCCTCAAATTCCCATACGTAAGAAATGGGATCACCATTTGGATCCGAACTTCCCTGTGCTGAAAGCTCAATAACTTCAAACTGCTTTGGATTATCATTTTCAACAGTAATATTTGAAACTGGAGCATGGTTTTTAGCAGTAATTTCAACCTGACTAGATGCAGCGGCACCATCCTCATCAATAACTTCTCCACTTACAATCCACTTACCAGGACTTGAAAGTCTAAAAATGACAGGGTTTTGATCTGTGTTTAAAGTAAGAACATCACCTGTTTCTGAAGTCGCTTTAAGTTTAGTCGTTACAACAGAACTATCATTGTCCTGCGCTAACCACATTAAACTAAACTCTCTTCTATACTCATTCACTTCATTAGAAGATAATTGGATTGTTGGTGCTTGATTAAAAACTTCATACTCTTTTATTACAACCTGACTCCATTCTCCATCATTATCTTGAACACTGTAGGAGAAAATATATGTACCGGGTTTTGTTAAGTTCAAAGTCAACTCTTCTCCAACATGATATTCATAATAAGCTCCTAAAGGCGTTGTCATTTGTAACAATCCCCCAACAACAGTTCCATCAGCATCAAATGAGCTGGCCCTAAATTGGACTGTTCTCAAGTTTTCATCTAAAGGAAAAATTTCAAAACTCGCTACTGGTTTGATATTATCCACCACAAATGTTTGACTATAACTGGCACTAAGTCCTAAGCTAGTCTCTCCAAGGCAGTTCATCAGCCAGGTACCTGCAAAAGGAACCTTAAGCTCCAAAGGAGCTTCTTTAAGGGAATACTGGGTACTAAAATTATTTGCCTCATGTCTAAACTCACAACCAAGTAAACTAAACTCTCCATAGTTTCCAGGGGTTGAGGCCGAAGCATCAAAAAATTACAAAAGGAGCTGATTTCGTACCGTCGTTAAGTTCTAATTCGAGAGTAAACTCATACTCTCCAGGCTCATAACTTCCCACTAAAGCATGTAAGATCATTTGATCATAAATATAGATATCTGAAACATAGTTTTGAGTTTGTCCACTTGCTAAATGCTTGAGGCTCACATTAAATTGTTTAAATTGCTGCTGAGTGATTTCATTTTTAAAGGCTACATAAAGCTTTCGAGGATCAATTTCATCAAAAAAGTGATGAGAGTAATTTAAAAATAAAGACTGTGGAACACTCTCGTCTATAAAATAAATATTAGGGTCACTCACATAATTAAGAGTTCCATTATCTGCTCCAACATAAAGTTGTAACTCAAACTCTCCTCTGGCCTTAATTTGAAACTCAAACTCTTTAGTATTAGTCACTTTTTCATCTACAAGTATTCCCTCTTGATAGACTCTGGCCGCAAAAAAACTAAAATCATTTGCGGAAGTAGGTAAAGTGGTCTGATCAAAATTAATTTTATAAATATCAGGATGGCCTGCTTTTGCCTCTAAGCTATAACCCACAGTCGGTGCAAAGTGTTGCACATCAAAAGTTTGACTCAGTACTTTCTGACTTCCCCCTAAGGAATTAAAAACCTCTACTTCAAATTGATAAGATGCCGCTTGAGTAAAAATATATTCAAATTGTGAGGTTTCACTAAAAGAGAATTCTTTTTGTTCAATTTCAACTTCATCCTTTAAAACGCGGACAATAAATTTATCTAACTGCCCATGAGTCACGCTTGACTCGGCCAGATCAAAGACAAGCCATGAATCATTATGTCTTTTTTCTATAAGTGCTAGTTTAGGAGTAATTACTGCATCCGGAAGCTCTTTAGAGATTTCAAGTTTGGCAAAATGAAAGTATTTAAACTTAAAGCGTCTTTTTAAGTGGGATGTTTTATAAGAAACCAATGTCAAATACAGCTCATAATCTCCAACATCTTGATTTGCCAAATCAATGGCAAATTTAAAATTAGAGATATCTAACTTATGCCGTCTTGCTTTTCTTTTTGACTCTCCTTTTTTAACTAACTTATAAATGACCTCAACAGGAGTATATTTAGATTTAGCTCGTCTTTTTTTCTTAGGATTAAGCTTAATCTCTAAAAGATCAGGATTCTCATTTTCCAGCTCAACTAATTCATAGGGGGAAGAAAAAATCTTTTTGCCCCATTTGCTGTGAAAAATGGCCCGTTTCATTTTTTTAAGAACTCTTTTAAGACGCTTTTTATTTTTATCTTTTTTGACTTTCTGCTTAGAGTTTTTCTTGCAAAAAAGAGCAGCTGGTTTATGTTTTTGAGTAAAAATATGCTTAAAAGTTTGTTGATCCTGCTCATTAGCAATCTTTTTTAAGCTAGATTTATGATGATAAAAAGAATAATCTTTTGATATCGCTTGAGTTGACCAAAAAGCAAGTAAGCTTAATAATAAAAAACGCATAATCTCTCCCTCACCAACGTGCAAAAGTTCATGTCTTTTGGAATGATAATCTAACTTCGATCAAAACAAAAAAGTATAAACTAAGGAAAGACAATAAAACTTATAGAAAACAACCCATTTTGCCAAAAATTTGAGGTTTAATTAGTCAAAAAAAAGGGCCTTAAAAATAAGGCCCTCGTTTTTAAACTGCTATATCTTCATGAGATTCAAAGTCGTTTTTGAGTTTGGCCTTTAATTTCATAATGGCCTGGGTGTGAAGTTGAGAAACTCTTGATTCTGTAACATCAAGAACTTGTCCAATTTCTTTTAAGTTGAGATCTTCGTAATAGTAAAGAGAAAGAACTAGTCTTTGTTTTTCCGGCAATGATTTGATGCCATCTCTAATTATTCCTTGTGCTCTTTTGTAGTTGACGGCCGAAAAGGGATTAGATGATCTTCGGTGCTCTAAAAGCCCCATCATGAGTTTTTTATCTCCACGACTAAAAGTCGTTGAGTCATCGATATTTAAAAGAGAAACTGATTTAGACTTATTAAGCATTTCGTGAAATTCTTCGAGTGTACACTCTAATTCTTTGCACATCTCATCGTCTGTTGCTGGACGACCGAAGTCTCTTTCAAGTTTAGCGTAAGCACGTTCTAATTGTTTTGTTTTTTCTCTTACCGATCTTGGAACCCAATCTTGAGAACGAAGTTCATCTAAAATGGAACCTCTAATTCTAAATTCGGCGTATGTTTTAAACTTATTATCTCTGGTCGGATCAAATTTTTCAATTGCATCCATCAAACCAATAACTCCACATGAGATGAGATCATCTAATTCAATATTAGCAGGCAATCTTGAAGCAATTTTTTGAGCAATAAACCTGACAAGTGGTGCGTATTCAACAATGATCTTATCTTTAACTTCTGGATCCATTGTGCATCTGTAGTCTTTCAAGTTCTTCAATTTTGTTGTTAATGATGACATTGAGCTTCTCCTTAAGCGTTGGGTTACTGAACTTCTTGTTCAAACAATTCATTCGACTTCATAGGAAGAACTCCTTGTGAAATCTTGTGTCTACCCAACTCTTCGGATAACTTTTTTACCACTTTATTAAAACTTTTATGGAGGTCATTATTGCCGCCTGCTAAAAAGTAGGTATCAAATTGTCCTGCTTCAATATTAATCTTTTTTACTCCACCAAGAATTTTTGTCCTTACACCTAAAAAATTCTCAGTTGTTTCACTCATAGTGTGCACAACCCTTTGAAATTGAGAGCGTGAATGCAACATATTTACAAGTAGATAATTTTGGTTTACACCAAACTTTTTACTCAACATTTTTACTAAAGAATAAGAGTCTGTGATAGAGGCCCTGTCTGGTGTGACAACAACAATACGTTCATCACAATAGGCATTGAGAACTAAAGACTCTCGTGAAAGTCCTGCGGGGCTATCAAGTAAGATAAAATCATACTCGTCTTCATGTGTATTAATAATATCGATAATGATTTCTTCTATTTTGAGATTGGCATCAAATAAATCAACAGAACCGTTGCAGGCCGATAAAAGATGAAAATTTCCCTCTTTGTAAAGGCAGTCTGTAAATGATTTTTGAGCTGATACTAAGGAGTAGAAGGTATTGTCGATAGGAAGGCCAAGTTTTATTGATGTGTTAGAAAGATTATAATCACAATCAATAAGTAAAACCTTCATTCCACTTTCGGCCATATTTTTTGCTATTTTTAAAGCAATGGATGTTTTACCAACACCGCCTTTACCTCCGGTAATAGCAATAGACATGGTTTTCTTTTGGGATTCTTTTTTAGTGTCAATAAGTGATTTGATTTCACTTTGATAGTTTGAGTTAAACGAACTTAACCATTCGCTAGCTTTATTCATAACTTCCTGTCCTCTCAAAAACTTAACTTCCTGTTAAGCTAACTAAATTTTATTCTAAAGCTGAAACATTCCAGCAAGTATTCTTTCTGCAGTAGCTGACTCTATATCGTCGGGAACAGTTGCTCCTGTTCCAAAAAATGTTAATGGCAACTTTGGAAAGTCAGTATGCACATTAACTAGTGGTCCAAAACTTAAACATTGATCCACATAAGAAATAATAACACCATTTAAATAACTCTGATACTTGGAAAGAATTTTTCGGTTGTAAATCTCAGAGTGTATGGCACTAAGTGTTCCTAAGAACTCGATATGCTCAAATGATCTTTTTAAAGTTTCAATAAACTTTTTAGACTCATTGACTTCTTTAAAGTTTAAACGCAAATCTAAAATAATAGATTTTCCATCTTGAATCGCTTTTCTTGCCTCACTCATGAGATGGGCCAGACTATCAACTAAGGCCACATCAACTTTAAAAACTCTTGCTGCAAAATCAGAGCTAATATTTTTAACCTTGCTTTCGCGAAAGCTGATGATTTTTGTATTTTCTTGCAATACCGCTAACTTCATTGCCATACTTGATTGGCCACAGGAGTTTTCAGATAAAAGAACAGTCACAATTGGACTTTCTTGAATATCTGCACTAGAGAATAAAGGCATTTTGACGTTGATCATTTCATTTAACTCTCTTAGAGCAAAATCATAAATAAGATCCACATCTTCTAATTCTTCTTGGGCCAGTTCAAAAGTCGCTTTTTTAGAGATTTTTTGAATTAAAACATCACTTAACTCTAAGGATCTTAAAGTTGTCCGCAGACTCATTAAACCTTTAGGCTCACTTGGCCCTTGTTTATTTTCTGCTATCTTTTCTGTCAGTTCAAAAAGTTTTTGTTCTAATAAATCAATTTGATGTTTCTGACTTTTAATATTTTGTCTTAACTCAGAAGTCACTTCATTACTTCTTTTTTGATTCTCATAGATAACATCTTCTGTTACATAATGTTCTTGGCCGATGGCATGGTGATCATCATCTTGCTCTTCATGATAATAATTCTGAGTCGATGCTGCTCTTTGATTTTGTTCTTTCTTTTGACTAAACTCCTCAAAACTTTGAGGGCCTGTTGGTGAACTCTCTTCTTCTTCAATCGCTAAAAAATCATCCAATGAACTTTTAATTTTACTTGAGACTGTATTTACAACTTTATTGAGCCCCATATTTCCATAGCCGCCTCCGCGAGAGGGACGTTGATTTTGACTATTTGATTCCCGATTATGTTGATTATAATCATTAATCATATGATTAACTCTACTGGCCGGGGCTTGGTAGAAGTCTTCGCGCTGAGTATCACTTAAAACATGATCCACTTTAGCTTTTTTTTCATAATTTTGTTCGGAAATGGCAGCTGTGATTTCTATTCGACTTTTTTTGAAGGCACCCTTAAGTCCTTTGTTGGTCACTGTTTTAAGAATAATGGCATCTGGCCCTAATTCCATCTTTACAGCTTTTAAGGCTTCGTCCAATGATTCCCCTTCAAACTTTTTTACATACATAAATTACACCCTCACCGTCCCTAGTGATCTAATATTTACTTCCGGACTTAATTCATTATGACTCACAACGATTAAGTTTGGTATAAATTTCTCAGTTAATCGTTTAAAATGTCTCCTTACAACTGGTGAACATAAAACGATCATCTTCTCTCCCATATTGGTTGCTTCTTCAATTCTTTCATTTAAACTTGCCAAAATTGTTTGGGTCAACTTCGGGTCTAAAGAAAGTTCCTGACCTTTTTCAGTCTGTATCAGGTTTTGAGCAATTGACTCTTCAATTCCTCTGTCTAAAGTAAACAAAGGAATATCTCCTTGATCACTTTTTACTTTTTCTGTTATTGTTCGATACAGAGACTCTCGTGACAACTCTGTCAACATATCTGCATCCTTAATCATTGTACCATGCTCGGCAAGAGATTCAAGAATTGTTCTTAAATCACGAATAGGAACTGACTCTCTTAGTAGGTTTTGTAAAACTTTCAGAACTGTTCCTAGAGTCATAATCTCAGGTACCAGGTCATCTACTAATTTGGGATAATCTTGCTTAAAGTTATCAAGTACTCCTACTAATTCTTGACGTCCAAACATTTCGTGCAGATTAGACTTTAAAATCTCTGTTATATGAGTTGCTATGATAGTAGAGAGATCGACTACAGTATAACCATTATATTGAGCATCATCTTTTAATTCTTCATTAATCCAGACCGCATCAAGTCCAAAAACGGGCTCTTTGGCAGCAATGCCATCAATCGGTTCAATAACAGTTCCCGGATCCATTGCCAAAAAATGATCCGGCATAAGATCTGCTGAAGCCACCTCTATTCCTTTAATTTTTAAAGAATAGCCACCTGGCTTTAACTCCAAATTATCTCTAATGCGAATAGAAGGAATTATGATTCCCCAATCGGTAACAAATTGTTTTCGAATATGGCTTATTCTCTCCAAAAGATCTCCATTTTGTTCGGAGTCGACGATATTCACTAAACCATACCCAACTTCTAGTTCAACCATTTCCAAGCTAAGAAGATCTTCTAAATTTTCATTATTTGATTTTTTCTCTTCAATTGCTTCTTTCTTTTCTTGCTCTTGTTGGTCAGCTTTATTTCTAGAAATTCTAAAGGCAACAAAGGCCGTAACCGCAGAAATAATGACAAAAGGAAGTGCTGGAAATCCAGGAATTAAAGCAAAAAGAAATAAAATCCCAGCAGTGATTTGTAAAGCCTTAGGGTTAAACGTAAACTGCTCTCCTAACTGTGCACTTAAACCATTTTCACTAGTATTTCGAGTCGCGATGATACCAGCTGCTGTTGAAATAACAATGGCAGGTATTTGAGCAATTAATCCATCCCCTACAGTCAGAAGAGTAAAGACTTTTGTGGCCTGGGAGAAGTCCATTCCGTTTTGAGCAACACCCACAATAATCCCACCGATAATATTTATTGCTGTAATTAATATCCCGGCAATGGCATCCCCTCGAACAAACTTACTAGCACCATCCATAGAACCGTAAAAATCTGCTTCCTGAGCAACTTCGGTTCTTCTGGCCTTAGCTTGTTCATCATTTATAAGCCCTGCATTTAAGTCTGCATCAATGGCCATTTGCTTACCAGGCATAGCATCTAAGGTAAATCTTGCTGCAACTTCAGCAACTCTTCCGGCACCCTTTGTGATAACGATAAAGTTGATGATAACGAAAATGATGAACATGATAATCCCGACAGCAAAATTTCCTGCCACAATATATTCACCAAAAGCTCTAATAATCTCACCGGCAGCACCAGAGTTTCCTTCTCCTCCACCAGCGGCACCTCTAATAAGAATATTCTTTGTTGAGGCGACGTTTAAAGAAAGACGAAAAAGTGTAACGACAAGAAGAACTGCTGGAAAAGTAGAAAAGTCTAAAGGCTTTTTAATATAAACAGATAAAAGCAAAATCACAATTGAAGCCGCTAAACTCACTGCGATAAAAAGATCCATCGCCCATGGGGCTATCGGAACAATCATGATTCCTAAGACGATCACTAAACACAGCGCAACCGCAATATCTGCATTTTTACTTAAATCTTTAAAGCGTCCAAACATAAATCATCCTTAACTTAGTGCTTTCTTTTTTTGCTTTATTTTATAAACGAAGGCCAAGATTTCTGCGACAGCTTTATACAAAGATCTTGGGACTCCTTCCCCTACTTTAACTGTTTTATAAAGTGCCCGGGCTAAAGGAACATTTTCAACAATTGGAATATCATGTTCTTTAGCAATTTCACGGATTCTTAAGGCCAGATGGTCTTGTCCTTTCCCAATAACTTGAGGGGCCACCATCACTGCATTATCATACCTTAAAACAATACTAATATGGGTCGGGTTTGTAACAATTACATCCGCTTTTGGGACGTCAGCTATCATACGCTTTTGCGCCATTTCTCTTTGAATAGCTCTAATCTTTTGTTTAACCTCAGGATTCCCATCTTTTTCTTTAGTTTCTTCTTTAACTTGTTGTTTTGTCATTCTTAGCTTTTCTTTATAGGCGTATTTTTCCCAAGCAAAGTCTGCTACCGCCACAATAAAAAGACCTATCATAATAGAAGCCGCTAACTTAAAAGCAAAAATTTTCCCGTATCCAAAAGCTTCAGGAGCTTCGGTATGTAAAAAGCCAATAAAGCTCGTCATATTTTGATTAATCACAAAATAAGTAATGGCCAAAACAATGGAAAACTTTAAAACACCTTTAATGACTTCCGCTATCGCTTTTTTAGAAAAAATTCTTTTTAAACCATTTTTAGGATGAATACGATCAAATTTTAATGCTACGGCTTCTGGTGCATAAAGGATTCCCACTTGCATCACTTGGGCCAAAACCCCCAAAATAAATGACGTGATAAAAACAGGAGCAATACACTTACCTACCGATATAAATGTTTCCTTAAAAATACGAGCACTCATTTCTTTTTCATAGGCCTTAGTTATTTCTAGGCCATAAAGCCATTCAATATACTCAGACATAACCTCAAAAATATACAAAGAAGATAAGACCAAGACAGTAAAGGCCCCAGTTAAAATCAAAACGCTGTTAAGCTCCTTAGAAGAAGCGACATCACCTTTTTTTCTTGCCTCATCAATTCTATATTGTGAGGGTTCTTCCGTCTTTTCGCCTGAATCGTCTGACGCCATCTAATCCTCTCTAAATGACAAACTGGAACCAATCGCCCAGCCTATCAACATACATTTTATATGCAACGTGAAAAAATTCCTCAGAAACGGCATAAAAAACAATTAAACCAATTCCGATATTCACGACAAAACTTACCATTAAGATATTCATTTGCGGAATCGTTCGGGCCACAATACCCATCACCATATTAAGAACTAAGTTAGTAAATAAAATAGGCGTTGATAAAAGAAAAGCCGCTTGAAAAACTCCTTTAAAAAATTCGTGATAAAAGATATGAATACTTGTAAACTTTCCTAAATCCATCATCGATATACTAAAAAAAGAATTGAGAACTCCTTTAAACATAGGAATAAGGGCTCCCGTCGATAAAATCATAATAAGTATTGTCCATTGAATAATTTTTTCAAAAGGTCCTATCCGAGACACAAAAGTCGGATCAAAATAACTCACTGAGGAGAACCCTATTTGTTGAGTCATTAAAGAACCTGCCGCAATAAATAAACTCATAATGGTTTTAACTAAAAAACCAATGAATAATCCGACAATGGCATTAAAAAAAGTTAAATACCAAAAATGATCGATCCCTACAGCTAAAACTTCATTCACGAGTGTCCTCTCCACAATCGGAAAAAAAGCGTAGGTTATTAATAATGAAGATAAAATTTTAACCACAGAAGGAACACTTGTATTATCAAAGATAGGAAGTTGAAATAGTATTGTCACCCAACGAGTAAAACTCAGCCAAAAAGCAATTAAAATGGGATAGTCGACAACACTAATACTGATCATTGATTCAACACCATCTGAGGAATTCCAACATATAAATCATGAGTAAAAGAAGTCATTGTTTCCATCATCCAAGGACTTAATAAAACAATGGCCATAACAATCACTAAGATCTTTGGAATAAATGAAAGAGTTTGTTCATTGATCTGTGTTACTGCTTGAAACAATGAAACCATAATACCGACAACCAAAGCTCCAATAAGCATCGGTGCTGCAAGCATTAAGGCCACTTTTACAGCTTGATTGGTAACCTCTATAACAAAACCATTATCCATCTTGGACTCCTTATCAATTAAATGATCTTAAAATTGAACCTGTCACTAACTGCCATCCATCAACTAAAACGAATAAAAGCAATTTAAAGGGCATTGAGATAATAACAGGAGGCAACATCATCATCCCCATGGCCATTAGAACAGAAGCAACAACCATGTCCAAAACCAAAAAAGGGATATATAAAAGAAAACCGATTTGAAAAGCGGTCTTGAGCTCACTAATAATAAAAGCTGGTATCAAAAAATGAAGAGGCACATCATCAATCGTATTGGGAGCTTGAGCTCCAGTCACCTCATAAAAAAGACCTATATCGGCTTTACGCACTTGTGACTGCATAAACATACGTAATTCTTGCTCAATGCCAGTTAAGGCTTGAGTTGTTGTTATCTTTTTATCCATATAAGGTGTAATGGCCTTATCATAAATATTTTTTCCCGTAGGCATCATGACAAAAGCAGATAAAAACAAGGCCAATCCGACGAGAAGTTGATTAGGTGGCATACTTTGAGTTCCAATCGCTTGCCGCATAAAAGATAAAACAACGATGATTCTCGTAAACGATGTACATAAAATAATAAAAGCCGGTGCTAATGTTAAAACTGTAAATAAAACAAGAACCTGCATTGTATCAACAAGATCCGTCCCCTGACCAAAGTTAACACTCAATCCAGGAAGATTGACTCCTGCCGGTGCCTGTTGGGCAAAACAAACTGGGGCGATCAATGTCAACACTAGCGTGATGAAGAACTTTAAATTAATTATCTTATCAGCGACTCTCATTTATTACCTACTTTGCGCTTAATGCAATGGTTTTAAGTTTTTAACTTTTTTCTTTAATTGATCTGAAAATTTAACTTTATCTTTCACATTTAAATAACTTGATAAAGACGACTCCTGATTTGATTTTGTAATATCATCTTTTAGCTTTACCTTTGTTTCGATACTCTTATCTTCGTCAGCATCACTTAGTTTTGTATCAAAATTGTGTCCAGAAATTGTTTTCTCTCCATCTTTGAGTAAGCCAGCAGCATCCTTGATTTCTGAAATAGGATGAATACCATGATCTGTATTACTGACGAGGAACACTTGATTATGTGCCTTGATTAACATAAGACTTTTTTTCGGAGCAATATAAGTTTGATTTAAAACTGAGATTTGATCTGCATTATTTAAAAAGCCAAGCTTTCCTCGCTTTAAAAAACCTTTTTTCATTAAAGCAACAACTCCATAAAAAAGCAGAAGAACTAAACCTAAAAAGGCAGCAAACTTTCCACCATATTCAATTAAAGAAAGAGAGCTTCCTGAGGAGTCTCTTTTAGGGGCTGCACTTTTTTTAGAGACCGAGTCTTTTTGAACAAGCTTTTGAGAAGTCTCTTTTTGAGCGGCATTTTTTTTCTCTCTTTTGTCTGAAACTTTTAAAAGAGTATTTAAATATTCTTCATTTAAAAATTCCTTTTTCACCGCTTTTTTCTTAGGCGCTGTTTTTGCCTTTTTAGCCAACTTTACCATGACACGTGGGAAAGTTAATTCAATTCTATTATCCTTAATGACAAGCGCCACTTGAGCCTTTTTCTTTTGTACTAAAAAAGGAAATTGAGCCTTGATTTTAGAAACCTTTCTTTCAGCTTGATAGGCTTTTAATAAGGTATCTTTTTTATGGGTTGAAAAGCTTACAGACTTTTCGACGACTGTTTTAACTTTAGAGTCAGGAATAAGAACTTGAATTGTTTTTCCTTCAACAGCTAACTCAGGATAGCCATTCATCTGCCCTGAATAGTGAATAACTAAAGTTCCCTTATCCTTGCTTTTAGTAAAGTCAAGCTTTCCAATTTCCACACTTGAAATGGCTTGCCATGAAAAAAACAAAAGAAATGTCGCTAAAAATTTTAATAATCGCATAAGCTTTTCCTAAACTACTTAAGTGTTTCTATTCTCTCTAATGGACTGATAATATCTGTTAATCTCACTCCAAATTTTTCATTAACGACAACGACTTCCCCTCTCGCTACAAGTTTGCCGTTGACTAAAACTTCCAAAGGCTCACCGGCCAATTTATCAAGCTCTAAAACTGAACCTTGCCCCAGTTGTAAAAGGTCTTTAATCACCACTTGCGCTCGACCAAGCTCAACACTAACTTTAAGTGGGATATCTAAAATAAAATCTAAGTTTTGAACCTTAAGCTTATTAAGAGCTTCATCACCAGTTTTAATTTGATCTGCAAGATTTGAAATAGCATCTTTTTGCTCTGGGTTCATTTCTGTTACATTATTTTCTGAATTATCTTCCATGATTCATCCTTTTTTATTCGTTTACTCTTTTTGTTATTTGAACAGCTCGACTTCCTTTATACTCACCAGCTAAACATTGGAGTTTTTTAACTCCCTCTACTTCAATTGAAAGCTCTCCAGAGACTTCTTGACTTAGAGGTAAGACATCACCTGCTTGCAGACTAATAAGGTCTCCCACACTTAATTCCGTATCCCCTAGCTTCACAATTGCTGTCGCATGGGCATCTTTAACATGTTCATGCATGGATTGAGTCCATAATGAATCTACCGTATCACTCTCTGATTGATAGCTTGAACTTAGTTTTTGTTTAATGGGCTCAATCGTTGAATAAGGAATGACTACCATGATTGTTCCTGAAGCCGACTCAAATTCAACTTCAAAAGTAGTGGTTATAATAACATCACTAGGAGGAACAACCCCAACAAACTGTGGATTGATTTCAGTTCGGCTATATTGAGCATCGATTTTATGAACTGGGGCCCATGCTTCTTCTAAGTCATTAATGGCCATGTCCATTACTCTTTTCATAAAAGATAATTCTATTGAAGTAAATTCTTTTCCTTCAATTTTAGTAAATGGTCGGTCGGTTCCCCCAAAATAAGAATCAATAATGGCGTATGCTAATTTAGATTCAAAGACCAATAAGGCAGGTCCTCTTAGTTCATTAAACCTCATAATACACATACAACTTGGAATGGGGAGTGTATTGACGAACTCTCCGAACTTTAGCAGATCAGTTGAAATCATCGAAATAGTAGAAATCTTTCTTAGACTATTTGAAAGCGAAACTCGAAAAGAACGAATAAATCTTTCATAGATAATTTCAAGAATAGGCATTCGCCCTCTAATAACCCTATCTTGATTGGTAAGGTCATAGGGCTGAATATTCTCGTCTTCATCCTCATCATCGTAATCACTGTCAAAATCAGCATCAGTATCCACATCAGCGTCATCATTAACAGCGCTTAATAATGCATCTACTTCGTCCTGACTTAAAACCTGTGCCATGCTCTCCCCTCCTGGGACTTAAGATAAGCATCCTGCCTATCGTTTGTTTATTTAAAGTGGACTAGTTTATTTGAAAGCCCACATAAAATACATCTACAACTTTTCCATCTATCAGATAAGAATTTATCGCAGATTTAATCTCTTGTTTTAAATAAAGCTTCCCGTCTCTTTTTAATATATCTTCAGGACGCTTGGAATTTAAAATACTAATAATTGTATCTCTAATTTGAGGTTTTCTGGCCTCAACCTCAGAAACCTCAGAGTCTTCACTTAGTTTTAAAACTGCATTTAATCTCACATATCGTCTGGGGCCATCACCTTGGGCCAAGTTTACAGTAAAGGAAGCTAAATCAACTAATGTTTCCTTAGTCACTTCTTCCGTAGGAAGAGCTTCATTGGCCAATTCAGGATTTTGCCCTGCTTGTGCTTCTTTTAAAAGTTGAGTTAAGTCAGGTCTGTCTGCTTCCATCTGCATGAACTTGTATTGAAAAAAAGCAACTGTTCCCATCATCAGCATGTTTAAAATTAATAAAACAGCAACTAAAGGGTTTTTTTGACTAGTAGATTTTTTAGCAGCATCTTGTTGTTGCTCTTGCGCATTGCCAGCCACTTCTTCTTCGGCCATGATTCACTCCTGTTTTGGGCCCCAACTAAACTCCTCTCAGTTGGTCATGTCAAAATTATACCTCTCATCCCAACTTGAATCAAGTACATCCCTTCCGGTTTGGAAGTTATTGCCTGCTCAATCTGTTAAAAAGTAAAATAAACGTCAAAATAATGACTTACTAATCTTCTCTGGCCGGGAAAAACTTACGAGATGAGGAATATTTTACCTAGTAAATAAATCCACATGACCAAAAGGATCAAAAGACTGGCCACAAAAAACAAAAATCTCTTTTTAACTTTATTTGAGCCTAAATGAATGAAAGTATGTCCCCATCTCAAAGCAACATAAAAATAAGCACAAAAAACAACAAATTCATTAACTTGCTTTTGCACAAGAAACAATAGAGAGACAACAAAAAACAAGATAGGCATTTCAAATAAGTTTGTATAATTTCTATTTGCGGCTACCATTTTTTGATCTAATTGATTTTGATTTTGTTGAAAAGTACGAAAATAATCAAATTTTATCTCACCTCTTTTCAATGCAGAAATCCTGCGTTGGAACATAATATAACTTACGATCACTGGGAGAACTCCCATCAAAAACATCGCTAAAATTAAATACTTCTCCATTAAATCCCCCTAAAAAAAAAGGGAGAACATAAGTTCTCCCTTGCATATTCTTTTAATTAAGCAAAGCTTAAATTAGAACATTTCTTTCCAAGCTTTTCCTGGTCTAAACTTAGGAAGAGTCTTAGCTTTAATTTTAATCTTTTCACCAGTTGCTGGGTTAACACCAGTTCTAGCAGCTCTTCTTGTTTTAGTAAAAGTACCAAAACCAACAAGAGAAACATCGTCACCTTTCTTAACAGATTTCTTGATTGTCTCAAGCATTGTGTTAATGAAAAGATCTGCATCTTTCTTTGTTAAATGATTAATTTCTTTGTTCTTTAAAATTGCTTCTACAAGCTCTTTTCTGTTCATGAGAACTCCTAACGTCAATGTTAATAATACTATACACAAATGATTACGTAGGATTTTTTAAATGGCAAATAAAAAATAAAAAAAAAACTGTTTTTTTTATTTCTCTCAAAATATGCCTGAAGTACTTGCCAGTCGGCACCTTTTGCTTTATGAGCAAAAAAAAGGCCGAAGATTTCTTCGGCCTTTACTTATACAAAATATCATTAGCAATTAAAGTTTAAGCTTTCCACGTTTTTTAAGTTCTTCAATAATCCCATCAAAATGCTCAGGAGGATAAGCTCCTTTAACAGGTATTCCGTTAATTAAAAACCCTGGTGTTCCTTGGAAGCCAAACTTTTTAGCTTCATCTAAGTCCTCTTGAATTCTCTTTTTTACCACATCAGAATCAACATCTTTTTCTAATTTTTTCATATCTACATTTAATTTCTTCGCTACAGATCTAAAAAACTTTTCACCTTTTTTGATATCACTAAAATTTTCAAAAAGCTCATCATGAAATTTTCCAGCCTTTTCTTTAGACTGTAGTCTAATGGCTTCGTAGTATTGTGCTGCTGGCATAGCATTAGGATGAAAGCTTAAAGGTAAATGCTTATAAACAAATTGAATTTTTCCTTCATATTTTTCTAATAACTTTTGTACAGTTTGATAGCCACGTGAACAATAAGGACATTCAAAGTCTGAATACTCAACAAGAGTTATAGGAGCTCCCTTTTTTCCTCTAATGACATCATCTTCTCTTATTTCCGGCTTAAGAGGGTTGTTAAAACTTTCTTCAAGTTGCTTTTTTTGAGCTTCTTCAGCTTTCTTTCTTTGATCACCTTGTGCAGACTTTACCGCCTCATTTAAGGCCTCAATAAATTCAGATGGATTTTCTTTAATCGCCTCTGTAATCAACTTTGGATTCTTCTTCAACATTTCACCAATTTGTTTTTCACTTGGATTACAAGAAACAAAAAATAATCCGACTAATAAAGTTGACAAAAATAATTTAAAACTCATTTTTTTCCCTTTTGTTATTTTAGAAGTACTTAATTACATACTATCTTAGTTTAACTTATTATGATTCACCTTGCACTGTCTTTCAACATAGTCTAAGTATTTATTAAATTTTCGTCCATCTGAGCGAATATGTGAATAGCCAATTAAATGGACCCTCGCTTGAAAGTTCCCCTTCATAAAGGCTCTCATTGTGGCAAAAAAAGCAAAGATCGCCCCGCTGACTTTACTATAAAGATGAAAACTCAGCATGGTATAGCTCACCAAAATAATAAAACTCGAAGCCACAACGATAGAATCAAAAATAAAAGACTGATTTTGAATAAAATAGCCTACGGTAGGATCTTTAGCTGATATCATTCTTAATGACAGATCCATTAAACTTGATTCAATTTCAGTATTAATATAAAAAAGAAAGAGTCCTGTAATCGTTCCTATAATAGTAATTAAAATAAAAAAATGTAAAAAAAAGTCTTTCTCAAACTTTGGAGTTCTTATCCGACGATACTCTTCTGGAATTGTATTCGGAGTCAATTCTTTGTGGGTCAAAGCCGACTCTACATATCTAAAAAAGAACTCACTAAAACGAGTTAAGACTTTATAATCCGAAAAAATATCTGGACGATAATGTACATCTTGTCCTTGAGTTTTCTCCAAACAATACTGACCAATTAACTCAAAAGGTCGCAACAAAACTTTTCCTACGTAAGCTCCAGCAAAAAATAAAACAATTAAAAAAATAAAAATCTCAGGAAAAAGCTTATAAAAGGCCCCCAAGATATTTTGGATAAACGCCTCTCTTAATTCGATATCAAAACCAATTCCCTTAGACTCAAAATAGATATTATTTAGTGAAAGAATAATCCACATAATATAATAAATAAAAATTGCAGAAAATAAATAAATGGAGCTAAATTTTATTCCACAGACAAGTAAAAACTTTGATGACTCATCTTTGAAAACCTTTACCAGTTTAAATTTATTGCCAAAAATCTTCATAAGCTCTTATTCTAACCTTGTAATAAAAAAAGTGAAAGCTGGAGTTTTTGCCCGCCAAATCCTAATAATAAGCATACTCTTACAAAAACCCTGTAGATTTTACAGGCCATTTTCATATTAATTGCGCCAGCCCCGCAGCGTGTTATAATGCTTTTACTGAAACACTATCCATAGTGTCTAAGTACTCTCTCTCTCTCTCAATTGCGCAAGAATTAACTCCTCTTGCGCTTTTTTTTTGCTTAAAACAAAGGAATTTCTTTAGGAGGTAAGGTTCCATAATACTTCACAACTCCTTGAGCTATACTTTCAGCATAAACGTCCAGATAAGCTTTAGAGCGAATTTTAAAAATTTCTTTAGGGTTGGACATAAAACCAGCTTCAACCAAAACTCCCGGTCGCTTAGATAAGGCCAAAACATAAAAAAGACCCGGCTTAACTCCTCGATCTCTTAAGCGAAACCGCTTTTGCATCTTTTGCCCAACTGTATCATGAATCGAGTTGGCCAATTTTTTTGATCTTCCAACAGTTTGTTTAATAACTAAATCAATTAAAATATGATTAATAATTTTGTTTTCTCCTTCCATACCAATATTTTCTATCGCCTCAACTTTTTTAATGGCTTTATCATCGTGATTATCGAGGTAATAAGTTTCAAAACCGTGAAACTTGTGGGAAGAAGAAGAATTAAAATGAATAGAAATAAATAAATCTGCTTTAACCGTATCAGCTAATTCCGCGCGTTTTTCTAAGGAAACTGTTCGATCAAAACTTCTCGTTAAATATGTCGAAAAATGTTTTTCAAGTTTTTGTTTAATTTTTTTGGCCAAAGTTAAAGTTAAGTCTTTTTCATAAACTTTTTTTTTAATTTTTTTCCCATTTCTATCTTTTAAATAAATCGTTGAAACAGCACCTAGTTCCTTTCCTCCATGTCCAGGATCAATCAAAACCACAAACCCAAAACTTGGAACTGAAAAAATAAAAAATAAAAAAGACAAAATTAAAAACTTCATTTGCTAATAAATTTTCTTTAACGTTAATTCTGGAAAATAATGGGCCAAAATTTGCTGATAATTAAACCCTTGAAGCGCCAACTCTTTGGCCCCAAATTGACAAAGCCCAACTCCATGTCCATAGCCTGCACCAGAGACAACGACTTTATCACCTTGATCATAAATTTGATAATTATTTGAAGGAAGTGAAGTTCTTCCCATGGTTGATCTTAAGCGAGATTTTTTTACAGCTTTATACTTCCCATTAACATAAAATCTTAAACGAGATGAAAGTTTAGAATCTTCGGTGAACTTTACACTCGACTGTTTAAAACTTAAATAATCTTTTTTATAAACTTTTAAGGCCCGCTCAAGATGCTGATTTAAGGCTGATTTTGGAAAAGCATGCTTCCAATTTTTTCGCCCATGTTTATGACAAAAAGGACAGGGAACAGAACGATAGCCGGGGACCTTATTTTGCCAAACTTGATCAGGTGTTAAAGTTCTTCCTCCACATTTAGAATGGAAAAAAATAGGAGAAAGTTTTTCATTATTTAATGTAAGGACCTCTCCTCTTGTTTGTTTTGTGGCGAGGATTGTTTTTCGAGTAGCATCAAAATATGATCCACTCACTTGATGTTTTTCAGAACTCTCCAAATCATAATGAGTCATAAAACCTTTCACTTTAGAAACTTGATTTGTTTGAATTTTATAAAAAGCATATGAACGTGCAGCAACTGCTTGGGCCTTTAAAGCTTCTATTGGCCATTTACTATTCATTTCTTTTGGAAGCAATGTGGCCAGATAATCTTCAATAGAAACCTCATTAATCACATCACATCCATTAAAACGCTCAGAAGTTTGGATGTGTAATTTCCCTTTATATCTTTCTTTTTCCCAATTTAAAAGGCCAGTTAACGAACTGATAGAAGCTAGACGAATGGGGCTTCTGCGCTTAATACGCTTTTTAGATTTGCAATTAAACTGAATAGACTTTGGCCCGGCGTATTTTTTAAGTGATTTCTTTGGCCACAAATATCTTCTTAAATCCCTACCAGAGACGTGAACTTGCTCCAAAGACTTTGCAATTCGTACTTTAATGAGAGGTTCTTTAGCTGCAAAAGCAGATGAATTAATTAAAAGGATCAGTCCTAGATACTTTTTCAATTTTTACCTTCCTTGGTCAATCTTCTTTTATTCTAGATTTAAATGACTATAAATTCAAACATTTATCTTGCTAAGAACTCCATCGCTTTTTGCATATCTTTCCAAGCCGTTTTTTTCATATTTGGGGCAGTCTGCAGAAGATTTGGGGAAAATAAGGGCATAACAGTATAATTTGCCAAAGACTCTTTTTGATAAAAAAGCTCAACCTGTGACAATTTACCATGAATATCTTTAAGCCTCTGACCTGTTTGTAAAATTTTATTAGTGGCCACTGCTCCTAAAGTAATAATCAGCTTAGGTTGAGCCCATTGAATTTCACTCATAACAAGGTCAAATTGTTCTTTATCATCTACATATAAAGAACTCACTGAATATTTACCAGCAGTTAATTGCATGGCCTGAATCATACGATAAAAAAGCTGTGCTACAGCTAACTCAAAAAACACAGCTAATTCTTGATACTCTTGCGAAATATCTTCTTGGGCCGAATTCTCTAAAACTCTTTCAGTTAAAAAAAAGACTTCGATATCTTTTCTTTGCTCGAGACTTACCTGAGAAAAACGCTCACTCGTTTTTTGTTCTCCAAACACAAACTTAACTTGTTGCAGTAAACTCTCACCAGTATACAACTGGCCAATCTCTAAGCTTGAATCACTTGTTTGAACCGTCTCTTGCTTCTTTTGGAGGCTACCTCCTTTAAACTTATAATCTTGACCCTCTTGTAATTTAGACTGAGAGAAAACTTCTAGCGAGTCTAAAACCCGCGTCTTTTCAGTTATATCCTCAGTTTTTACAGCTGTTTTAACTGGAGACTCTTGCTTAAGCCCCTCATTTTGAACCTTCTCAGAACTTCCCCGATAAACCCAATCTAGAGATAGCAACGAAGCAGTTTCATCATTATTTTCTCGTGCTTTGCGCAATAATTCTCGATACTTAATATCCATGCTTATCAATTAACAAAATGGTCACTAATTTCCTAGTAAAAACTAATCTTCGAGTAAATTTAAGCCAAAAACAGCAAGTCCCGAATAGCTTATTAACTTCACTGTAGGAGGAATAAACAATGGGTAAAGAAGTGGACTTTAGATTTGAGCGTTATGAAGAATATTGGGGATCTGTAGATAATGTACAAAAAATTATTGGGGAGTGTAAAATCTGTGGATCAAAGCTACTTCTTAGCCATCTTCCAGATTACAAGAATCTTATTGTGCAAGAAACGGCCCGCTGTATTGACTGTGGCTCAGGCACCAGAAAACTTATTCACGTTTTAAATTAAGAATTTCTCAAGAACAAAACTATTATATGGACGGTAGAGAAAACTCAAACTAAGCAACGAGTCACGATATGACTTTGATGAAGCGATTTTATCGAGGCGCTAGTTGACAGTAATGGCCAGAAAGATTTTCAATTTCTGAAAAAGTTCTTCTATTCAGACATCTCTACATTTTTGAGTCATAACAACATGAGCGCTTCTGTCTGTAAGTTTGAGTTTTCTCTTGCTCTCTATAATTTGGACTCAATTAAGAATCTCTCAAAGTATGCAAGTGCTCATAAATGGCCCTTGCATACCTTATTTCAATGCCAAGATATCTTTGAAGGTCTGAAATATTCAATTGGGCCAGCTCTTTAAGCTCCATCTCATTGGCCTGTAAAACTTGTTTTCTTACCTGAGCATTTAAACCTTTGACTTCTTCTACCCAGGAATGAATAAGCCGTTTTTTTTCAGCTTTATGATGTAATCTTCGAGAAAATCGATGGGCCTCATCTCGCATTTGTACCATAATTCGCATAAGAGCAGGGCATTTGTGCAACAAATAAGGATTTGATCTGCCCGGAATAATAAGTCTTTCTTCACTATTTTTTATTTCTGAAGAACGAAAGCCTAGTTTTTTTAAGTCTCTTGCTTTGGCTATACCTACCACTGGAATTTTTAAATGCATTTGTTCTAACACTTTAGTCACCGTATTAACTTGTTGGATACCTCCATCGACGATAAAGACATCTGGAAATTTTCCGTGCTTAAGCCTTCGTGAGAAAACTTCTTTCATCATAGCAAAATCATTATTTCCTTCAGGGAGCTCTGTTAAATGATAATGCCGATAACCACTTTTATCTGGCTTACCTTCATAAAAATATACCTGCGATGCTGTTGGTGACTTCCCTTGCCAAATAGCAATATCATAACACTCTAAAGATTTGGGACGATCTTTTAGTTTTAAAAGTTCTTTTAGTCGATTCAAACCGACAAAAACTGAGTCCTGATTTTCAATACGAACTCGTTGCTTTTCCTGAGCATGCCTTGTTACGGAATCAATCAAAGGTTTATATTTTTTAGTCGCACTTTCAACCTTAAATTTTATCCCCTCACCTACGATTGTTTTTAAAGCATCTTGTAATTGTTCGGTGTGTGTTTTAGAAAAACAACTAATAATTTTCTCAGGTAACACATCAACATTTTGTGAGTAATACTGAATCATCGCCAAAAGAATTTCTGACTTAAGATCATCAGAAAGATCAGCATTTAAAAAATGAAAGTTTTTATGGCCTAATAAATTCCCTCTACGGATCAGATAAATACTAATATCAACTTCGTGTTCTCCTACATAATAAGAAAAAATATCTGCGTTATTATCATTCAAGGCTTCTACATTTTGATCAAAAGATTTTTGAATAAAATGATCTAATTCCTCTATATAATCTCTGTACTGAGCCGCTTGCTCAAACTTCTCAAGCTTAGCATAGTCCATCATTTTTTGAGTTAGAAACTCCATAGAAGTTTGAACCTTTGCTTTAGATTTAAAAAAATTTGTCGCCAGCTCTAGCTGTTTAAGATACTGCTGAGAATTCACATAATCGACACAAGGTGCTGTACATTGATGAATTTGATACAAAATACAAGGAGTTTTTCTTTGGGCAAACTCATAGTTGGAACAGTCCCGAAGTTGAAAAGCTTTCGTTAACAGACCAATCACTTTATACAAATTATATCCTACCGGAAAAGGGCCATATAATTGTGTTTTATTTTTACGTTTAGGTCTGCGGACAAACTCTAATTTAGGAAAATCATCTTGATAATTTACTTGTAGGTAGGGATAAGTTTTATCATCCTTGAGTTGAATATTATATTTAGGTTTATGTTTTTTAATTAAATTATTTTCTAGAACTAAGGACTCAGCTTCTGAATTAGTTAAAATAAAGTCAAAATTATATATATGTGAAACTAAAATTGTTGTTTTAGCCGACTTAGCTGAACGATTAAAATAACTTGTCACTCTGGCCTTTAAGTTTTTAGCCTTTCCGACATAAAGCACTTCTCCATGCTTTCCTTGCATAAAATAACAACCACTAGACTTTGGCAGTGTGTTAGCCTTCTCAAGTAACTGATTAAAACGTTTTTGTTGAGATGTTTCCTTTACGTCATGGCCTTCTTTCGCTAAAATATTTCTAGTTTTTAAGTCCGACAAACGTAATCTCCATTTTTTTGTCTCGGTTTAAAACATTATATCGCATATCAATTGATATATTAAATTAATAAAAGGAAAACGATGTCATCATTCTCAGCAGGTAAAGAAGTTCTCTCCTATTGTGGCAAGTGCAAGCTTCCACTTGGCCATACAATTGTATCTATGAAAGATACAGCAACTATTGGTAAAGTTGAATGCAACACATGTCATGCCGTACATATGTATAAAGATCCAGCAACCAAATCGAAAAAAGTAAAATCGACCAGTCGCTCAACAAAAAAGAGTAAAAAAGCTGTTTCTGTAGGTGAACTTTGGATGGAAGAAATGGGAAAGGCCAGCGGAAAAGCCGTTGCTTATTCTATTCGTTCTACCTTCAATGAAGGTGATATCATTGATCATAAAAAATTTGGACCTGGAATTGTCCAAACTTTGATTGATGACAAAATCGAAGTTCTTTTCCAACACGAATTAAAACTCCTCGTTCATGGGAAATAAAAAAAGGGAAGCTTAAAGCTTCCCTTTTTTAATATCTCTCATTATTTTTTTTAATATATACCAAATCCCGCATTAATCGATGCTCCCATATTCATTGGTGAATAAGCCGGCATATATGGAGCACCACCTTGATAATTTAAATTATTCATCGCCTGACCTGCTTGATCTTGCAAGGCCATTTGCTGATAATAACTTCCTCCCATGGCCGCCTGTTGATTACTGGCCAAGCTATTTTGAGCTGCCCACCAGCCATTACCATTTTGAGAGTTATTCCAATAAGATCCTCCACCATTTTGCCATGGCACAGTTCCTTGGGCACCACTGCCCCATAAATTTCCATTAAAATAAGGATTTCCCCCAAAAGCAAAATTTCCACCAAGTTGAGGATTTGCTCCCCAACCAGTATTCATACTATAGGGAACACCACCCCAGCCACCGCCAAGATTTCCACCCAAAGACAGCTGAGCATTAATTGAAGGTAAACCAAATAAAGAGCCTAAACTACCACCATTTAAATAAGCATTTCCACCAAAGCCGTTCCCCCCAATCATACCAGTCACACCGGTACCGAGATTATATTGATAGGGAGAACCGTACATTTGTGCTAAAAAAGCATTAGAATAACCTGCAGAGCCCCAGGGAGAGCCAAAGCCACCGTAGCCATTGCCACGCCAACCTTGAGTACCAGCAAATTGCCCTAAACTATATCCTCTACATTCAGGAGGAACAACTGTATCCCCAGGTAATTCATTATCGCTGTAATAAGCATAAGTATTAGTTACATAATTTGTTTGCATAATCTGACATTGCTCAAAACCTGTTGCAGCTGCTCCGGCCCAAGCCTGATTAGCGCCAAGATAGGCATTAGCTTGAACTTTCATCCCCTTATACATCATAACTGGAGGAAGAATAGCTCCGGCCAATTGAGCTGTCGCTCCCAAGACACTCGTAATTGTATCTCCATTATTTCCTCTTCCACGCGACCAACGTCCTCGACAGTCTGCGCAGTTATAAAGATCTAAAGCTCCCCCGCTAAGAACATGTCCGTATCGTCCAAGACATTGTGACTCAGACTCTCCGGCAGCACATCTAAATCTTCTTCCATTATAACGAACATAATAAGCTCCTCCCCTACGATTAATAGGAGTCACTTTTCCCCCAAGATCTATATCACCACCAACATGGTACTCATATCCTTCACTGGTTCCTATTCCAGCACCTAAACATTCTTCACGTAAAACTTTTTTCTTTTTAATACAAAGTGTCCACCAATTACATTTTTCTTCAACACATAAACCAGGAACTTGCCAACTCCCACCAGCAGTAACATCAACCCGGTCACCGACACTGACTCCGCCACGGCGAGCGATTACAATTTTACGACCATTACCATCGACTCCATCCACAGTAAAAGTAATCCCACTAGCAACAACTCCATTGGCCCGCAAACAATCATCAAAACTCATATCCGCATCACAAGTGTAAAGGCTTCCTTCAAATTTAATTACAAATTTTCCACCACCACTTACTCTTCCACCAGAGCCTGAGTCATCGTTACCACCACGATCTTCATCTCTTACCCTTTGACGAGTCGTTTTATATGTTTCACATTTTTCTCCAAAAGCAGCACCCATAGCACCATTTTGACCGGCGCGTTCAGATAATGATCTGTCCATATCGTCAAAATCAAAACTTCCCCCACCATCTCCAACAGTATAAGCACACTCAACTCTTTGACAGACTTCTTCTATTTTTTCAGTTGCAGTCTCAGAGATAACTGTAGTACGCGGCTCCCCTACCATTCTATTGTAGGATCCGGCCGTATTCTCACAACCCTTCATTTTTTTACTCAGCAAGTCGCCTTCATCATAAGCGACTCGAGTTGAAGCTGCTGCGCCACTAGAAGAAGAGCTGGATGTCATCTCATCAGAGGCCCGGTCGGCTTGATTCGCATAAGAAGCCGGACTTACCAGCATTAAAAGACTTAATAAAAGTGTTGATTTTTGAATTCCCTTAAACATAGTTCACACCTATCTTGGAGTTTATTTCTATCCTTATTATAGTTTAATCAATAAAACTCTTTGAGTCGGAAAAATTTCCGCCTCTAAGCTCTATCGGTAAATACTGGGAATTCTTTAGTCTGCTATTAACCTATTGAAATACTAAGAAAAAAGGGAGGTTTAACACCTCCCTTTTTAAGTTATCGAAAAATCGTATTTTAGAAGATTTTTAAAGCCCAGCTCGTGGGTTAAATTTTTTCATTTCACGAACAAGAAACTCAATTAACTCCTCATCCGAGCTATAGACATCATCAACCAAGTCACAATTAAGTAAAAAATCCTTAACTCTATTGGCGACATTGTGCAATGATTCTACCATATACAAACCACCAAGATTTTCCCCTTGAAAAGATTTAATAATCTCTTTTCTAGCGTGATTAAACATTTCAGTTTCAGTGATATCTTCTGTGACTTCATCCAGACCAAACTTATCTTCTACTTCTTCAATGGCCTGATCTCTAATATCTTCGTCTGTCGAAAAACTTACACCTAACTCAGTGGCCAAAGCATCGATCAAATCAGCTCTTTTATCAGCTGCATATTCAATTATATCATCTTGATTTAAATGGTTTATTGTATGTGTGGCCAGCGAGATCAGCGTGTTAAAATCAGTTCTCATGTGTTGCGTCCTTTCATGCTAAAGTAAAATAATTCAAGCATAGTCTACCCTAGAAAAAATCGATAGCTCAAGTAATTTCCATCAATTTTAGTAAATTAACGTTTATTTCGCCCCTTAAAACGTGAAAATGCCTTTTTAGCAACTGCTCTTTCTCCAAAAACAACACAAAGGGTAAAGTAACATACAGCAATAGAAAACAAGTAAAAACTCAAAAGGGCCACTCTTTGCAAAAAATGAACTTCAAAAAACTGAAAATATCCTTTTATCCACCAAACAAGCGCCCCACTTAAAAAGCCACACAAAAGAATTTTAACCAAACGTAGGTTTAAAAAAGTTTTTAAAGGTAAGACCAAATCTTTTTTTAGAATATGGCCCTGCAAATAAGTATTTAAAAACATAGAAAGAGTTGTTCCCACTGCTAAAACTTCAAAGCCATACACAGGAGTTAAAAGTACACAAAAAATAATATTGACCACAATTCCAAAGATAGAACATAAAACAGGAATTTTTTGTCTATCAATAGCATAAAAAGTAGGAACAAAAATTTTATAAATCGAATACATAGGTAAGCCTATCGCATACCACCTCAAAGCCTTGGCCGTCATCAAAGTAGAGGTATGTTCAAACTGGCCATGCTCAAAAATAACATTAATCATTTCATCAGCACAAGTGACTAAAGCCACTGTCGCTGGAATCACTAAAAAAAAGGAAAGAAAATAACTTGATCCTAAAAGGTTTTTTGCCTCTTGGGTTTCACCATTTTTCCAAGCTTTACTAAAATGCACTAAGTTTGAATTACCAATTGAGACACTTAGTATTCCCACCGGTAATTGAAAAAGTCGAAAAGCAAAACTTAGCCATGAAACTGCACCAACAACTGTGGATGAAGCCAAAATCGTATTTACAATTAAGTTTATTTGAGAAGCTGCAAAACCTAAAAGGCCAGGGCCCAATAAAACGAGAACTTTTTTTGTTTGCTTGGAAAATATTTTACCAGGAATCGTTGGCCCATAACCTTGTCTCATAATCAAAGGAAATTGAACTAATGCTTGGGCTAATCCCCCCAACAAAACTCCGACTCCTAAAGAAAGAATAGGTTCAATGCCCTTTGAAATAAAATATCCTGGTAACAATGACATAGAAAGAATCATTACAATATTAAAAAAAGCTGGAGCAAAAGAAGGAAGAAAAAATATTTTAAGTGAGTTAAGTACTCCCATAAATAAAGCTGCAATGGAAATAAAACATAAAAAAGGAGACATAATTCGCGTTAACCATACAGTCACTTCAAACTTCGCTGGATCTTCATGAAAAGTAGGTGCAAATAAATGAATAAGCTCTGGCGTAAAAAAACAAATGAAGCCAGCAATAGTAAGTGAGACAAACATTAATAAACAAAATAATGACCATAAAAGTTTTCTTGCTTCTTCTTTATTTTTTAAATTTGCATCGACAAAGGTGGGAACAAAAGCCGCTGAAAAAGCCCCCTCAGCAAAAAGATCTCTTAATAAGTTTGGTATTCGGTAGGCCACTAAAAAAGCATCTGTGAAGCCTGAAGCCCCAAAAAGATAGGCTATAAACTGCTCTCTGACCAATCCAAGAATTCGACTGCAAAATGTTGCGATGGCCATCTTTAAAGACGAAAAGAAAACTTGTAGTTTATGACTCAAAAACTCTCCTTGTGCTTATAGATTAAAGAGAACGAGGTGCATTGTAAACGAGCTTCTAACCTCATCTTACATTTTTAAATAAACAAGGTGCATTTAGTCCCTACCCCCCTTACTAGCTTCACTTTAAGCATTTCAAGCACTTTACTCACTCCGCAAAGTCAAAAAGTCAAATTGAGCTTTTTTCTTCTTACAATCTCTCAAATCCCGGCCAGTAAGTGTTGGCCAAAAGTACGTGCAGTAAGTCTCAGACGTGGATATGATGATTTGGCAGAAGGCGAGCAAGGCCATGCAAAAAGTCTTCTAGGAAGGAAAACTTATGGCCTTAATTAAACCAAAGCAGAAGGCGAATAACGAATTAGGAAGGATTACCTAATGATGAGACAAGGAGGACACATGAATTTAGCCGTATGTGTAGAACCCAACAAAAACCCACACAAAAAACATGACTACAAGATTTGGTATCTTGAGCTTGATCACAGATCAAGAGTCATCAGCATTGGTGTTAAAACCAAAGAGGAGTTAGTCAAAAGCGTACTTACTAATTTTAGGCAAACCGGGAAAACAAATTGGAGATGTTTCCAAAAAGACCAAGAAGCTTCAACCGAAATAAGTGTTTATGACTTTATCGCGATGAATAGCTTTGAAAACACTCACTTTGGACAGCTACCAACTTTATCTGAATTTCAAGACACATTAAATGCTTTAGAGAGTAATTTTGAATTGCGCTCTATAGCTTAAGCTACTTCCAGCTTATACGTTACTATCTGGCCCCTCTTCTATGGGGCCTTTTTTTGTTAAATTTCAGGGAATTTTTGTGAACTTACTACACAAACGCGCCTCTGACAAAGGGATTTTTAAATAAAAAGCTTTTTTAAATGATTCTGCTTTTTTTAATTCAAATCCACTAATTTTAAGTGTAAGGTTAGGTCGTTTGAGACAGACTTCACAGGGAAATACCACATGAACACAATTGCAATCATCGGAGCACAATGGGGCGACGAAGGGAAAGGAAAAATCACAGACCTCTTAGGTCAGCATGCTGACTATGTTATCCGCTTTCAAGGGGGGAATAACGCTGGTCATACCATCATTGTAAAAGATAAAAAAATCGTTTTACACCAAATCCCTTCAGGTATTCTGCACGACAATTGTACTTCTATTATTGCCCATGGAGTTGTTTTTGAACCAGAGGCTTTTTGGCATGAAGTTGAAAGTATTAAAGACCACATAACTGTCACTCCTGAGCGTTTAAAAATTTCTCTCAATGCCACGGTTATTACTAGATACCATAAGCTCTTAGATGCTATTAGAGAAGGAAATGGAAAACGAAAGATTGGAACGACAGGGAAAGGAATAGGTCCGGCTTACGAAGACAAAATTGGAAGAAGGGCCATTAAAATTAAAGATCTTTTTGATAAAGAACTTCTCATACAAAAACTTCAAATCGCTTTAGAAGAAAAAGCTTATCTGTTTGAACATTTTTACAAAACAGACTTCCCTTCAATAGAAGAAGAAGCTGAACGATTATATCAATATGGACAAAAGCTATTTGCTTTTGTTGAAGACACTTTTAGCTTAATTGATAAGGCGACCCAAGAAGGTAAAAAAATGCTTTTTGAAGGAGCTCAAGGGGTTTTACTTGATATTGATTACGGCTCTTATCTCACAGAAAAACTTGGTATTGTTAAAGCTTATACCACGCGAGTGGGTGAAGGCCCAATGCCAACTGAGATATCAGAAGAAATTGGCCATATGATCCAAACGATTGGAAATGAATTTGGGGCGACCACTGGCCGAAAAAGAAGATGTGGTTGGCTCGATCTTCCCAGCTTAAAATATTCAATTAAAGCCAGCTCAATTACTTCTATTGCCCTCACCAAACTAGATGTACTTTCAGGCTTAGATGAACTTAAAATTTGCTATGCATACGAAATTGATGGAAAAGAATACGACTGCGCTTATCCTGGACTTGATTTGGCCAAGGCAAAACCCAAGTATAAATCACTCCCTCCTTTTAAAGATGATTTTTCTAAAGATAATCAATATGCCACAGAACTTAATGAGTATATCGAGTTGATTGAACAAACACTTAATATTCCAGTAGGGATTATTGCTTTTGGCCCTGAAAGAGATCAGATCCATTTACGAAAAAAATATTTTCATTAATAAAGACAACTTAAAATCGCCATTTAGCTTGGGCCTTTAAGACTGCAATAACCAGTTTATTAGCAGAGTTTTCTTTAAGTTCTTTATTTTTAATCTGAGAGACAAAACGATCTAACATCCCACTCTGTTCAGGAAGCTCTTGGGCAATATCAAATAAAACTTTAGCTGCTTTTCCAAAGTACAAAAAATCTCCCTGAGAAGCCGACTTATAGGCACGAGCAACTGAGAGCAAAGATTTTTTTAAATCTCCTAAGAGCTCTTGCTCATAAGGATGATCTCTTTGAATAGAGTTTCTTGCCCATTGTTTAATCTCAGCAATATCTGTTTGATGAGAATAAAAACTTTCAATACGCTCAAACTCATATCCCCAACGGGCCTTTTTAACAATAACACCTTGGCATACAATTTTTTGGGCTTCATCGGCCAAACTGGAGACACGGACCTTACTTTTGCCCTTAATCATAACTTCTTTTGTTTTAGTCCCACATTCATAATCACACTCAAAGCTAATTTCTTTGGGATAAGCCGCTTGGAAATCAACCTCGAGATATTTTTTACTTGTTGGATCTGGACGACAAAAACCATAATCCAAGGCCATGGCGGAAGAAAACAACATATGCACTGAAACCAAGCTTAATAACAGCAACCTCATTTAGACAATCTCTCCTCTAATCTTCATTCCTTCCTGATGAGATAACCTTACTTTGTGAATGGTATTTTTCAAGTCGGATTCAGCCTTAACCTTAACTTTTAAATAATTTTGAGTATAGCCATGAAAATAGCCATCTTTTTCACGCTCGAAAAGAACTTCGGCTTCCCGACCAAGCATATTTTTAGAAAACTCATTAAGCTTCTCTTCTCCTAAGTTAATAAGAATTTTCACTCTTTCTTTTTTAAGTCCACCCTGAATATGATTATCCATTTTCGCCGCAGTCGTTTTTTGTCTTTTTGAATAGGGGAAAACATGAAAATGAGTTATAGGAAGTTCTTTTAAAAGATTATAAGTTTGCATAAACTGCTCATCCGTCTCCCCAGGATAACCAACAATGACATCAGCACCAATTGAAGCATCTGGAAAATATGATTTTACCAGCTCAATTGTCTTGCGATAAAAAGCAACATCATATTTTCGGCGCATAGACTTTAAAATCTCATCACTGCCTGATTGTAAGGGAATGTGAAAATGATCTTGGTACTTCCCTGATTTTCTCAAAACCAACAAAAGCTCTTCTGTGATTGTATTTGGCTCAACTGAAGAGAGACGCAATCTCTCAAGCCCCTCTACCTCAACGACTCCTTTGACTAAGTCAACTAATCTTTCACCTGATGTTGATTCGTATTCACCAATATTCACACCTGTTAAAACGATCTCTTTAAAACCATCTGCAACCAATTTTTGCGCTTGTGCAATAGCTTCACTCACAGTAATAGTTCTGGAGCGACCTCTTGCATGGGGAATAATACAAAATGAACATATATAATTACATCCATCTTGTATTTTTAAAAAGGCCCTCGTATGCGAATCAGCTTCCGTCGTTGCTGCCCCCCAAAACTCAGTACTTTTATCAATCTTAACTTGGACTTGTTCATCTTCATCAAGATAATCAAACACCTTATATTTTTCGTTTGTCCCTAAGATGAGATCCACTCCCTGCATCTTTTTTATTTTATCAGCTTCCATTTGAGCGTAACAACCAGCGACGACAACTTTCCCTTCAGGATTTTTACTATAGGCTTTGCGAATAAGATTACGACAAGTAGAGTCTGCACCATCAGTAACAGTACATGTATTTAGAAAAGTCACATCCGAAGGTTCTTCAAAACCCACAATCTTATAACCTCTATCCACAAATTTTTGTGCAATAGAGCCTGACTCTGACATATTTAAACGACAACCTAATGTATGAAATGAAACTGTTTTTTGCATAATTTTTTACTTTAATAGTTTTTAAATCGCCTAAAACTAGATAATCTTCTCAGTTTTGACAAGCGCTAGTCCTTATTTTGAAATGAAAAAAGATTATTTACTGAAACAATTACAAGCTGAAAAAAAACAAAAAAAACAATTAAAATAATATTGACAAGCTTACACCTAAATATTAAATTAAGTCTCACGTTTTTGAGAATGTTGGTTCCGTAGCTCAGTTGGTTAGAGCATCTCCCTTTTAAGGAGAGGGTCCTGTGTTCGAGTCACAGCGGAATCACCACTCAAAACAAATACCCTAAATACCGGATATGCTCCCATCGTCTAGCCCGGTCTAGGACATCGCCTTTTCACGGCGGTAACAGGGGTTCGAATCCCCTTGGGAGTACCAAGTTTATAAAGAAAAAGGTCAGATTTCGCTCTGACCTTTTTTTTTGCCTATCCCAATAATCAATTCTTCTTATCTTAGATAAGGAAACAATTTAAACGTATTTTCATTTCGAATTCGATCTAGTTTTTTTGTATAAATATAAAACTCCGTGAGAGATTTATCTTTTTCGCTATTTACATAATTTAGTATTTCTTCCAGAAATCCTTTATAGATAGAGAACCTTGGACTAGACTTTAGAAACTCATCATAAGCACTTGCCAACTTAATCTTAAGCTCATTTGTTAAATTAATTGCATTTAAAGCATAAGGTCTCTCAACGAAGGAAAGTTCAATTCGAAACTCCCTAACCTCACGGAAACCTTCTAAATATTTAAACACATCTAAAATATGAAAAACGTTATAAACACTTATGGTCATAGTAAAAATAATATTAAAATAACCTTTTGATCTCAAAAGGTTATTCAGCCTCTTGTCAAAAGCGTCCCAAACTTTACCTTTTCTAATAAACTCAGCCTCTCTACCAACGCCATCTATACTGATGAGAATATTACAATTTTTTATGTTTTTAACTTTCTCTCCAATCGTACTAGAAATTAATTTATCATTACTTAAATTTGTCTGAATATGTAAATATTTATCTTCGTTTGTATTGCTACTATAAAGTTCAAGAACTTTATCTAAACTTTTATCTAATAAAGGTTCACCTCCTGATAAATATAAATGATTCAAATGTGGTATAAGATTCTTAATTTCCATAAAAATATTTTTATAGTTTTTTGCAATATTAAAAATCATTGCTGATTTTTCGGGATAAAGATTCAAATAGTCCGAATTCCAAGCTGTACTACAAAAAGGTCCACAAGATCTACACTTAAGATCACAAATATTACTATTTCTCAGGTGAAGATTTTTAAAGACGACCTTTTCATTCTTAACTATTTGTTCATAAGTGGCTTTGTCACTTAATTTAGTCCTCGGACTTATCCCCCCAGCCTCCTCTCGCTTATAGCAAAAAGTGCATTCATTTGGTTTTTCTCCTCCAAGCATCTTCTCTTTAACAGATTTTAATATTGCACTATTCACATAATCCTCAATTGAGGAGTTTTTAGAAACTTCAATGCGTTTATGAACATCAAAGTAACAACAAGGCGCTAAAGTACCATCAGGTATTGTATCTAATGTATCCCACGGTAATGAGCAAAATGTTTTACTTTTCATTTATGACCTCTCTTCTATTTTAAAAGACATGATCAACACTCTCAATATTTTTTGAGGTCTACATTCCTTAAAGAGTTGCTTTACCTTACCATTTCCAATAATTAAACGTTTGAAGCTAACATTTTTTTTCGTAGTACAGCTTATTAAAAATATGAACAATAAATATAAAAATAATATTTTCATTTAGTATTATAAGCCTCTAAGGTTTTTAAAACATTCATTACATTCTCTGCCATTATTTTATAACCATAAAAACAATATCTTTTTTTCAATAAGTATTTGTTTTACAAAATAAAAAGTCAAAGCGAAGAAAATAGGCCATTTTAGAGATTAGTACAGTTATTAACGCACACCACCTAATGCGCATCACCTAAAGTTATCCTGTTTATTTTTTTTAGAGCTGTTATTATATATAAACGATAGGGACTTATAGGACTCATTTATGAAAAATAAACTCGGCCACACAAGTATAAAGATTTCCTTAATCCTTGATATTCCTTCTACAGATCATAGACAAAATATTTGCGAGAACATATTTTACAAGTTACTAATTCTATAAGAACAAAAAATTAAAAAATTTTTAATATCATTTTATTAAGGAAAAATTTAATGAGTCAGCCTGAAATTTTAGAACAGAGAAAAAATATTGGCCGAATTATCAAAGCAGCAAGAATGTTTTACGGAATCACCCAGATGGATATGGCAGACATTCTCAATGTAAATCAATCGACCATCAGTAAAATTGAAAAAGGAATTCTAGAGCCAGGAATTTTTGGTTGGAATGAATTTCTCAGCCGAACAAAAATCAAAAATACGGAATGCTATAAAACAGGCTATTTAGAAGTTCCCATGCCCACTTTAAATACAAATCAACAAAACGAATCAAGACACTCAGGTGACTTCAAACTTCCTGCCAAATATGCAAAACGAAAGAATATAACAGTAAAAAAAATTATTCCTTTAATCGAACTCTTAGACAAACGCTTAGGAGAGACGGCCTTTAACCAATTTGCCAAATCAAAAAAAATAAAGCGTGAATATTTTTATATTCTCAACAATCCGCTTAACACAACTTTTGAGATAGACTTAATGGAGTTCATTCTTCAAAAAGATATTGTGAAATCATTAAAAGAACTTTCAATCATTCAGAACCCCAAATGCCACGGCATTTTATCGAAAAAATATCAAGACTCTAAAAGTCCTAAAATGCTAATTGAATATTTCATCAAAAAACAAAACGAATATGGTATTGATTTTTCTTATAGCCTACACGAGTTAGATCATACGAATAAAATTATCATTGAGGCGATGGAAAAAGAAGTTGAATTTAAATGTGGAACGCCAGTTGAGCTAATCGATTGTTACCGAGAGTACAATTTATACTTTCCTTATAATCTACAGAATCACCATTCATCTCCTTACTTGTTAGGGGCTAACTGTTCTTATCTTAATGGGAAAGGTACACTGGAGCTTATCGCTTAATGATCACAAATCTCTTTTGGAAAAACCTAAATGATATTCAAAGTCATTTAAATCTTTCGCATGAAGAAATGGCCAGGCTCTTACATATGCCCACAAGTAAATTTTCAAAGGCTAAATTTGCCCAAAAAGATATTAGTCTTTTAAATGTAAGCCAGTTTGCAGACTTTTTTAATATTTCCCTTGATTTACTACTTAAAGGAAAAGTTGATACAGCAACACTAAAATGTCATTACCATCATCAAAACTATGACTTGCCCCAACGTTTTCACCAATCAGCTAAGTCTCCAGCTTTTGCTTTTAGAAACCTTTTAAAGGTCTCTGAGATTTATCAAAAAAAGGACTTAATTCTTAAAACGCTTCAAATTAGTGAAAAATACCTCGCCACAAATCCAAAGTACATTTCTCTTTTGGCCATAACAGAGGGTTGTAAGTTGATGAAAAACTTTTTCACCACTGAAGATTACAAATTTATTGGAAGACTGAGTGCTTTAGAACTCAAGGACGAACATTACGGCTACAACCTTAAACAAAACAGTTCATTACCTGACTTGTATGAAATGGCCATTTTATTAGAACATAATAATAGTAAGAACTGGACCTATCAGATAAGGAAAATAAATTCTCGCTATGCTATTGTGGATTCTTATTGCACACAAAAATTATCCAATTCAAAACAATTTTGTCGCAAGTCGGGACATTTTTTAGACCTTATTAGAATTGGTTTTGCTGAAACACTACCTCGCTATATTAACTGTTCAAATACTAAAATCAGTTTAAGAAAATCTATTTTTCATGGAGATCAATATAGTCGCTTCTTTATTGACTTTACTCAATCTATGAAACTCCCGCCTTCTAAGAAAATATAACATGTATAAAACGATTCTTTTTCTCATTATTACTTATTTACTTGTTGTTTATTGGGCAGTTTTTTTAGTGGTTAACCCTCTTGAACATGATCTTAAAATCTTATGCGATTATAAGAAAAATCATATCGAACTCAGATCTATAGAATCTCAACTTATGTCTTCAGAAGTAAAGACTTTGGTAAAATATTTATCAAAAATGCCTACTCAAGATACCCAAGAATTTATTAAGGACTTTGCCCGTTCCAAAAAAATAACTTGGGACTGTCCTCATTCTCAATAATATTTTATCTACATTGTTGATGGTTTGGGAGGATAGACATCCACTGGTGTCTCTAACATCCACGCCTCTATCGTCTTAACTAACTGCCCTTGATCCTCAGGAAGAGTGCCTCCCAAAGGGTATTGGTTTGAAATATGATTTGCACGAAAAACTATGTTTTTATTTGCCTGGATACGATCTAAGATTTCTCTCATCTCATAAAACATTTTCCTTGAAGTTAACTCTTTTAAGGTTCCTCGTTCTACCATGCGATAAAAAGGTGTACCTTTTATGGCCATTGTTGTTAAAAAAGATAAGTAATGAGGAGAAATCTCACTTAAGACCTTTGCTGTTTCAACAATATGAGTTTCAGAATACTTTTCTCCACCTATTCCCAACATAGCAATGACAGAAAGCTTCATTCCCGAATTCATAATTTTTTTTGAGCCTGTAATCATCTCATGAGCTTTGTTCCCTTTTACGATTCGATGTAAAACTTCATCAGAGCCTGACTCTAACCCCAAATAAACCATACTGAGTTTAAGTTTGAATAATAAAGCCAATTCTTTATCTGATTTTTCCAGCATATTTTGGGCCGTAGCATAAATCCCAACTCTTTCCAAATTTGGATAAAGTTTATTCAACAATTCAAGGACCTTTACTAAAAGCTCCGTTTTTGCCCCCAGGGCGTCACCATCACATAAAAAAATTCTTTTGGGACTGTAATGAATTTCTTTAAAATAATGATAGGAATCCAAAATATCTTTTTTGATTTCATCAAAAGAGCGCTCTCGATATTGCTTAGAACGATACATGTCGCAATAGGTGCATTTATTATTTGAACAACCAATCGTCACCTGAAGTAAAAAACTATGAGCTTCACTCGGAGGTCTAAATACAGGCTCATGATATTTTAAAGGAAACATAAAGAACCTATAATTGTGACAAACTTGCTGACAGTATTCCTATTGAACCAGCTTGTATATCTTCAAAGCAACCATAACCGACTCCATCTAGAATCATTAAACGTCCAATAGCATCTCCCGCAGAGTGTTTCCAGATTCTTTTATTTGGCCACATATAACGACTTTCTGGGATTTCAGTAAGATCATGTTTAAAAAGCAAATTAAAATTTGCAATATATAAAGTCTCTTGACGGGCATTATCAGAAATAAAGTGCGGCCGGTAATAACCTTCCTTACGCTGATTTAAAGGAATAATATCAGAAACCTTATCTTCTTTTAAACTCCATAGCACAACACCCTCAAATGCTTTTGACTTTCTGGCCAAAGTCAAATCATCATAAGATAAGTAAAGTAGGTCATCTTTTTTATGAATATCAACTAGCAATGAAATATGGCCTGACTGAGGCTGGGGAACTTCCGGCTTAAAGATATGATAGTTTCTATTTTCTTTATCATACTTCACAACTCCATACTTGCCATGAGCAATATAAAAATCATTTCCAGCTTTAACCAATCCACTTGCATAAGCATGTTTAAAATAAGAAATATTTTTCGGTAAAGTCGGGAACTGATAATTTAATTGAAAAGTTTCTCTGTCTGCACTCAAAAGATTTTTAGGAGTTAAAAACAGAGCTTCACTTTTATCCAAAGTGATATCAACAATTTTTTCTTTAAACTTTAAAGTCCGCCATTTTTCAGTATAAGTATTAAAGACTTCAACCTCAGCGTAATCATTATAATTAAAAACAAAGTAGACCTGCTGCATATCTCCTGTAACAAAGCGCAAGTGCTGTTTCCTAATTCCATGGGAACTTACAGTTAGAGCTTTCTGACAAATAGAGTTCGCACCTTTTGACATAAAAAAATCTTCAAGAGTCATAGAACTGGCCAAAGGAGATAGGCTAAAAAAAAGACAGACTAATAAAAACTTCATATTTTCCTCCATATCGTAGTTCTAGCTTACCTAAGCCCTCTCCATTGGGCAAATCTTTGAATGAAATGATTCGAAGTGTTGTGTGGTTTTCTTTTCCAAGATAAAAAGATATAAAGAAGTTATGAAAATTCTCCTCATTAGCTTTTTTTTCTGTTTTTGCGCTTTTTCTCAAAGCCTTCAAGTCATGAACTTCAACACGATGTGCGACTTTTGCAAAGGGTCTCACTATTTTGAATATTCTCAACGACTAGAGAAAATTCAACATATTGTTGAAACATATCAACCCGACCTTATCAGTTTACAAGAACTCAGATCTGGCCAACATGTTAATAAGATTTTTAAAAACCTTCCACATTATCAAACGGTTTTTAGCCAATACCTCCTGATGGATTATGCAGACCCTACCCTTGCTTTTAATAAAGAAAAGTTTACTCTCCTCGATCAAGGACAATTTTGGTTAGGGCCGAAGTCTGGAGACTTTTCATTAGGTTGGAAAATAGCTCTTCCCCGACAAGTCCATTGGGTCAAATTAAAATTTAAAGATAAAGTATTTATTTTTGCTTCATCCCACCTAGATAATAGATTAGAAAACCTTATTGGTTCAGCTAAAATGATCAATGCATTTTTTTCAAAATTTCAGGTTCCTATCCTTTTTGCAGCAGATACAAATATGACAACTGACATGAAAGAATATCAGGTTCTAGTAGAAGATTTGTTTATCAATACTTTTAACTTAAAAGAAAGTTTTAAGGTTAAGGGAGCTTATCAGGATGTCAAGGACTTATGTTATCTCAGAAAAGGCAAAGTCTTTCCTGCTTGCCGTGTCGATCATATTCTGATTTCTCAGCCTAAAAGGTGGAAGGTTAAAGAGTTTTCCATTGATACCAATAAATATGGGAAGACATTTCCTTCTGATCATCGCCCAGTCATTCTATCTATCGAGCTTAATTAAGTTTTTTCACAATGGCCATTGTGAGTGTTGTAGAAGAAGTTAACTGATCGTTTTGATTATATGTTTTGATATCCCAGACATGAGTTGTCCTTCCGATATGTATAGGTTTGGCCACACCTTTTATGTTTCCATTTCTAACCGCTTTAAGATGGTTGGTATTAATATTTAATCCAACGCCATGATGTGATTTTGGATCACAAATTAAATTTGAAGCAATACTTCCTAGGGTTTCGGCCAACACACAGTTTGCTCCTCCATGAACAATTCCAAAAGGCTGATGTGTTCTAGAGTCTGCTGGCATCGTCCCAACCAGAAAGTCTTCTCCTATTTCAACAATTTCAATTCCACAATGATCCACCATCGAATTTTTATTTTTCTGGTTAATTTCTGTCAATGAATAGTCTTTAAACCAAATTGTCATTTTTCATCCTAAATATTTAAATCAAAGTCTAACTCTGGAGCTTTCTCTTGCACTTTCGATCTTAAATCTCTTAATGCCGTCCTAAGTCCTTCCTCAATAACGGGATGATAAAAAGGAAAAGATAAAACTTGATTCACCGTTAATTCTTGAGAAATACACCAGCTAAGCAAATGCCCTAAGTGTTCTCCATCAGGGGCCATTAATTCGGCACCTAAGATTTTCCCAGTAGAAGTTTCACCATAAACACGAAGCATCCCTATTTCTTTTAACTTTACAATACTACGCCCTTGCCCCTCAAATAAAACTTCACCAACAGAAAAATCAACTCCTGATTTTTCAATTTCAGCATAAGTTTTTCCTGCAAAGACAATATTTGGATCACAAAAGGTAATCATTAAAGGTGTTCTAGTATAAAACTCTTTACAAGAATCTCTTACAGCATTATACCCTGCAATTCTTCCTTCATCACTCGCTTCGTGTAAAATTTGATTTTCACCCGTATTATCCCCAGCTAAAAAAATATGAGGATATCCTGCCAATTGCATTGTTTGCTTATTAAAAGTCGGAACTCCTAACTCCAAATGAGTCTTCTTTAAAGCCCCAATATTAACAGAGTCATAAAAAGCTTTTCGCCCAATAGTAACCAAAATTTTATCTACTATATACTCACTATCTTGGGTTTTTAGCTTAATTCTATCTTTTTGTAATTCAACAGACTCAAGACCTGTATAATCCAAATTCATTTGCTGCGAAAACTTTTGGGTTACGTATTTCTCTAAACGAGGATCTGTGATACCTGAAATATTTTCCCGGCGCGCGATACCAACCACATCACAACCTAAACGGTGCATGGCCTGTCCAAGTTCAATACCAATAACACCTAATCCCAAAACTGCGACAGACTGAGGTAATTCTTCTTCTTCAAAAAATTCATCAGTAGTTATAATAAAACGTTCAAAGCCAGCTAGAAAAGAAGGGATTTGAGGCTTTGAGCCAGTAGCAATAATTATTTTTTTTGCATAGATTTTTTCTTGATTTACTTCAAGATGATGTTCATCCAAAAACTTTGCATGGCCAGAAATAAATTTATCCTGCCAAGAGTCCATTCCACTTAGAACACCTCGAACAAAACGATCACGTAATTTTCGGACATGTTGCATAACTTGCTTCGTATCAACTTGAAGCTTATCAGCGCCTAAGATTCCCTCCTCAGCAAACTTAAAACGCCTATTAAAATCTTCTGCGACTTGGATAAAAACTTTTGAGGGCATACATCCAACACGGGCACATGTTGTCCCTAATTGTCCCCCATCAATAACCACATAATTATCTGTTTGTTTGGCCACCTCTCTTCTGGCAGACAGCCCACCTGAGCCAGCACCAATAATGGCCACTTCAACTTCTCTCATTTCATTCCTCTGTAATTAAGCTAGCTAACTCACGTAAAAATAAACTAAGATCTAAATCCTTTTTTATAGCTTGATAAGCTTGTTTATAATTTTTCAACTCAAACCTACGATAAAAAGAAGGGTCAAGTCTATATGAGCTTTTTTTAATCGCTTTGTTATTTTTATTTTCAAAAAAGATAACTCGAACCTTTACGACTCCCTTTTTCTCTAACTTTTCCAACAACTGCGGAATAAGAAGATTTTCTCCAACAATAACTTTTTCAAATTTTTTTTCACGCAAAGCAGTTTCAATCTTGTTCGTTTGAGCATTGAAAAAAATATTTACTCGATGAGAATAATTTTTGTAAATAATAAGTTGATTATTCTCAAGCACGACATTTTCCAACTCTCTTCTTTCTTTTAAAAACAACCGACAAAAAATTTCGACTTTTTCATTACAATAAGCAGGCAAAGCACGAAGTTTTTCATTAAAAGAGACCATGTTTTCTTGAGATTTTTTTGATACCTTCTGTCTTCGCTTTGGCAGTGAGTTTTCAGCTTGCTTCACATTATTTTGTTCAGAAGGAACAACTTTTTTTCTTAAATTTAATTGAACATCTTCCTCATTTTTATTATTCGATTCATTATTTAAATAAATAAAAATAAATAATAAAACGGCTAAAAAAATTAAGATAAACTTTGAGAGCTCGCGCATTCTTCCTGTCATTAGAATAGAAGACTTTGTTGGACTTGTTTGCTCATCTTTGGGGATAGAGTCTTTATACGGAAAACTTTTTTTATTATGTATTCCACTCATCGTTTTGATAAAAGGCTTAGCATCTCCAGTCGCCTTAATTGTTGAGTTAGTACCTGTTATAGTACGATTTAAATGACCTGTTTTTTCCTCCACTTCTTCAGTTATCCGAACAGAAAAACCACCAGGAAGAATTAAAGAAGCAAAGTCATAATAAAGAATTTCTTGGTTTTTAGGCAATTTCTCGTCATTATATAAGACCCAATTTGATAAAGTTAAATCTTTGATATAAATATCAGCATCTCGACGAATAATTTCCAAATGTTGTCTTGATATATGTTCTGAGGATATGGAAATATCGCACTTTTGGCTACGCCCAATAACAATAATATGATGATCTTCATCAAATTGATACTGCTGAACCTCTCCAGACTGAGATGTAAGTGAAACAATCATGTCTTAAATTAGCTCATCAAGAACTTTTGCTAATTGAAAGTCCTTTGCAGTTAAAGTGTTACCTTCATCGTGAGTTGTAATGTTAATCGTGCATTTATTAAAACTCACCTCCATATCGGGATGATGCATCAAGCGATTCGCTTGCCAAGCAACTGCATTGACAAATGACATCGTCTTTAAAAAGCCTTTAAAAGAAAAAGTTCTTCTTAATTTTTTTTCTTCTATTATTTCCCATTCGGCATCGAGTTGTTTTAACTGCGCATTTAAATCTAACATTTCATGGCCCCCATTCCACTATCATCATCAATTTTATCAGTCTTTTGTTTAGGTGGAAAAAGTGGCTCTCTATCCCCCAACTCTTTTGACTGTTTAATATAGCTCTTAATATCTTGATCTAAAATGGTAAAAAGATCATCAAAATCATTAATCACAAAATACAATGGTTGCATGATGTCTATGCGATAAGGAGTTCTTAAAACCTCTAAAACATCAAAAGGCTTTTTTTGACTTTCATTTGTTAGGCAATATTGAGTTTCACCTATAGAAGAT
>LULL01000189.1_pt1 | contig 46367 bp, 45 predicted proteins | sample 728161 | NCBI WGS metagenome assembly LULL01 (sample SAMN03860290, study PRJNA289734) | marine metagenome | biome: seawater column; feature: ocean; material: water; isolation source: Red Sea water column Station 149 - depth 500m | place: Saudi Arabia: Red Sea | collected 2011-10-15 | depth 500 m
CTTTACATCTTGCTACTGTCTTCAGTTGTAGGTGCAATGTTATTGGTTGCAAGCTCTCACTATGCAGCTTTCTTCATCAGCTTAGAGTTGATGTCTATTCCTGTATACGGCATGTTGGCGTACACGTATCAACGTAGTCAGTCTTTGGAAGCAGGGATTAAATATCTTGTACTTTCAGCAACGGCTTCTGCAATGTTGCTCATGGGTATGGCATATATCTATGCGTACACAGGTTCATTGTCATTCTATGATTCTGTTCAAGCGTTGATGACTGCGATTAAACAGCCAATGGTGTTATTAGGCTTAGGCTTAATCATCTTTGCAGTTGCATTTAAACTTTCACTTGCACCATTCCATAAATGGACGCCAGATGTATATGCAGGTGCGCCAGCGCCAATGGCGACATTCTTGGCAACGGCTGCAAAAGTTGCAACGATTGGTCTGTTTGTACGTTACTTGTTAACTTCAGGTGCGATCTTGGTTGAATCGCTAGTTACTGTGTTAACCGTGATTGCAGTGTTATCGATCTTGGTGGGTAACTTACTTGCTGTGCGTCAAGTAAACTTAAAACGTATTTTAGGTTATTCATCAATTGCACATTTTGGTTATTTACTGATTGCGTTACTCAGCATGACTTATGCAAGCCTAGGTAGTGTAACTGTTTATGTGATCACTTATGTATTAACGACAATTGGTGCATTCGGTGCAGTTGCTTTAATGTCGAGTCCATACAACAACGTTGATGAGGCTGAAAGCCTTGCAGACTACCGTGGTTTGTTCTGGCGCCGTCCGATTTTAACTGCAACGCTGACTGTGATGATGTTGTCTTTAGCGGGTATTCCACTAACAGCAGGCTTCATTGGTAAGTTCCTCGTCGTTATGGCTGCGGTGACAACACAACACTGGTTCTTAGCTGCAATGATCGTAGTGGGTAGTGGTATCGGTTTATACTACTATTTACGTGTAATGGTTGTGATGTATATGACACCACCAGACGTACCACGTATTGATGCAGATGCACATTGGGGTACTAAAGTAGGCGGTATCATGGTATTAGGTGCTGCATTGCTTGTGTTATTCCTAGGTATCTATCCAGATCCAATGATTAACTTAGCATTGAAGGCAGAGATTCTTTCCCCATTGCATTTTATGTTGTCACAACAACAGTAATTATCTGATTTGTACAAAAAAGCCTCCAAAAATTGGGGGCTTTTTTATTGAAGAGTAAAAAAACACTTTATAATAACCGAAGATTAATATTACCTAGGTACCCACTCGTGTCTATCCAAGAAATTCGCCATCCGCTTATTCGCCATAAAATTGGTCTATTACGTCGTTCAGACATTAGTACCAAGAATTTTCGTGAGTTAGCGCAAGAAGTCACGATGTTATTGACCTATGAAGCAACAAAGGATCTTCCTGTTGTTGATCATGAAATTGATGGATGGGCAGGGAAAGTCTCAACTCAACGTATCGCAGGGAAAAAAATCACTATTGTACCGATTCTTCGTGCTGGTATTGGTATGCTAGAAGGGGTGCTGAACTTGATCCCAAGTGCTAAAGTCAGTGTTTTGGGCTTAGAGCGTGACGAAGAAACTTTAGAAGTTCGTACCTACTATAAAAAATTAGTCCCTGATGTTGCCAATCGTATTGCCATGATTATTGATCCAATGTTGGCAACTGGTAACTCTCTAATCGCGGCGATTGACGTTTTAAAAGCAAGCGGTTGTAAGGATATTCGTGTGATGGTTCTTGTTGCTGCACCTGAAGGAATTGCAAAAGTAGAAGCCGCACATCCTGATGTACGCATTTATACAGCTTCAATCGATCAAGGCTTAAATGAAGATGGCTATATCGTGCCTGGTTTAGGTGATGCTGGCGATAAGATTTTTGGTAGCGTCCAAAAAGATTAATTTTTAAAAATAAATAAAAGAGACAAGATCTTGTCATAAATTTTATGAGAGATCTAAAGTCTCTTTTTCTATTTTCTATATACTATGAATATCGGTTTTTAAAAGTAGGGTAAACGTCATGAAACAAGATTTTTATCAAGGCAAAGTAAAACAATATAATCCTGACAAGGGCTTTGGTTTTATCGGTACAACTGAGGGTGATGTCTTTTTTCATATTTCAGATTTCCCTACGGAAGAAGGTGAGCCTAAGCGCAATGAAAAAGTGAAATTTGCTGTAGTAGAAAATCAAGGTAAGTTTAAAGCGATTCAGATTGAGCGTGTTGATCCAAATCCAGCAAAAACCAAGAAAACTCAAATCTCAAATCATAATAAAGCGATTACTTCGGAATTATTATCAAATTTTAGACGTTGATTTTCATTGAAATATCATGGAAAAAGAGGCTTTTTAGCCTCTTTTTTATTAGAATAGTGTCAATATAAAAATAGAGTGTGAAAGATGTTTATTGAGGGAAAAATTAAAAAATACAATTCAGAAAGAGGTTTTGGCTTTATTGAAGTTGATGGTGATCAAGCTGATGTTTTCTTCCATATTAAAGATTTTCCTAAAACAGCAGGCGAACCTAAGATTGGTGAAAAGCTAAAGTTTTTGATTGTTGAGGATAATGGAAAATTTAAAGCGGCAAATATTGTACGCTTGGATTTGAAGACAGTTAGTACAAACTATCCAAATTATTCTGATAATGGAGTAAGTGATCCAAAGCCGATATTAAAACCTACCCAAAGCAGTAAAAGAGGACTGACATTTACCATCGTTGGTCTAATTATCATTGCGATTTTAATAGGGCTTGTGTTTCAAAAGTATCAAGCTTTTCAACAAGCCAAAGTATTGAAAACGGCTCAGTTAATTGATGAGCAAAAAAGAATAGTTGAACAACAACGAGAAGCAGTAGGTGAATTACCTGAAGTCAAACTTTCTGAAAAGACTGAACACGCTTTGAAAGCCCCACCAACACCGCCAGTACAGACATATAATGCATCTCCTGTAACTGCAACTCAAAAATTTAGTTGTGATGGACGACAGCACTGTTCACAAATGAGGTCGCTTGAGGAAGCTCGATGGTTTGTTAGAAACTGTCCGAATACTAAAATGGATGGTGATAATGATGGAGAACCGTGTGAAAATGATTCTCGTTGGAGATAAAAAAGATCAGGTTTAAACCTGAGCTTCACAGAACTGTAGAAATGCTTTTAGGCCAGGACCTTGATATTTTTGACGATGTACCAGCATAAAGAGTGGGCGAGTAAGCTGCCAAAATGGTGTATCTAAAATAACAAGTTGTCCTTTCTCAGCTAAAGGTTCTATAGCGAGTCTTGATACACATGACATGCCTAAACCACCAGCAACGATTTTTAAAATAGCTTCGTTATGACCAAGTGTTAAACGGATATTTGCATCAGGTAGGTCTTGCAAAATCGCGTTATCAAATACTTCTCGAGTACCTGAACCTTCTTCACGTAAAATCCATTCAACATCATGGAAATCAGTGGGTGTGATTGGGCGATTTAATTGCGCTAATGGATGTTCAGGTGCGCAACACACAGCCAACTCGTCATCTCGCCAATGAATGCACTGTAATTGTGGTAAATGGCATGAACCTTCGATCAATGCTAAATCAAGTTGGAATTGATTAACCGCTTCAATCATTTGGCGGGTATTACCGACTTGTAATTGTAGATGTGCTTGTGGATGGCGCTGTAAGAAATCAGCCATCAGATCAGGCATTAAATAATCACTGATGGTGAGTGTCGCACCAAGACGTAAATCAATGCTTTGCAATTCGCCTTTAGCTGCTTGCTCGAATGATTCACAACGACCTAAAATCTCTAAAGCTTGTGGGAGTAGGAAGCGTCCCAAATCATTGAGTTGTAGGCGTTTGCCTAAACGGTCAAACAAAGGTGCACCAAGACCATCTTCTAAATCAGCTAAGGCCATGCTTGCCGCACTTTGGGTGAGTCGGACAGCATCACTAGCTTTGGTTACGGTTCCTTCCTGAGCGACCGCCACAAAAACAGCCAATTGGCGTAAGGTCATGCGCATGTTAAATAGCCTTAATGTTTTGAGTATCCATCAATTATTCGATCATGCTAACATGAGCTTACTGTTTCGTGCCACGTTCAAATCATGTCAATTGAAAAATTTAGCGTAGAAAAAGTTTTATCTGTACACCGTTGGACTCACAATCTTTTTAGCTTCACGATGACCCGCCCAGCACATTTTAAGTTTACTGCGGGGCAGTTTGCCCGTATTGGCTTGATGGTCGAGGGCGAACTAGTGGTGAGAGCTTATTCTGTTGTTTCTTCGCCCTTTGATGAAACCTTAGAGTTCTTCTCAATCGTTGTTCCTGATGGTGCTTTCACGTCGAATTTGCAACACCTCAGTGTTGGCGATGAGCTTTATCTTGAAAAAATATCTTATGGCTATTTAACATTGGCGCGTTATCAGCAACCGTTACCGCAAGATTTATGGTTACTGGCTACAGGAACGGGTTTAGCGCCATTTTTATCTATGTTGCAAGATTTTGAGACGTGGACTAAATATCAGCATATCAATTTAGTCTATAGCGTGCGTACAGCCTCAGAGTTGGCATACGTTGAGCGGATTCAGGAAATTGCTGAAATGTTTGGTGAGGGACATTCAGGATTCAAATTTATTCCGATCATTACGCGTGATCCAAATGCAGCACTACATGATCGCTTACCGATTCTGATTGCAAATGGTGAATTAGAAAAGTCTGTAAGCTTAGCACTCGATCCTGAAACTAGTCATGTGATGCTCTGTGGTAATCCTCAAATGGTGGAGGATACCAAAGAGGCGCTTAAACAACGCGGTTTAACCATGAATCGTCGTGGTGAAGGGAATATCGCAGTAGAGAATTATTGGTAATGAACTAGCGTTAAGGCTGCTATAGGTTAGAGACGATGGATATGTTTAATGAACAAACATATCCATAAATTCACGGATTTCTTGAATGGCGGTATCAACATCAGTCGTGAGCCAAGTCGGTTCAAATAGACCAATATAATGCTCTAAACGTTCTTGTGGAACAACCAAACGCACAGGACAGTCTTCTTCAAGTAAACGCCAAGGAAGAATCGGCACTTCATTGTCTAAAAATGGCTGTACATTACGAATATCAATGATCATCGCGTTGATACAATCAGGTAGTGGCATCACAGAAAATTCTTCTGTACGACGACGGAAATATTCTAGATCTCCCCACTTTAATATATAGCTCGGTTTATTAAATTCGATAATACCAATCAAATGTTCATCACGGGTGTGATGCAAAAAACATTGATGTGTAACATCAGTGTCTAAATCAAGAGAAACACTTTCTCGGCTGTAGGACATAGAGCAAAACATTAAAGAAACGGCAATCGAACATTATAGCTTATTTTTACTGCATTCTAAAAGCGCCTATATTTTATACAATAACCTAAACGAGAAAAAGTAGAGTTCTGCAACCAGAACAACGATAGTCCGAAGATTTTTCACACAATGCAACAAAGCCTATTGCTAAGATGATTACGTGAGAAATAAAAGATGAGGGGTTGCTATCATGCATGATTTTAGTAAGCCACATCCTCATGTGGCGAGCAAAGAGGAAATTGCGAAAAAACGGAAATTGCCAGTGTATATGTTAATCATTGTTGGAATATTTCTGATCGCTTTACTTGTTTATATGGTTGCTGACCATTCTGCAAATCCAACTGCACAAGTGATGATGTCACATTTGCAGTCGGCATTATTGAATGCTTAGCCAATCATACTTTCAGACCATTTAAATTGATTTGAAAGCTCATTGGTGTGAACTGGTGGGCTTTTTTGCTTATTTTTGAGTGCTTTTTGTTGTATTAGTGCTGCCATTTATTGATTGATAAATAGACAAAAACTAAGGTTTAGGCATCCATAATTCTTGTTATTCGTTCAAAGAATAATCGTGGGTAGCTGGGTTTTACTTTAAAACACGACATAAGGATAAAAACATATGAATGATTTTTTTGGTGGTCCATCTCAGAGAGGGGGATTTGATGCAATGTATTATTGGGATCAATTTCATCCGATTTTAGCGGCAGTTGTAATCTTACTATTAGGTTGGATTATTGCTTTAGTTGTTGCCGCTGGCGTGAAGAAGCTATTACAAAAACTTGATACCAATCATAAATTGTCGTCGGCTACAGGCCATCCTTCAAACATTGAAAATCTAATCTCAAAGCTGGTGTTTTGGTTCGTTATGATTCTCGCTGTCGTTGGAGCATTAAACGTATTAAATATTAGTGGTGTAAGTGATCCATTCAGTAATATGGTTGGGCGAGTGCTTGCCTATATTCCAAATCTATTGGCTGCTGTTGCTGTTGGTTTTATTGGTTGGATTATCGCTCGTCTGGTGAGAGTTGGATTGACCAATGTACTGGCTAAAACGGACTTGGATGAAAAACTAAGTAGTGAAGTTGGTGTCAGTTCGCTGAGTAGTAATATCGGCGAGATTTTTTATTGGTTAGTGTTGTTATTATTCTTACCAATTGTACTTTCTATTTTGGGCTTAACAGGCTTATTGATTCCTGTTCAAAATATGGTCAATGAGGCAATTGCTTTTGTTCCGAACTTATTCATTACAGGTGTGATTATTTTTGTCGGATATATTCTTGCAAAAATTGTACGCGGTATTGTTGAGGGCTTAACCAATAGTTTGGGGCTGCAAGCACAAGCTGAGAAAATTGGATTATTTAAAAGCTCAAGCGTATCTAAGTTCTTAGGTTCTTTTGTTTTCGCGATCATTATTATCACGACGTTAATCGTTGCATTTGAAGCATTGGGTATAGAAGCTATTTCTCAACCAGCAACTGCAATGTTGAATGAGATCATGCATGCGATACCACAAATTATTGCTGCTGGTTTGATTTTAATCGTAGCGTATGTGGTTTCCCGTTTTGTTGGACGCTTAGTGGCTGAGTTAATTTCGGGTGCAGGCGTTGATGAAATTCCAATGAAATTGGATTTACAACGTTTCCTTGGTCAAACACGCGTTTCGGATATTGTTGGCTATTTGATTGTTTTCTTCACAATGCTATTTGCTGTTTCAGAAGCTGCAAATCGTCTTGGACTTGAGCAGGTGAGTGTACTCATCGCAATGTTTATCCATTTCGGTGCAAATATCTTGCTTGGTGCTGTGATTTTAGTGATTGGTTTCTGGTTAGCAAACATTGTTGCAAACGTGGTTCAGCGTGGTGAATACAATAGTTCTCGTTGGTTGGGAAATCTAGTTCGTATCTTGATCATGGGCTTAGTGATTGCGATGGGTTTAAAAGCCATGGGCATTGCAGACTCTATCGTCAATTTAGCATTTGGTTTAACGTTAGGTTCGGTTGCAGTCGCGTTCGCACTGGCATTCGGTCTAGGTGGTCGTCAGCCTGCTGAGCGTTTGTTAGGTGATTTGTTGGACAAAGCGAAAGCTGAAGGAAAACAGCCCAATCCGCTGAAACAGAATGAAATGACATCGAGTGTAAACCCGACATCTACACCGCCATCGTCGCCATATTCTGATGAATAGTAAAAATAATCTTTGATTTTTTGAATCAATTCGACCACTCTAAGCAGGGTGGTCGTTTTGTTTGTATACGCGCTATTGGTCACTATTGGGTATTGCGACAAGGCAGTTAAGTGACGTTTTATTAAGACATATAGCAATTTTTTGAGTGTTAAATGTCTAGAAAGAAAAACTTGACCTAAAATGCAATTCATTTATAGCTAAAGTATCAATAGTCTCTAAATAAAAAGTCTATAGGAGAATTAAATGAAGAAGCCTAACCGCGTATTTGCGCCAATTATTATTGCTGGAATCACTGTTGGCTTTTTAGCTAGTGCTTATAAATTTGTGGTTGCTAAATCCAGTCCAAGCAAAGAGAAGACGGTTTCGAATGCACAGCAAGCACCTTCTTCAGAGGCGGCCAATTCTTCAGATCACCATAGTTAAATCCATCATAATCTGCCGAATCGACACTGGAATTAAACAAATTGAGCAGCAGCTTGTGCGGATGACCATGCCCATTGGAAGTTATATCCGCCTAAATGACCTGTCACATCCAGTACTTCGCCGACAAAATATAAGCCTTTCTGTTTTTTGCTTTCCATCGTTTTGGATGATACTTCGCTGGTATCGACACCACCTAGTGTGACTTCGGCTGTTCGATAGCCTTCAGTACCAGATGGTTTTACTGAAAATGCATGAAGTTGTGTTGCAATGTGTTCAAGCTGAGCATCGCTAATATTTCCTATCGCGGTTTCGCTTTGTTCTGCCCAAATCAGTTGCTGCAATTCTAAGACAATACTTTTCGCGGTGAATTCACTCAGTAAAGTCCTGAGTAGAACTTTAGGTTGCGCTTTTTTCTTTTCTTTAAAAAATTCAGTTAAATCTTGGCTTGGGAAGAAGTCAATTTTAAAACTTTCACCGACATGCCAATAGTTAGACAGTTGCAATGAACTTGGTCCACTTAAACCACGATGTGTAAAGAGTAGGGCTTCGGTGAATTGATGACGGTCATTGATCAACGTTGCATCTAAAGCATTACCACTCAAGCGAGTCGTTACTTCTTTAAACTGATCTGAAAAGGTAAATGGAACTAAACCCGCACGGGTTGGATAAACATGGTGTCCAAACTGTTGTGCAAGCTCGTAGCCAAATCCAGAACCACCCAAAGTTGGAATAGATAAACCGCCAGTCGCGACAACGAGAGATTCACATTGGTAAGTTCCCTGATTGGTATCAATGATAAAACCAGAATCAGCTTTGGGTTGAACATCCTGAACTTCACAATGCGTTTGAATATTCACGTACTTCGCTTTTTCACATTCTGTGAGCAGCATTTCTAGGATTTCTTTTGCGCCTTTTAAAGTAAAAAGCTGACCATGCTTGCGTTCTTCATATTCGATGCCATATTCACAGACCATAGCAATGAAGTCCCAATTGGTGTAGCGAGTCAATGCGGAAATTACGAAATGTGGATTTTCTGAAAGATAGTTGGATGGCTCAACATCAAGATTGGTAAAGTTACATTTACCACCACCAGACATCAAAATCTTTTTGCCTACTTTATTGGCTTTTTCGAGTACCACCACGGAGCGCCCACGTTTAGCTGCTTCGGCAGCCAGCATCAAGCCCGATGCACCAGCACCTAAAACGACAACATCCACTTGATGAACCATGAGCAATACTCGATAGAATATGAAAAGCGGGCAATTATAAAAGATTTAAAGCATTTTGAGTATGTTGATTGTTGGGTTAAAAAATATACTTTTAAAATTAAAGCATGTTATAAAGTTGGTCTCGATAGAGGGGATTAGAATAATGAATGATAAGACATTTTTAGAAGATACTTCGCCAAATAAACAAGATCAATTGAGACAATACACACTGATTGCTTATGGATTATATGCTGCCAGTATTTTTGTCGGTTTGACCAGTATTGCGGCTGTGATTATGAATTATATCAAGCGTGATGAGGTTAAAGGCACATGGCTTGAGAGTCATTTTGAATGGCAGATAAAAACATTTTGGATTACTTTAATCGCTGGACTGATTGGTTTTGTCCTGACATTTGTCTTGATTGGTATACCTGTTTTACTTGCGGCTTCGATTTGGTTTATTTACCGAATTGTCAAAGGCTTGGTCGTGTTTATGGATAACAAACCGATTGGGGATGGTTGGTTTTAAGTTTCATTTTTAAAAAATCAGAGCTGCCTGCGGGCGGCTTTTTTATTTGATGCGTCCCTGTAACCCGCCTGTATGAATCACTAAAATTCTAGTGTGAGTAGGAAAATGATTTTTTCCAATTAAATCAAATAAACCCATCATCATTTTAGCGGTATAGACTTGCTCCAAAGGAATGGCATATTGCTGTTCAAATTGCAGCATAAATTGCAGCAGCTCAGGAGAGCTCTTTGCATAGCCACCACCGCAATATTGATCAGTGAGCGACCAATTAAGTTTATCAGTCCATTGTTGAATATCGTGTCGCAGAAACTCACCCTTTAATGCAGAAAATCCCAAAACGTGTTGCCGATCTGAACTACTTTCAATGATTCCTGCAATCGTTCCACCAGTACCTACTGGACAGCAAATGACATCATAATTTGTTTGATCTTCGGGTGATAAAATCTCTTGTGTCCCTTTGAGTGCAAATGTATTTGTTCCACCCTCAGGAATGATATACGCATGAGGATAGTATTGTTTTAGTTGTAGCTGATAATCCGTGTCATGCCGTAGTCGATATTCAGCTCGACTGACAAAACGAAGTTGCATACCAAAATCATTTGCGCTTTGCAGGGTGGGGTTGAGTGATTGTGTGTGTAGCTCATCACCACGAATAATGCCGATGCTTTGAAAACCGAATAACTGTGCCGCATACGCCGTTGCTGCAATATGATTTGAATAAGCACCGCCAAAGGTAAGGATTTGCTTAAAACCTAGTTGCTGTGCTTCGAGTAGATTGTATTTGAGTTTAAAAAACTTATTTCCTGAGATTTGAGGATGAATGAGGTCAAGGCGCTTCATCGTAATCTGAACAGGATATGGGGTATCTAATGTTTGATAAGGGGTAGGAAAAGCAATGTGATCAAACATGTTTCAACATCAGAAATCGGTTTGATCACATTGTAAATGTATTTGATTGAGACTGTCAGTAGGTCTTTAGGAATCTGTATTGACTGAGGTAATCACAGACATGCCTGGGCGTAGGTTTTCGATACCTTTTTGATTTGGATCAATCGTGATACGTACTGAGATACGTTGAACGACTTTCGTGAAATTCCCCGTCGCATTATCAGGTTTAAGCACACTAAACTCTGAACCCGCAGCAGGAGAAATTTGCTCAACGTGTCCTGTAAACTTTTGATGATTGAGCGCATCTACTGTGAAATAGGCTTTTTGCCCAATTTTCATATTGGCGATTTGAGTTTCTTTAAAGTTTGCAATCACCCAAGTTTGTTTAGGAATCAAATAAAGTAATTGTGTTCCAGCAGCCACATATTGTCCAACTCGAGGATTGACCTCACCTAGTTGACCATCAAGCGGTGCGGTAATCGTGCTGTAATCCTTGGTGGTATTGGCTTGATCTAATTGAGCTTGAGCACTATTGACCTGCGCTTTTAATCCGCTCTCGGCAACTTGAGCCGTTTTTAACGCTTCTTGAGCAACTAAAATATTGGCCTGAGCTTGTTTGAGTAAAGCCAAATTATTTTGTGCATCTGCCGCAGCTTTATCCTGTTCAGATTTTGAAGCAGCACCACTATTTCCAAGTTGTTGATAGCGTTTAAGCTGTGCAACAGACAAATCGTATTGTGCTTTCACTTGATCTAGTTTCGCTTGTGCCGAAACCACATCTGCTTGGCGTTGTGCAATCGCTTGAGTTTGATTAGCAAGGCTATTTTGTGCTTGTTCTACGCCAGAAACGGCTTGCGTTACTTTTTGATCATAGGTAGTCGCATCAATATGCATCAGCACTTGACCTTGCTTAACATGATCAAAATCTTTGACTAACACATCTTTGATATAACCATTGATTTGCGACGAGAGAATCGTTGTTTTTCCTTTTACATAGCTGTTATCTGTTTGTTCAACAGCTGTATGGAATGGCCCAATCCTCCAAGCCCATAAAATAATGGTAATCCCGACCAGTAATACCAATAACATCCACCACAAGGTTGAGCGTTTGGTTTTAATCAGTTTACTCGTTGGAGGTGGCGGCGGAGGGGGCAATTGATTTGGTGTTTCAGATGCTTTCGCTGTTTCCGTCTCCGCTTTGGCTTGCTCAACTTGAGCTGTCTGATTTTCGGGTTTCTCTTGATTTTCGTCTGACATAATTTTTTCTCAATCAAATACTATAAGGGTTAATTTGCTGCTTGCAGATTTCTTCGGGTGATGTACTTATTGCGAACATACTTAAACAAGCCCCATAGCAGTAAAATGACGGCAAAAATGCCATTCAGTACGATCACATCGTTATAGGCACGAACTTGTGCTTCACGAGTGACGACTTTATTTAAGTTCTGAGCCGCTTGATTACTTTGCAAAACAGGGTCATTGGTTGTAACCATGGCACTATGCTGATAAGTCTGTAAGCGTTGTGCGACAAGTGGGTTTGTTGGATCTAAGTTACTGTTGATCTCAACTTTATAATTATTGGTTTGGTGTTGTTGGTAGGTATTAAAAAATGATGAGCCAACCAAACCACCAAAGTTCTGTGTTGCCGAGAACAACACGATAAAGGTCACGACATATTGTGGACCGCGCTGTAACGTTCGCATGAAACCCATCAGTAGCAGTGGACCAATGAATACACCGCCTGCAAAACTCACTAAGAATTGACTACGATAAAAGTTTGCTGGACGGACATCACTGGTCAGGTGATAGTCCAATGCACAAGCAATTAAAATTAAAATTTCGGCGAGGAATAAATTTAAAATCAAACGCTCACGATGAAAGGTAATCGCACTGAAAACCGAACCAGCAATCGTTCCACAGAAGATCACAACATAAAGTGGTACAAATTGGTCAGGTCCCATTCCCATAGTTTTTAAAAAGTTTACTGCGGCATAGCTTTGTTCCGACATTAATAAGCGTAGAGCAAAGGCACTCACGATAAAGCTTAATAACTCTCCTGCTGCAAGCCATCGAGTCATGATCAGTGGGTTGCTACGATAGTGTTCGTAGGTTAGTCCAAGTACGATGAGGCAAAAACCGACAATCAAGATATAGGCCAGCCACGGGCTATTGAACCACCAAAGAATAGGGCCTTGTGTTAAAACAATACATAAACAAGCAAAACCGAGTGCGAGTAAAGCAAAGGTAAAGAAATCTTGTTTCTCGAAAACATCTAAACGTAAGCTTCGTGGTAGTTTGAGCGACACGACCATTGCAAAACAGCAAATTGCTAAGCCTAATTCAAAGGTGTAAATCACATCCCACTGATTTGCACTCAAAAGAAAAGGCGAAATAATCCAAGCCAATGGCAGCCCAAGTTGTTGGAAACCGAAAGCCAAATAAATCCCTTTCGGCATATCTGCACGGCTAAAGGCTTGCATGGTGTAATACATGCCTAATGAACTGAGTGGGGCAGCAGCTAAACCCGCGATGAAACGCACGAAAAGTGCCATTTCATAGGTCTTAACAAAGATATGCAGAATCAAAACGCCGATAAAAACCAGCAAACCAATTTCTGAAAATAAGCGTAAACCATACTGCTGACGGGCTTTAAATAGAATCAAGTTGGAACTGACATTCGCCATCACATACACAGCAGGTAACCATGCTGCCTGTGATGGTGTTAAGCCATATTCACCCTGAAAAATGGGTAAGTTTGCAACAATAAAGCCGTTACTTAGACTGGCTGCAATCGCGATAAATAAACCAATAACAAAATAGGCCAAGCGCTTCGGTGTTGCATGGGCAATAGCCGCAGGTGATCCAGGCAAAGTTGGACGCTCATCCACAGACCAGTTTGGAGGGGTTTCAAGATAGCGAGGTGTTTTATCCATATTATCCTCGAACTAAATTTTAATGCCGTTTAATAATAATTCTATTGCACGTCTAGCGAGCCTAACTTGATCGGCAGCAGTATGTCCTTGAAATGAAGAACCTAAAATCGCCGTGATCATCGCAAAATCTTGCGTGGTTAAATCAGGGCGGCATAAATGATGTTGTATAGCTTGATCAATGAGTGGTTGTAATGCTTTATCTCGCCGTTCATAAATATTTAGCATGATTGGGTCTTGGCGATCAATAATGCGCCAGTAATCAATCAGTACAACGAGCTGAGGAAGTTGTTCCAAATTACTTTCAATCAAACGAATAAAACCATCGTCATAGGGCATTAAAGCCTGCGCTCTTTGCTCTAAACGTGTAATCGCACGTTCTAATAATGCTGCTATCAGTGCCTTACGATCGGCAAAGTTTCGATAAAAGGTCGCTCGGCCAACACCTGCATGATCAATAATCACCTGTAATGGCACATGAACGCCTTGTGCTCTGAAGACTTCTTCAGCAGCATTCAGTAATTCATCACGATTGTGAGCTGCCAATTGTTGACGTTTGACCATGAGAAAAATTCGATTAGAAACTTAACTAATATTTAACGGACATTTTTGTCCGATGTAAATATGGAGCATTTCTTTATTTTGTTTAGTTTCAGTAAAAGAAAGCTTTTAACTCAATTATTCAGCGAGATTCAGTGCTAAAAATAGAAGAAATAATTTAAGTAAAAACATAATAGATAGGTCGATCATGCGAGCATTTGCATCTCGTTTCGCCAGAGGGGTGAAGCACCACCCATATTTATCAGCAACTTTTTCATTGGGTTTGTTGATTTATGCAGTTTTGCATTTTTTTACTCAGTGGCATTGGGCAACATGCTTGCAACTGGGATGGAATATTGCGATTTGGCTGTATTTATTTTTGACGCTGAAAATGATGTGGCATTTAGACGCGGCACATATTCTTGAGCGAGCGAAACAGCAAGATGAAGGCAAATGGATGATCTTGGTCGCTGTATTAATCGCGATTGTCGTGTGTTTTATTTCAATTGTGGTGCAGTTGAGTCATGTTCCCAAAGATGATGCTCTCTTGAAAGGTATTCTAATTTTACTAACAATCGGGACAATCTTTTCTACATGGCTGTTATTACATACCTTATTTGCTATTCATTATGCGCATGATTATTACCTTGCAAAAAGTCATTCAGATGAGACTGGCTTGGAGTTTCCAAAAACAGAACAACCTGATTATCTCGATTTCATTTATTTTAGTTATATCATTGGTACCTCGGCGCAGACAGCTGATGTTTCGATTACCAGTTCTCAAGTCAGACATCTTAATATTTTTCATTGTGTGCTGGCTTTTATTTTTAATACGGTGATTTTGGCGGTCGCAATCAATGTTGCAGCAAGTCTGATCGGGTTTTAATTGATAACTTATTTTTATTAATTTTATTAAAATTCATCATTTTTATTTTTATAATGAGTTGGCTATTTTAAAAAGCACCACGATTCATTTTTGGAATAATAATGAATACCCAACATCATGTTAATCAGCAGCAATATCAAGACAAATCTCAAGCTTATTTAAATAGTTCAGTGCATGCACAGGGCATCGAGTTTGAGAAAATGCAGCAGTGTATTCAAGCACATCAATTAAAACGAGTTTTAGATTTAGGCTGTGGTGGTGGTCATATTAGCTATCAAGTTGCGCCGTTTGTAGAACAAGTAACAGCCTATGATTTAACACCGTCGATGGTTGAATTAGTTGTGTCTCAAGCACAGCAAAAAGGATTGCAAAATGTCGTAGGACAACAAGGTGCAGCAGAATCTTTAGCTTTTGCCGATAGCAGTTTTGATTGTGTTATTAGCCGTTATTCAGCGCATCATTGGCAGAATGTCGCTCAGGCCATGAGTGAGATGCACCGTGTATTAACAGCATCAGGTAAAGCCATTATTATTGATATTTTAGGCAATTCACATCCTGTTATTGATACATTTTTTCAGACGATAGAAACGATTCGTGATCCGAGTCATGTTCGAAATTATAGTTTGCAAGAATGGATGCGTTTTGCAGAATATGCAGGATTTAAAGTTGAAACGATTGAAAAACAATCCTTGAATTTAGAGTTTCAAAGTTGGACGGAACGCATGCAAACACCAGCTCATGCTGTGCAGACCATTCGATATTTACAAAGCAAAGCATCTGATCAAGCCCAACAATATTATCAAGTTCAGTCGGATGGTTCATTTACCAGTGAAGTTGTTTATCTGGTTTTGTCTAAATAGAAACTAAGGAATGAGTCAGAGCTGACCTATTCCTTATCATTTGATTAGTGGAAGACCGCTTCTAAAGCTTTTAACCCTACTTTTGGATCAAGTAATCCATTGTAAATATCAGGCACTTCTCGATCGACACCAAATAGTTCATAGATGGCGAGCATTGCCCCACGAATTGAATATTCGACTGTGAACACTACATCATCTTCAAGTTCAACGAACTGACCTAAGAATGCAAAATTTGCTGCATTTTCAGGAATCAAAAGTGGACGATCGCCATCTTTACGACATGCAAAAAGCGCAGAAGCATAAGGCATCATGACGGTTGTGATATCCGTGTGTGCAAGTACATGATCTAAAATATCGTCAAAACCAAGTTGATGGATCAATTCAATTAAGATTTCCTGACCTGTTGCTTCACTCATTGGTTTTTTAATATAGTCACCGATATGGTCGATTTCAAAACCATAACCCCATAGCGTAAATTTGCCTTCAGGTAAGTCTGCAAAATGGGGTTGAGCAGGGACGACCACAGAAAGATGCCAACCAGACTCAAACCATGTCATTAATGCGCCAGTTCCGGGTTTATTGCCTGTATAAGCAATAATACGTTTCAGCAGCACATCATCATGCATTGTCAGCGTAAATGACTTCCATTTATGTTCATCGACATTGCCATAAAACGTCATAGGTCGACCGAAGTCAGGTGCTTTTTGCGCTAATGTCTCCCATAAACGCCACCCATGATCTTGTCGATCTCGAATCAGTTCAGGGACATCATGTTTATCGCCGTAACGTGAGTCAGCAGTAATAGAACCAAGTGTAAACAGTGCAACATCTTCAGTGTTAAGTTCAATCTGTTCAGTACCTTCTGGAACTTTTAAATAAAGTTTAGTTGCTTTACGTTCACCTGTTTGTGCATCTTCACTAAAATCTGCATCGGTGACATAGCTGCCAAAACGAACATCAACGCCTTGTTCAACTAACCAGCGTTGTAGAGGCAAAATCATAGAATCATATTGGTTGTATTTAGTCCGTTTAACACCTGCTAAAGTGTGGATTCTTGGCAGTTCTTGGATAAATCTTAGGAAATAACGACGTAGTTCCGCCGCACTATGCCACTTTTGGAATGCAAATGTGGTGCGCCACATCCGCCAGAAATTGGTTTGAAAAAATGCGTCATCAAAAAACTCATCAATACGACGACTACCGATACGATTTTCTTTCAGGGCAAGCAGTCTGAGCATTTGAGCACGATGCATAGTCGACAGCCCCAATTTCTCAGCATCTAAAATCGTGTGTTTTGAGTCAACCAAACGGGCTTGAGCATGGGTTTTGATTTGTTCATTAAACTGCGTGCATTCTTCTCTAACTGAGGTATTTGGATCTTCTAATGACGGAATCGTCGAAAATAAGTCCCAAGTACATAAATAGGTTTCATCTGTGAGCATGCGTCCGCCACGAGTTACCCATGCATGATTAGGATTGAGCGGATTATGACCGCCATCCATTGAGCCACCATAAACGTCTAGCTCTTCTAAAATATGAATATTTTGTGCTGACACTTTTGCATCTCGAATTGCAAATGCAGCAGCAGCCATACCTGCAATACCGCCGCCAACAATCCAGATATGTGATTTTGAAGTATTTAATGCGTTGTGTTTTTTACTTTGCATCTGATGTGCCTCATTGTTTTTTTGATAAAATGGATAAAACCATATTTTTATTATGGGTTTTATGTGATGGAAAATAAATGAAATTTACAATTAAAAATATTATAAATTTTGATCGTAAAATTAGTTTTATGGAAAAAACGGATATTTTATAAACTCAGTATTAGACTGTGTTATGTTCTAACTATTCAAACAGGAAAAAGAATTGAGTTTTTACTCTAAATTTAAGATTTTAAAAATATTTATAATCTATCAGTAAATCTTTTCAGAAAAATTAATGATTTTCTCTAAAAATTTTTCTATCTCTAAAAACTAGTTTTAAAGTAAAATATTCGCTGGAAAATTCTTCTAATCTTGAGGTTTATCTTGGAATCTTTATTGATTTTAGGTTCGATTGCGTTGGCACTTATGCTTGGTGCAATTAGCCCCGGTCCTACATTTATTTATGTGGCAAAAAACTCAATTGCGATTTCACGTAAACACGGGTTATTTACAGCACTTGGCACGGGTACAGGTGCGGCATTATTTGGGTTTTTAGCGGTCATGGGGCTACAGGCGATTTTATTGGCTGTACCATCAGCGTATCTGATTTTAAAAGTGTGTGGTGGTCTCTACTTACTTTGGCTGGCCTATAAAATTATTAAACATGCCAAAGAGCCGATGGAAACAGCTGATAACTCAGTTCAAACAATGAGTTTTGCGCAAGCTTATCGATTAGGCTTGATCACACAGTTAAGTAATCCCAAAATTGCAATCGTATTGGCAAGTATTTTCACTGCATTGTTGCCGAAAGAAATTCCGACCTATTTTTATGTGGTTTTACCAATGCTGTGCTTCTTTATTGATGCAGGATGGTATTCCTTAGTCGCTGTTGCGTTATCTGCGGAAGGGCCACGAAAAGTCTATTTAAAATCGAAAGCGATTTTTGATCGTGTAGCGGGTGGAGTAATGACGCTGCTTGGTTTGAAGTTGATTTTTGGAATGAAGTAATAAAAAAGAGCGACCAACAAGGTCGCTTTTTTATAGCTTAAATTCTGCTTATTCCACTTAATCTTTAAAATGGATCGGTATCCATTGATAGCTTTTTCCATCAGCTGAATAGATATGCCCAATACCCGGAAATGGTAAATGTGGTGCAGCAATGGTTTGACCATTTTTAGCAAAATTTGCAAATTGTTTTAAGCGAGTTTCAACGGCTTTTTTCGGGTCAATATCATATTCGATTGCAGTTTCAGGTCGATCAAACTGAACAGTGTGTGAATGAACAATATCCCCAATAAACACGATGCTTTCATCTTTGGTTTTTAGCTCATAGCTAAAATGCCCCGGTGTATGTCCAGCCGTGTTAATGACTTTAAAGCCTTGAATGTCGTCACCGAGTTTATAAGTTTTAAAGCGTTGTTTGGCTTGGTACGGGGCAATAGCTTGTTTAATGTGTTTCACAGTTCCTTCGTAACCCGCTTGTTTCTCTTTTGGAAGCTTGGCTGCCTGTTTGGGGTCTAACCAATAATTGGCTTCGTCACTAGAAACATATACGGTTGCATTTGGAAAGTTGGCTTTCCCATCTTTACTGATACCACAGACATGATCGGGGTGTAAATGTGTGAGTAGAATCGTATCAACTTGCTCTGGTTGATAGCCTGATATTTTTAGGTTTGTTAAAACAGAACCTAAGTGTGCGCCGAAACAACTGGCTGCACCGCTATCGACTAAAACCAGTGATTTCCCTGTATTGACGAGGAAAGCATTTACTGAGGTTTGTACGCCTTTCTCTTGATCTGCATAGTATTTCTTCAAAATTTGTTGCACTTGTTGTTGAGAAATATCTTTAAATAAGTTTGGCGACATAAAGTTAGTGCCATCTAGCAGGGCAGTGATTTGTATGTCACCTGCTTGGTATTGGTAGTAACCAGCAACTTGTTTTTGTTGTTCAATGATTGGTAAAGTTTTGGTTTTTTCTGCATGGCTCAGTAAAGGGAAGCTACTCAAGAACGATATAGAAAGGAGTAGTGCTGTTTTTTTCATTTATAAATATTCTCAAATTTAGTTGAATTGTCTACTTTTTAGCATAAAAAGCAGTTTTTTAAAATTTTTATGAAGTATTAGGTCTCTAATATTTTTTAAATCTATTTATAGGTTATGATTGATTTGAATAAGAAAAAAATTGGTTCTTTGAAGATGCAAAACTTTAGTGGTACAGCTCAGATTACAGATGATGGAATAAAAAAACACTTTAAAAATATGGAACCATATAAAGCTATTTTTGAGCTTGTTTGGAATGGTTTTGATGCAAGAGCGAGTAATGTCAATATTAGGTTACTTAAGAATGCATTAGGTACAGTCGAGTCGGTTTCAATTTGTGATGATGGAGATGGAATTGATCTATTAAATTTGGATAATAGTTTTCAAAAGTTTAATGAATCTAATAAGAAAAATGACGATGATCTGCATGGAGCGCATGGGAGAGGACGCCTAGCTTTTCATAAACTAGCAAATGAAGCGGTGTGGTTTACTAAATACAAAAACGAGAATGCTAAAATTCGTATTTCAGCAGATACAATTTCAAAATATGAGGGGGAACTTATATCAACTGAAAATCAAATAGGCTTTATAAATAATTTAAAATCAGGTACTTGTGTTGTTTTAAGTTCTTTGTACCCCAAGTTTAAATTTCCATCTGATGAAAGCCTTTTGGATAGTTTAAAAAAAGAATTTAGTTGGCTATTAATAGTAAATCCACACAGGAAACTACTCTTAAATGGAGTTGAAGTACCTATCTTAGAAAACTCTTGCTTTGAAAAAGAAGTGCAAATCGAAAACATTAATTTTAAAATAAAGGCTATAAGATGGCATGAAAAGTTAAGCCATGATAAATCATGTAATTATTTATTAGATTCTAATCAAAAGATAATTTTTAAAGAATTAAGTAAGGCTAATAATAAGATAGATTTTTTTACAAGTTGTTATGCTTTATCTGAATGGAATGATACCTATAATAAAGATGAATTAGAAATGGATTCTAAATTTGAGCAACAACAAAAAACATTAAGAAAAATTAATTCAGAAATGAGTTCTTTTCTGAAAGAAATATATGAAGACTATTTAAGAGAGTATGTTGACGCCAAAATAGAAAGTTATGATGAAAAAGGATATTTCCCATCTTACCTTGGCTATGAGCACAGTTATGCATTATGGCGAAAGAAAAATACAAAAGATGCTGTGAGAAGTATTTATTTAGCTGATCCCAAAGTTTTTGCAAATCTTAATACAAAACCCTTAAAAATTATTATTAGAATGCTGGATAAGCTTTTGGTATCTAAAGAAAATGATGCAATATTTGATGTTTTAGATGATGTCTTAGACTTAAGTGATACTCAGGTTAATTTGCTAGCAAAGCAACTTAAATCAACTACGTTAGAAAATATAATTAGTACGATTGAAATTTTACAGAAAAGAGAGTTAGCTGTAGCCAAACTTAAAGAATTAATGGATAAGCATTATGAATCGGTATTAGAAACGCCAGATTTACAAAAAATTATTGAAGCAAATACATGGCTTTTTGGTTCACAATATGAACTTTTGGGTGCAGAAGAAGATACGTTTACAAAAATTGCTCAGAAATTAAGAAAAGAAATTAAGGGAGTCAATGAAATAGGGTTAGATGATTTAGATTCTGATGATCATACAGAAGTAGTCATTCAAGGACTTAATAGACAAGTTGATTTGTTTCTTGCAAGAAAAAAATATACATTCGATGCCCTAGGTAAACCTATTTACAAGTGTATTATCGTTGAAATAAAAAAACCAAGTATCTCTTTGAATAAAAAACATTTACAACAACTAAACGACTATGCAGAGATTATTGCTAAATACCCTGGTTTTAATAGTGGAAAATTAGTTTTTGAATTAATCTTGATTGGTAGGAAAATTTCAAAAGATGATTTTTCGATTAAGGCACAACTACAAAGCCATAAAGATAAAGGGGAGCTTGGTTTAGTTCTACAAGCTGAAAAAATAAAATGTTATGTTAAAGATTGGTACACTATTTTTGACGAATTTAATCTATCTAATAATTTCTTACTAGAAAATTTAAAGTCTAAATATGATGATTTATCTGATGAAAGTAAAATTTCTCTTATAAATGATTTGCAAGGACAAAAAGTTAGCTAACAAACAAAAAAGCCCCTACATTTGTAGAGGCTTTTTTTATTTAAGAACTAAATCCTAAGACACCTTATCACCAGCTTTAGCGCCTGATTCAGGTGAAATCACCCAAACACCTTCGCCATTACCAGCTGCAAGTACCATACCGTTAGAAATACCAAAACGCATTTTACGAGGTGCAAGGTTAGCCACCATCACCACCAATTTTCCTTTTAGGTCTTCTGGCTGATAGAACTCACGAATGCCACTAAATACATTACGTGGCTCAGCTTCACCTACATTTAAAGTTAATTGAAGTAATTTATCTGAACCTTCTACCGTTGCAGCTTCTAAAACTTCAGCTACACGAAGATCAACTTTCATAAAGTCTTCAATACCAATAATTTCAGCTCCACCCACTTTAGGTTCAGGCTTCTTCTCGGCTTTCTTCTCTTTTTTCTTTTCCACTTTTGGCGCTTCTGCCGCAGCAGCTAAAGAGTCTTTCGATGCATCAACCATCGCTGCAACTGCTTTAGGATCAACACGCTGCATAAGCGGTTGGAATTGAGCAATTTCATGTCTAACTAAGATTTGCTGACGTGATGCAAAGTTAAAGCTTTCAAGTTGTAGGAATGCTTGAACTTGAGCTGCAAGTGTCGGAAGAACAGGAGCTAAATAAATCGCAAGCTGACGGAATAAGTTAATGCCGACTGAGCATACATCATGAACTTGTTGTTCTTGACCTTCCTGCTTAGCAAGAGCCCATGGCTTTTTCTCATCAATATATTGATTCGCTTTATCCGCAAGTGCCATGATTTCACGGATCGCCGCAGAAAATTCACGATCTTCATAAGCTTGAGCAATTGAATCGCCCGCATCAATAAAGCTTTGCACAAGTTCAGGTTCTGCACATGTGCTTGAAAGCGTATTGTTGAAATTGGTGTTAATGAATTTTGCACAACGGCTGGCAATATTCACCACTTTACCAACAAGGTCAGAATTCACTTTTTGAACGAAGTCATCTAAGTTCAAATCCGAATCTTCAACTTTGTCTGAAAGCTTAGAGGCAAAGTAGTAACGTAAATATTCAGGATTCAAATGCTGTAAATAAGTTTCAGCTTTAATGAATGTGCCGCGAGACTTCGACATCTTCTGACCATTCACTGTCAAGAAACCATTGACGAATAAACCTGATGGCGTGCGGTAGTTTGCACCTTCAAGCATTGCAGGCCAGAACAACGCATGGAAGTAAACAATGTCTTTACCGATGAAGTGATAGACTTCATTTTCAGAATCTTTTTTCCAGAAATCATCGAAGCTTAGATCAGGGCGTTTCGTTTTGATATAGTTTTCAAAACTCGACATATAACCAATCGGCGCATCTACCCAAACGTAGAAATATTTATTTGGTGCATCTGGAATTTCAAAACCAAAATAAGGTGCATCACGAGAAATATCCCAATCCGCTAAACCTGCGTCAAACCATTCATCAAGTTTGTTGGCAATGGATAAAGGTAAGCGGCCTTCGTCACGCGTCCACTTCTGTAAATATTCTGCAAAATTTGGCAGCTTAAAGAAATAATGGTCTGAAGATTTCTCAACAGGTGTTGCACCACTTAGTGTTGAGCGAGGGTTCAGTAATTCGGTTGCATTGTAAGTTGTACCGCAGACTTCACATGAGTCGCCGTATTGATCTTCCGCTTTACATTTTGGGCATGTGCCCTTAATGAAACGGTCAGATAAGAACATGCCTTTTTCAGGATCAAATAACTGGGTTACAGGACGAACTGCGATGTTGTCTGCTTCACGGTTTTTGATATAAATCTCAGACGCGCGTGCTTTGTTTGCATCGCTATGCGTTGAATCATAATGATCAAAATGCACGCCAAAACCATCAAAATCACGAATGTGCTCTTTTTGCACATTGGCAATTTGCGCTTCTGGGCTAATCCCATTCGCTTCAGCACGTAACATGATCGCTGTACCATGAGCATCATCCGCACATACATAAGTCACATCATGGCCCATTGCACGCATCGCACGAACCCAAATATCTGCTTGGATATAACCGAGTAAGTGACCCATATGGATTGGACCATTGGCATAAGGTAGGGCATTGGTGACTAAAATTTTACGCACGGATATTGTTCTCTCATTCGTATTTGCAAGGCAGATGATTTTACATGACTTAGGACAGACTTGCACAAATGAATCAGGGAAATCTTTTAATCCTATTGTGATCTCATCGTTTTAAGACTTCATGCAATCTTCACATTGGCTTCAATCAAAGCACATTTGTTTGATTGAGAATAATTACAATATCAAAGAATGGAAAATAAAAATGAGATCTTGGTCTTTAGTCTGTGCATCATTGGTTGCGAGTTTGGTGTCTGTTTTAAGTTTTATTATTCCTTTCTGTGCATTTTTATATGTTCAGCAGGATCATGTGACACGCCTTGCGAGCCGAGGATTTGAAGTTATGGTCTATCTGACACCGATTTTATGGCTAATTGGCTTTATTGCTTACGCTATTGTATTGGCGGTATTGAAGTTGCCGAAAAAGATTTTCGATCTTGTTCAAATTTTAAAATCGGGCTTGATTTTTTTTATTGTGTGGATGTCATTCGTTTTAATGATTTTTTTAGAAGCACAAGTTGATCAGACTGATTTCTCAGTATTATTTATTGGTTTGATGGTTTATTTTGCACTTTTGTTTTTAATGGTTTTGGGATGTATGAGTGCGAATGCTTGTTATTTTGTGCTAGAGAATAAAAGGAAAGAGATATTCTAATCTGTATTAAAACTCAAGCCTAAAACATGTGGCCCGAAGGATCACATGTTCTGCATTTGCTTAACCGTCACACTCTGCTTTGAATTTTTTCTTAAAGAGATGATTTTCCCTTTAGATAAGAAATGAATGTGATAGCTCTTTAAGCTATTGGTTTTAGGATCAACTGTAATTTCAGCAAATAAAGGCGTTTGCCAAAGTTCATCACTGCCCAGCGTCCCTAACCAAGCTTGCGCTTTGATTGCAGCGGTAAATTCATCTTTAATTTCTAAATTGCTGATGCTGAGTTCACTGCACCAATGAACAGTTTTTGGGAACTCAACTTTAGAAAATTTCCAACAAATCGAAAGCGCTAAACTACTTTCAATGCCAGCATAATCATTACTTTCATGGTGAATGACTGGAATCAGTTGTTCAGCCAAATCTCCTTCAAACGAAAGAATCATATTTTGGATTCTTCTTTTACTTGAAAGGATGTACTTCAAACGCTTTTCTTGAGCTTGCAGTTCATTTTGAATTTCTAAGAGTTCATTTTCATTCATATATACAGTTCTATAGACAAGGACTATGATTTTGATATGAGCAAAAGTATATCTGATCTATCTCCTTATATTGTTAATAGTTTTTAATTCATAATTGATGGTTCTAAAAATGATCGAAACGCCTGGACTGATTTTGCGCCAATGGTTGCCAGAGGGATGCAGTATTTTCCGAAGTTACTGTCACGCTCTGAAAGTGATGCATTGATTGATAAATTCCACGACATCATTGATCATCAAGGTTGGGGATTTTGGGCAGTCGAATTAAAAGCAACGCATCAATTCATTGGCTTTGTTGGTTTACATGAACAAGCAACACAGTTTTCATTTTCGCCATGTGTAGAAATCGGTTGGCGTTTAGATCATGCGTATTGGGGAAGGGCTATGCGACGGAAGCGGCTCAGGCTGCTTTAAAATTTGCCTTTGATCAATTGGCATTAGAAAAAGTAGTTTCATTTACGACTTTCGAAAATACCAAGTCTCAATCAGTCATGCAGAAGCTCAATATGACATATGTTAAAGACTTTCAACATCCAGCTTTGGCAGTGGATCATCCTTTATGTTGGCATGTGCTTTATCAAATAGAAAAAAATGATTTTTGCTGAGTAAATAACAATTAGATCTTGTTTTGTAAAGCTTTAATGTGGAAGTGTAGTGATCAGAAAAGTATTTGAATCTTCCTGTATTTGCTTTGTTTCAATTTGCAGCGAATAGCGAAAACATCCTTTAAACGCGTTATAAATGAGTCTGATCCAAACAATATGTTTTTTAGCTATAGTGAGGAATGAACATGACAAACGAAAAAATTGATGAATTAAAAACTCAAGCAAATGAATTAGGTAATGATCTGAAATACAAAGCGAAAGAAGCTCAGTTGCAAGGCGAGAAAGCCGTAGATGATTTAAAGCATTCAGCTGAGGAATTGAAGCTGAAAGGTGAAAAAGCTTTAGATGACATCAAGAAAGATGTATCTGAGCAAAACGAGGAAGGCAAACAAGCATTCTCAAGTAAAGTAGATGAAATCAAAGCTAAACTTGAAGATACACAACACAATGTTCAAGATAAGTTTGATCATTTGAAAGAAGAAGCTGGTCATAAGTTTGATGATGCAAAAGCAAAAGCTGCTGAATTGAAAGATGAAGCCTCTGCGAAATTTGATGATCTCAAAGCTCAAGCAGGTCATAAGCTAGATGATCTCAAAAAAGCGGCATCAGACACATTGAATAAATTTAAAGGCTAACCTTAATTTATTTTTTATTAATGTCTTCTCAAGCTCATATTCTGGAAAGAAATAGACTCTAAAAAATGAGCAATTATCTTTCTGGATATGAGCTTCAACTTTCTAATACTGCTACACTAGCCACACTCAGTGATACGTTGATCTGTTTTTGGAGTAAACAAAATGTCGTGGCTTTCTTCCTTAAAATCTGTTTTTTCACCAGCGCAAGAAGTGAAGGAAGATGATATTCAAACTGTTCTCCAAAACTATGTTTTACCCAACTCTAGTAACGCCTTAAAAGATCGCATTAGCCAAGTGAATGTAGAAGGTCGAGTGTTGCAACTAACGATCAATACTTATCCTGAAGAAAAAGATTATTTACAACAGATCCATGATGATCTCGCGGATGCGTTAGAGAAATGCGGCATTCAAGAGTTGAATCTACACATTATTCAACAGAAACATGCAGCTCATGGTGAAGCAGGGCACAGTTGTTCATCTAAGCCAAAAGCTGAAAATAGCAATCTTCCACCTGTGATGGATGCATCACCCAAAGCAGAAGTTGATCCAAACAATCCGCCGATTCAAAAAGCAGCACCACAGCAACGTGACGTAGCAGCGCATCCTCGTATCCAAAATGTGATTTTGGTGTCATCGGGCAAAGGTGGTGTAGGTAAATCTACAACAACTGTAAATCTTGCACTTGCATTGCAAAAGTTAGGTCTAAAAGTAGGCGTTTTAGATGCTGATATCTATGGGCATGCCTATGGCATGGCGGTTTTGTCGATTGGACATTTAATTGGTGCACATAACACACCTGTCGCTTGGCGTGGGCCGAAAGCAACAGGTGCATTAATGCAATTGTTTAATCAAACCCTTTGGCCTGATTTGGATGTGCTTGTAATTGATATGCCACCTGGTACAGGTGATATTCAACTTACACTGGCGCAACGTATTCCAGTAACAGGCGCAGTGATTGTAACAACCCCACAAAACGTTGCACTTATGGATGCGACTAAAGGTATTGAGCTATTTAATAAAGTTAACATTCCCGTGTTAGGTGTGATTGAGAATATGTCTACGCATATTTGTTCTAACTGTGGTCACGAAGAGCAAATTTTTGGTACGGGTGGTGGTGATCAGCTTTCTGAACAATACGAGATTCCATTGCTTGGACGTTTACCTTTGAACGTTCAAATTCGTGAAAATGCCGATAACGGTAAACCAAGCGTTGTTGCCCAAGATGAGGCAGCAGATAGTTATATGAACATAGCGCAAGCCGTTATGGTGCAAATGGATAAATTACCCAAGCGCCAACGTGATGATAAACGCATATTTTAAATGACCTAATAAAGCCCAGCGAATAAAGCTGGGTTTTTTACTATTTGATTAAAAAAGTTATTTATTTAATTGTTTTAAAATAATTTATAAATCTAAAAATTGGTATGCAGATTGCTTGTAAGCTATTTTTACAAGTCTATAGGCAAATCATGTTGTTTAAGCGAATCATGGCCATCACAAGCGTTTGTAGCGCATTATTCTTTAGTGGATGTAATGATGATAACAACCAATCATCTAGCTCATCATCTCCCCAGCCAAAGCAACTACAGCCAATCATTATACAAGGTGCCTTGCCTGTAGAGTCTGAAAGCATGGCTGCCAAACTAGATAATGTAAGTGTTGAAACCATTGGTGGTTGGAAGTTTTGGAAAGGAACATACAAGAGTTATCCCGTCATTATTTCTAAAACTCGAATGGGCATGAGTAATTCGGCTGCTGCGACCGCAATTGCAATTCAGCGCTATCAACCAATTGCTATCATTAATCAAGGAACGTCTGGTGGTCATGATCCAGCATTGCATGTATTCGATATTGTCCTAGGCAAATACACAACCAATATCGGTGCATTTAGAACGCCTAAACAGCCTGTTGGTGGAGGTTCAGACTCACTGACGTGGAATGAAGCATTTGATGTGTTACCCGATGATGAATCAGATCCTGAGCCAATTGCAATCAGAAAGTTTGAAGGGGATGGCGACTTACTTCTTGCTGCTTATAACGCCAAAGTGAACTACACAAAGGGGCAAGTTGTTGAGGGTACGATTGGCTCTGCAGATGTGTGGAATAATGAGCTTGATCGAATTAATTTTTTCCATACCCGATATGGAACTTCTGTTGAGGAAATGGAAGCTGCTTCTGTTGCACAGATTGCGCAACAATTTAATGTTCCATTTCTAGGTATTCGTATTTTATCCAATAACATTACCAATAATGGAGCATATGACCCCGCGACTGGTGAGGCGTGTCAGGATTATGTTCTCGGTGTGGTCGAACAATATATGAAAGCGAAAAGTCAAACGAATTGATTGTTAATAGAACAATAAGGAGGGGCTGTTAAGCGGTCTCTTCTTTTTGATATTTAGTTCTTTTTTTCCAGCTTCTGATGACAAGAAAACGCCAAATAACATGGGTGAGAACATAGAAAATAATTGCAAATAATATGGCTTCAATCACTAAACCAGACACTAAAATTTTCGCTAAACTAAAATCAATATGACCATGACCAAAGTTCTTAATCCAATTTACGATTTGGTGAAGTACGCCAAGCAGCATTTCTTTGTTAATCATGTTGACATGGTAGATCTTAGTACCAAACCAAAAGCCTAGATAGAGAATGGGAACCACTGTAAAAGGATTGGTTAACCAAGCCATGCAAAGACCGATTGGTAAATTTACCTCAAACCAAAGAACAGTCAATATAATAAATAGACTGTGAAATGGAACAGGAAGAATTCCCCAAAATGTTCCAATAAACATTGCTTTTGCAATCGAGTGGCGATTTACGTACCAAAGTAATGGATTTAAGGTTTGTTGACCAAAAATTCGCATAAACTTAATACGTGCAACCTTTTCAGATGAAGGTAGCCACTTATGAAAGAATTGCTTAGGCATAAAGAAATGGTGACATAAGATAAAAGCATGATCGCTGTATGATTATAAAATAACATTATTTGCTTAGATAAAACTTAAAAATTTTTCAGGGTCATTATCTTTATAAAATATAAGAAAATTTTCAAAGTAATCTTTACCTAGAGGTTTTATTAAACACCTTTAAATAAATGACTATTGAGTAGCTTTTGCTTGAAATTCATAAATATGAAATAAAATAAATAGTTGGTAAATGATTGAAGCAATAAGGATGTAAATGTTTACAGTTGTTTTTTTGCTATAAATTTGTAATTGGATTAGTCTCAAATAATCCTTTAGTGAGGTCATTTGATGATTTCATGGTTTTTTATTGGTTTAGTTATAACCATATTATTTACTCCTGGTCCAACAAACACTCTGCTTGCATCTTCAGGTGTACAAGTTGGTATCAAAAGATCACTTCTACTTATCCCAGCAGAAGCGATAGGCTACATTTTGGCAATTACGGTTTGGGGGCTATTCATAGGTAAAATTTCAGCAACTTTGCCTTTAGTTCCAGCTTTTCTTAAGTTGATTAGTGCAGGATATATCCTATATCTAGCTGTGAAATTATGGCGTACTGCAAATCAGCATGTGGCTTTAAATCAGCCCACAATTCGACCACGTGAGTTGTTGTGCGCGACATTGTTAAATCCCAAAGCTCTTTTATTCGCATCAGCAATTTTTCCAGCTTTAGCATGGAAAGATCAAGAGGTTTATCTCTTACATATAAGTGTATTTGTAGGCTTGATTTTGCCGATTGCATTATTTTGGATTTATGTTGGGTCAATGTTAGCTACCAATAAAGTAAAATGGTTATCACAGTCTAAGTTGCAACGCACAGCTTCGGTAATATTGGTTAGCTTTTCCATCCCAATCAGTTATTCCGCACTTATTAATTTATAAACGTTATTACAGTATTCGCAGCAACAGCCATGAGCTGTTATTTTCATTGTTGCTGTTTTGCGTTAAAGTAGCCGCCAATCATTCATTAAGATTTTGGATAAAAGTCATGGCAATAAAATCTGATCGTTGGATTCGTGAAATGAGCGAAAAACACGGCATGATTGAACCTTATGCAGAGAATCAAGTTCGTTTCGGAGAAAACGGAGATAAGTTGATTTCTTATGGGGTATCTAGCTATGGCTATGATGTTCGCTGTGCGCGTGAATTTAAAGTTTTCACAAATGTGCATTCCGCAATTGTTGATCCGAAAAACTTCGATGATAAAAGCTTTATCGACATTGAGTCCGATGTTTGTATTATTCCGCCAAATTCATTTGCTCTTGCGCGTACAATTGAATACTTCCGTATCCCACGTAATGTTTTAACCGTTTGTTTAGGTAAATCAACCTATGCACGTTGCGGCATCATTGTAAATGTAACGCCTTTAGAACCAGAGTGGGAAGGTCACGTAACGCTTGAGTTCTCAAACACAACAAATTTACCAGCGCGTATTTATGCGGGTGAAGGCGTTGCGCAAATGCTTTTCTTTGAAAGCGATGAGGTGTGTGAAACATCATATAAAGATCGTGGTGGTAAGTACCAAGGTCAAACTGGTGTGACCTTACCTAAGACCTAAATTAAAAAACCCATCATTTGTAAATGATGGGTTTTTTAATTTAATGATTTTTAAAAATTCTTCATTCATCACAAAAAGTGTTCAGACGAATGAAGCTAGTAATTAATAAAAAATAAGATACAATCAGTACAATTTGATTTGTTTTTGTACAGGATCACGGAAATTACTACTGCTGTATTCAGAAGTATTTGATCGAACAAAAACAAGTAATAAAAAGAACATATGGAATTTTAACACGGAGGTCGTTATGCGACGGTTTAAGTCTCTACATTTTGCTATGTTGGCGTTGGGTAGCGTATGCCTGAATTTTGCCTATGCGTCCTCCGAAGGTTTGCAGAGTCTGAGTGATAGTGAGATGTCTGCTACAACAGGGCAGGCATTGATGAGTTTGTCATATATATCTCCAACAGATAGTGCAAATTTAATGAGGAATATTAGTGGCTCCAATAATATAGGATTCTATAAATTAGGGCTTGAAGCTGAATTGGAGTTGAATGCTAACATAAAGAATTTACAGCTAGGTTGTGGCGGGCAGAATGGTGTTGGAGGCTGTGATATTGATATTAAAAATCTAGCATTGAGTGGGCTTCCAAATGGTGGGAACTATGACATTAATGGGAATGCTGTTCCGAACGGTGGTTATGATATAGATGGTAATCCAGCCTATTCGGGGGATGGACGTGCTGCTACAAGTGCTAAAATTAGTAATCCTTTCTTGGAGTTTGCTATTAAAAACCCAAATAGCGCTTCAACTCGTGAGGTGGTTGGATTTAGAGCTAGTGCAGAGAAAATTAATGCTTTATTAACAGCTGGTTTAACTAACAATGCATCACCATCTACTACAGATGGAATTCAGTCGTTAAGTGGTTTTATGAGGTTTAGTCCAACAACAGGGGAAGTGACAACAACACCAGGATTGTTTGGTAAAACTAATGATCAACGTTTAAGTGGAAAACTAAATGCTTTAGGTTTTGATCGAGATTGGGTCTCAGATCCTGCTAGTAGTGATACATTGGGAATTTCGATTCCATCAGTGACTGCAGGGTTTTCAACACCAGCCTTTCAGGTTAATGGTAAGCGTCAAACAGCTGCGCGTATTGATAATGTCATGGCGAGTGTTGATATTCCGTTGGATCAAGGACCTAATAACCAGCTTAAAGTGGATTTTGACTGTATCTTGTTGGTGGCATGTAAAGCAAAAATTAAATTGAAAGAGGGTTCTAGAATTGAAGGACTACCTTTAAATGTTAGTTTTGAGCAATCTTTAAGTATGATTCATAATATACCTTTGACAGGTACAGGCGGCTATTTATCCTTGCAATTACAAGATTTATTATGGCCAGGCAATTATATTGATGGAGCTGATGTTGGAAAAACCTCTTTATCTAATTTTACTCAAGCTAGTGATATTGCTAGAGCTGGGTGGTGGATGTCATTTGCTGATCCTGTAAATTTAGGTTTATTAAAAGGTCAAAATCCAGTTGATGTATCTGCTGTTTATCCTCAAGTTGCGACGAAAGCCTCAGCATTTTTAAATCAAGAATCTCAACGCGTTTATGCTCCAGCTGGTGCTGCTATTGGTACTTTATTTGGAATTACAATGACTACTCCGAACCCCATTATAATTGATTTAAGTGATGCTACACCTGCCACACTTTCTTTATCTAATGTACAGCTAAAAAATCAAGTGCCAAAATCAAACTGTTATGGAACATTAACATTCTGTTAATTTGCTTACATTTTAAAAAAGCAGCCGAGGCTGCTTTTATTATTTCAAATTGGGAAAAGAAGAATGATAAATCTACGAGGAATGAATAGGGTTGTAGTTGTTGGTGGTGGGACGGCAGGTTGGTTTGCTGCATTGCAACTTAGACAATTGTTTAGTCCATCTGTTGAAGTGATGGTAATTTCAGCACCAGAGGTTCCTATTGTAGGAGTGGGTGAAGGTGGGGTGCTGAATTTATTAACCGTATTACATGATTTAAATATTGATTTAAAAACGTTTATAGATAAAACAGGGTCAACTCTCAAGCTAGGATTTCGTTATGAGCGATGGAGAACTGGTAAAGAAGATGACTATTATTATCATCTTTTCCCACTGCCAACTCCTGATTTTGCTTGGAATGAGTTTGGATTTAATCCTTATTTATCTGGATTATTTAATCATGGTATAGATATAAGTCGCTATATGGCCTCTTATCAATTTAGTGAAGATCGTAAACCTTTTCATGAGGTTCTACAGATTTTATTAGATGGAAAGAATAATTTTGGTGCATCTCTGCATTTTGATACTTTTCGGGTGGGTCAGTATCTAAAAGAAATAGCATTATCAAGAGGTATTATTCATGTTGAACAAAGGATTCATGATTTTGTATTAAATCCTCAAACAGAATATGTCACAGCTATTCAACTCTTGGATCAAAAAATACAGTGTGATTTTGTGGTAGATGCTTCGGGCTTTTCTCGGTTATTAATTGGGAAAAAGTATAAAAGTGGTTGGCATTCATTTGCTGATACTTTACCTATGAATCGAGCATTACCTTTTCATTTGCAACATCAAGATAAAATTGAGCTAGTGACACGTGCAACGGCTATGAGTTCAGGATGGGTATGGCAAATTCCGTTGCAGGAAAGGATTGGAGCAGGCTATGTATATCACGATCAATTTATTACAGATGAACAAGCGCAGCAGGAAGTAGAACAGTGGTTAGGAGTGAAGATTAGTCCAGCTCAGCCAATTGCATTTGAGGCTGGCTTTTATGAAAAAGTATGGATGAAAAATGTAGTGGCTATTGGTTTAGCCTCTGGATTTATTGAGCCTTTGGAGGCTACCTCAATTGGGCAAATGCTTAGTCAGTTACAATTAATGATTTCATTTATTCAAGAAAATCATGGGGTGATTTCCCAGCAAAATATAGATTTTTATAATCGACAAAATAGCCAATATTGGCAAGGTATCTGTGATTTTATTCGTATGCATTATGACACTGGACGCAAAGATACGCCTTTTTGGCAATACATGTTGACAGTCCCTCAATCGCAAAGTTATCAAGAGCTAAAAAAATGCTGGGAACATCGAACACCGCGAGATATTGACTTTGTGGAGCATAGTATGGGCGGAATGTCGATGTTTGGTGCTGCTAGTTGGTTTGCTGTGGGTGCTGGGGTTGGGGTGATTAAACCTGAGGCAACTTCAGCAGAGCTCTATGCATTGTCAACAGAAAAAAAGCAAAAATTAGCTAAATATTTGCAACAAATAAAACAGCAAATATTTTTATGAAAATAAGATAAAGCATTTTCAATGTTATTGATAATTATAGTTTTCAGTGATTTGATCGATGTTGTTGTATTTTCATCTATCGGAAAAATGTAACATTTGACTGGTTTATTTTGCTTTTGTGTAATTCTTAGGCATAATTAAAAATGAGATTACCTAGGCGAAATTTGCCTTTTATCTCGAGTGATGCTCGGAGGCGCTCTTTTTTATAAAGGGGATAAATCACTCAGAGGGATTGAGAAAAATAACGATGATGCGGAGCATCGTGTAATAGGAAGGTCAAGATGACTACACTTCATACGGTATCATTCAAACGAACTGTTTTGGCAACGTTAATTAGTTTGTGCATAAGCAGATATGCTTTTGCGTTGCAAGAAATTTCCGATGATGCTTTAAGCCAAGCCACTGGTGAAGGCGTTGCAATCTTACCTACAGATTTCTCATTTGTACTCCGTGGTGATAAAACGGGTAACGAAATTTCTCTAGCAGATCGTAGTAAAGATACAGGGTATATTCATTACGTTCCAGTTGGCGGTTTGACGTCACTTAGTCAGGATACAAACAAAGATGGTTTAGTCACAAGTGCCGATCACTCCGTTGGTAAAGCCGATTTATATTTGTATGGTTTAGCTTTGTCTAAAAATGATAATAATATAAATAATCGTTTTGGCTCCAAAATTGCGAGTTGGGGAACTGCAAATAATCCTTGGATTTTTAAAGCAGCTACAGCAAGCAATGTACCTGATTTTGCAGGCAGTAACGGTACAATTACATATTTGAACTTTGAAGCGCCATTATATGAGACTGGTACAAAAACAGGTTTAGATGCCTATAATTTAAAATTAGCCTTGTGGGCAGATGCTTTTGTTCGTGACCAAAGTAAAGCTGAAGGAGATGTAGATCAATTTAATCTTGGTGAAAATTTTAGCACGACAGCTACTGGGCGCGCTAACCGCTTACGCTTACAAGCGATAGCGAATGGTTTTAGTATGAATGGAAGTAATTTACAAGTTTTCCAAACATTAGGTGGTTCAAATAATAATAATGGTATGAGTGCTTTTTATAATAATACATTAGGCATAGCTGGAGTTCTACGGTTTAATAGTGGTGATGCTCAAAATCTAAAAGCAACTTTTACGGATACAGAATTAGGTAGCGTTGGCACACCATCTGCATGGACAACTATTCACAATGGGCAAGACTCAGTACTAGGTACATCGAAAACAGCATCAACTGGTGATTGCGGTAACGCAGGAACAGGGGCGTTTAATAGTACATCTCCAGGTTGTTTGTTTATCGTGCAAAAACAGACACGTACTGATACGCGTCAAATCAAACGAGTGTGGAGTGTGCCAACTAATAGTGTCTTAAGGTTAAGTACGCGAGAAACAACGGATACAGCAGGTTTGAGTACACCAGCGCTAAATGGTACTGGTGCACCGACTTTTGATGCAAATGAAGGTGTATTTATCTATAATCCGAACATTAATCTTGTGTTAGGAAATTTATTTCAACCTGTTATTTTGGGATCTGATGGGAAGAATTTTAGTTTAGAGATTGCTCGTATTCCAAACAAACCTGAAATCTATAAGAAAATTTACACTGACTATTCTGGTACAGATGCGACTTATTTAGGTTCCACTTGTAATGTTTACCAGTGTGGTACGAGTGAGATCAGTGGCTATCAAGGAGGGTCTCCACGTACCAATTATTCTACAACTGCTCTCTCGAATAAGAAATTAGCAACGCATAGTAGTATTAGTATTGGTTCTGTTTATAGTTCAGATGGAGGTAAGACGCTCACAGCTTATAAAGGTACTGCTGGCGTGGATGATGCGGTTGGGATATCTTTTGGTAATTTGCAAAATCCAAATGGTTTTATTAGTAATATCACTACAAATACAGCATCGCAAATACGTTATGCACAACGTGAGATGAATACTTCAACATGGATCACTAATAGTAGATGCACTAGTACATCATGGGGAAGTTGTAATGGTGTAACTAATACCACGGGTTCTTTATATCAGTGGCAGTATTATAATGGTTCAGGATCGCTAATAAATTCAGTTAATGGTTGGACCAATACACCAACCAGTGCAACATTATGTACGAATGGTGGTTCAACAACATGTAATAACAGTGCAGCAGTAACCACAACACCTTTATATGGAACCATTGCTAACCGTACATGGTCAGATACGGCACTCAATGGAGCAGGTTGGCGGACTGCTGCTAATGCAAACCTAAATAATTTTATTGGTTCATCTAATGGAACAACTGGTTATGTGATTCCAGCAACAAATACAGCCCCAACTCCAATAGTACCTAATAACAATATGGGCTCTGCTGTAATCGATGGTTTGTTGATTCAACATTTAAAAATTACGACTACTGGTCTATAACGGGAGTTTAAATATGAAAAAAATAATCCCTTTGTTCCTATTGTTTATTACACATTTATCTCATGCTGAATTACAAGCTTTAGATAACCAAACCTTGCAATCGATACAAGGGCAAGGTGGGGCTGATTTATCTCTTAAGCTATCTATGAATCATAATATTTTAAGTGACGCTGATTTACTTGCAGGGGTTGCTCCTACATTTAATTGTGATCCTGCTCGCTTGGAGTATTGTCGATTAGCGATTTCTGTGAATAAGCGGTTTGTACAACAAGGCACAGCAGGTGCAAATGATCCAGTTTGGTCGATGGCTGCTAGTGATCCCGATATAAATAACAAAGGTCGTAAGCTTTGGGTTGTTTTTAAAGGTTTACAGGGAACAATTAATATTCAAAAAATTGGTTTAGATGCCATAGACCTACAATATACTGCAAAAACTGGTGGTAGTACTGTCACTAAACCTGTAATGCAGTTTTCGTTTGATGGTACAAAACCAATTCAAATTCGTAATTTTGGTTTTAATGCTTTATCTATCGAGCAGGATACTGGTACGGTTCTATCCTATTATGATACAAGTGGAAAATTGATTGAGGGAACAACGACAAATCCCCAAGATTATGGTTTCTTAAAGACGGGAACTTATAGTGCGGTTCCACAAAGTACAGGCGCTAATGGTACAACAGCCAACAATTATGATGTAGGACGGGAAAAGGGTTTTCTCGGTTTGCAAATGAATGGCAACCTTGCAATAGATGGAAAAGTCCAGATTTTTGCATGTAGTAATCATGCTCGTTGTTAAATTTTATTAGATTCAAAGGATTGAGCAATGAAAAAGAATAACCAAAAGCTACATAAAAAGTACTTCGTACTTACTACTTTAGCTGCAAGTGTTTTGTTAGTTAGTCATCCTTGTTATGCTTTGGAGGCGTTGGATGATTCATCAATGCGTAGTGTAAATGCACAAGATGGCTTGCATGTAAATTTAGATTTTAAAGAATTGAATGTAGGTAAGTTCTTTTGGGAAGATAATGCGGGTCGAGGTAGTGCTGGAAAATCTGCAGATACAACTTTACGAGCAGAAGCTGAAAATTTTAAAATTCAATCTAACAGTTCAACACCTAGTGTAAGACCTAATATAGATCTTCAAATGAATACAGGCAGCGAAGCAAATAAAACGGGTTTAGACTTCGATTTAAACGTTGCGCCTATATTGATCAGCATGAATAAGTTTAAAGTATGTGACGCGGCATCATGCGGTACTCCTGTAGGTGATATTGCAGTACAAACTAATTCAGATACTAGTATTAGTTTTAAAACACGTGATGGTCTTTTCAGTAAGGATGGTCAGAGTGAACTAACATTCGCTTCAAAAAACGCCAGTATATATCTAGGACAGACGACAGGATTAGCTCCAAGTCAAACTCTAAATCAATTAATTCTAAAAAACTTTAACTTTAACTTTTTTGCGAAAGGCGTGATGTATGTAGATGGTACAGAAGGCTTTATTGTTAGAACAAATGGTGCTAGTGCTTCTGATGCAGTTATTAACTACAATGCTGATGGCTCAGTAAATGTAGCTGCAAGTACTACACCGAGTTTAACACATGGTTATGTTGATTTTACTCGTGTAACAGATCCTGCTAATTCTGGAACTATATCTGGCAACACTTATTCTTCGCCAGCAACTAATTCTGGTCTAAACCTAGAATTTATGTTGAATCGTAATGTAAACCCAAATAATAGATATTCAGTAGACACAACTAAGACGCCAATAAATGGTCAAACTACATCAGAAACAGCCAAGGGTCTAATTCGCTTAGGTGCAAGTGGGCGCATGGTTAATGGTTCAATACAAGTTAGAGGGACAAATACGAACAGTAACGATGGATTTACTCGAACTGATCCTATTTATAATGTGGCATCTAATCAATTTGGTAGTCCTGACAATACTAATATTTTAGGTAAAGCAAATAATGTTGTTACGGCAGCAGGAACGCAGAACATTATTGGTAATACCGGTATTGCTTTTCGTATGAAAGCAGACTTTACCAAAAAAAATGATCCAATGTTGGGTGGGGATAATAGCAAAGCAACAACTTTAGAGATAGGCGGTGCTGGATTTAATACTTATGGTTTTGAGTTTGGGGAACTAACTGGGTTGAATCTCAGAAATCGTGGTTCATTTGATACAGGTAATGTTTATCTCAATCTTGTAGATACAAAAACAGTTTTTTTACCAGCCAATAAAGCATTACAAACTAGCCGTTATTGGAATGGTTCTTCATCTACGACATTAACCACTGATGCGGATTATATTCAGACTATTCATAATGGAACTACAGATCAAAATCCGTATGCCATGCTTGCAGCGATCAGAGGTGCAGAGTTCCAAGCTTTTTCACGGAGTGGCCGCTTTACAAATAGTGCAAGAACAACAGGAACAATAATTCCAAAAATTAATGATACAGCTGGTAATACATGGGGTCTAGCTTTACCGTTTTATGATTTAAATGCAAATTTAGCAATGTATGGGACTACTGCACCAGCAGATGCATATTATTATGATTTAAATGGAACGCGATACACTGTTCTTGCAGGTTCAGAACGTCTAGGTTTTTCACTTGCCATGAGTACTACAGGTATGAATGGAAGTACTGATACTACGAAGCAAAAAACGACATCAATTTTATTACTTGACAACGCAGATACAAACTCAGTGCGTTATATTGGTCTGCGTAATATAGATATGCTCCTTAAAGGAACGGGTACGATTGGACTTGAAAATGGTAGTTTCAATGCGAGTTTAAAAGATATCTTAATTATCTTATCTGCACAAATTGCAGGGGGATATTTACCAGGTGCTGTATATAAAGGAACATCTACAGCAGCATCGGCATCTTCAGCTGATTTCTCTAATAATAATGACGTTTTACTTTCTACTAAGCTCCGTTTAGATGGTAAAAAATTAGACTTATCTCTTATCCCAAATAGTGAGTATACCAGTACAGATGGGAGTCGTTTAAGTGTTGTTGGTGAGTTAGATCTTAAAGCTGTAAAAGATGGTGGGAAAAGCTCGATTCAGTTAAGTGACCCTCTGGATGGTTCTACAGTAGGTTTTGATAATATTGATGGTAAAGTTGCTTTCAATAATGCAATTATTATTTCACCAGATACAAGACAAGCGTGCCCAGCTGCAGGTTGTGATGGGATGGTTTCATTCAAAGCAGGTTTAACATTTAATCCCGCAGGGACAACAGGGGTTGGTGCAGCTACTAACGCTGAAAAAATTGCTGGAGTATTACGAGTTCGGGATTTGAATCTATACCCACCAACAACAGGTGCACAGCCACAACGCTTAGGTGAAATGGTATTGACAGGCGGTCGTATCACTGGGCAATTAGGTATTATTCCTAGAAACTAAGGATAGAGTGTGATGAATAAAAATAAGATTATAAGTTACTTATGTTTGTTGCTCAGTCCAGCAGTTATGGCTATGCAACCGATGGATGATCAAAGCTTATCTGTTGCGACAGGACAAGATGGCTTAAACATTAATTTAAGTACTCCGAAAATTGAATTTAAGCAATTAGCGGTTATTGATCCTGATGGTTGGGATACTAAAAGTGCGGCTGCTGCTGAGTATCGAAGCCGAGGTGCTTTAGTCCTTGCACAAAGCCCTAATTCGACACTCTCTAATCCTAGTATTACCGCGAAATCTAGTGGTGCTGTTACAAACTTAAATGTGAATGCGGTAATTGATGTTGATAAGGGAACTGGCACAAATGGTGCTTTCGCTAATATTGGATTATCTTTTGGCAATTTAGATGAGTTGGATGTTTCAAAATTTTCTGTTTATACAGCTGGTTCAAATGCCGTATCAGATTTTGGTGTAACTTCAGCGGGTGTTTATACTCAGAGATCAATTTTTGGTGCTAGTAGTGCAACCTTAACTACAGGGGTTAAAGAGCTGCTTAGATTGAGTGATGGTTTAAACATCAAATTTTTAGCAAGCAATAAGCCAAAGATGAACATTCAGCTTGGAGGTGCACCACAAAGCTATATGGTGCGTTTGGGGGGGGCAATAGATTCAATATGTGGAACTGGAACAGGTTGTAACATGATGCTTGTATCTAGTTATGCAACTGAAAGTGATCCAACAACCGCTCCTGTGGGGGCAAACTTTAAATTTCAAATGAAAGCATCAAATTCTAGTACAGGATTTCGCTTAGACAATTTTCATGCTGGAATTGAATCAGATGGTCTGGTGTTTGGGAATTATGTGGATAGTTGTTCAACTACGCCAGCTACATGTATTACTTCAGATTCGGTTGATTTACGTCTCAACGAGATCAAGTTTGGGAATGATATGACGACTATACCTGCTGTTGGCAGTAGCAATTATCGTTTTAATGGTTTGCAAAATAGTCCGATTGGAAATATAGGTTTTACTAATGCTTCGGTCACAGATTTGAAAATGAAGGTAAGTGGTCTATAAATATTGAGCTAATGAGTCCTTATATTTCTTTAACATCTAGAATATGAGGGCTCTATTATTGCAACTTAAGAATTATAATGTTCTGCTCAGAATAAATATAATATGGAGCGTATCAAGTTTTTAAATAATCAAGAATTTGATTAAGTTGCTTCTCTTTTTTTACTTTTCCCCATAGCTCTTGTGCTTCTGGATAAGCTTTAGTCATCATCCCCAACCATTGTTTATAACGGCCAATCATTCCGATTTCTGTTTTATATTGACCACTCAAGAAACGTTGCTGTAATTCGACTAAATCAGACCATGAAAGAATTGCTTGGTCTTTATTTTGGCGGATACACAAAGTTAAATCTGGTGTGGTCACTGCACCACGACCAATCATCAAGTCATGACAAGTAGACTGTTCTAAACAGGCTTTGGCATCTGCATTATTCCAAATCTCGCCATTTGCGATGACATTAATTTTTAATGCTTCGGTAATTGGTTGAATTTTTTTCCAATAAGCAGGAGGCGTATAACCATCTGCTTTGGTGCGTGCATGTACAGTGAGCCAGCTGGCACCAGCATCTTCAATGGCATGTGCATTGTCTAGGGTGTGATCTTCATCTAAATAGCCTAAACGCATTTTTGCAGAAACGGGTATGTGTTTTGGGACAGCATCACGAACAGCCTTGACGAGTAAGTGAACGGTTTCTGGTTCATCAAGCAGGATAGATCCGCCACGATGCCGATTCACTGTTTTAGCAGGGCATCCAAAGTTTAAATCAATTGCAGGAGCACCTAGCTCAACGACTTTTGCTGCATTAGCAGCAAGCATGTCTGGATTGTTGCCAAGAAATTGTACATGTACAGGCGTGCCAGCTGCGGTTTTACCGCCATTTTTCAGTTCTGGACAAAAGCTATAGTAGATATGATCTGGCTGAATGCTATCAGTAATACGGATAAACTCGGTCACGCACCAATCAAAACTGCCAACATGGGTAAGCACATCACGCATGATTGGATCAGTAAGACCTTCCATCGGGGCGAGTACAAGTTTCACGTTTTTTACCTAGATAAGCGAAAACAGCGTTATACGCATTTTAATAAAGTCTGTCTAGTTTTTATGATAAGTGAAAAAAATTAGCGTCCTAATATCATTTCTAAAACAAATTTACTGCCGATAAATCCAATCGCGAGCAAGATAAAACCCGTTATGGTAAAGCGAATTGCCTTGCGCCCACGCCAACCGAATTTGTAGTGACCAATCAATAGAGCACCATATAAGAACCACGAAATAATACTGAATGCAGTTTTATGCGCGAGGTGTTGAGCGAAGAAATTATCTATGGTGAAGAAGCCAAATAGCAAGGCAACAGTTAATAGTCCAAAGCCTGTGATAATTAGATCGAATAGCAGGGATTCCATCACTTGAAATGGAGGGAGTAAATTGACCCAAATTCTTCTTTTTTGTTTTTTCTTGAGTTCACGATCTTGAAACCATAGTAAGACAGCTTGAATCGTCGCCATTAATAAAACGGCATAAGCAGAAAGTGATAAAATAATATGAAAATCAAGACCAATGCTATGCTGCTCAATCACTTGGTTGGCTTGGCTAAACGCATAACCTAAAATTAAACCAATTGCGGCTACAGGTGTACCAATTAAATTTAACGGTAGAATCGGACGAATCAAACTTAGAACTAAACTTAACGCAAGCATTAAGCCAGACGTGAAAGAAATTAGATTAAACACATCATAATTGACGCCAATAGGGGTCACCATATCTTGGTAAAGAACTACCCCGTGAAGAGCAAGCCCCAAGACGACGATAACACCATAGCACCAAATATTTGGAGTACGTTTTGACATTAAATGGATAAACAGATACCAAAAAGAACTGGTATATGAGACCAGTGCCAAAATTGTGTAAACCAAGGGGAGACTGATCATGTCAAACCTTTTTTAGGAGGATGAATAATATTCACCATATAAGATATAAATTCGCTTCGAACTACAGTATCCTATAGCATTCTATGCATAAATTTTCTATTTTAAGAAAGATTTTTTTGCAACTAGCCATTTTAAGCGGATTTCGCAATGTTTGATACCTTAACAGAACGACTCACACAGAGTTTAAGAAATGTTACTGGCTCAGGGCAGCTGACCGAAGACAATATTAAAGATACCTTACGTGAAGTACGTATGGCACTTCTTGAAGCCGATGTGGCGTTACCTGTAACTCGTGAATTTATCGCGAAGGTTAAGGAAGAAGCACTCGGTCAGGAAGTTATGACTCAGCTCTCTCCTGGTCAGGCATTTGTAAAAATTGTCTATGATGAACTCACCAAGATGATGGGTGAGGCGAATGAGACTTTAGATTTAAGTGCAAAACCTCCTGTTGTTGTATTACTTGCTGGTTTACAAGGTGCTGGTAAGACGACAACTGCCGCAAAATTAGCGCGTTTCTTAAAAGAACGTCAAAAGAAAAAAGTAATGACCGTTTCTGCTGACGTCTATCGTCCAGCGGCAATTAAGCAGTTAGAAACAGTTTCAAATGATGTTGGTGTTGGTTTTATCCCATCTGAGGCTTCTGAAAAGCCGATCGATATTGTGAATCGTGCCATTGAGCAAGCGAAAATTCAGTTTGCTGATGTCTTGATTGTCGATACAGCAGGTCGTTTACATGTCGATGAAGACATGATGGACGAAATTAAAGAGTTACACGCAGCAGTTAAACCAACAGAAACATTGTTTGTTGTCGATGCGATGACAGGTCAGGATGCTGCCAATACCGCAAAAGCTTTTAATGATGCTTTGGCATTAACTGGTGTTATTCTGACAAAAACTGATGGTGATGCCCGTGGTGGTGCAGCACTTTCTGTCCGTGCAATCACAGGTAAACCAATCAAATTCTTGGGTATTGGTGAAAAACTTGATGCATTAGAGCCATTCCATCCTGATCGCGTAGCGCAACGTATCTTAGGTATGGGTGACGTACTTTCTTTGGTCGAAGAAGTTGAACGTAAAATCGACAAAGAAAAAGCCGAAAAAATGGCGAAAAAATTGCAAAAAGGCGGTACCTTCAACTTTGAAGATATGCTGATGCAATTTGAGCAAATGAGCAAAATGGGCGGCATGATGGGCTTCTTGGACAAGTTACCTGGTATGAGTAATGCGGGTATTCAGGATGCGATTGAAAAAGCAAATCCTGAGAAACAAGTTAAGCGTATGGAAGCGATTATTCAGTCGATGACGATCAAAGAACGTCGTAATCCTGATTTAATGAATCCAAGTCGTAAAAAGCGTATTGCTGCGGGTTGTGGTATGGACGTTGCCGAAGTCAATAAGCTGATCAAGCAACAAGCACAAATGGCGAAAATGATGAAGAAGTTTGCGAATCCATCTGGTATGAGCAAGATGTTGAAATCATTAGGTAATATGCAAAAACAATTTGGTGGCGGAAATATGGGACCTCTATTTGGTAATAATGACCAAAAGAAATAGTCTCTCTTCCATTAAAAAAGGTGCTTTAAGCACCTTTTTTATTTGGGTAATAAAGTGTATTTGTATAAAAATAATACAAAATATCCACATTAAATTAGAGTAAAAAGAATGAAAATTAAATTTAAATATATGTTTTATATTAATAAATAGTGTTGAGTATGTCACATAATTTAAGCGGTAAAGTATTTATTATACATTCTGAGAATGCTGATCCTGAACAGCACTGGTATCTATGGTTGGATCATCAGTTAAAAAGCTTAGATGTTGACGTAGAGCGTATTTTTTTGGCAGATGCAAATCATCCTGATGCTGAAGTTTGGCAGACTTGTCTTGAAGCACAATGCAATAATTTAAATGATCAGAGTATTGTGATTGCACATGGCCTTTCATGTCTCGCAACAGTACGGTTTCTAGCAAAAAAGTTGCAGCAGACAAATATAAAAGCAGGCTTATTTTTAGCAGGATTTAATGAGCGAGTGCCTCAACATCCCGAATTTGATGCATTTGTTCAAGCGTCTAGTTTTGAGAGTGGAATATTAAGAGCCAACATCTTGCGACGTATTGTATTTTTTTCGAGTAATGACCCAGTTGTTCCAGTGCCATTAACTTTTAAATTTTCACATATGTTAAATGCCCAGTTGATTGAGGTTGCTCAAGCAGGGCATTTCCGTGCTGAGGATGGCTATGCTGAATTTCCTCAATTATTGGATATTCTTCAGACCTTACTCAAAGCTGAATTAAACTGAACATAGTGCTTGAGTCCTTTGAGTAATAGATCTGACTCTACTTGGGGTTGATAATGACTCAGGAATTTGGCAAATAGATGAGCATCGCCACCTGTGAGAATAAGATGTTTAGGTGACTGCTGCAGAATTTGATCAATGGTGCTAATCAAACCCAATAAAATTCCATGGTGAACGGCATCAACCGTATTATGGCCAGGATCTAAATTATCGAAGGCTGAATCTGGAATTTTAATTCCTTTAGTATTCTGAATCAGGGAGTCTCGTTGTAAGTATAAATTTGGCAGAATATAACCACCTAAATGCTGAAAGCCTTCAACTAAATCAATTGTTAAAGCCGTACCGCACCCAATAATACAAAAGTTTTGGTCAATTTTCGCCATCGCGAGCACTTGTAACCAACGGTCAATCCCCAATTGGCTCGGCACATCATAGCCACATTTCAGACCTGCATATTCAGCATGTACTTTGGCAAAGATCACAGGGATATTTAGAATATCCAAGATCAATTGAATACGTTGATTATTTTCAGGATCTAAAACAGAGGAAATACCCACGCGACTGAGATTTTGATGTCGAAAGTGTTGTATGAGTCCAAGCAATAAGTCAGCTGGAGACTGTAGATGTAACTCAGCAGCATGCTCAATCACTTGATCTTGTTCAGTGATCCAGTATTTTAAGCGTGTATTTCCAATATCGAGCCATAAGCTTTTCATAACGGACTGCTTTCCTTATAGTGAAGCCAAGCGTAGACGATAATCACAGCACCGTCATTGGATATTCCTTGAAAAATTCCCCGAACTTTACCTTTGGCATGTTCAAATTCAACTTCTTGATTTAACCAAATTGCATGATGATTAAAGCGTTCTGCCAAATTATAGCTGCCGTGTTCAAACCATTGTGCTGCTTGTTGGATTGCCGTATAAAGCTCAGCAATCAATGTTAAACGATCAATTTGATGTAAACCTAAAATTTCTAGAGAGGTGATCGGTTGATCTGCATTTTCAACTGGTGGGGTATTGAGATTTAAGCCAACTCCGATGATTGCCTGATGAGCAGAGAGCGGTTCGACGAGAATCCCGCCCCATTTCCCTTGTGGGCTATATAAATCGTTTGGCCATTTAACCTGCAACGTTAAACCGTGTAAGCTAGGCATCTGTAAAATATTCAGTGCAATTTCAAGTGCAAGGCGACCGTCGAGTGCTGTTTTAGTTTGAATCAGTGTGCTGAAATAAATATTCCCTTCAGGAGATGACCATTGACGATGGTGTTGACC
>LULL01000084.1_pt1 | contig 45652 bp, 44 predicted proteins | sample 728161 | NCBI WGS metagenome assembly LULL01 (sample SAMN03860290, study PRJNA289734) | marine metagenome | biome: seawater column; feature: ocean; material: water; isolation source: Red Sea water column Station 149 - depth 500m | place: Saudi Arabia: Red Sea | collected 2011-10-15 | depth 500 m
CTCAAGGAGAAAAATATCCTCTTAATGCAAATCAACTTATTAACACAGAGCAAGCAAAATTTAAGGGATGGAAATGTGCCATCGGACTAGAGCAATTATTTGTTCACTACACAGGTGTTGTACGAAACTCAGGTTGTGACTCTTCAAAAAAGCTAGGAACGATTTTCTATCCAGAGCAAATACGATTCCCTAACTCTGCAGTGACTTGTCAGTCAAAGTCTTGCCTATGTCCTACAGATATTCGAATTACCAAGGTCGCTCCTGAGCAAAAGATGCCTTATTCTGCACCTCCCACACATATATGTGAAATAGGACATAAAAAGCTCAGCCCTTTCTCCTTTAGATGTTTACTGATTATATCTGGAAAAACCTTTAAAAGTTTTAAAGTCGATGAATACATTGACCAATATGACAAATACATCTCCTTTATTTGCAAGCAAAAAAATCTTACGCCAGATAAAATATGTACCTATATCCATATTGATCCTAATGCCAAATTTGAAAGTATCGCAACTTTATTGGGAGTACTGGGTAAAATAAAAACATTTAAGTCGTTAAAAATTAACATATCAAAATTAGATCAAAAAAGTTTAATTATAGTCTACAAAGATTTCGATCTTGTGTTGGGACAAGTCAATACAATTACAGATCTCACAAAAGCAACAGAACTGCTTAAAATCTATCAAAAAGTTTCGCTCAAAAGATTAAAGCTAAATATATCAAACTTTACTGAAAACAACTCAAGAGCTTATCAAATTCTATCCATTATCCTGAAAACCTTTTCTTACTATGAATTTTATTTAACTCAAATTCATCAAAACAATATTCTCTACAAGCTTGTTCAGGCATTTAACTCTGACTATCTTCATTCATTTGGAAATAATAATTCAGAACAACAATTAAGGGTTAATCGACTCAATGACTTCGCCCATAACGAAATTGTATCTTTTTCGGACCATCAGCTTTCTTCCTTTGAGCTACAAAAATCTATAATAAACAAACTAAACTTTACCAATTGGATCTGTAGCCAGGGCAATAAATTTCAATTTATTGACTATAACGGAAAGATATATAGTTCCCTCTGTAATCAAAATTTTTTACTTGGAGACTTAAAAGATACAGATAAAATTATTTTACCAAAAAGTAGTGTCTGTGAACAAAGTACATGTACCAACCCTCTAGATCGAATGATTCCAAAAAAAAGGAGGTCCGAAGACCTCCTCTAATAATATTGAATTTTTTATTTCAAAATTATTCTTTAACGTTAAAACCTTTAAGTTTTTCAATAAGAACCAAGGTCTGCATTTTCAGCATTCTTTTTAGATAAAGCAATTTTCTTTTCGGCTTTATCAATAGACATAACTCTTGATTTCACACTTTCACCAACTTTGACAACATCTTCAGGCTTTTCAACTCTTTCCTCAGAAAGTTCAGAAATATGAATCAACCCTTCAATTCCTGTTTCAAGCTCAACAAAAGCACCAAAGTCTGTAACTCTCATAACTTCGCCTTCAACTACTGAACCGACAGGAAGTCTTTCTTCAATTCTCTTCCAAGGATCTTCTTCCAATTGCTTAATCCCAAGACAGAACTTAGAGTTATCAGCATCAACAGTTAAAACAGCCGCTTTTACTGTATCACCTACTTTAAATTCATTTGCAGGATTAACATTTTTCTTTGTCCAAGAGACATCTGAAACGTGAATAAGAGCATCAACATCTTCACCAAGGTCAATAAAAACACCAAAGTCAACAATGGCCTTAACTTTTCCTTCAACTTCTTTCCCAACTGGGTATTTTTCAGCTAAAGCATTCCAAGGATTGTCTTGTAATTGCTTAAGTCCAAGAGAAATTCTTTTGTTTTCAACATCAACCTCAAGTACTTGTGCCTCAAGTGTATCACCAACATTATAACCCTTAATAGGCCCTTTTGGATTTGTCCAAGAAACTTCTGAAACGTGAACAAGTCCTTCGATTCCATCATTAAGTTCTACGAAAATTCCATAATCTTTAACAGAAACAATTTCTCCAGTAACTTTAGTTCCTGGTAAGTAATTGTCCTTAGCTGTTTCCCAAGGATTAGGTTGAACTTGCTTAAGACCAAGAGAAACTCTCTCTTTTGAAGAATCATACTTTAAAATCTTTACATTGATTTCATCACCAACTGCAAGAAGATTTGATGGATGTTTAACTCTTCCCCAAGACATATCAGTAATGTGAAGAAGTCCATCAACACCACCAAGATCAATAAAAGCACCATAGTCTGTAATATTTTTTACAATACCTTTAACGACCATTCCTTCTTGAATTTGTCCAAGAGTTTCATCTCTAAGCTTTCCTCTTTCTTCAGCAAGAATAGCTCTTCTAGAAAGAACGATATTTCCACGTTTCTTATTAAACTTAATGACCTTAAATTCCATCGTTTTACCAATGTACTTATCAAGATTTTTTGTCGGTCTAATATCAATTTGAGAACCTGGTAAGAAAGCCTTGACTCCAATATCAACAGATAAACCACCTTTAACTTTTGCAATCACAGTACCTTGTACCGGATCACCTTTTTCACAAGCTTCAGAGATTTTATCCCATGCTTTCAAGATTTCAGCTTTATCCTTAGATAAAACTAAATTACCAAGATGAGACTCAAGCTTTTCTAAATAAACTTCAATTTCATCTCCCTCTTTTACTTTTAAGCTTCCGTCATAGTTTCTAAATTCTTTAGCAAAAACTAATCCTTCTTGCTTGTAACCGATATCTACAGTTACAAAATCATCAGTAACCGAGATAACTTTTCCTGTGTAGCATTCACCTTCTACAAAGTTTCCTGCTTTTGACTCGCTCAGAAGTTGTTCAAACTCTGTGCTTTCCTTTTTCTGTGCGGGAGTATCCTCTAGATCTCCTGCGAATTCTTTTGCCCATGCTGGGATTTCTGTTGTTGTTGACATAATAGTGTCCACCTTTAAATTTCAATAACTCCGCTTCTGCGGAGGGTTTTCAAACAAAGTCTGAAGAGGGTTTTTTATAATCTTTTCAGTGATTTATGTCAACAAGATGACGATTATTTATCTGCAGCAATCCTTCTTTTAGAAAAAGCTTTTTCATAAAATCGCTGCAGCTGCTCTGCGTAATAGTCTAATCCATGATATTGTTGGATTTTTTCGGATGAGTCGGCCAAAGAAGACCTATAGACATTATAATTATTAATAATTTTCTCTAATTTTGTCTTGGCCTCTCTAATATCACCTTGATAATACGACTCCCCTACCCAAGGAAGCCTAAATAATAGGTTTTGTCGCATAGAGGTTCTTGGAAAAAGGACCGGAATCTCATTCATAATACAGACAATTTCATAATCATTTAACGGTTCATCAAAGGCGGTTCCCCAAAAAACATCTAAATTTTTAAGTAAATAAGATTTTTCTTCTAGGCTTAACAGAAAGATATCTCCTTCATAAAACTCATAATCAAACTCAGTTAAAAATTTCTTAAATCTATCTTTTTGATAAATTCTAGGACCTAAAAAAATATTCAATTCTAAAGCTCCTAAAGTATCTGCATGGGACTTTTTTAACACACGAAAGGTACGAATAACATACCGCAACCTCTTAAGTTCGTTGAGATCATTAATAATACACCCCAACGTTTGAACTTCCTCTTTGCGTGCAGCTTTTTTTAAGACCTCTAAGCCTCCTCCCAAAGTCACTATTTTTCTTGAATGGACAGGAAAAGTCTCTTCCACAAATTCCTTTATTTCATCTGATAAAGTAAAAATATAATCCACTCTGCGCAAAAGCCATTTGGCAAAAAGATTTTGATAAAATGAATTCACATTTTGATTGAGCGTAAAAAAGAATGGGATTTTTTGATCCCACTGTAAAATAAAAGACGTCACCCAAGCTGATGAAAGAGTATAACAATGAACAATATCAAAACGTTTTTCTTGAATTAAAGAGCGCAGTTCAAATAAAAACTGAATTCCTAAATAAAAGTCTAATTTTTTCTTCTTTATATAAAAGCGTGGAATGTCTTCAGATTCTGCCGCTTTATCCAATTGAGATCCTTTTTGACAAAAAATAATAGGATTACACCCAATATTTCGCAAAAAAGTACTATCAAATAACACTCGCCTTTCTACTGTTGACCATTTTTGACTGGTGCACACAAGCAAAACTGTAAAATCTTGGAGGATGATTTTTTCACGCATGATTAATTTCGATAAGATTCAATCTCACCATGAATCTTCCCAATACTAATTTTAGCTTCAAATTTCAAAAAAACTCTTTTTTCATCAGCAGAAAACCAGAAGGTCATATTTCCTCCCTTAATCGTTTTCCCCTTGTGTTTTGTATTAATATGAACTCTATAAGCTTTTTTCTTTCCCAATTTTGTTTTAATTATTTCTGTTTTTTCATAGTGTGCACTTAAAGTCTCAACTTTTCCTTGGTTAACAATAGGAATAATGTATGTACTCGACTCATTCATAGGGAGCCCTCTAATAAAATAAATAACAGACAAAGGGTCTTGAAAATATCTTGGAATTGGACGAATCTTCTTTTCCTTCTTTTTCTTATCCTCTGTAACCCTTTTATAAAATGAATATGTTTTCAGCTCACCTAAATCAAATAATTGTAAATCATCAATATCTTGCGAACTTTCTCTTTGAATAAGACTAAACTTTAAAGGAACAAAATTTTCCTTTTTGATATAAGAGTCACAATAATCATCAACCTCATAAAGGTAAGAATAAAAGTCCGCTGTTTTTATACGAGCATGGACATGGTAAACATCTTCACCTCCAAGTCGAGTATCTGATTTTGTTTTAATTGTTATTTTACCTGTAGATACACCTAAATAAGTAATATTAAGCACCACTTCTTCGTCATGAACCAAAACCGGTTCAAAACGATTCCAAAAATGAGCACTTTCTAGATCATAGTCTTTTAATTTTTCAGGATAATCTTCAGGGTACTTAAACTTATTTTGAGTTTCTTTCTTTTTTAGTTTTATAGGCTTAGGACGATCAACATTTCTTTTGTGTGTCTCTTTCTTTTTTATCTTCTTCCTTGCTGTCTGTTTTTTTGTTGTCTTTTTAGCTTTCACTTTATCTTCTGAAGTTACTTTTTCTGGTTCTTCCTCTTGAAATTTTTTAAAAACCTTTTCATTCACCTCAAAATCATCTTTCATGAGCTTTTCATTGCGCTCTTTTGCATTATCTTCTTCAGTAAAAAAGTTTGTAATCGTTGTTGAACATGATTGAAAAAAGAATAATAAGATATAAATAAAAAGAAGTGATCTCAACTTATGTCCTTTAAATAGATGTACAAGTCTTATTGTATAATGGATTTAGTTATAATCAAGATTAAGGATATTTCTTACCTTGGCCATAAGTTCATCTTCCCCACTTAAAAAGTCAATTTCGATATTTAAAGAAACAAATCGAGAATCTCGAGTCACTTTTCTAAGCTTAACCATATCTTTTTCACTAGTTACTATAAAGGCATCTTGTTGTACGCACTTCATTAGCATTTCATTCACATCCTCGTGAGTAAAAAAATAATGATCAGGATAAACAAGCTTCTCTACAATATCTGCCCCATAATCGGTGAGTAGTTGATAAAAGGACTCAGGAGAAGCAATTGCACTTAGAGCGATGACTTTTCTGCCCTTAAACTCTGACATATCCATTATTTCTTTATCAAAACAGTCCACTACTGCTGTCGGGCGATAAGAAAAGCGGCCTATTGGAATATTCTTACGATGATGTTTTTTTATTAAATTTAACAGGCCTTCTAGTTTTTCTTCACTTGCCTGATCTGCCCGGCTAATCAAAATCGCGTCTGCATCCTTAAGTGCTGTCAAACCTTCACGTAAATAGCCTAATGGAGCTGTTTGATAACTTGCAAGAGGTAATAAAGCGTCAAATAAAACAATATTAAAAGAACGATAAAGTTGAATATGCTGGAAGCCATCATCTAACAAGACAACATCTGGTAATATTTTTGGAAAAAATGTTTTTAAATTTTTTGAACGCTTTTTGCCAACTATAACCGCGCCTCTTTTCATTTTACGCGAGATTAACAAGGGCTCATCACCAAACTCATGAGGGTTTGATAAAAATTTTTGCCCTCCTCTAATTAAGCCAGATTTGTGTTCTAAATTTCCCTTATAGCCTCTCGTTAAAATAGCAACCTCAAAACCATAATTTTCTAACTTTTTGATTAACCAAATAATCATGGGAGTCTTACCTGTCCCTCCAAAAGTTAGGTTTCCAATTGAGATAATAGGAACCTTAAAATAGTCTTTTTTTAGCAGCCCATATTCATATAATGATCTACGAATTCTATAGGCAGACTCCCATGTCAGAGAAAAAGGACGCAAAGCAAAATATTTAATTTTTCTGACTATCATGATTAATCACATCGGCCATATACTCAGCAACAGAAAATTCATCTCCTGTCAGATGGCCCTTCGTTTCTTTTAAGATAGAAATTATTCTATCATATTCTTGTGGGTTTTGAATCCAGGACTTTATGGTTTTAGCAATATTATAACGATCTGCCTCCACCTGAATAAACTCAGGAAAGACATACTGTTTGTGTATGATATTTGTTAGGCTTGCTGGTCCTTTATAAGGAATAAGCATAGCTAAAACAAACTCTGTAAATAAAGAGACCTTATAACAGACAACTGTCGGTAACTGAAAAAGACCTGTAGCTAAAGTCACAGTTCCACTTGCTGCAATACTCATATCTGCCCAGTTCAAAGCCTCTGCAAGCTTAGAGGAGTTCCACTCATAATCAAACTTATATTCCTTATAACACTCTTCATTAACTGACTCTGACTTAACTATTCCCAACTCAATTTCATAATCTTCTTCAATAAGCTTCGTTGCGCGCATAAAAATATCTAACAGGGTGCCAACCTCGGTATTACGGCTACCAGGAAGAATAAGGATACGCTTTTTTCGAGTCGCAAAATCAGATGACTTTCTTTCACGAATATTAAGCAACTTCTCTTTATACTCTAACATTAAAGGGTGTAAAACTGATCTTACCTTAGACACACCTCTTTCTTGAAACCACTTCTTTTCAAAAGGAAGAATCGTAAAAAGTGTATGAACATTTTTTTCCAGAACTTTTGCCCGCCAAGGTTTCCAAACCCAAGCTTGAGGGGCCACATAGTACAACACCTTCACATCTAGTTTTTTGAGCTTTTTTGCAAGCTTAAGATTAAAACCTTGAAAATCAATTAATATTGCTGTCTTTGTTTTTCTTTCTTTAACTTCGGCTAAAAGCACATCTAAAGCTTTATAATAAAAAGGAATTTTAGATAAGACTTCCGATATTCCAATTCCTGAGAAATCCTTTAAATGATATCTCAAGCTCAATCCCTGAGCCTCTAGACGATCTCCTCCAACCCCATAAAAGTCACAATTGGGAACTCGTTTTTTTAACTCAGGAAAAAATGTCATCGCATGATCCTCGCCAGACTTTTCACCAGCGATAACTAAGCAGCTTTCTAAAGCACTCATAATTATAAAGTTAGCCTTTTATTTTCATCAAGACTTTCAAGTACTTTAGAAACATATAATACAGCGTTGACACCATCTTGATATGTTACCATCGGCTCTTTTTGATCAAGAATAGCGTCATAAAACTTTTCTTGTTCAATAAGTAAATGATCTCTTTTTTGATAAGAATCTTTTTTTACAAAGCTTCCATCATCAAATTTTGAATCTGTTGCATAAGAAATACTATTTTCAAACAAATCAACATAATAGCAACCTTGCTCACTCATAACTTCTAAAGAACGAACCTCATGAACATAATTACGTCCCGAAGTTATAATAACTTGGTCACCCCCTTCTAAAAAGAAATGGGCGGTAACATGATCCCACTTATTAGTACGAATCTTATGGCCAATTGTTTCAACTGCAATTGGTTTTTTCCCAAAAAGATATAACATTAAATCTATATCATGGATCATAAGATCTTGAACCACATCGACATCTGTAGCACGCCCTTTAAAGGCTGCTTGCCTCGTTATTTTAATCGTTCTAGGCGTTTTTTGTTCTCTAAAAACTCTGGCCAGTTTATCCCAAGCTTCATGACATCTTTCACTATGACCAACTTGTAAAATACTTTTTCCAAGAAAAGATTTAAGATCAATGGCTTCTTCATAAGTAGAGCATAAAGGTTTTTCACAAAAAACATGCTTATCATTTTTTAACAAATCCTTCACCATTTCATAATGAAATGAAGTTGGAGTGACCACGACAGCAGCATCTATTCTATCCATAATTTCTTTGACATCGGCAACCACTTCAACTGAAGAGTAGGCTTCTTTAGCCGCACTTCTATTGGCTTCCATCGGCTCGACAATGGCAACCAACTCTGAGTTTTCCAAGGCATCAGCTTTTTGAGCATGCCACTTACCTAAATGGCCATATCCAATAACAGCAACTTTTACTTTATTCATTTAAACACCTATGACATAAAAGGAGGGAGACCGATCTCACTCACAGAAATAAAACTTATAATTTCTTGAACAACTTTATTATTTTTATATTCTTCAATATTTTCTGGATGATTCACAAAAGCTCTAGGGGCCAATGCAGAGGCTTCCATCATTCGATAAAACTCCACCACCTCAGAAATTTCTTCCTTTGTGTGACCTCTACGTCTCATTCCAATAATATTGACTCCTTTAAGTTTTATCCTATTACCGAATGCTGCACAATAATGAGGTATATCTTTATCAATGGCACTAGCAGCACCAATAAAGGCACCTTTACCAATATTACAAAAAGGAGTAACACCACAAGCTCCTCCCATCTGAACATAGTCTCCTAACTTAACATGACCGGCGCACATTGTTCCATTAGCGAGGGTAACATAGTCTCCAATAGAACAATCATGGGCAAAGTGAACACCTGTCATAAAATAGCCATGATTGCCAATTTGAGTAATTTTATCTTGCTTGGTTGTTGCTCTATGTACAGTACAGTTTTCTCGAAAAAGATTTGAATCTCCGATTATCGTTTGAGTCGGTTCACCACTATACGATTTATCTTGTGGAGGAACTCCTATAGAAGAAAACTGATAGAAGATATTATTCTTTCCAATTTTAGTATGTCCTTCTATAACGACATGAGAAAAAAGTTTTGTTCCTTCTCCAATAGAAACATTTTCACCAACTATACAATAAGGACCAACCTCTACATTTTCCCCAATCTCAGCACCATCGTGAATGATTGCCGTGGGGTGAATTTTTTCATTCATTTTTTATCCTTTTTTATAACATCTAACTTGGCCAAAATTTTCGCCTCAGAAATTTTTGTTTTCTCGGAAAAAATTTCACAATGGTAATGAGCAATTGTCCCACGAGACTTATCCATCTTAGCGTGAATTTCTAAATTCATACCTGGTAATATAGGTTTTCTGAACTTCGCCGACTCAACTCCCAAAAGGAGTGTCTCAACTTTATACTCATCACTTTTAAGACCATTTAATCCCAATGAAACAAAAGCCGAAGCCTGTGCCATCATTTCAATCTGAACAACTCCAGGTAGAATCGGATTACCAGGGAAATGCCCTTTTAGAATTTCCAACTTATCGGTAACCTCAAAATGGGCGACCACAACTGTTCCAACTAGGTCTTTACTTGTAATTGTTTCATTTTCTTTAATTGAGGGGGGAATGCTCACTCTTTCAACTGTATCTATAAAAAGAAAAGGGGGTCTGTGAGGCATAAAGTCTAAAACTTGAGATTTACTCATTAGCATACTTTGATCCTATTTTTTTGAAAGTTTTCTTAAAGTCGCTTGTGACCTCATCCATTCTTTCAAAGGTCTTGCTGGATGGCCACCCACAATTTCTCCAGGGGGGATAATGGCATTTTCACTCACAACAGCACGAGCGGCAACTTGAGCTCCTTGTCCAATGATGGCCGAAGGAGCAACCCCAGCCCCAGCCCCAAAGGCACAATAATTTTCAACCTCAACACTTCCGGCCAACCCCGTTTTACCACAAATGATGACATGCTCAGCCACTTTAACATTATGGGATAGCTGAACATCATTATCAACTTTAGAACCTCTACCTATTTCCGTAGGAGTAAAGGCACCCGCATCAATCATTGTATTACAACCAATTTCTACATCATCCCCAATAACCACACCACCAAGATGCCAGATTTTATGATGGGAACCTTCAAAAAAATTATAACCAAAACCATCACAACCGATAACTGTTCCGGCATGGATACGGCAATTTTTACCAATTTTTGTATAAGGATAGATAGTAATATTAGGAAATAATACTGTTCCATCTAATACTTCTACTTCAGGTAAAATCACACAGCCAGGAAGAATTCTAACATCTTTACCTATTTTAACATTTTCTCCAATAAAGACGCCTTGAGCTATTTGAGCACTAGCATCAATAACAGCACTCCCCATTTGCCTACCATCAACTTGATAATTAATATCTTGAAATAAAAGATCGTAAAAAGGCTTAGAAAGTAAGCACATGGACTGATCAACACTCTTGGTGGTTGCTATAAAAGCAAACCTTTCTGCTAATTCATCTTGGGCACTCATTTCTAGGGAAAGCCAGAAGTCTTCTTGAACAACAGCAACTGTTTGCTTAAAACTATCTTTATCGCTTCTGCGACCAATATGTTTGTAAAACCTTTTATTTTTTATAAAAATTAAGCTTTGATCGAGTGGATCATCAGAGTGAGAAATTGTTCTCAACTCAATCCGTTTTTGATCTCCCCCAACACTACTTAAAGAAGAATCATAAATTTTAAGGTTTTCAAAATCTATCATTACTTTGAATATTTTTTATCGTAAGCCTTAATAACTTTATCAGTAAGGTCCACTCTGTTAGCCGCATAAACCACAGGAGACTGGCTAATCTCAAAAGTCAAAGCAACTTTTTCCTTCGCAGAGACCGAATCAATAATAGGTTTTAATTTTTCAAGAATAGGTTTTTTAAGTTCTGCCTCTTGTTTTTGAATTTCGGTTTGAAATTTTCTCATTTTAGCTCTCACTGCTTCAACTTTTCTTTGAATCTCAGCACCTTTTTTCGCTTTGGCAGCATCACTTAAAACAGCATCTTGTTTTCTAAACTTTTCCTGTAACTTTCTAATCTCATTTTCTTCTTTTTTAAGAAGGTCTTGCTTAGACTTATAAGATTTTTCGAGAGTTTTATTAACCGACTGTCCCTCTTTAATAGTTAAAATAATTTTCTGAATATTAACTAGCCCCACTTTCACTTGGGCAAAGCCTGAAAGTGAAAAGAATACTGTCAAAAATAAAACAAATGTTTTCATCGTATGTCTCCTAGTTTTTATATTAAAATAATTGACCTATATCAAAATGAAATTGTTGGCCATCTTCTTCATCAGTTGGATCTATTGGATACCCAAACTCAAATCTTAGAACACCAATTGGGGAGAACCATCTAAAACCAAAACCATAATCTTTTCTTAAAATAAAATTATCAGGATCTAATTCTTCTTCAAAGACATTACCTGCATCAAAAAAGACAACCCACTTCAAGCCTGCTTCCTTAATAAGGGGATGCTCAAGTTCAAACTGACTTAAAAAAGAAAAACGTCCACCAGTATTAAAATATTCAAAGTTCTCACCATCAACCTCTTGTAAATAAACTTGAGGTCCAATATCTTCATAATTATACCCTCTCATATTTCTTGAACCACCCATTTGAAACTCTTCAGTTCTAGGAATATTTTTAGTTGAAAGGGTTTTCATAATTTGCTCAACTTTTACACGACTTCTAAAAATAAGGTCTTTATAAACAGGTCTATAAAGACGTCCCTCGACCGATCCTTTTAACCAATGCTGATCCCCGTAAAAGCCCGCATTTTCTAAAGAAATACTTCCATAGTACCCGTCAGTAGGTTCAAAAATATTATTACGTTTGTCATACCTCAAAGTTGTTTTCAAAGAAGCCGTTGCGCCATTTTCATCATCCACATCAACAGTTGGATTTCGAACTTTACTAATATCAGTCACTTCATGCCTTAAGGTAACAAAAAAGCGGGTATATTCAAAAATAGGGTACCCCACTCTTATATCTCCACCATACTTCTCTGATGAAAATGAACTAATAAGACCATTTTGAGTTTTATAAATATCCGCCCCAGCAGTCCACTTGGTATCCATAAAGTAAGGCTCAGTGAAACCCAAGTTATATGTCTTTTGATCTTCAGATAAAGAAACATTAAGATTGAGGTTTTGTCCAAGTCCTCTAAAATTATTTTGAGCAATACTGGCCTGAAAGAAACCTTTTGTGGCAGTAGAATAACCTGCACCTAAAGAGATTTGACCTGTCTGTCTTTCTTTCACTGAAATTTCTACATTTAAGACATTATCTTTTCCACGTGGAGAGACAGTATTAAAAATGACAGAGCCTGGCTCAAAGAATCCCAATCTATTTACATTCTCTTTTGACTTGCGTAGTAAACTTCCTGAGTATTTCATTCCCTCATGAATTCTTAATTCTCTTCGAACAACTTTATCTCTTGTTTTCGTATTACCTTTAACAATTATTTTACCAAAATAAGCAATTTTCCCTTTTTCAAAAGAATAATGGATATCAACTTTATTCTCACCTGGGACAATTTCTAATCTTCTTAAAACGTTGGCAAAAGCATAACCTTTATCCTGATACATTTCAGTCAGACTTTGAATGTCTTTTCTTAACGTTTCTTCTGAATAAACATCGCTAGAGCGTAGTTCGATTTTCTCTCTCATCTCACTTTCAGTAAAAAGCAGCTCCCCGTTAAAGTAAATATCATTTACATTAAACTTAGGTCCCTCTTTCACTTCGACAGTTATGAATATCCATTTCTTATCTTCAGATACCGTTATAATTGGATTACCAATATTAACCTGTAAAAAACCTCTCGTTTTATAGAGGTATTTAAGCTTTTCAATATCCGTTTTAAAATAAAACTCTTTAAAATTTCCTGAACCACTTAAGCCAGAGAACAACGTCTCCTCTTGAGTATGCATAAATGATTTAAGCTCCTCATCCTTAATTTCATGATTACCAAGAAATAATATTTTTTTGACTCTAACTTTATCAAACTCTTTGACTTTAAAAACAAGATCAAGCCCACCAAATTCATTTTCAATAAGATCGTAAGATATATTTGCTACATAAAAACCTTTTTCTTCATAAAAGCCCTGAAGAGTCACAACGTCTGATTTTATAGTGTTAACATCTAAGATATTGTATTCTTTTGTCTTGAGCTGTTCCTTCAGGTCATCTGAAGAGACTTCATCATTTCCTTCAAATATAATTTTACTAATAATAGGTTTTTCTTGAATCTTAACAATTAAAATATTTTTGCTGTTTTCCACTTTCTTATGAACTTCTACAGTCTTAAAATACTTCATGCTATATATTTTTTTAAGATCATTTCTCAAAGTGTAATTATCCAGCATCATGCCAGGTTTGATTTGCATTTTTTCTACAATGGCTTCAGCTTCAACTTTTTTATTACCCTCAACTCGAATTTCATCAACTTTAAATAATGCTTTATGATTTCCTAATGAAGTATCTGCATACAAGTAACTCTGTCCAAAAACTAGTAACAAAAAGACTATATACTTTATCATCCAGTGACCTTACTTTCTCAATTCTCGTGCTACATATGAGCTAGAAACTATTTAACCAACAAATATTAGCTAATAATCTGACCATCTTCAATGGTTATTTTTTTATGAAATGAATTCGCTACAGCTGCGTCGTGCGTCACCACAATTAGAGTCGAGTCGATTTCTTCTGACAGATTTCGCAGAACTTGCAAAACATTAGTTGTATTCTTTGAATCTAGGTTTCCAGTAGGCTCATCACACAATAACAACTTTGGATTCAGCGAGATAGCACGAATTATATTTAATCTCTGCTGCTCTCCTCCTGAAACTTGATATGGGTATTTTTTTAAACAATGTGATACACCCAAAATATTGGCCAGATTTAAAACACGCTCTTTAATTTCTTTAAGCTTAAATCCACCTATCTTGGCAGGTAGCAATGCGTTATCCAAGCAATTCATCGAAGGAAGCAAAAAGTGAAACTGAAAAACAAAGCCTATAAAACGATTCCTAAACAAAGCCAATTGCTCATCTTCCATCTTTGAAATATTTTTTCCATCGACAAGAACTTCGCCCTTATCTATCCTTTCAAGAGCACCCAAGGTATAAAGCAAAGTTGACTTCCCTGAGCCAGACCCCCCCATAATGGCTAAATCTTGCCCTTTTTCCAATTGAAATGACAATCCTCGTAAAACTTCTGTACGTCCATATGATTTATAAACATTTTTAACTTCTAAAAACATTATGAAAATTCCTGTCTTAATCCACTTATCAGTGATTGTTTTTTAAAACGTCTCATCGTAAAAAACCCTATTAAAAATATCCAGACCAAGGATACACCAAAGACGTACATATAATCAAAAACATCTAAAATTGTTTTAAGTTCATTGAGCTCGTAAATATCACCTGGAATTTGTAAGAAAGGTAGCTTTAAAATGGCATAAGTGAATATTTCGACTAATCCAATCGAAATTAAACAAGATATACTCCATATTAAAAATAATAAAACAAACCAAAAATTTTGAAAGGACTTTATACTTAAGCCTAAAGCTCGCAACATAAAAAAGTCTTGTGCCTTAATCTCATAAATAAAAATAATGAATGCGACAACATTCAAAATCGCAACAATGACAATCAACTGCAAAATAAGACTGATTGACACTTTTTCTACTTCTACAGCATCCAGTAAAACCTCAAACTCACTCCAAAAAGCTTCAAAGCCATAGTCTTCACCATACTTTGCAGCAAATTGCTTAAGAGCAGACTCAATACTCACCTCAGGTTTTAACTTGATCAAACCTAAATTTGAAGTTCCATCTTTGTAGTCTAACAAATTTGACACCGTAGATTTGTTTGCATAAATAAATCTTAAATCCTTTTCAAAAATACCGTGGTCAACAATTCCTTTAATTGTAAATGAACGAAGAAGAACCGACCCTTGATTTTTTGCCTTACCGGAAGCAACAGCTAAGGTTATTTGCTCACCAACTTTTAAGTCAAAGTGCTTTTGAAGTTGACTGCCTAGCAAAACACCTGTCTCACCAAGTTTTTCAGTATTAATGCCAGTAACTCTTTTAAACTTCTCTTGATCAATTCCTTTTAAAAGAACTCCTTTACTTTGCTCATTGATCAAAGCAAACGACTCAAGCTGTAAAAGAGTTGTGTAAGCTTCAATATCTTGACTCGACTTAAACAAATGACCTTCGTCTAAGAAAAAGCTTTCAGGACTTGTAAATTTAATATCTCCATTTGACTTAGCCAGGGCCTCCTTCAGAGTCACAACATAGCCATCCATTAAGCCAATAGTGGATAAAATAACAGCGATAGAAAATGAAAAGCTGGCAATTGTCCCTGTCAAAAAACGTAAAGAAGTTTTTTTCTTTAAAATTATTTTAAAAACAGATCCAAGAGGGAGCTTCGACATTAATCTTCTTTTTGTTCAAAGAAAGTTTCTTTTTTCAAGAGTGGAAAAAGAATAACATCTCTTATTGTTGAACTATTTGTTAAAATCATGACTAATCGATCAATTCCAATTCCTTCTCCAGCTGTAGGAGGCATCCCATATTCTAGAGCACGTACAAAGTCATAATCAGGATCACAGGCCTCATCATCCCCGTCCTCTTTTAATATTGCTTGATCTGCAAAGCGCCCTAATTGATCTGAAGGGTCATTAAGCTCGTTAAAGGCATTTGCAATTTCCCATCCATTAATAAAAAGCTCGAAACGATCTACTACATCAGGGTTCTCATCACTTCTTCTAGATAATGGTGACACCTCTGTTGGATAGTGAGTTATAAAAGTCGGTTGAATGAGCTTATCTTCTACAAACTCCTCAAAACAAATGACCATTAACTTAGCACACGAATACTTATCCAACTCACTTGGGTTAACTTCAAGCTCATCCTTGCTCTTTAGTAGAGAAATCATCTTGTCTTTATTTTTCAAATCTTCTTTGCTTAGTGAGGTATATTCTATAACTGCATCTTCCATGCTCATTCGTCTAAATTGAGAGCCAAAATCAATTTCATTCTCACCCCAAATAATTTTTTCAGTTCCCATCACATCTTTTGCTAATCCATGAAGAAGTTTTTCTGTAAAATTCATAAGATCTTCATAGGTGGCCCAAGCTTGATAAAACTCAACTGAAGTAAACTCAGGATTATGCTTCAAAGATAATCCTTCATTTCTAAAACAACGGTTCATTTCAAAAACTTTGTCATAGCCCCCTACAATCAAACGCTTAAGATGAAGCTCTGGAGCAATTCGCATAAAAAGCTCCATATCTAGAGCATTATGGTGAGTTAAAAAGGGTTTTGCAGCTGCACCACCTGCAATTGAATGCATCATAGGTGTCTCAACTTCCAACCAATCATCCTGATAGAAAAATTCTCTTATATAGCGAACAATTTGAGATCTTTTTTTCAGTTTATTACGTGACTCTTCTGACATAATCATATCAACGTAACGCATACGATATTTAAGTTCTTGATCTGTTAATCCATGAAATTTTTCAGGTAAAGGTCTAATAGATTTTGTGACAACTTTAAAGTCTGCAGCTTCTAAAGAAAGCTCCCCCTTATTCGTTTTAAAAATTTTTCCTTTGGCCCATATAATATCGCCATAATCACATAACTTATAATCAGCAAATCCTTGATCACTAGTTACTTTCTTTTTAACATAGAACTGGAATCGAGTCGTCCCATCATCAACCTGGATAAATGCAGCCTTTCCAAAGTCTCTCACTAGCATCGCGCGACCAACAACCTCATATGTCTCAGTCTCACCAATTTCTTCCTTGGCCATATGATCATATTTTTCTTTAAGTTCTTTTGCACTAATGCTTGGTTTCAAGCCATGTTTATAGGGATTAGAATTTGCTTCAGTAAGCTTTTTTCTTTTTTCTAATCTTACTTTCATTTGTTCATTAAACTGATCTTCCCATTGCGAAATGTACTTTTCTCTCATGCCTAAATTCCTTAAGTAGCTAAATTATTACGCCTTTTATATCTTCTTTTACTAAAAAGTTCCAGCAGACTTTTGGTAAAGGTTTGCGTCAAACTCTATTTTTCTCTTCATTAAGCTTGCTCTGTAGCATTATGTGTCCATTGCAAATAGCTTTTCATAAAACCATTTAAATCACCATCCAAAACCTTTTCTGCATTTCCTGATTCAAAGTTTGTTCGATGATCTTTAACCATCTTATAAGGATGTAAAACATATGACCGAATTTGTGAGCCCCAACCAATTTCTTTTTTATCTGCCTCATTTAAAGCATCTTGGGCACGTTTTTCTTCCAGTGCTTTTTCATACAGTCTTGAACGCAAGACTTTAAAAGCCGTTTCCTTGTTTTGTAGCTGAGATCGCTCATTCTGACATGTCACAACAATATTTGTAGGTAAATGGGTAATCCTTACTGCCGAATCAGTCGTATTTACAGATTGGCCCCCTGCCCCTCCAGAGCGATAAACATCAATTCTAATATCTTTATCTAAAATTTCTATTTCAATATTATCATCTATTTCCGGTGATACATATACCGAAGCAAAAGAAGTATGCCTTCTTGCATTTGAATCAAATGGTGAGATTCTCACCAATCTATGAATCCCTGTTTCTGACTTTAAGTTTCCATAAGCAAAATCACCATTCACCATAAATGTCACCGACTTTAATCCGGCGCTATCTCCATCTTGATGATCCATTATCGAAACCTTATAGTTATTTTGTTCCGCCCAACGCGTAAGCATTCTAAACAACATACTGGCCCAGTCACATGATTCAGTTCCCCCCGCTCCGGCATTGATAGAAACAATCGCATTATTAGGATCTGTCTCTTCACTTAGAAGCGCTTGTTGTTCAGCCTCTTCCAAAGCCGGCTTTAATTGTTCGTAGACCTCGACAGCTTCCACAATACTACTGTCATCACCTGCATCTACAAACTCGCAAAGAGCTTCAAAGTCATCAAACATTGTCGCAACATTTAAGTATTTATTTACGGTTTGATTGAGTAAAGACTTTTCTTTTTGAACTTTTGCTGCATTTTCAGCATCTTCCCAAAATCCCTCTAAAGCCTCGAGTTCTGTAATTTCTTTAAGTCTCTCTTGTTTTTGTTCGATGTCAAAGTGACCTCCGAATATGTTGAATCACTTCTTTTAACTGAGGAAACTCAGATTTATACTCTCCAAGTTTTATTTTTGCATTATCTGACATCATTAGCTCCACTTTTTATCTTTGGAACTGCTAGCTTACATCACAAACGCCTAAAATATCAATATCATTGTCTAAGGTTGTCACAAGGGTATGGATTTTGAATATTAGCAGGAGAATTCTCAGCAATAACCTGTAAAACAGCTGCAAAAGTCATCCTGTCCGCATTTGCCAACTTATTGGCCTTACGAGAAAAAATAAAAGTTACAAATTTACTTCCCTCTTTCAAGGCTTTCCATAAAGATCTTGGACCTGTTATATTTGGAATATCAGGAACTCTTTTATACTTCACTAGATATAAAAAGAAAGTCTTAGAATATTTTTTAAAAAAGTTTACAGGAATCATGCCTCGTACAGCTTCACGATAAATATCATAGGCTAAATCAACTTCATCTGGCTCTAGAACTCCTGAGTTATCTTTATCAAAGCGTAACATAGATTGCTCAACGGCTAAGAGACCTCCCCATGAAACTGTAAAATCACCTTTACCCATAGGAATTTCTGTTCCATCTGTATAATGGTGACAGGCCCGACTAAATCTTTCTGTTGCAACAAGATAGTCATTTATTCTTTCTTGAGAACCTAATTCTTCTAAATAAGACTTTAATTGTGGGACATAATCCTGGACGCGATCATGATCGTTCATTTCGGTATTTAAAAATGAAACAAAATTTTCTCTATAACATAAAGATTCAATTCGCCCTTTATTATCTGTACCACATAGCTCCTTGAAGTCTGAATACATTTTATCTGCAATACTCAATGATGAAGTCATCGTTACTAAAAACTCTACAAACTCAGGAATTTGAATCAACGACTTTCCATCTGACTGAGCATGAAAAAGACTAGTCATAAGCGTAATTGTTTCAGCCGTATTTTTAGATCTTCCCGGTAATAAAATACCTTCGCCTTCAAACACTTCCTGAAAATCCACCATAAAGACTTCTAATTGTTTTTGAGTCAATTCGTATTTATATTCAGAGTCAGAGTCTTTCGCTGGTGTCCCATAAAACTTAAACATTCTTGCAACAATATCCTCATACAATAGAATCTCAAAAAGCCCCCTAGGAGAACGATGATAGTCAAAATCATAACGAGAAGAAAACTCTCCTCCTTGAAAAAAACGATAATTTCTCACCACACGATTAAAATGAGAAACAAAAGACTTTTCTTCTTCATTGAAAGTCACAAGATTATAAAAATCAACAAAAATTCTTTTTACGGAAGACAAAAGCGTCTCGTTTGTTTTATATGATCGATAAACGAAGACACCCTTAGCGATATTTTTATACAAAACATCTTCAAGTAAAAAAGAAACTTCTTGAGCAGTAAAGCTTTCAGAAGAACTTCCTAACAAAACCTCCTTGATCTTTAAAAAAGAGTCTTTATATTTCATAAAACGAAGATATTCAGGAAAAAAGATATCAACAATATCAACAATCTGCTGATACGTAACAATGATTTCTTCAGGTTTATTTTTAAGAAAAAACTGCTCTAATGTTGTTTGAATATTTTCCATTAAAATTTTTAAAAATTCCTCTTCTTCATTAGCAGAGATTGTATTGGTATCAGGTAAGTTTACAAAGTCGAAAATAACTTTCCCAATGTCTCCCAACATTGAGGTTAATCTCCTTAGCTCTTTTGAAGTCAATTTGTCTTCATCTCCACCCAAGATTGCTTTTTTTACAAATAATAATCCTTGAGCATATTTTAAAATATCGCGGTTTTCTAAGTTTTTAAATTTCATCAAAAACTTATCAATACTCAATGTTTGGTTGTTTGAATTAATAGATTCTTGAAAAAGCTTACCAATTTTTAAAAAAGTACTATAAACTTCAGATTTTCTTCGATTATGCTCATAAAAACTTAATCTTTCATGGGTCGTAAAATTTTTGTAAATATTTCCTTCGATCACAAGACGATTAAATTCAATAAAAAGTTTTGTTAATTTCTTTACACTTTCTTTTGAAATATATTCTTTATCATCTCCAAAAATAAGTGCATTCACATCAAAAATACCACGAAGAATATCAATAGTTTGAGCACTGACATCTTTCATATTCTTTTCAATATACGTAATGAGAGCTTTTTGCGGAAGAAATCCTGGTTTATCAGACTTTACAACCTCTATAAACAAATAAAGATTACTCTCCAAACAAAGCAAATCGTTTCGAATGTTTTCCGTCATAATTTTAGATAATGACTCAGTATCTAGGCTACAAGTCTCAAACTGTTGAAAGCTTTCACGATGCTCGCTGGTTTTTTTAAATAAATCACCACAAGACACGAGCGAAAAGACAATTCCAAAAAATAAAATAAATGACTTAAATCGCAACATTTCTTCCTCAAATAAATATTAAAATAAATATTTTATTGAGCTATAGACTGAATCATTGTTTTCAAATTTTGACCAATATGATTCTTTTGAACTATCTGTTCCAATCATCTTCACTCCAAAAGACGCTAAAACATTAGGTTCAAAACTATAGCTAGTTTTAAACATAGTGAGACGATCTTCCGTGAGCATGTCATATTTATAATCAATGGCCATAAAAATCTTCCGAGTGATTTTCTTACTGGCAGCTAAATGGATGGCCTGATTCCACCTTGGGTAATTAACGAGAATATCATTTTCCGTATCAAATTCACTCACTCTGGCAATATAACCAAAGTCAGCTTTTATTTCTCCATCATTAAAAGATACCCCCCCACTGAGGTAATCCTCTTGTTTCTTTTTTGGCTTAATTCCTGTGTACTGAATAAATGGCTCATCACCATCTGGATATTTATCAGGTATTATACTAATACTTGAACCATAGGCTTTAAAAATATCACTAAAACGATATTCAACATTAGCTCCCTTAACATCGTGATTATAAAACTGGGGAGTCGCTTCAACATTTATCATACTTAAATCTGCTTCTGCAGAAATTTCAGCCGTCACAGACAACTGGTTTTCAGGCTTTCTGATATAAAACCCATTTAGATATAACCTTTTATACTCAAAACCAAGCTTTGCTCCGAAGGAATATTTAGTCACAACATCCGCTACATCGGGATAATTAACATCATAATATATAGGAACATTCCTGCCCTCAATTTCAGCACTCGATGAGGGAGCATCACACCAAGGTGTTCGACACTCAATCGTTCCCTGATCTTTATCAATAATCATACCTTGGCTCATTTCTGGTATATAGATAAAAGATCCAAATAAACTATAATCAATCCCATTACTGTGTTTTTTATCGTAGAAAAAACCGACTAAACCTTCTTGGCCAGGTTCAAAATAATCAAAATTCACACGATTATTAATTTTACCAAGACCCCATATTTTATCTATATGTGACCAATCAAGACTTGTTCGTCCCATTGCAAAACGTGAGCTAGAAAATCTAAAGTCTATAAGTGCTTCCTTTACTGAGTACTGTAAAACTTCTTCATCATTGACCTGAGAAACCAACTCAAATCCCTTATAAACTTCAGTGTCGGTGACAGATTGATATTTTAATCCAAATTTCCCTAAGTGTTTATTCCCTTTAACTTCACCGACATCGTCAACGAAATCACTTAACAGAAGTCCCGCATCACCACTTAAAATAGACGTTTTATTTAAGGAGGATTTGTTTGTCTTAAACTGAACAGTAGAAGTGTTTACTTCACAAAAGCCTAAATAAGGTAAAAAACACCCAAGACTTATGCATAATAAATATTTTACTTTTCTTTCTTTATTCATATAACCCAAATTCAGTACTTCTAGTTTAACTCAGTTAAGTCTATTAAATGACTACAGGAAAATCCTACTCTTTATAAAGTTTAACACCTGCATTGGCCAGCTAGCACAGTACACTAAAATGTCTGAATTTTTTACCTGTTTATTTTTCAATCAAACCCCGCAAGTACTTGATTTTACGGGACTCCCTAACAAAAGTTAAATAAATTGTAAGAGAGTATTAGTTGATAGATTTCATAAACTCTGAAATTATACTTTATTCATTAAATTTAGACATAAGGATTTGTCATGAACATTATTAAATCATTTCTTATTCTGGGTCTTTTAGCCTCTAGCTTTACGGCTTTTAGTGCAAAAGTGGACCCCACACGACTCTTTATTCAAACTGATAATATAGAGAGACTTCCAAAATACAAATTAATCAAAAGTGTAAAATATCTTTTTGACAATCATTACATAGTTAATACGGATAATGCCCATAGGTTAGCAACGCTTTTGAAGAATAATCCTGATGTGATTGATATTAAAAAAAATTACCATTCTGAAAAATCACAACTTCCAACTATAGAGCCCTTTGTTGTTGGAGTTAGCCAAACATCATTTAAAAATACCACACGTTTTTTTAATGACCCAAAAGTTGATAGGATATGGTCCTTTGAAAGTGCTGCTTTAAATGGTATTTCTGTAAATCGTTCGTATAATTTTCCTCTAAGTAGACCCAAAGAAGATATTATTGTTGCTGTTGTTGACACGGGTGTCGACTACAACCATGAAGACTTGACCGAAGCTATGTGGCATAATCCTAACGAGATTCCTCAAAACGGTATTGATGATGATCAAAATGGTTACGTTGATGATTATTATGGTATTAACACTCTTATCAAAGATAACCTCGGTAAAGCAACAGGTGATCCCATGGCGTCACATTCCCACGGAACTCACGTTGCAGGAACTATTGCTGCAAGCCAAAACAACTATACTGGTGTTGCGGGTATTGCGCAAAGGGCTAAAATCATGGCAATCCGAGCTGTTCCAAATAACTCCGATGAAACCGATGCAGATGTTGTAGAATCCTTTTTATACGCCGCCAAACACGGCGCGAGATTAATTAACTGCTCATTTGGTAAAAATCATAACGAAGGAGGCAGTATTGTAGAACAAACAATCGAGCATATAGGGAAGAAATATGGAGTCCTTGTTCTTGCTGCAGCAGGAAACGATTACGGAAGAAATATTGACAAATCCAAGACCTACCCAGCTTCTTTTACGACAGATTATTTACTTGTCGTTGCCTCAACTAGTAGTTCTGGAGCTCTATCTTGGTTTTCTAACGTTGGCAAAAAGAGTGTTGATTTAGCTGCACCAGGGTCCAGTATTTACTCGACTGTGAAAAATAATCGCTATGCAAATATGTCTGGTACATCAATGGCAACTCCTACCACGACAGGTGTCGCTGCAGAACTCTTAAGCCACTACCCTGAAATGGGACCATTAGAACTTAAACGAATCTTGTTAACGACAGTAACAAAGGATAAAAGATTCCAAAGAAAAATGGTATCTCCAGGAAGAGTTAATTTATATCATGCTCTACAATATACTTTAGAAAATCTTCATAATAACTAACTAAGATAAGGCCCTCCAAAGGGCCTTTTTTACTCGATAAAATTTCTAAGTTCTTTTACAATAAAATCTATGAAATATATTTGCTTATTTGTACTCTTTATTCCTACCCTTCTCCTCGCCAAAACAGAGACTCTTAATCTCTTGGTTTGGAAAACTTATGCTCCTCAAAAGCAACAAGATAATTTTATTGATTATATTAAAAAGAAATATAATGTTGATCTAAAAATTAATGTTAAGTATGCATTAACCCCCCATGATTTCTTCAATCATGTTAGAGCACAAACAATTGATATATTTTCTCCTACCCATAATTTAATAAATGACCAGAGATTTAATTTTATTGAAAATAATTTAATTGAACCGGTTAACAAAGAAATTGTGACCAATCTTAAGTTTCTACACCCTAAATTTGCTAATAATAATTATATCAAAAAAAATAATATTTTATATGGTATTCCTTTTTCACATGGCCCATACTCACTTCTTTATGATTCTTCTAAATTTTCAACGCCGCCAACAAGCTGGAAAATAATTTTAGATACAAATCTAAGAATAAAAATATCTCAAGACCATAATGAAGCAAATTTGTATTTAATTGCAATGGCCCTCGGGAAGTCTCCTCAAAAGCTTGCTTCTAATGAAACATACAGCGATGCCAACTTCAAAAAAGCTGTAGACTCTCTAAAGAAAAAGACAGCCTACTGGTCCGGCGTCCCCACGATAAAAGACTTTATGGAAACAGATTTAATAACATCTTGGGGTTTTGCTCATCCAAATAACAATCCTAAATGGAAATTTGCTAAAACAAAAGAAGGGATTACCTCGTGGATTGATTATTTAGTCATTGCTAAAAATGAAAAAAGAAGCCAGTTAAAAGCAAAAATTTGCCAAGAATGGCTCAACTATGCTTTATCTAAACAGTTTCAGCAACAAGTTGTCATCAACAAGATTCAAAGTCTCACTCCTAGAGCAGATATAAAAATGAATTATTCACAAAGTGATCTCAACTTTTACTATAAAAACCTTATACTATGGCCAACACTAACGACTCGAATGCGCAATTACCTAAAAAAGATTTGGGAACAAACCAAACCTTTAACATCGGATCACGAAAAAACTTTCCGCCGTTATGGCTATCTATAACTTCAGTCTTGTATGTGAATCAATTTCTGAATATCGCAAATAAGATTCATCTTCACAGCGACGACCTTCAAGAAATTCTTGCTTTTTAAAAACTCTTTCTTGCTTTATAACTTTTATTTTTAATTTCATGACCTTTAACAGTGATAAGAACAACGCCGGCATAATCATCAAAATTAAAAATATAAGCTTCTTAAGCCTTAAAATTTCATATCCATATTGATCTTTGTCAAAACTCAGTGTCGCCATTTACCTCTCCTTGAAAAAGCTTAAGCCAAAGATAATATAAATTTTGTGAAATAAGTTTAAAGACTTTGTTAAGAATGAGTTAAAGAGATTTTTTCAAATGAGATACTTGAGCAATAATTTTCTGTTCAAAGGCGACCATTATATTCTCTTCCTCAAGACTTATTTCATGATCATAACCACAAAGATGTAAAAAACCATGAATCACCAAATGAATAAATTCATCTCTAAAGCTTATTTTAAAATCTTTAGCTTGTTTTTGACATACAGAATAACAAACAAAAAGATCTCCCATTTCCATGGCCGGACCGAAGGCATCATATTTCTCATGCCTAATATTCTCTTGTAAGGGAAAAGATAAAACATCTGTGATTTTATCTTTTTCTCTATAGTCTCGATTAAGAGACTGTATAGTTTTATCATCCACTAAGTTTAAATTCATAATAAAATGATCAACAGCAACAAAGGAAAGATGTTTTTGTACAAAAAAATCACACCCTTGTGTGATTAATAAAATGATTTGTCTAAAATTATTTAAATCACTTTCTTTCAAATCAAAGCCTTCATAAAAAAAATTGATCTGAAACGAATTGAAAGTATAACTAATTTCTTTTTCCATTATCCTTCTCATGCACTATTATAGTTATATTCTACCCTATAGGAGTTATTTAATGCAATTTGAAAATATTCATCATGTTATCGAGGTCATACACCAACTTAGAGACCCTGAAAATGGTTGTCCCTGGGATTTAAAGCAAACTCATCACAGCTTACTCAAATATCTTATTGAAGAGACATATGAATACATACAAGCAGTAGAGCAAAATGATACCAAAAAAATGCAAGAAGAATTAGGGGACGTTTTTTTACAAATACTTTTACACGCTGAGATTGCAAGTGAATCTGGCCATTTTGACCTAGATTCAGTGTCTAAAACTTTGGCAAAAAAAATGATTGAAAGGCATCCCCATGTTTTTACACAAAACGATACAAATATCACTTCAGAAGAGGTTTCCAAAAATTGGGAAAAAATTAAGTCCAAACAAAGAGGAACACCTAAGTATTATATTGATATTGATGATGCTTATGCCCCCGCATTATTAGCCGCTTACAATATAGGGGCTAAATCACGTAAAATTCATTTTGATTGGGATGAGTTGCTAGATGTTTGGGACAAAGTAGAAGAAGAACTTCAGGAGGTTAAAGAGGAAATCCAATCTTCTCCCTATAATAAAGCTAAGGCTGAAGAAGAGATCGGAGATTTATTCTTTTCCATTGCGCAATTGGCCCGTCATTTAGAAATTGATCCCGAACAAGCTTTAAAAAAGGCGAATCTTAAATTCATCCAACGTATCAAGCTTGTTGAAGACAAAGTCAAATTAGATAAAAAAGCAATGCAAGACCTTACTACTGATCAGCTAGAAAAGTACTGGCAGCAAGTCAAAAAAGAACTTAAATCTTAATAACCGCCCTCTATTACGGTGGGGATAGAAGAGAAAACTCAAACTCACAGACAGAAGCTGTTATGATGTAACTATTTTAAATTTCTAGATGTCTGAACAGAAAAGCTTATTTCAAATTTAAAACTATTCACTTCTAGCATAACTGCTCACTAGCGCCTCAAGGAAATCCCTTTTTAAAAGCACTCTAGAGGTTCGTTACTAAGTTTGAGTTTTCTCTATCATCAATTTAGTAGGTCGGTTTTTAAATCTTAAAGTCCTTTAAGGCATCTGCCATGGCCCCTTTAGGTTGAGACTTAGACTTTTTGGTTTTTTTCACATCGTCTTGAGAAAGATAATCTGTATAAGTCGGGAGTTTGTCCTTAAAAATAATTCGATCTAGATGTTTTACATAACTTGACCAATGCCCAATATTTTTATCTGTTCTTTTTACTGTTTCAAATGAATGCATTTTTGAGTCCATAAGATCAATAAGATGAACAAGCATAGCTTCACTTGTCTGAGGAATCTTTGGTGACCCATAAGCATATTCCCCATGATGTGAAAGTAGGATATGTTTTAAGTGTAATTTTAATTGATAGGGAAAATTTGGAATTCGAAAAGAGTATTTGTCGACAATCTCCACACCTTTAACAAGATGACCTACTAACTTTCCTTCTTCCGTATACTCTACATTTAAATCATCAGTTAACTCGTAAATTTTACACAAATCATGCAAAATCGCACCCGCAACAACGTAGCTCTCGTTAACATTGTAAATTGGTGACAAAGATTTTGCTAAATTAGCACAGCTTAACATATGCTCCAACAGGCCAGCTTGATAAGCATGATGTATTGACTTCCCTGCTTGCCATTTTTTTAATCGTCTTTGAATTTCTTTATCTGAAAGGACTAAGAGTAATAAATCTCGAATATAGACGTCATTTAGACTCTTAACAATTGTTAGAAGTTCTTCCAACATTATTTCTGCCGAGCGCTTTGCCTTCACTACAAACTCCTTCATATCGACTTCTGTCTTATCTACCTCTTCAACACTCTGAAGGATAAATTGCTTTTTACCTTGGTAAATATTGGTCTTGCCTTGTACTTTAACAAAACTTCCTTTTTGAATCCGGCTTGCAATCTCTTCAGCATCATTCCAGCTGCGCGCTTCTAAATCTCCTGTCGCGTCTGAAAGGATAATATTTAAATACTTTTTTCCATCTTTTGCTTGGGCAACAGCAAAATATTTAACAAGAAAAACAGATTCAACCTCAACTTTTGGAACCAGATCTTTAACATTCACTCTTTGCATATAGTTTTCCTTTCTTCTTTTAATTTTAGCTCATTAGCTACAAAATCACTGCCAAAATAGCAATTAAATCGTGTTCAATTTGTGAGAATTATGGCATATTTAGCAAAATTTATGAAAAAGGATGGTAACAATGAGCACAATTAAGCTTGGTATTAATGGTCTAGGAAGAATTGGCAGAACTATTATTAGAGAATTTGTAAAAAGAAAGTCCGAGGGGATGTATTCAAACCTAGAAATTGTGGCCATTAACAATCCTGGTAAAGCTGAAAACTTTGTTAGACTGATGAAATATGACTCACTTCATGGAAAATTTCCAGGTGAAGTTCAATTAGATGGCGATAAGCTTCATTGTGGAACTTGTCGTATGCACTTTTTCACTCAAAGAGATCCTAGTGAAATCGACTGGTCATCTCAAGGTGTTGATATTGTCATAGATGCGACTGGAAAGTTTAAAGATAAAGATGGACTCGGTAAACATCTCAAAGGGAATGTTAAGAAAGTTATTATGTGTGCTCCAGGACAAGATCTTGATGGGACATTTGTTTTTGGTATAAATCATGAAACCTACAATAATCAAGATCACCATATTGTTTCTAATGCAAGTTGTACTACCAATTGTTTAGCCCCAGTTGCTAAAGTTTTAAATGATACCTTTGGTATAAAACAAGGTTTTATGACAACTGTACATGCCTATACTGGTGATCAAAATATTTTAGATGGCTCACACAAAGATCCAAGACGTGCAAGAGCTGCTGCAATGAGTATTATTCCAACATCGACAGGTGCGGCAAAAGCAGTTGGACTCGTTTTACCTGAGTTGAAAGGCAAACTCGATGGCTATGCTGTACGAGTTCCTACTCCTGATGTTTCGATGGTTGATTTAACCGTAACACTTAAAAAAGAAACTTCAGCACAAGAAATCAATGCTGCCATGAAAGAGGCTGCTCTAGGAAGCTTAAAAGGCGTCCTTGGTTACACAGATGAACCTTTAGTCTCTGTAGATTTTTTAGGTGATCCTAATTCTTCAATTTTTGATTCATTACTAACAAGTGTAATTGGAGATCAGGCAAAAATAGTAACTTGGTATGATAATGAAGTTGGCTTTTCTAATCGAGTTATTGATTTAGCTGACTATATGGCCAACAAACTTTAAACTAAAAGAGAAATATTATGGCACTCAAAAGTATTACAGAAGCTGACCTAAAAGGTAAAAAAGTTCTGGCCAGATTTGACTTCAATGTCCCCTTAAAAAATGGACAAATTAGCGATAGCTCTAGAATCGACTTGGCCCTTCCTACAATTAGATTTCTTCTGGAACAAGGAATTAGTAAATTAACTTTAATGAGTCATCTTGGTCGACCTAAAGGAAAGGTCAATCCAGACTTATCTTTAGAGCCAGTAGCTGACTATCTTGCCAATCAACTTAACGAAGAAGTTATTCTAACTGAATCCGCTATTTCTAATGGGGTTAAAGAACTTCTTACGCTTAAGAGCACAAAAATTGTTCTTTTGGAAAATTTAAGATTTCACCCAGAAGAAGAACAAAATGGTAATGAGTTTGCCAAGAGCCTTTCCGATTATGGTGAAATTTATGTTAATGATGCTTTTGGTGCGGCTCATCGAAAACATGCCTCAGTCTATAATATTAACAAATACTTTCCAAACAGAGCTTATGCTGGATTATTACTTAAGGCCGAAATTGATTCTCTTAACAAAATCCTCCATAGTCCCAAAAAACCCTTTATGGCGATAATCGGTGGAGCTAAAATATCTGATAAAATAAAAACCATTGAGAAGTTATTGGTTAATGTTGATAAACTTTTTATTGGTGGTGCCATGGCCTATCCCTTCTTAAAAGCGAAAGGACAAAGTATTGGTAACTCTTTATGTAATGAAGAAGATATCAAATTGGCTAAAAATATCCTTAAAGCCGATAAAGGTAAAAAACTTGTTTTGCCAATTGATCATATGATTGTAGAAAAATTTGGAGCAAAACCTATAACCTCTAAAAATACTGATATTGAAGAAGGATATATGGGTATTGATATTGGCCCAAAAACAATTGCTCACTATCAAGATCTCTTAAAATCAGCTAAAACTATCCTTTGGAATGGTCCAATGGGAGTTTTTGAAAATCCAGATTACGCCAAAGGGACAATGTCATTGTGTGAAACCATTGCAGGACTAGATGCCTTTAGCCTTGTTGGAGGAGGAGACTCTGTAAGTGCGGTCAACAAGTCTGGCCTTGCTCAAAAGTTTTCTCATGTTTCTACCGGAGGAGGTGCAAGTTTGGAGTACATTGAAAAAGGTGAACTACCTGGAATTCAAGCCTTAAAATTTGGAGTTTAACCATGCCTAAAAATTATATGATTGGAAACTGGAAAATGAATCAAAGTTTAAGCGATATTCAAAACTTTTTTTCACAACTTAAACTTGAAAATAATCAAAATAATTTTTGGATTACTCCACAATCTGTACATATCAGTGAATGCTTAAAGCATGCCCCAGCCACAGGAGTACTTATTGGAGCTCAAAACTGTTCGCACGAAGACTTTGGTGCTTTTACTGGAGAAATTGCTTGTCGCTCACTTGCTGAAATAGGTGCTCATTTTACACTAATTGGACACTCAGAAAGAAGAAGCCTTTATGGTGAAACTGATCAAGATGTGAACCAAAAAGCCAAGAAGGCCATAAGCGAGGGACTTATCCCCGTTATATGTGTTGGTGAGACATTGGCTCAGCGTGACAATTCTCAAACCCTTGATGTTGTCCTCTCTCAAGTTAAAAACGCCCTAGTAAATATTCAACTTCACAACGAATCTGAGATTATTATAGCTTACGAACCTGTTTGGGCGATTGGAACCGGAAAAACAGCAACACCTCAGCAAGCAGAAGAAGTCCATGCTCAAATCAGAAATCTTCTAATAGAACTTTATCCTGATCATGGGGCCGAAATAAGTCTCCTCTATGGAGGAAGTGTCAAACCTGCTAATATTAAAGAATTGCTAAGTATGCAAAATATCAATGGAGGACTGGTCGGTGGAGCAAGCTTAAAGCCGGAAAGCTTTTCAGATTTATGCAAAGCGTGTTAGTTTAATATTCACAAAGGCTTTAAACTTTGATACAAGAACTCACTTAAAAAAATTAAAGAGGAATAAAAATGCTAAATAGTTTAATCATCTTTCATGTCATTGTTTGTATTTTACTCACAGTTGTCGTTCTAGTTCAGTTTGGAAAAGGAGCTGAAGCTGGTGCAATGATGGGCTCAGGCTCTTCTCAAGCCATTTTTACAACGTCATAAAAAGGAAACTTTTTTACAAAACTTACAACGACTTTAGCTATTTTATTTATGGTTAATTCAGTAACACTTACGGTCTTAACTTCAAAAGAAGCAAGTAGTTCATTATTTGACGATGAAGCTCCTATTGCTGCCCCTTTAAATAGTGATGAAGCCAATACTCCTCAAAAAAAGGATGATAAAGCTGAAAATAATGAAGCTCAAACTCAGCCCACAACAGCTCAATAAATAAAATATTTACATGCCCAAATACTAAAAGCCTCTTCATTTGAAGAGGTTTTTTTATAACTCCCCTGGAGCAACAGCAATATAAAAATTTCCAATAGAACTCTTAAATGGAATGACAACGACCAGCTCTGACTCTATCTGAGCTGCGCGATGGACACTTGGAATGGCCATATCTAGATTTAACCCCGACTCTGAAAAAACTTTTTTAGAGTGGCCATAAATTATATTGGCCAACTCTCCGGCAAAATCCCGGTTTTCATCATTGATAACTTCATAGTGATCACCTACAACCTTTTCATATAAAGTTAAAAAGGTTTTACTTGGAAAAATCACATAAAAACTTCCTTTGAAATAATCAGATGAAATCATGATTTTTGAAGCAACCCCCATCTCAAGCGGGTCTGTCATTTTATCTTTAAAAACTGGCTTTCCATGTTGAATATCTCCAACTTCCCCCATCTCACGCAATACATTTTTTGAACTCTCAATAAAAACATTAATAAATTCTAAATCAATATCTAAAGCTGACTTTGGTTTATTTACAATATCAACTCGCCCCGCCTCTCTAGGAAATACTTTTTTTAAAATTTGGTTCGATAAATCTGTAAAATCAACTGGCCAAGGTAGAACTGTAACATCTTCAAGTTCAAATTTATTAATCACAGCTTGAAAAGTTTCAAAACTCTCAGAAGTAAAAAAAGTTACTAATTCCTTATTAGTTTTCTGCTTATACATATTAAGCAATCTAAACATATACAAACATTCTGAAGCTTCTTTAACATTAAGAAAAACAACATTGACCATCTTATCTGCTAATTTTTGAGCCAGAGCAGCCTTATCGTCAATAGTTTCGACATTAATCTTTTTACTCGATTGGATCAGCAAGTTCTTAAGCTGAGTATGAAAATCAATATTTTCTCCAACGATGAGAATATTTCTTATGAATTGCATTTTAACAATGTCCTTCACTTTTTTTAACTACTTAATTATACCTAATAGGATAGACTCAAGGCCAGTAATCTCTACTATATAAAGGCTTTTCCCATAAATTCAGATAACTTAAGTTCGCGGGAGTAAATGAAAGTGTTTACTTACTTGCTTAATAATTTCATCCGCATGAGATTCACCTTTAGACTCTAAAGTGATTTCAACAATTGATTGATCAAGCCTCAAGAAGGGGACATCTCTTTTATGATAAACTTGTAATACATTAGCTTGCACCTTTTGGAGAACCTCTGTTAAATCATGTAGGGCCCCTGGCCGATCACTTAGTAAGACATTAAGTTTTATTCGTCTCTTTGACTCAATAAGACCATTCTCAATGATACGATCAATGAGATTGATATCTATATTTCCCCCACAAATAACTAAAACAACTTTTTTATTTTTAAATCTTCTTGGGCTTCTTTCATATAACTCATTTAAAGCGGCAAGATTAATGGCCCCTGCACCTTCTGCAATAACTCTAGCCTGCTCAATCAATTGCAAAACGGCCATGGCAACTTTATCATCATCAACATGAACAGCTTCATCTATAACTTTATCCAAAATTTCATACATTTTAAACTCAGGCTTTCTGACCTTTATTCCATCTGCAAAAGTTTCTAGGGTCTCACTTTCAATCAATTTTCCTTGTTGTAATGATTTTATCATCGAAGCGGCACCTGTTGACTGTGAACCAACGACGCAACAGTTTGGAAAGATTTTTTTCACAACAGTGCCAAGGCCACTCATCAGTCCTCCCCCACCAATACTACCAAAAATATAATCGATATCATCAATTTGCTCTTTAAGCTCAAATCCTATGGTACCCTGCCCATAAATAACATCTTCTTGATTAAATGGATGGACATAAACTTGCTTATTCTTTTTAAGATACTCTTTAGCAAACTCAAAACTTTCATCTACATTCTCTCCCTCCAAGATAACTTTTGCACCCAGAGCTTCTGTATTCATTATTTTCACTAAAGGAGAGGGCTTAGGCATAATAATAGTTGCTTCGATACCAAATTTACTCGCTGCCCATGCTACGCCTTGAGCATGGTTCCCTGCACTAACAGCGACGACACCCCGTTTACGTTCTTCTTCACTAAGATTAGCTATCATGTTGGTAGCGCCTCTCAATTTAAATGAACCAACTGGTTGTAAGTTTTCTAATTTTAAATAAACTTCACATCTATATTTTTTTGAAAGCCATTCATTTTTAATAAGTGGAGTTTTTGTAATATATTGACTTATTTTTTCTTGTGCTTTTTCAAAGCCTTCAAAATCTAAATTCATGATTCCTACTTTTTACGTTTGCCCTTATCATCTATCATACGAATTTTACCAAAATCTTCCCCTTCAAACATCTCTTTTACTTCTTCCAGAGGAAATTCAGAGTAAGGCATACAGGGATCAAAATCGTCTGCCATCTTAAGTTCTTTGGTTGTTTTTACCTTAGAATATCCTATATGAGCTGCAAATATTTTAAAGATTTTTTCATCTATTTTTTTGTTAACTGTTTTTTCCATTACACCTAACGCCTCACTAATTGGCATAACTTTAGCGTAGGACCTCTTTGTGGTAATAGCATCAAAAAAGTCTGCGATAGCGCATATACGAGCAAAAATATGAATTTCCTTTCCCTTAAGGCCATTAGGATATCCTTTTCCATCCCAGTTTTCATGGTGCTCATGGACAACACGTCCAATAATTCTTAAATCTAAGTCTTCTAGTTGTTTCATTTCCGGATCATCTTTTAAAAGATTAATCCCTAAATCGGGATGAGTTTTAATCACGTTATATTCATCGTCTGATAATCCATCTGGTTTGTTTAGAATTTCTGTTGGAACTTTAATTTTTCCTAAATCATGTAAGAGACCTCCTAAGCCTGCATGAACAAGCTCGGAGCGAGTGGCATTAGGTTTTAAAACTCTTAAAATTTTAATACAGTACATAGAAACATTTATAGAATGATCATAAGTATAAAAGTCATGACTGGATAAATTGCCTATAAGGCCACGCAAGCCTTCAATACTGTAATCATCTAAAACATCAATCATGTTTTCAACAGCATCTTTACAACCCTCAATCGTTTCATAAAGAAGATCAGTACTAAACTCTTTTTTCGGATCAAAAACATTATGTAGATATTGAATCGCTGAGTCCTTGATAAAACTAACTGTATCAACATCCTCTACTGTTTCAGAATCAACCAAACTTCTCATATAAAGTTTTCTTTGATCTTCGGAAACGTATAATTGAATATACTTCTTCTTAAAGCGCTCTAAGTCATCACGGGTCAACTCATCGCCTCTAGGATAAATTCTCACAAATTTTTGCTTATTGGCCAATGATGATGAATTTACATACAAATCGTAGGGAATGACTTTATCTCTAGTAATTAAGTCATAGCGAACAGAAAAAAAACTTTTTTTATCCACATATAATCCTTTTTTTAGCTAGGCTTTATTTTAACATAATCAAAAAATATGAATATGTGGAAAAAAAAAAGCCTGTGTAAAACACAGGCTTTTTATCAAATATATTTATATTATTAAAATGGTATATCATCTGATGCAAAATTAGAATCAGTTGAAACGTTATAGTCTTGAGTTTCTTGTTTCGGTGCAGCTGAATTATTTTGCTGTTGATATTGGCCTGAACCCGCTTGAGCCTGTCCTCCAATAAATTGCACAGTTGATGCATTTATTTCTGTCGTATACCTTTTTTGACCGCTTTGGTCATCCCAAGATCTTGTCTGAAGTCTTCCTTCAACAAAAGCTTGTCTCCCTTTACTTAAATATTGGTTACAAAGCTCTGCTAGTTTTCCCCAAACAACAATTCTATGCCACTCAGTTCTTTCTTGTTTTTGGCCTGAATTTTTATCATTCCAAGTCTCACTTGTTGCTAATGAAAAATTACAAACAGCCGCACCTGAAGGAGTATACTTTAACTCCGGATCTTGACCTAATCTTCCAAGTAAAATTACTTTGTTTACACTCATTTCTTCTCCTTATGCTTGTAAAGTACATTTATAACTAAATAAACCAAAATGAAAGTATAATCATTACTTTCTTTAGATAAATATTCAAGAATAGTGCACTTTTGCGAGCTTATAAGGAATTTAAATTACTTGATCTTGACTCTGCGTGACATCCAAAGACTCTTGCTGTTGTTGATTAACTATAGCGTCAGCCACTTTCTGAGAATGAAGAGGCTGCTGCTCTTTATTATCTATTTCAGGAAAGTTATCTCGCCAAAACTCTTTTACTTTTCGTTGGGCAATTGTAACATCTCGTCGATACCATGTTGCATCAAAGCCGCAGTATGGACATGGTAATTCTTTACGATAGAGCAATTTATTTATAACCTCTGCAATCATCCAAAGGGGAAATATCAATAAAACGGCTCGAACTCCCATAACAGGATATAACAACCAACTCAAACAAATAGAAACGATTAAAATTTGTAAATAATTTTTACCTGATAAATTTTTAGAATATTTCATCGACCTAGGGGCTGAGCACAAAGCACATAAAAAACTCTTACGAGGATTTTTTACCTTATAAAAACGTCCTGTTTGAAGTGGGTGAATTTGGCTCACGTTTAACCTCCTACTTTCTTTATTAAAACACATATTCTCACTTGGATAAAGCGGGAAGAACTTACTCATTTGCCCTCTAATATGGGCTTAAGGACCTCCGGGGTATCTCCATACCCCAGGGGTGAATAAAACGAAAAAAAGAAAAAAAGAAGAGTCTTGCCGAATTCAAGCAACGTGCAACGACTACAGATCGGCACCCTGCAGTCTCCCCCTTGGAGACGCAAGGATCATACCAAAAATTAATTTTAATAATTTCCCAGAGTTATATTGATTGATCACATGAAATATTGATAAAATGGCACTATTAGTGGTGACACATTGCTCCCTAGTAGGAAATAACAAGTGAAATTGGACTTCAAATCACATTCAAATAAAAGTAGAGAAAAAGGCCAAGTTTCGATTTTTTTTTCGACTACAATTTTAGTCATGATTACCCTAATTGCTTTTATTATTAATATTGGAATTTTTGTAAAGGCTAAAATCAATCTTCAAAATGCTACAGATGCAGCAGCTTATGCTGGTGCTAGTGTTCAAGCAAGACAGCTCACTAATATCGCTTATATGAATTGGGAGATGCGCAATGTTTTTAAAGAATGGATGTTTAAATATTATGTTCTTGGCGGCTTAAATTTACCCAGCATAACTGGTAGCAACCTGGGAAGTTACATGAACTTTACCATGCAATCTTATGCTAGAGCGCAAGCAGTCGCAGAAGATAAATATAATTTTCCCTCTGTGTGTATTGATTTTGCTAACACCGGTGGCGTTGGGATGTGTACAAGATACCTCGTTCCTGGTCTACCTCGATTTGAGTCATCAAATGTGCTAGGAATGGACGAAACGACTAATGCCTTTATCGATACTATCGTTTCAGAAAAATCAAAAAACTGTTCCCAACGTAGTCAAATTAATTTTTTTACCGCCAACACCTGGGCCTATAATGTCAAAACCAATGATGCAACTCTTAATAATATTACAGATCAAGCTCCCGAAATTGCTGCTAACTTTATGGGTGCCTTTCCCAAAGCTTTTGAAATCGGCTTAAGAATCAGAAGTCTTGAAGCTCAAGTTAACCACCCACCTCAAGGAAGTATTTGTCGTAATCCAGGTAATGGAGTCGACTGTACTGTCCAGGCCAGTAGTTTAAATTCTCCTAGCACTGAGCGAGCACAAAAAGCCTTTATGTCAGGGTTTAGAAATATTGGTGCCAACGGGGAAGACAGAAACTTTAAAAACTCATTTACACTCAAAGAAGTAAGTCCAAGGCTTAGTAGTAAGATTAATGTTGCCAATTCTCTTAGCACTCTTCTCATACCTCCGGGACAAGGAAGAAGAAAATATTATCTCGATCTCAAATTAATGACTTTAAACTATGCTACTTTTTATACGGCATTTACCTCAACTCAAGGGGGAATAAAAGTAAATGGCAGTAATACGATTAGTGCTGAAGGACAATGTAATGCCACAAAAGTAGGACTCCCAGTTCCTGGCTACCCTTTAGGCTTTGTTAAAAATCCCGATTTTTTAACTTATTATGCTGTTGAAGGTAAAGCTAAATTTATAGGCTTATTTAATCCTTTTACTTCTGAAGTCGTCTTAAAAGCTTATGCAGCGGCTAAACCTTTTGGAGGAAGAATTGGCCCTATGCTTTTTGACCTCTCAGACGCATCAAAAATAAGATCACGCTCTAAAAGAAAATCATCTCCATTTATAACTGCATTAGATACAAATAGTTTCAGAGGAACTTTTGGAAGTCTTTCGCCAGGACAACTCTATGCTCCAGGAATGCCTGTGCCAATCAATATAGACAGTGGAGCAAATAAGTTTTGGATGACTGATGAAAATGATTACGTTGGTGGATGGATTAGTGGTCCACAAATTTTTTATGGAATTCCTAATATGGTGTATGAATACCCTAGTGGAGCGCTAGACAGTAACCAAGACTATCTAGCTGATAGAAATGTTCAAGTTATTGCTCGAAGTGGTTCAGGAACGACTCCCAAAGCTGGTCTCTACAATAGGGACATGTTTGAAAAATTTAAAAATAAATTACTCGGAATTGGTGGAGTGGTTACCAGTGATGCCGTCGATAATGCTATACTCATGGTAAGGTCACCTACTGTATATGAAGCCAATAATTATTTAATTCCAACTCCCGAAAACCTAAATCTCTCTTTAAAAACAGATTCTTGGGGGACAATAACTGGAAATCCAACTCAAAGCTTAGTCGATAATGCCAATAATTCCTATGATATTTACCAACTCGATCTTTATGCTCCAATCTACTCGCCTAATGATCCTCACGCACTTTTTAAATCTGACTCAGAATTACATACTGTTTTAGATAATTACTTGCAGCAACAATCTCCAGCAATCGAAAAATATAAAAATTCGATGAACCTAGTTGCTGCTGATATTTATAATAATAACCGTTCAGGAGCTACTGGCCAAAATACAGGTGAAGCCGCTGCTGCTGCACTGAGTGACCTGACTCCAACCCAATACCAAGCGATAAATAATAGTCCTCAGGCTGCTGCCGATCCAGCAATGCTTCCATCATGCAAGAGTATTGCAGGAAAGTTTATTCATTTTTACTCAGGTGATGCTAGCAAAGTTTCTCTTGTCGATTCAAACTGTGTTACTCCATTAAAAGAACTCTTAAAGGCACGTTGGGCCGATCCTACTCTTATTGGTGAAATCTACAGCATTGAATACTCACTCCCTACAAATATGAAAGAACAACTCTTTACAGCATATCGCCCTGGGCCACAACATGATGCCGATCTAAATGGTACACAAGTAAATGTTTTATCAGGCTCTACAAATAAAAAAATTAGAAACTTTTACTCAACAAAACTCATTCCACTAAAGTCCATTGCGGGTTCAACTCCAGTCACTTATGGCCCAGGAAAGATGCTTATATATTCTGATGGCCATCCGGTCACAATTGATCCTGAGGCAAAAAGACAGAGTTTTGAAAACAAACTCGATGAGCAAGATTTATCTATTGATCTAAAACGCGCTGAACATTAAAATTTAAACAAACAAACTTGAAATTTTTAAAAATCCCATACTATACTTAGAAGGTATTTAATGTTTAAACTCATAAAAAGGATTTCAGACGTGGCAAAAAAGAAAACAGCAAAAAAAGCGACTAAGAAAAAAACTGCTAAAAAGGCAACTAAGAAAAAAACTGCTAAAAAAGCAACTAAGAAAAAAACTGCTAAAAAGGCAACTAAGAAAAAAGTAGCTAAAAAAGCTACTAAGAAAAAAACTGCTAAAAAGGCAACTAAGAAAAAAACTGCTAAAAAGGCAACTAAGAAGAAAACTGCTAAAAAGGCAACTAAGAAGAAAACTGCTAAAAAGGCAACTAAGAAGAAAACTGCTAAAAAGGCCACCAATAAAAAAGCTGAAACAAAAGCTCATGATGAAGTAAAAGTTGAGAAACTCAAAGCGGCTCCAGTTCCTTCAGAAAAAACGATTTACGAGCCAGAGACAAATGATAATGAAGAGCTAAATGAGATTATTGAACCTAAACCTAGCAATAACGAAGAAGCACCTAATCATTTACTCGCTGATGAGTACAATCCCGATGATGAGAGTGACTCAAATGCATTTGGCTACGGCTGGAGCTATGATGAAGGTTTAGACTCTCCTGAAGAAGTAGAAAAAGAAGAGGAGCCATATGATGAGGACGCTGAATACGCCTCCAGCGGTAAACCTGTTGGATACGACCTTGAAGCGCCAGATGATGATAAAGATGACGATATGTATTAAAAAAAGTGGCCAAACGGCCACTTTTTTTTTATTAACTAGTTATGAAAATTGAACTTTACTATTACGACCAATGTCCATTTTGCCAAATAGTTTTAAGAACTATAAAAATGCTTCATCTTGAAAATAAAATTGAGCTTAAAAATACTTTAAAAAACCCTGAATATAGGGATCATCATATTAAGATAACAAAAAGAAGTACTGTTCCTTGCTTATATATTGATGGAAATCCCCTATTTGAGTCAGCCGATATATCAAAATGGTTAGAGGACCACGCTGAAAAGATTAGGTCAGAAAATGGAAATTAGAGATCCAGTCCATGGCTCAATAAAAGTCCGTGATGAAGAAATATCTATCTTAGAGTCACCATTCTTTCAGCGCTTAAAAAGAATAAAACAACTAGGCTTTACAGAAAATATATTTCCAGGAGCGACTCATACTCGTTACCTTCACTCAATCGGTGTGATGGATATTGCTTCAAAAGTTTTTCATCGCATTTTTCATGATATTAAGATTGATCAAGATCTTGAACGTATCCACCAAACAGTAAGATTAGCTTGTTTGCTCCATGACATTGGACATGCTCCTTTAAGTCATACAACAGAATTTGTCATGCCCAATGTTTCAAAACTAGGCTTACCAAGCCAGTTTTCTCCCCAACAAGATAGGCAAGCAACACACGAAGACTACACAATAAAATCTATTATCGATTCAAGTTTTACTGAATCATTCCAAGAGCTAAAAGACAAATATGGTATTCGCCCAGAGCAAGTCGCAGAGTTAATTATAGGCTCGACTCAAACATCTGAATATTTCACTCATAAAAATATTAATTATTTTCCACTTTTACACCAACTTGTTTCAAGTGAAATGGATTGTGATCGAATGGATTATCTTTTGCGTGACAGTTATTTTTGTGGAGTTAGTTATGGTAAGTTTGATCTAGACTGGATTATTGATAATCTCTCCGCTGGTCATATCGAAAATAAAGCCTATTTGGGGATTTCTGAAAGGGCCGTTGCGACATTTGATGATTTTTTACTTTCACGCTTTCACATGTTTTTAATGGTGTACTTTCATTACAAATCTGTTTGTAGTGAAAAAATGCTTGAGAGATATTTTTCTTCAGCTCCCCAGGAATACTCTATTCCTTCAAATATTGAAGAGTATTTACAACATGATGATCATTTTCTTATGAAAGTACTAAACTCCAGTGAAAATAAATGGGCGAAGAAGATTATTCGAAACTCTATTCCTGAAAAGATATTCGAAACCTTTGGACAAGAACACATTCACCTCATCCATAAACTCGAAAACTACCTCAAAAGCGAGCAGATTGATTATATCAAATGTCAGTCTAGTGGTAGACTTTCAAAATACTATGCCAATAGTGAAGATAATTCTAATAAGTATCCACTTAAAGTTATTCGAGATTCTAGAATTGCTGGTGGTCAAATACACATTAGAAATATTAATGAAGCCACTGACCTTTTTGAAAAATTTAGTCAATCACACAGTGTTAATCGCTTACATTGCGAATACCAAAAATTATCAACCAAACAACAACAAGAGATATTAAAAATTATACAATATGAATAAGTTTATTCTCTACGGTATTCTTTTACTTGTTTATTTAGGCCTCTCAAAGAGCTTATCTCCCACCGAATTTGGTGTGAAATATATTAATAATGATGAAGCCCTCGCTGAAATCATAAATGGAGCTCCAGTTAGCGTGATCCTTACTGATATTCACTCTACAGGATTTCTCATCAAAACTTTTTATCACAAGTACAAAATCATTTATGGATTTCAAGCGTACGATGAAATCATCATTCGAACCTCTCGTTCCTATACAGAAAAGAAAAAACCATTTTTAGGTATGTCTATCTTTAGACGATATAAAGAAGATAGTAGAGAAAGCTTTACCCCTCTTCCACCTGGAAGTGTTTTTATAGGAAATCGGAGCTTTGGAAGTTGGGTGACTCAAAATTCACAAAAAGTCTGGCGTTTTTTTCGAGTTTATCGGCAAATACCCAAATACTTAGAATGGAATGATTTTGTGCCTAATATCCAAATTTATAATGAAATCATCGCCAATCAAGAAAAAAATATTCCCTACTATGGTGAAAATAAGGAATTTGGTATCAAAGGAAGTATTACTCAAGCGGCTTTTCCCAAATATTTTGAAAGACAAAAACCGGAAAAAGTAGATTTAAAAAGTTTTTTACAAACCTATCTCAAAGAGAATTTTATAAATTAGGAAAAATATATGAATGAAATTTTTGACAAACTACTTATAAGAATTCTTTTTACCTGTTTTATATGCTTGGCCCTTTTTCTTTATAAGTATGCACATATATTTTTCTACCCTTCACGTAAGAAACAAATCTTAAAAAGAATTTATCCTTCGGAAAACTATATCGATACATTACATATTTTTTCTCGTCTAATTGGAGTCGCTTTAATTTTTTCAACTCTTGAATTTAATGAATATATTGGAATTTCAATAAGTACTTTTCACTTTTTTATTTGGAGTATCGTCGGTTTCTCCTTTTATTTACTTTCTATCTACATACTAGAAAATATTCTTTTTTATAATTTCGATTATAAAGATGAAGTTTTAAAGAAGAAAAACGCAGCCTATGGAATCGTTAGCTTTACAAATGCCATTTGTCTGGCCTTCATCATTAAGACTATTTTTAAAGAGTCTGAAAATTCCATTATTATCCTCATTATCCTCTGGCTATTCTCACTCGTTCTATTTGGCTTTAGTACCAGACTTTTTAAATATGTTTCTAAACTTTCATTCAATAGTCTCATGATACAAAAGAATCTAGGTTTAGCCTGGGCATACTCAGGTTTTTTGCTCGGAAATACTGTCATTATCACCTCTTCTTTTTCACATGAGCATCATGATATTACTTCCTATATGATTCAGGTTATTCTAAAAACACTCCTTGGAGTTTTGATTATGCCTATTTTTCGCTACGGCATCATGTATGTCTTTAGAATTAACGAGAGTGATTCTCAAGGAAGCGAAGAATCAGAAAAACACCTTGGCCATGGAATCTATATCGGAACAGTATACCTGACCTGTGCGCTTTTAACTTCTATTATTATTGCTCAAATCCATTTTGGTACTATTTACCCTTTCTTTTAATCCCAAAAGGGGCGCGTTATAATTTTATTGGTATGAGATGTCTGGATAAAAAAAATTCTATTTTTGAAAAATATAATCAACTCGTTAAAAGGTTAGAGTATTTAGAAAATCGAGTAAAGTTCTTAGAACAAAGTGCCCATAAAAAAAACTTTTTGCTTAAGTCTTTTTTATGTAGAATGAAAAATGGTGAAGAATTATCAAACGATTTTATAGTCAATGAAATGTCTTACTTAGACCTTTCACCAGAAAAAGCTTATAGAATATATCAAGACCCTAATAGAGACTTTGTCTTTTTAGATGTAAGCAAACAAGTTTTTCAGCCCAGCCTAGAAATAGCTGAAGCTAAAAAAATTCCTCTCGAAGACTTAGAGTTTTCGACTCATCTTTTACCCGGAAAAAAAACTTTTATTTTTGTCATCTCTGAAGATGGTGTTCGCTCAATATTGGCCTGTAAAAAACTCTCAAAGCTTGGTTATTATAATCTCAATAATATTTCGGGTGGATACCGTTATTGGCCAGGAAAAAACTCCTCACAACAAAGTGAGTCTACTCTTAAACTCGCCTAAATATCTAGAATTTGCTGACTTTCATTTTTGGATTCAATTTTTGTATAAAAATTTTCTAGAGTCATTAAAACTCTATCAAATTCAACTTCACCTAATGTTTCAGTATAGTCCTGTTCAAGAATACTTATAACTTCAATTAAGGCAAACTTAAACTTTTCTCCATAAGCTGTTAAATGAACCTGTAATTCACGCTTATCTTTTTGTCCAGGCCGTCTGATAATATAACCACGTTTTTCTAACTCATTGAGGTGACTAGTCATAGTCTGTTTTTTTAAGCCGCACGCTTCACCGATTTCTTTAATAGAAGAAGCTTCATACTCACACAAGTAAATCAATATCTCCAAAAAACTTGGTCTAAGATCTAAAAACCCTTTTTCTTGTAAATCTCTTAAAAGGGCCTGTGAATAAACACGATAAATTTTTTTTAATAAGCTTCCTACTTCAGATATCTTTTTCATAATACCATTATAGTACTAAAAAATGATAACTTGCAAATATATTAATACTGCTCCAGAGGAACTAGAATTTCTTCAGGCAAGAATTCTGTACTTAATTTTGCCTCATCCACCTTGCTTGATTTCTCCAGTTCAATCCCTTCATACCATAATTTAAGCCTAACCAAGTTATGCGTATTCATTCCTGGAACCAAATCATTCCCTAAACTTAACTGAGAGAAGCTTAAAACTAAAACAACTGTCAAAAATTTATACATAATCTACCCTTTTTTATGCCCATATTAGGCGCTTTCCATCTTAAGTTGCAAAATAGGTACCAGCAGACTTGTGGTAGAGGTTTGCGTTATTTTTTGACGCATGCCTTGGCCACAAGTCTGCTGGTACCTATTATTTTTTACATGAGATTTTTATAAAGTAGATCAAAATTTAAAATTGTGTTAAACATTCTACAAAAGTGCCATCGTACTTATATTGGAGTGCCTATTTTTCTAGGCCAAAGCTCTATAAGTTTTGTCAACAAGACTGGCCCTAACAATAATCGTTTCTGCCCAGCAGAGTTTAGTTATAAAGAAGGTGCCAAATGAATACACTTCAACAATTTTTTTATGTAATTTTTAGTTTATTATTATCAAATTTATCCTTTGCTAGCGGTGGTGGGATCATTGGAACTGGTGGTTCTTTTGTCACTTTACCCAATGGCAATATTGTTTTAGAAGATTTTATCAAACAATTTGAAGAGGATGATTTTCCCGGTAATAGAGAAAGCTTTAATATTAAGGATGATTATCCGCAAATATATTCTGAAGTTTTAAGCTTAGAAAAAATTCTGTCCAACAGATCAGCACGAAAAATTCAATTTCTTAATAAGGAGGACCCTAACTTAGGTTTTAACTTCTACCAAACTGATCATGTTAATTGCCAAAACGAGAAGGAGCCCTTACCCAATAGTGGGACCAAAGAGCTTGTAGGCTGTTCTTATATCTACAAAAAATTTGACTCCAAAACTTTTCAAACACATTATTTTAATGTGATTGAACTCAAAACAGACGCTCATTTTCCCGCTTATTTCAAATCTCAATACAGTTTATAATGTTGCTTTAAAGCAGCGCCAACTTTACAATGAAACTCAGGAGCTGTATCAGTTATCATCAGATGAGTTAAAAGCCTCACAAACATTTCAAAGAGCATTGGCCAGACTCGTAAACTCTATTTTAAAATCCAAATATAAAGAAAAAGCTGTATTTGAAAGAAAAAAAATCACTGCTGAAGTCTATCCTTTTGGTGGTGGAGTTCTTGATATTTATATCAACCCTCATAAGAAATTCAATTTTAACGATTCAATAGCTGCAGGTGATATACAAAGCTATATAGCAATCGACTCTGCCCTTACCAATGGAATTGTTGTCAGCAAGCTTCTTAACGATAGCTATGTACCTACTTATACCAATGATATTGGTCAAGGGAGAGATCAAGACCTCTATCAATATGCCGCTGTGATTAACCTTACGATGATCAATAGCTATATAGAATTAAGCGGCGATAAAAACAAAGATTGCTCATATAATCCTTTAAATTTTTATTGTTTTAATTTTATTTATAATACATCAGTTATAAATTCTGAAATTGTCTATGATAATCAACTCCATAAAAAGCATATCGGTTACTATCTAAATTCTTATATGTATTTAGCCTCATCCCAAATTAGATCATCTTTGATTAAAAACTCTTCACTTATAAATTCATTTAAATAT
>LULL01000295.1_pt1 | contig 45047 bp, 41 predicted proteins | sample 728161 | NCBI WGS metagenome assembly LULL01 (sample SAMN03860290, study PRJNA289734) | marine metagenome | biome: seawater column; feature: ocean; material: water; isolation source: Red Sea water column Station 149 - depth 500m | place: Saudi Arabia: Red Sea | collected 2011-10-15 | depth 500 m
CTTAGACACTTTCGAACTCGAACTAAACAGAGCCTCGGCTCTGTTTTTTTATGGATAACGTTTCTTATAAGCTAAAGAAAGGCTGGTAGAATACTCGCGTTTTAGATTGGGGCTATAGCTCAGCTGGGAGAGCACTTGCGTGGCACGTATTGTAGTCGCTAATAGAATCCTTTTATAACAACATCTCACTGTGTACAAAATGATCTGTGTACATTCTATGTACAAGATTTTGATACTATTCTTCGCAAGAACTCTATTTCTTAAAACACTAAGGATAGGGGTGGGACAGAAGGGTACAGAACTGATTTAAAGCTTTTGTACCCTTTTGTTGGGGTATACTTAAGGCATATGAAAAAAAGAAGAGCACCAGCTTCTGACGAAGATTTAATTAAAAAGATAGGAGATGTTGAGAAAATACTTTCTGCTTACGATGTATCTAAAAATGCTTTTGCTACTCTTTTCCCCACTCCTTTTTCTTTAGATTCCCCTCGTGCCTTTCCCCAAAATAGTTTATTTGTTGAACTGACTTCAACTGAACACGATGAAAGTGATGATATTGAGCAGGCAAAAGAAATAACAGAAGAGAAGAAGAAAGAGAAAGAAAAGCAAGAAAAAGAAGGGAAGAAAAAAGACAATCCTATAAAAAGAGGCCTAGATAAATTAAAAGAATTGATTTGAGTTTTGTAAGCAGGATAAAAAATAGAATTTATGAAAAAACTACTCCTACTCATAAGCCTACTGTTAGCGACTAATGCTTGGGGAGAAGGCTCAATTAGAATAGCTGAAAGTATGCAGATGGCTGTTACACCAGTATTTTTACTAGCCGGTGTTGGTCTTATCTTGAGCGTTTTGGGAGTAAGATTAGGGAGAATAAAGGATAGGATGCGAGTTTTACAGCAAGCGCTTGTGAATATACATGGGGAAGGTAAAGAGGTTCTTGAAGATGAGAGGAATAAGCTTACTAATAGAAGTAAATTAATTTATACATCTATATGTGCATGTGCTGCAAGTGCACTCTTTGTATGCTTTGTAATTGTTTCTTTATTTGTAGGGAACTTATATGAAAAGGACTTTTCTTTGTTGATTGCCATCTTATTTATAACTTGCATGGTACTACTTATTATTTCCTTAATATTTTTTGTTTTTGAGGTTTTTATTTCTACGAGATCTATTCATAGAAGGTTAGTAGATAGTGAATCTGTGCTAGCTTCTAAAACTAAACCCTAACCAAATTTCCCTGCTTCAATATCCCAACTGCTCTACCAATATCAAACTCTGAGTGGCCTGTAACCTCTGCTATCTCTGTGCCTTTATTTTGTAACTGAAAACCATTCATGCCACCTACTGCATACCCAAATAATGTAAGTACCAGGCAATCTGTTTCTCTTAGCTTAAAGGAGTATCATGACGTTTCGTGGGGCTATAGCTCAGCTGGGAGAGCACTTGCGTGGCACGCAAGAGGTCGTCGGTTCGATCCCGACTAGCTCCACCACTTACTCAGATTTGTATTAATGTTTAAATCTGATACAAAGATGGTTTTCTTGGTTAGAGATAAAGGTAGAAATGAATAATTCAATATCATTAATAGGTATGGCAGGGGCAGGTAAGTCATCTATAGGGAAAAAACTGGCTAAACGCTTGAATTTTCATTTTGTAGATAGTGATTCAATTATTGAAAAAAAATATGGTGAATCTTTACAGAATATTCTGAACGAGAATGGAAATAAAAAATTCAAAGAAATTGAAGAAGGTGCTTTACTTTCAGTGCAATTTAACCAGATTGTTTTAGCCACTGGAGGTAGTGCTGTGTTTTGTGATGCCGCTATGGAGCACATTAAAGAAAATTCGATGGTGATATATCTTGAAGTACCTTATGAAGATATATCAGCTCGCATATCAGATTTTTCTGAAAGAGGCCTACTTAAAAGATCAGATCAAACTATTCAAGAGGCTTACAAAGAGAGAGAGGGACTGTATCAGAAATATGCAGATTATATTGTTCAAAACAAAGGGGAAATTGACTCTTGTCTAAATAAAATACTCAGTTTAATTAAATTCTAAGGAATAAAAAAAGGGAGATTTTCTTCCTTTTTAACCTTAAGCTCCGCCACTATTGATAATATTTAAAATGTTAAGACCAAGAAAACTCTTTATATTTAGCAGTACTTTCGTATTGCTTCTTTGTTTTTCTTTAAGCAGTTATTCTGAAGAAACGAGAATGAATCATTCTCATATGAAAAATCACATTATGCACAAAGCTTCTCATCATTCTCCTTCAGGGGTTATGGGAGGGGAATACCACAGGCAAGGAGAATTTATGTTCTCGATCAGGCAAATGAGTATGAGCATGGAAAAGAATAGTAATCAGGGGACTAGGCTTACAGATCAAGAAATAATCTCTTTACCTAACCCATTTCAAAATGGTTCTTTCTCTCCTAATTTAAGTGTTGTTCCTAAAAATATGAACATGCAGATGTCTATGTTAGAAGGAATGTATGGTTTAACAGATAAATATACTTTGATGTTTATGGCCGTGTACATTAGCCAAGATATGAGTTTGAACACTTATACGGCTATGGCCAATAGGTCATATATTGGATCTTTTAAAACTCAAACATCCGATTTATCAAATCTTAGCTTATCTTCTTTGATTGAAATTAAAGAGACTAAAAGTTCAAATCTTCACTTAGAAATTGGTTTAGTAAAATCTATTGGAGCTAATGACAGTGAAGATGAAGTGCTCAGCCCAATGAATATGAATATGAAAATGCGTTTGCCCTATGCAATGCAAATAGGGGATAAATCAACTTCTCTTATTACAGCAGTAACTTTTGTAAAAAAGGATGAAAATAGGACTTATGGCGCTCAAATTAAAAATAAACAGGCCATTGATAAAAAGGCATGGAACTTTGGCAATAGTTTTTCTCTAGATATCTGGATTAGTAAGGATATATCTGAGCAATTATCGTTTTCTGTAAGAGGTGGTTTCTTATATAAAGGGTCCATAGAAGGAAGCGATAGCAAGATAATGGCGCCAGTACAAACCTCAAACCCTAAGAATTATGGCGGAAAGTCTTATGAAATTGCTTTGGGAGTTAATCGGCTACTAAGAATGGGCTCTGGAAATAGTATAGGTCTTGAATTAGCCTTTCCAATAGAACAAAAACTTAATGGTCCTCAAATGGAAGTCAGTGAATCTTTAAATTTAGTTTTTAGGAAATCGTTCTAGTTTTTGGATTTTAACCTTTAAATTGAAATCTTTTTAATCAGTATTGCTTGGTCTCCTCTATGCACTGGAGAAAATATGCCAGACCTCTGTTTATATAAATCATCTAGATGGCTGGGAAGTTTAGTGCTTATGTCTATAAGGTAGCCGTTTACTTCTTTTTGACTTGTTTCAAAATTAAGAGTTAATTCAACTTCTTTATCGTAAACGCCGTTTAAATAAACAACATAATAGCCTTTATAAAGACCCCAGCTGCTTAAAGTGGGTTGAATTTGTAAAGAGCCCAAGTTAAAGGATTCTAAGTTAGATTCTTTTGGCAAAAGTAAAACCATTCTGCTTGCAGATCTAGTGCTCTTTAGATTAAGTTTTAGTGATTTACTACCATCTAGCTTTTCTTGTTTTTCTATCAAAGGGCCTTTCCATCCACTGGAGCTGGTTTCAGCCCAGTATCTTAAGGCATACTCTTTTCTAAATGGAATGAGAGTTTTAGTAGTTTGGGTGTCTACAAATGAAGACAAAGGTTCAATCAAAGGTTCTGGATCATCCGATGAGTTATTCTTGTAATTGCCTGACAGATGAATGAAAGATTTAGCTGAATCAAGGTCTTCATAGAAATGAATATTTACATGTTGAGGTCTTTTTTCCGTATAAAGATTAGCAAAACTTCCTACCATTAAAGCTACAAAGGTAACCACACCAACATATGAGATAGTAGATTTAATATTTAGAGAATATAAGAAAGGCGAGATTATTAGAGCGTACAGACCTGCAAAAGGTAATACTGCCCAAACTAACTTATAACCTTGGCTTTGTTCTAAAGAAAATATAAGCCCTAAAGTTAGCGGAAGCGTAACTACCAGGGTTAGAAGTAAGAATATAGGCTGGTTCTCTTCTTTTAAGAAGGTTGCAAGGAACAACAATATGCTGGCAAAGATTAGCGGAAGGATAAATACATTGGCTGCATCCGGTAAGAAAATAGTGATAGTTAAAGCCAATATGAGCCAAAAGAACCAAGAACCAAATACCATCTCATTTTGGTTTACAAACTTTCTACTAATTGCAGTTCCTATCAGTGCACCTATGCTTGTCGTACCTATTAATAACAGACGATAAGGCCAATCTATACCAGGCCAACTAACTACGTTTCCTGAAAGGAAGGACAACAGATAGAATCCCGTAACACCAGACAATATTGTTGTTAATAAAGTTAATGGAGAAAATACTACTCCCAACGCTGTTTTCTTTATATTGGTGTTTGACCTAATAAGAGTTGTAATCAATAAGAGGGCTGAGAAGATACAAATAAACAGACTGTAGCTAGATTTCCACTGAGTCCAAATACCATATATTTCTCCTCCGTAAACAAATTCATCTCCCATATTCTGCCAATCTAAGGAAGCTAATTTTCTAGACAAAGGTAAGATGTTTTCTCCATGGTGCTGGATAGTTCTTAGGTCAATATTTCCCACAGTATCATTTGGAGTGTGGTAATGATTCCTTTCACCAGCAAAAGCAAAATCTATGCCTGATATTTTAGCTCTTTCAACAACACTAAAATCCGTGTCATTAGGCATCCTCTTAAAAATTTCTTTAATAAAAGAGAATCCGTAAGGACTTATGTTTTCGCTTGAATAACTTTTTATTAAAAGCTCATTACTATTTGAAGTTCTGAGTACCATGCTGCTTCCAGAAGATCCACTGCCTTCAATATTGAGAACAATACCTACTTCCTTCGCTAAAGGGTGTTGATTAAAAAAAGCCTCTGCACCTATAAGACCATTTTCCTCAGCATCTGTGAGGATTAGCATAATTGGATGTTTATAAGGCGCTTCTAGTTTTAGAGCTCTAGCGGTTTCGAGTATTGCTACTACCCCAGCTCCATCATCCCCAGCACCTGGTGCCATAGGAACCGAATCGTAATGGGCCATAATAGCCAAATAAGGTAGGTCAGTTTTACCCGGAATAATCCCTATTAGGTTCTCTACTTCAGCACAACTTGCGAATCTTGAAGCACAAGCCCAAGTTTTTTGCTCTTGGTGTTCTATTCCTAATTGATCTAATTCATTCTTTAGTCTTTCTTTAATAATTTTATTAAGGTCAGAGCCAACAGGGTAGGGGTGTCTAATCCCTTTGGGCTAGGGGGTTGCGTGGTGAAGTGTTGTACAAAAAAGAGTATAAAAGTAAGAAAAATAGCTAAAACAGATAAGCGATTTTTAAGCATCTTTACCCGAAATTTGTATCTGCTATCAAAGAAAGGATTTCAAACATCATGGTCGCACCCACTAAAGCTGTGTTTCCAGTGTTATCAAATGGAGGCGCTACTTCAACAACATCACCTCCTATTAAGTTAAGTCCCTTTAAGCCTCTTAGAAGTTGTTGTGCTTCTAAGGTTGTTATTCCGCCTACTTCTGGTGTTCCCGTACCGGGGGCATAAACTGGATCAAGTCCGTCTACATCAAAAGAAATATAAGTTCTTCCGTCACCTACAACCTTTCTGGCTTCTTCAATGACTTTATCTACGCCTAGAGAAGAGAATTCATCCATAAAAACCACACGCATACCTTGATCTTGGGAAAACTCTATACCGTCCATAAAATTTTGACCCCCTCTGATACCAATTTGAATTGTTCTCTTTGGGTCAAGAACTCCTGCTTCTACAGCAAGTTTAAATGGAGCTCCATGAGTAAATTTTGAGCCCCAAATCTCCCCCCATGTATCGGTGTGGGCATCCACATGGACCATTCCGACAGGTTCATTTTTTCCTATTGCCCTTAAGATCGGGTAAGTGATCGAATGATCACCACCAGCGCTGATAGGAAAAATATTCTTCTCTATAACTTTCTGGTAAAAAGATTCAATTTCTTCAACTTGCTTTTCTAAGTCATAACGATGAGAAAAGGCTACATCCCCTAAATCAGCTATACGACATAATTTATAAGGATTTATATTCATGCCTAAATTAAAAGTACGCATCAAGCTAGAAGAGTTACGGATTTCCCTCGGCCCATGTCTCGCTCCTGGACGATTTGTAACCCCCAAGTCGGTTGGAACACCAATAAGACCAATGTCCACATTGTCCAATGATTCAACTAGAGGTGCTCGCATGAAAGTAGCAATTTCAGCAAAACGAGGCTCACTCATTGGATTGTACTCATCGCCATCAGGCCTCTTCTTTTTGTAAAAATCGTCAGTCAATTTTTATATCCTCTGTTTTTTATTTAGGTTTAGAAATACATCTTAACAAAAGTCTTATGTCTACTAATTCAAAGAAAGGGGTTTTTATAAAAATAAAAAATGGTAAAGTCAAAAAAGATAAAAAACTATTCTGGAGGAATACAAATGAAAAACTTTTTAACTATCTTAATCTTGGGTTTAAGCACGACAATATTTGCTGCACATCATGAAGAAACTGACAGTCCTGAATCTGAACATGAATACAACTTTGCTTATAATTCTACCTATACCATCCCCGCTGGGTCTCAACCCCAAAGGGTAGAAAGGTCAATTTTAGAAAATCTTGCTACTTTAGAGGAGAACGGCTATTACAACTGTGGTCTTCTAAGGCATCAGTTTGGAGGAGAGAGAGCTTACTATTCGTATTGTTATTTTGATTCCTGGGAGCAATTTGGTGAGATAAATGATTCTAATGCACCTGCTGCTAGAGAGCCTAACCAACTTTACGGAGATCATTCAGATCATCTCGTTGCTATTGTTGAAAGGAATGCTATGAAGAGGACACCTTATGTCCTAAGAGCCACTTACACATTTGGACCTTTTTTAACCATAAATGAGATGCGTGATAGAGCTAAAATGTTATTTGATGCTTATAACGAAGCCTTTGAAGGCTGTGTCATGGCTGAACATGCATGGGGTCCCGAAATGGCATGGTACTTTTACTGTGGTTATGAAAGTTACACTGATTTCGCTAAAAAAAGCAGTGCTCTTGGAGACCTTTTTGAATCAGGGTTGGCAGATGCAAAAACAGATATAAGGAACCACTCTGATGATTTGATGGTCAGAATCAAATAAGACTTTAAAGTAGAAGAAAGAAGTTATGAAAAGAACTTTTAAATTTATTGCGCTCTTATTGGGTGCGATAGTTCTTTACGGAACTTCGCTCGTTGCTTTATCTGAATTAGGCGGTGAAGTGGCGACACTGACTAGACCCGAATCAGACGGAAGCACTAAGAATATCAGAGTCTGGATAGTAGACTCTGATAATGATTCCTGGATAGAGCATGGCACTGATGAGTCTTACTGGATAAAACAATCAAGTGATGGGGTAGAAGTTTCAATTATCAGAGATGAAAAGGAACAAAAGTACGAAGCTTTTGCTAATAGAGAGTCACACGATTTTTATCACAAATTGAGGAGGGAGAAATATGCTTTTGCAGACAAGATGTTGGACATCCTGTCCTTTGGTGCAACCAGTAAAGAGAACTGCTCTGGTGTGCCAGTAAGGTTGGTATTGAAATGAAAAAGTTTTTAAAAGCTGCTCTTTACTCGTTAGGATTACTCTTGCTTGTAGGGGTAATTTATCTAAGTAATCTATTTTTATTTAAACCTTTTTCTTTAGACCATTATCTAGCCAAAGAGCTTATATCAGAAATGCTGGATTCCCCTGAGTCTCTAACTTATCTAGGGGCGATAGATCGATTTAATTGGGTAACAAATCATCAATCCAAAATCTCTATATCTGGGTTAGATGATCTTGAAGAAGATTTAATTGATGCTAAAAATTCAAGAGCAATGCTTCTTTCCTATGATGAGGAGTCTTTATCTGAGCAACAGAAGATAACAAAAAAGATAGCAGTTTTTGACTTGAATAACTTCATAAAAGAAGAGGAGGAATTTCCTTTTCATAATTACCCCCTAAATCAAATCGGTGGAATTCATTTAAATCTAGTTGAGTTTATGACTGATGTTCACCCTATAAGAAATAAAAAAGAAGCTGAAGCCTATATTGAAAGATTAGATTTATTTGATGATTCATTTAAAGGAACTCTAGAGATTTTGAATGAACAGAAAAAGGCTGGAATCTTTCCGCCAGAATTTGTTTTTGATCATGTTGTTCGTCAGTTAGATGAATTCCTAAACTTCACTAAAAACGACAATCCTTTAAGAAAGGTTTATATAAGAAAAATCAATGATTTAAATTTAGATGAAGAAGACATAAAAGAACTCATCTCTCAATTAGACGAATCTATAGAAAATAGTGTTAATCCTGGGTTTAGGCTTCTATATGAATTTATAAAAGAAACCAGATCACAAGCCAACGAATTTCACGGAGTTTGGTCTTTACCTAACGGAGATGAATTTTATGCTTTAAGACTCAAGGTTTATACAACCACAGATTATTCTGCTCAAGATATACACGACATAGGCCTTGCAGAGGTCGATAGAATTACTAAACGAATGCAAGCTATAGCTTTGGATCTCGGGTATGGAGAAGAAGTTAATGTTGGCAAATTGATGAATAAATTAAATGAAGATCCCAATTTCTTGTATGCAGATACGCCAGATAGGAAAGAGACTGTCGTTAATGACTACAATTCGATCGTAGAAGAGACCTGGCAGATTGCAGGGGATTATTTTCATAACATGCCAACATCTAAAGTCGAGGTAAGGGCAGTTCCTGAGTATTCTGAGAAGAATCAAGCCGGAGGCTATTACATGTCGCCAGCCCTTGATGGTAGTAGACCGGGAGTCTTTTATGCCAATCTTTATGACATCAAACAAACACCCACATACAGTATGCGTACATTAGCTTTTCATGAAGCTATTCCAGGGCACCACCTGCAAGTTGCTCTCAACTTAGAAAATGAAGATCTTACTCTGTATAGAAGGTTTGGTTATGGCACTTCAGCTTTTAGTGAAGGTTGGGCTCTTTATTCAGAGAGGTTAGCCGTAGAAGCTGGATTAGCTGAGGATCCATATGATGAATTAGGTGTTTTGCAAAGTGAATTATTCAGGGCAGTACGATTGGTGGTAGACACCGGTTTGCACTTTAAACGCTGGACCAGAGAAGAAGCCATGGCTTATATGAAAGATATTACCGGTATGTCTGATACCGAAGTTAGAGTTGAGATTGAAAGGTATATTGTCTGGCCCGGTCAGGCTTGTAGCTACAAAGTTGGAATGTTAAAGATCCTAGAGCTAAGAGAGAAAGCTAAAGAGGAATTGGGCGATAATTTTGACATTAAAGATTTTCACTCAATAGTATTAGAACAAGGACAACCCCCTTTATTTATCGTTGAAGAACTAGTAGACAAAATGATAGCTGAAAAGTAATTGTTCTTCCTTTTTGCTAAGCTTAGTCAATAAATTTAAAAAAGGAGAGAAAATGAAATACTTAACTTTAATTTTTGGATTGTTATTTTTTACAGTCTTAAGTGCTGATGGACATCTTAAATCCGAAAAAGATGTTCTAGCTTCTTTGCAGAAATATTTTGAAGCAAGGAATAGTGAAGATTATGAGACAGTTGTTGAGCTGGAGAGCAGATCTGGTACTTATGGCACAAATTCAGATGGAAGTTTTCACAAACCTAAACAAATTTCTTCGGTTGAACAATGGCAGAGATTTAGCCAAGGGGGAGTAACTAATATTTTTTACCCAGAAGCTATACAGCTTTCAGAAGACGTAGTGTTTGTTAGATTTTATGCCGAAGGTATGGTCCAGGCTGGGGGTACAGCATCGGATTATCGAACTAGGGTGACAATGAATTGGGTAAGGGAAAATGGAAACTGGGTCGTAAAGAGTCAACATTACTCTGGAGCCAATTATGGTGGAGTTCACAAAACTCAAGCTGCTGATTTTGATAATTAGTAGATAGATATATAAAGGGTAAGAAGTTGAAGCTTGGTAAAGCCATCAAATACTTTTGTTCTTTTTTATTAGGGCTTGGCTTATACCAATCTGGATTTAGTGATACTGGATCTAACCCCAATTTATTGAATGACTTACATTCAAGACTGAATCCTTCTTTAGTAGATTCAATACATTATCCTAAGTCTACTCTTGATGTACTAGGTTTAATAAAAACGGCTAAGCAGACCAACAAGTCTGTAAGTATTTCCGGAGGCCAACACTCTATGGGCGGTCAACAGTATGGGGTGGGGACTTTACATATAAGCATGTCAAAAATGAATGATGTGCTTAGCTTTGATAGAAACAAAGGGATAGTAACTGTTGAAGCTGGAATTCAATGGCCCGAGTTGATAGATTATTTAATAAAAGTTCAAAAATATTCTCGAAGACAGTGGGGAATAACTCAAAAACAAACAGGTGCTGATCTCTTATCAATAGGCGGTGCCCTGTCTTCCAATGTTCATGGAAGAGGTCTGGTCTTACAGCCCATGGTTCAAGATGTTGAAAGCTTTAGACTGGTAAATGCTAAAGGAAAAGTCCTCAATGTAAGTAGAACAGAGAATTCTGAACTTTTTAGTTTAGTTATAGGTGGCTATGGTCTTTTTGGTGTAATTACGGAAGTCGATGTTAGGTTAACTCCAAGACAGAAAATTGTAAGAGTAGTTGAAGTCATTAATTTAGAGGACTTTCCTGAGAAAACTGCTCAAAGGATAGCTGATGGTTATCTTTACGGTGATCTCCAGTTTAAAACAGATGGCAGCGCTAAAGATTTTTTGAAGAAGGGGGTCTATTCTTTTTACAAACCAGTCCCTCCCGAAACTCTCATACCTGAACAGCAAGGAGAAATATCAGGCGATAGATGGAAAGATCTTATAGTTCTGGCACATTCTGATAAAGCTCAAGTATTCGATGAATATACTAATTATTACTTAAGTACAGATGGCCAGATATATTGGACAGACACTCATCAGCTGGGTTACTACGATGAGAATTACGAAAGTTTTCTAGCAAAGAATCTTGCTGGCTACAAACCAGGATCTCTAATGATCAGCGAGGTTTATGTTCCCAGAGAAAAAATATACGATTTCATGGATGATCTTTCAGAGGCTAATAAAACTCAGAATATGGATATCATCTACGGGACCGTCCGTTTAATTAAGACTGATAATGAAACTTTTTTGCCCTGGGCTAAGAAAGATTATGCTTGCATAGTCTTAAATCTTAGGGTGGAACACACTGAAGATGGCATAGAGAAAGGTAAAAGCGATTTTAGGCTTTTAATAGATGTAGCGTTAAGCCATGGAGGTTCTTACTTCCTTACTTATCATAAGTGGGCAAGAAAGGATCAATTATTAGAAGCCTACCCACAGTTCCCTAGATTTTTAAAATTAAAACTTAAGTACGACCCTGAAGAGATGTTTCAAAGTGATTGGTACAGGTTCTATAAAGAAATGTTTTCAGAAAATTAGAAAATGGTCTACGCACATAGAAAAGAAATATACGATGCTGACTCTCACATGATGGAGACGCCGGATTGGATATCAAATTATGCTGACCCCAAAATTAGACCTCACCTAGAACCTTTCGTCGGAGGAAGAAAGCGAGCACTGGCTGAAATTAAGCAGGCCATTAATGACTTTGAAAGTCGTCAAAAGGATCCTGAAATTTTTCGGAAAGCAAAGAAGGAATTTATGTCTATGAAACATAAAGGCTGGAATGGTCTTGGAGCTTTTGATAAAAAAGAAAGGAGCCTAGCTAATGATCTGTTGGGATTTAAAGGTCAGATTGTTTTCCCTACCAGCGCTTTCAATCAAGTAATAGAAGCAAAAGATCAAGAAATTTTTGAAGGAGGGGTGAGAGCTTTAAATAGAGGCTTATCAGATTTTTGTAAGGACGATATTAGATTATTTGGTTGTGCCTACATACCTTTGGGTTTAGGCCCTAATAAAGCTCTTAAGTTCTTAAAAGAAGCTATAAACAGTAATTTTTCTGTAGTTCTGATTGATACTATTGCTCCTATAGAAGGTATTTCCTTCACGCACCCAGATTACGATAAAGTCTGGTCACTTATACAAGAAGCTGATTTGGCGATTACCTTACATGTTGGGGTTGATGGAGGATATAGTCCAGTTCCTAAATCGTTTTATAAAAATGCCAGTTCAGTTCCCGCCCACAAAGAAGGGGATGCTCCTGGGGATGCTCTTTCTTATATGGCCATTCAATATAATGCTGAACTGTTTTTAGCAGCTATGATCTTTGATGGTGTATTAGAAAGGTTTCCAAAATTAAGGATAGGAGTAATAGAGCTAGGTGCCTCTTGGATTATTTCTTGGATGAAACACTTAGATCAATCCTATAAAGCATTTAGAAAATTACAGGATATGTCAGTGTTAAAACTTCTACCTTCAGAGTATGTCTTACGACAAATAAAAGTTACCCCTTTTGCTGGAGAAGATATTGGGTGGATACTCACTTCAGGGGCAGAAGATCTACTAATGTTTGCTTCCGACTACCCGCACCATGAAGGAACTGACGATCCAATTGGAAGGTTTGAAAAAACCATGGACGGTCTGAGTGAAGAAATTAGAAACAAATTTTATTCAGATAATTTCAAGTCTTTCTTAGGTAGCCACCTAGATATTTAACTTTATTGATACAAATGTAAGGCCTTAATAGAGATGTTGTTCTATAGAGTTATCTTATTTCTATTTCTGACTTTAGGCTTTCACTTACAAGGTGAAGAAGACACTTCACTTTTGTGGCTAGACAAATATTGTGCTGAGTGCCAAGTGAAAATGAAAACTAAAACAGGCACTTTTATTTTAGAAAAAGGTGAGGAAGCTTTAATGGCTAGGGCTTGGTTGACAGATAAGGCTCAAGATTCAATAGACGTTCAGTACTTTATTTGGAGTACTGACAATATAGGAACTCTAGCTAGTGAGGCTCTCTTAAGAGCAGCAGAAAGAGGAGTAAAAGTGAGAGTGCTAGTTGATGACCTTCTTGTTGACGCAGAAGAATTAACTATTTTAGGTCTAACGGATCACCCTAACGTAGATATAAAAATTTATAACCCGAAACACTCTGTTGGCGTTTCTTCAATTCGTAGATTATTCAATGTCATAAGATCATTTCGTTCAAGTAATCAAAGAATGCATGACAAGGTAGTCATATTTGACAGAAGCATTGGAATTACTGGAGGGAGGAATATGGCAGATGAGTATTTCGATTTTGACCATGAGTATAATTTTAGAGATAGAGACATTCTTCTTTTAGGAAAAGTTGTTGCTGATATGAGCACAAATTTTGAAGAGTTCTGGAACTCCGATCTTTCTGTATCAGTTGAAGAGTTGTTACAAGCAGAGCTTGAAGATTTGGATCAAAACTTAATCCTTGAGTACAAAAAATTTTTACATGAGTACGCTTTGAATGAAACTAACTTCACACCTGAAATAAGGTTGGCATTAGAAAATCTTCCTAAGAAGTTTTCAGAGCTAATTAAGAATCTTATTTGGGAAGACGTAAGTTTTATCAGTGATAGGCCAGGGAAAATTGAAAACTTTGTAAGTCTTTCAGGCGGTAGTAAAAGCTATAGTCTCTTAATTAATGAGGTTTTAGAAGCTAAACAATCATTAATTATTCAATCCCCTTATGTAATACTGCCCGATGAAGGGATTGAGCTCTTATCTGCCTTGGTATCCAGAGGGGTAAAAGTAAAAATTTCGACAAATTCACTGGCTTCCACAGATAACCTTATGGCTTTTAGTGGTTATCATCGACAACGCGAAGCTTTAGAGCAGGCAGGAGTGGAGCTATTTGAATTTAAACCTTCTGCTAAAGTTCAGCAAGATTTAGTAGATCGCCATAAAGAGTTAACTAATCCTAATTTGAAATTTGCTCTCCATGCTAAAAGCATGGTTATTGACCAGAAAAGGATATTTATTGGAAGTTTTAATCTTGATCCTAGATCAGCTAATCTGAATACAGAAGTAGGAGTATTGATAACTAATGAACAACTAGCTTCGCAACTTCAAGCAAGTATTGAAAAGGATATGTATCTAGACAATAGTTGGGAGGTGGTCTCAGGTTTAAGTAAAGGGGATGAGGTAGGTATTTTAAAAAAAATAACTTTAGCTTTTCTGAAGTTAATTCCTATGGACTCTCTTCTTTAAAAGAATAGACTAATAAATATGTTTATTGCAGGTATTTTAATATTTTTTGGAATTCACTTAGTTCCTCTTATTTCTACAGTAAAAGAAAGTCTAAAAAGTGCTCTTGGAGAAAATACTTATATGATATTTTTCTCTCTAATTAGCCTACTCGGCTTCCTGCTAATAGTCCTAGGCTATGAAGCCAGCTCTAATTCGTTGTATGCAATAAATGCACAAGCTTTCCTGTATTCCAAATACATCATGTTTTTCTCTTTAACTTTTCTTATTGCTGCAAATGTTCCCAGCTTTATAAAGAAGTTTTCAAAGCACCCAATGTCTATAGGGATAGCTATTTGGTCAGCTGTGCACCTATTAACTAACTCAGATACTGTCTCAGTTATTTTATTCAGTACTTTCATGGTGTATTCAATAATTTCAGTTATCGTTTCCGAAAGTAGAAAAGTTCAAGTTAAAGAAATTAAACCAAGGTTACTTTTTGATATTTTTTCTATAGTGCTTGGGGCTATGTTTACAGCTCTAGCCTTCAACTTTCACGAATATTTATCAGGTGTTAGCCTTACTTAAAAATAATTTGCAATGATTCGTTTTTTTCATAAGTATTTAAGTTTAATAATATCTATACAGTTACTTTTATGGACTGTTTCAGGTATTTATTTTGCTTTTAATAAAATTGAATTAGTGAGGGGAGAACAATATTTACTTGAGAATCAAGCTGAAGATTTAAATCTTGAAGAAGTTGAAATTACTTTTACAGCAAAAAATTTAAGCTTTATTAAAAGGCTGGATAAATGGATTATCAAGGCAGAAACAGATAGCGGTCTGATTTACTCTGATCTAAGTGGAAAAAAATTAGAAGAGTTAGATGAAGAAGAAGCTAAAGAAGTAGTTAAAAGGAAAACAAACCTGAGACCTCTAGAAGCTTTTAGAATAGATAACCAAGAAAAAAGAGCGGAATATAGAGGTAGAGATCTGCCTTTATATAAAGTTACAACTTCTACATCTGACGACATTAATGTTTATGTAGATGCCTTTAGTGGGGCAGTTACAGCCATAAGATCAGATTCTTGGAGAATTTGGGATTTCCTTTGGGGAGCCCATATTATTGACTATAGAGAAAGAGATAATATAAATAATTTCTTACTTAAATTCTTTTCAATCTTGGCATTGATAAGTGCTTTGTCAGGAATAGCTTTATTTTTTAAGACCTTGAAACTTCGTAGTTAGAACAGTAAAAGCGTATATTTAAATTATGGAACGAAATAAGTTTTTCAGTTCAAAGTATTTCCTATTTATTGGAACCATACTTGTCTTATTCATCTTATATTCAAGTTATGGGCATTTAATGAATTTTATATCGGATGTGGCGTTTTCATATCCAGAAAATAAAAAAGGTAATTACTCAGTTGATATCTATAAAAATAGAACTTTAGAAACAGAAGAAGGCATTACTCTGTCTTCAAGAATTTTTAAACCCAGAGAATTAGAAAAAGCTCCAACAATATTAGTACGAATTCCTCTAACTTATTCTTTGACAGATTCTCTTAAAACAGAGCTTGTCGGCAGGTTTTGGTCTACTAGGGGATATGTAGTGGTTATACAAGGGACAAGAGGTAGATATCGATCTTCAGGAGAGTTTTATCCTTTAATACACGAGCGTAAAGATGGTTTAGAAACTTTAAAATGGATAACAAATCAATCTTGGTTTGATGGAGATCTGTTTATGTGGGGATCTTCTTCTTTTGCTCATACGCAATGGGCAATATCTAATTCTACAGATCCTAAGATAAAGGCTTATTTTATGCATATTGGAAGTTCAAATTTTAAAGAAATGTTTTACCCCGGTGGAGCATTTTCTTTAGCTTCAGCCTTGTATTGGACAATAAGAAGCCGAGGTCAAGAAGATAGGGAAGTTGACCTGAATGATTTAGCCAAAGGAGTAGAAATTCTTCCTGTCATGCAGGCAGATAATGTGGCTATAGGAGATACTGATTTTTTTAATGACTGGGTTATGAATAGGGGTAATTTAGCCTTTTGGGAAAAAATTGATGGCAATAAACGAACTGAATCTATTAAAGGACCAGTGCTACATCTAGCTGGATGGTATGATCCTTTTTTAATTTCACAGTTAGATGATTTCCATTCGTTAAAAGAGCATCCCGATCCTTTTGTTGCAAAAAACACTAAATTGATAATTGGACCTTGGAAGCATGCCGATTCAGTTAATTTACCAAATGGAGAAAAGGTTACTTATAGAGAGAATAGTGTTTGGCCCACCACCCCTTGGTTCGATGAAATTTTAGGTAAAAGAGACAGTGTGATTCCAGAAGTTAAGATTTTTGTAATGGGAGTTAATACTTGGCGAGAAGAAAATGAGTGGCCACTAAGTAGAACAGCTTTCAAACCCTTCTATTTAAAGTCTCTAGGGAATGCAAATACTATTCATGGGGATGGTAAATTATCCTTTAACAATGATAGTTTAGGCGGTGAATTCGATTCATTTACTTATGATCCTCTCAATCCAGTGCCTAGCGTAGGGGGTGCGATGCTTGGACCATGGGGTGGTATAAGGAAACAAAATGAAATTGAAGAAAGGGAGGATGTGTTAATTTATGATGGACCCATCCAGTCAACCCCTCTAGAAATAACAGGTCCTTTGGAAGCTTACTTATATGTAAAGTCTTCAGCAAAAACTACAGATTTTACGGTTAAGCTTGTTGATGTTTATCCTGATGGAACAGCCTATAACATCTCTGACGGTATAGTTCGGATAGAGGAGATGTCAGTAGATCAAGAAACTCCTAAGAAAATAAAGATTCGTATGCGTCCTACGAGCAATGTATTTCAAGCTGGGCATAAATTGAGAATAGAAATTTCAAGTAGCAATTTTCCAAGATATGAAAGAAATCTTAACCTACATCAAGATTTAGTAAATGCGAGAAAGACTATAAAAGCGGAACAAAAGGTATTTCATTCCGCTGAATACCCATCCTTTATTCTTTTACCTACAATTCCAAACAATTGAATTAATGGTAACTTATAACAAAAGGGTGTTATTAATACTAAGTGTCTTAACCCTAATTTTTATGGGGCGAGTTTTTGCTCAACTAATCCAATTAATTAATCCTATAGGCTTTTTACCACCTTTTGATCAATGGCAAAGTGGTACTATGGCTTATCACTGGCTTATTTTGTCCCAGATTCTAATCTTAGGGACACAAATAACAATTCTAAAAAAAATTCATTTCCAGACTTATGTATTTAGAATATACAGGGGGAAGGCTATTTACATTTTTGGGATTGTCTATTTTTCTATGTCTGTCTTACGTTTATTGTTAGGGGGTCTTTTCTTAGAAGAACATCCTTTTTGGGGTGCAACTATTCCGTCTGTCTTTCATATCTTTCTTTCAAGTTTCTTTCTGATTTTAGGTCTTTACGAAGTAAGGAATAGTAATAAACTTAATACATTCAAAGTTTAATGTTCTGGTCAATACAAAAAATCTTTAAAAGGTTTAATAGTTTTTTTAGTTTTGATACTTTTTTCTAAAAAATGATTTATTTACTAGCTTTTATAACAATTTTAGTCTGGGAAATATATTGGACCTACAAAGCCTGTTGGTTAGCTTCTAGAAATGGTCATAAGAAACTTTTTCTTTTTTTTCTTATTTTTAACCTTTTAGGCATTCCAGAAATAATCTATTTAAATAGGTATCAGAATACAGAAGGAGATCCTTCTTTAGATTAAGCTGTGCTTTCAGCACTAGGCCTTTCTTTTACCTTCTCAAACCAAGAGTTAATATTTTTGAGTTCAGGATCAATATTTTGGCCTACAGTTGTTCCAAAATGAAGGAAGCAGAACAGCATAATGTCCGCAAGTGTCAAGTTATCCCCACATATAAATTCTCTTCCTTCTATTTGTCCGTCCAACAAGGATAAATTTTCTTTAGCTTGCGCTTTAAAATCATCTGCTGATTCTGGAAAAGTTCTGAGTCTGTCTTTAAAAAACTCATAACCTTCCGCACCTCTAAATGCAGTGGTCATAGCTTCACAAATATTTAAGCTAATCCTCCTAGTCCACATTCTAGTTACAGCACGATCTTTAGGTGCAGTTCCTATTAAGTTAGTGCTTCCTTTTATATCATCAAGATACTCACAAATAGCTGTTATTTCAGCTATGAAAGATCCATCATCAAGTTCAAGAGTAGGCAGTTGCCCCATTGGATTTTTATTTAAATGACCTTCTTGGCGATTTTCTCCTGCCATGATGTCAACTGTTACGGTTTCTACTTCCATACCAAGTTCAGCTAAAAACATCCTAACTACTCTAGGGTTTGGTCCAAGACCATCGTAAAGTTTCATGTTTACTCCTTTTTTGTTCTTCGATTAATCGGTTGATAAAAGTTTGTTTCTAGACTGATTTTAAATTATCTTTGCTCTATTAAGTATTTTTTTAGGAAGAAAATGGTAGAAATTAATATAGGCAGTGAAGAATGGTTGGCTCAAGTCAAAGAAGACATCGTTGAACCCGATATACGCATAATTGACCCACATCATCATTTATGGGATGACAGAGGTAGTACTTATCTAGTCAAGGATCTGCAAGCCGATACAGGTTCAGGTCACAATGTACTGAAGACCGTTTATATGGAATGTGGTTGGGGCTATAAAGAAGATGGACCTAGGCATTTAAAAGTAATAGGAGAAACAGAAGCTGTTGTAGATCAAGCCAACAAAAGTAAGGAGACGGGAGAAGCCGTTATCTCTGCAATAGTTTCAAGGGCTGATTTAAGGTTAGGAGAGGAAGTGATAGAAGTTTTAGAAGCTCATGAAGAGGCTTCTCAGGGCTTGTTTAGAGGAATAAGGCATGCAGGCGCTAGAGCCGAACATCCAGAAGCTTTGACCATCCCAGGCAGTGCCCCAGAAGGTTTATTTCAAGATGAGGGCTTTCTTAAAGGCATGAATGTTTTAGGAAGAAAAGGCTTTACCTATGACACGTGGCATTACCATTATCAAAATATTGAATTTGCTGAGATGGTAACAAAAGTACCGGACACCCAAATAGTATTAGACCATTTTGGAACACCGCTTGGTGTGGGTCCTTATGCAGATAAAAGGGAGGAAATTTTTAATCAATGGAAAAAAGATATAAAAGAAATATCAAAAAGTGAAAATGTATTCATGAAGATAGGTGGTATGGCAATGCCCGATAATGGATTTGGTTGGAATAACAGAGATAAGCCAGCAACTTCAGATGAGTTTGTTGAAGCCCAGAGGCCTTATTACCTGCACGCGATAGATTGTTTTGGACCTGAAAGATGCATGATGGAAAGTAATTTTCCTGTAGACAGAATGTCTCTGTCGTATCATGTCTTATATAACGGATTAAAAAAGATCGTTGCAGACTTTTCTCATGATGAGAAGGATCAAATGTTTTACAGGACTGCTGAATCTGTTTACACAGTAAATTAAGGAGACTAATTGAATACTGAGCTTGAACCATTAGATTACCCGCCTTTAACTGAAGATTTAGAGGAAGCAAAAAATCATTTAAATGATTTTGGAGTTTGTATTATTAAAAATGCATTCTCCACCGAAGAAATTGAGATTATGGACAAAAGGCTAAAAGAACAATTTGCTGGTGAAGAAAAGTATGGAGTTGGCTCTAAGGTTAGGGGAGATGAAGGTTATGGGGTTAAAAGTTCAAATAAAGAGAAGGTCAGTAGGCTGGTATGGAATTTAATAAATAAGGGGGACTGTTTTATTCCACTGATTAATCATCCTAAGATCTATCCCTTGATAGAACATATTATTGGCGAGAAGACTATCTTATGCTCTATGGGTGCTCACATGAATGGTAGCGGTAATGAAAGAATGCCACTGCATCAAGACCAATGGCCTCTAGTTCCACATCCTTTAGAGTTTCCAGTCATGGCTAATACTATGGTTTTAGTTTCTGATAATTCACCTGAAAGTGGAGGAACTAGACTAATTCCAGGATCGCATAAATGGCCCAAGATAGACTATAAAAAGGCTAATTCTTCTAAGTATCAAGATATGGCCAAATCCATTACAGCACCAAAAGGTTCTGCCATCGTATGGGAAGGAAGAGTTTGGCATGGCAATGGTTTGAATCGTTCTGGAGAAGTTAGAAGTAATATTTCGATAGCTTATCTTCAATCATGGATTAGGCCTCAAGAAAATTCTCAATACAGTGTTAGGAAAGAGGTAATAGAAAAGTTAAGTGATAAGCAGAAAGAAATTATAGGATTTACTCCTTTTGGAACTTTAGGCGGACATGATGGTTCAAGTGTTTCTCCTGCTGGGTTTGATAGGGATAAAGAATCTATAGGTATTCTAAAAGGGTAAGAGTACCTAATTTTAGTTTAAGTAAGGGAGAAAAAGTTATGGCAAGACTTGAAGGAAAGGTAGCTTTAATAACAGGTGGTACAAGTGGAATAGGTGCTGACACGGCTAGACTATTTGCTGAAGAAGGGGCAAAGGTAGTAATAACAGGAAGGTCAGAAGAAAAAGGTTCAAATCTAGCTGACGCATTAGGAGAAAGTGTTCTTTTTAACAAGTCTGATGTAACTATAGAAAAAGATATTTCTGATTCAATAGATTTTACTGTTAAGTCTTTTGGTCAAATGGATATTTTGTTTAATAACGCTGGATATGGAACAGCCGATAATGTAGCTGAGATAACTAAAGAACAAATTGATTATGGCCTAGGATTACTCTCTAGCGTTATTTTAGGAATTAAATATGCGGTAGAACCGATGAAAAAAATAGGAGGGGGCTGTATTATCAATAATTCAAGTGTGGCTGCTCATGTTTATGGACAAGGCTCCCCACTTTACTCATCATTGAAAGCAGCTGTATCTCATTACACTAGAATGGCTGGCGTAAGCCTAGGTCCTTTTAACATTCGTGTTAATGCCATCTCTCCTGGAGCCATCGCAACACCTATTTTTTGGGGAGGATCGGCAAGGGCTAATACTTTGAGTGATGAAGAGAATGAAAAAAAGTTGGAAAAGCTTAAAGGAAATCTAGCCAAAGCAGTACCATTGGGAATGACAGGTTTGGCAGAAGATATTTCAGAAGCTGCTCTATATCTTGCAAGTGAAGCGGGTAGATTTGTTACCTGCCATGACTTAGTCGTGGATGGAGGAAGGTCAGTTGCTTATAACGAACCACAACATAAAGAAGGTTAATGAAAAAAATACTAATCGCAAATAGAGGCGAAATAGCTATCAGGATTGCTAAATCTTCAAAGGATTTAGGTTTAAAGACTGTAGGGGTCTTTTCTGAAGATGATGCAGATTCTTTGCATATCTCTAGGATGGATGAAAGCTTCCAATTAAAAGAAAAAGGGGTACAGGCTTATTTAGATATCAAAGACATTGTCTCTATTGCTAAAGAAAACCAAATTGACTTAATACATCCAGGGTATGGGTTCCTGAGTGAAAACCCCAACTTCGCTAAAGCAGTCAGATTAGCCGGCATTACTTATGTTGGACCTGATGAAAAAACTCTTAGGCTATTTGGAGACAAGGTTCGATCTAAAAAATTAGCCGAAGAAAATCAAATCCCTACTATAAAAGGGACTTCCGGCAAGATTACATATAAAGAAGCTAAAAATTTTTATAAGAGTTTGAGTAAGAAATCTTCCCTTATGCTTAAAGCGGTAAATGGAGGAGGAGGCCGTGGTATGCGGTTGGTAGAAAACCTAGATGATCTTAAAGGCGCCTACGAACGAGCTTCTTCGGAAGCAAAGGCATCTTTTGGCTCGGAATCATTATTCGTGGAAGAGTATTTAACTAAGCAAAGACATATAGAAGTACAAATACTAGGTGACGGTACTGGTTCTGTAACTCATTTCGGTGAAAGGGAATGTTCGGTCCAAAGACGACATCAAAAAATTATAGAAATGGCTCCAAGTCCAGGTTTGAAACCAGAATACAGAAACAAGATTATTAATGCAGCTGTAAAGTTAGCAGGACTACAAATTACAAAGGCTTAGGTACTTTTGAGTTTTTAACCAGTGACACCGGCAAGATTTTTAGATTTATTGAAGCAAATGCACGGTTGCAAGTAGAACACACTGTTACCGAACAGATTTATGGAATAGACCTTGTGAAATACCAGATACAAATTGCATTAGGAAAAACACTTAAGCAACTAAAAATAACACAAAGTAATATTCCGGAACCAAAAGGGATTGCCATACAAGCCAGAATAAATATGGAAGTAATGGATAAAAGTGGCAATACAAAACCAACTGGAGGCGTATTCGGAAGATTTGATTTGCCATTTGGACCAGGGGTAAGAGTTGATACCTATGGTTATACCGGTTACCAAACAAATCCTAGTTTTGATTCACTAATCGCTAAAGTTGTCACGCATGGTTCAGAAGATAGTTATCAAAAAGCTCTTAATAGGATGAATAGCGCATTAAATGATTTTTATATAGAAGGCATTACAACCAACTTGGATCTTTTGAAGAGCGTCATCAATTATCCAGTGATGAAGAAAAATAAAATTCATACAGGGTTTTTAGAAGAGCATTTAGAAGAGATTTTAAAATCTAAAGAAAGAAAATCTAAAGCTAAAAGAAAAGACCAAAATTTAGCAGGAGCGCAAATCGATAGTGAAGATCCTCTAGCAGTTTTAGATCATGGTAAAGGTTTAATATCGGCAGACTCTCAATCTGAGAATATTGTTGAAATGAGAATCGATGATTTACCAGAAGGAATTGAAGCAATAGAAGCACCCATACAAGGATTAATGGTGAGCTTCAATGTGAAGACAGGAGATAAGGTTTGGGTAGGAAAAACTATCGCAATTATGGAAGCAATGAAAATGGAACATGAATTGCTATCTGAAGTAAGTGGAGAAGTTACCGAAATTACTGTAGATGAAGGAGATATTGTTTATGAAGGCCATCCTTTAATTTTGATTAAAACTGCTGCAGTTGAAATACCCAAAACTGATCAACATGAAAAACTGGATTTAAATTTTATTAGGCCTGATCTGCAAGAAGCCATTGATAGAAAACAAGCAGGTCATGATATTAACAGGCCTGAAGCTGTAGCCAAAAGGAGAAAAACAGGACATAGAACAGCGAGAGAAAACATTAAAGACCTTTGCGATAAAGATAGTTTCATCGAATACGGTTCTGTCGTTTTAGCTGCTCAAAGAAGAAGAAGGACAGAAGAAGATTTAATAAAAAATACTACAGGCGATGGGATGGTTTGTGGATTAGGACATGTAAACAGTGATCTTTTTCCAGAAGAAGATTCAAGGGTAATGGCTATGTCTTATGACTATATGGTATTGGCTGGGACTCAGGGCAAACAAAATCATGCAAAAAAGGACAGAATGTTTGAAATTGCAGAACAAAATAGACTGCCAACAATTCTATTTGCTGAAGGAGGAGGGGGAAGGCCGGGAGATACTGACACCTCTGGTGTAGCAGGCTTAGATTGTTTTGCATTTACTTATTTTGCTCAGTTATCAGGTCTGGTTCCCGTATTGGGAATAACAACAGGAAGGTGTTTTGCTGGAAATGCAGTCTTGTTAGGCTGTTGTGATGTGATTATTGCTACTGAAGATTCTAATATCGGTATAGGTGGACCCGCTATGATAGAAGGAGGCGGCTTGGGAATATTCACACCTGAAGAAGTTGGACCAATGGATGTCCAGGTTCCAAATGGAGTAGTGGATATTGCTGTTAAGGATGAAAAAGAAGCTGTGGCAACAGCAAAAAAATATCTTTCTTATTTCCAAGGAGTTAAAAAAGAGTGGAAAGCACCCGATAAAAGAAAACTTAGATTTGCAGTACCCGAAAACAGACTGCGTTATTACGATATGAGAAAGGTGATAGAAGGTATTGCAGATGAAGATTCTATCCTTGAAATAAGAAGGCATTGGAGTCCAGGCATGATCACCTCATTTATCAGAGTGGAAGGAAGACCAGTTGGCGTTGTTGCCAATAACCCAGGTCACCTCTCAGGAGCTATTGATTCTCCTGGAGCTGACAAAGGCTCAAGATTTATACAATTATGTGATGCTTTCGATATTCCGGTCCTGTCTTTAATAGATTGTCCAGGAATTATGGTTGGACCAGAAAGTGAAAAGTCAGCCCTTGTAAGGCATGCAGCGAGAATGTTTGTTGTAGGTGCAAATATTGAAACTCCTTTGATGTCAGTTGTTATCAGAAAAGCATATGGGTTAGGTGCACAAGCTATGGCAGGAGGCAGTTTTAAAATCCCATTGTTTACTGTGACTTGGCCAACAGGTGAATTTGGAGGCATGGGTTTAGAGGGGGCTGTGAAGTTAGGGTTCCGAAAAGAACTAGAATCTATAAAAGATCCAGCAGAACGAATTAAAACTTACGAGAAAATGGTTGAAGATAGTTACAAAAGAGGTAAGGCCGTTAATATGGCCTCGCATTTTGAATTAGATGATGTAATAGATCCTGCAGATACGCGAAAGTGGATAATGGCAGCCTTGAAGTCTTTGCCTCCTAAAACTGAAAGAAAAGCTAAGAAAAGGCCTAATGTAGATACCTGGTAACAGATACAGCTAAGAGTTATAAATTATTTCTTTAGGGTTTTTTCTGGTTATAGATAGAATCAGTATGACACTCAAAGCACAAATTAATATAGTGCCAATAATTGGGCCCATTAACCAAATGTTGGCATGAAAAGCTGCCTCAAGATCAAAGATCTCTGTTTCAAGAAAGAATATTCCCGTCTGAGCTAATAAAGCACCCAAAAAACCTGCCAATAACCCCAACAAGGCAAACTCTAAAGCAGTAGATTTTTGCAATAAAGAAGTACTTGCTCCAAAGGTTCTGAGTATGGCTGATTGGTGCAATCTTAAGTTAAAGCCATCTTGAATAGTAGCTAGAGTTAAGAACATAGCTGAAAAGATAGTCAATCCAAGAATTACCTCTAAAGCTTTTGAGACTTGTTCTATGATGTCATTAACCTGATCAATAATTGCATCTATCGATAAAACAGAAACAGTTTTGAATTCAGACATAAATTCACTAATTACCTTATCTTTCTCTTTCGGGACGTGCAGCGAAGTAATATAGGTAGCTTGACTATTTTTAAAAATTTCGGGAGGCCCAATCACAAAAAAGTTTGGAGAAAAATTATCCCAATTAACCTCTCTCGTATTTTGGATATAAGTATCAATTTCTTGGTCAGCAAAGAAAACCTTAACTGGGTCTCCAATATCTAGACCGTATCTAGCAGCTATATCATTTGAAATTGAGAGGCCGTCTGACGAATTTCCTTTAAACCACTCGCCTGAAACAATTGTATTGCCTAGAGGTAATTCACTTGACCAAGTTGCATTGAAATTTCTATCAATTGGTTTAGACACCTCTTCACCTTCTTTAGGTAGCTTAATGATTACTGTATTTGTAATAGGATAGAAAGTGCTCTCTTCTATTTCATTTTCTTCTAAAAAAGAAGAAATAGAATTCAAGTCAGACTTACTAATATTAATTAAGAAATTATTTGGGGAGTCAGGGGGTAATGTTGACTCCCAGGTTGACATTAAGTCTGTCCTGGCAGAAAAAGCTATTAGGCTTAGCCCAATTGCCATGGTGAAAGCCAGCACTTGCAGAGAATTTGTGTATTTTCTTCTGTGCAATTCAGACCAAGCCAGAGAGAGTGGATTGTTAGCCCCTAAACCAAGCCTGGTTGTGCTGCGAAAGAAACTTAAAATGATTCCATAACCTAAAACAAAAATGAAAAGAATAGTGAAAAATACTATGGAAGAAAGTAATAGCCTTTCTGTATATAAGAAAACAAGTAAAAACATAGCTGATAAGGCTAAAGCGAACATAAGATAAGAACTACTTGAAGTTTTAGACTCTTCTCTTCTAAGTATGCTTAAAGGAGAGATTTTTACCAATTTAACAAGGTTTGGGTAAACAAAACCTATTAGACAAATAAATACTGTTAAAGAAGATATTAACAAAGGCTGAAATCCTGGTGTTGGCAGGTCAGTCGGAAAATATTGTTTCAAAATGCCAGTAAAACCCTCTTGCATAAACCAGCCCAAAATTAAGCCAAAAAAGATAGCAAAAACACCTAATTCAATAAAAATTAAAGAATAAAGCAGTCTAATTTCCCAAGATTCTGTACCTAAGCTTTTTAAAATAGCTACGTATTCAATATGACGACGTGCGAATCTTTGTGAACTCATCCCAACAGTAAAAGCAGCCATGAGGACTGCCAGAAGGCCACCTAGTAAAAAGAAGTTGCCTGATCTTTCAATGGCTTTTCCCAAAGAATCGTTAGCATCTTGAGCTTCTCTAATGTCATCACCGGGTTGTTTGGTTTTTTCTAGAATATTTTTTGCAAGTAAGAGTTCTGCTTTTTCGCCTAAATACACTGTCGAAAATCTTACCCTGCTCCCTGGTTGCACCACATTTGTTTTTTCTAGGTCTTGGGCATTAATTATTGCCTTGGGAGCAAATGCAAAAGAGTTAGAGGCTCTGTCTGGTTCAGAAAGAATTGAATGACTAACAATGAAATCCGCATCACCTATGCTGACTGTTTGGCCTACTTCGAGTTTTAATATATCCATTAATCGAAGATCCAACCAAACTTGACCTAGGTCAGGGGGGCGTTTTACATAGATATTTTTAGATTCAGATCTAAGCTCAACCCCTCCCACAAGAGGGTAGTTCTGGTCGACTGCTTTTACTGAGGCTAATTGCAAATTATCTCCGGATGCCAACATAGAAGCGAATAAGACCATTTCAGTGCTTTTTAAATTAAGTTTCTGAATTTCTTCATAAGGTTCGTCTTCAATAAGATCGTTTGATTCAAATTTTAGATCACCGCCTAAAAATTCTTGTGTTTCAGCTAATAAAGCTTTTTCAAGCCTATCGGTAAATAAAGAGATGCTTGAGACAGTTGCTACTGCCAAGACCAAGGCAAAGAACATAATACTTAATTGGCCTGATTTAAGTTCACGCCAAAATAGTTTTAAAGAAAGTCCCAGAAGCATTTTTTAAGCGATTAACCCCTCGGATAGTTCAATTTGATTATCACATTTAGAAGCTAGGTTGGCGTCATGAGTGACTACAACCAAAGCATTTGAAGATTCTTCATTGACTTCAAAAAGAAGTTCTGAAATTTTTGCTCCAGTTTTATTATCGAGGTTACCGGTTGGTTCATCTGCAAAAAGAACTTTCGCATTGCAGGCAAAAGCTCTTGCTATAGCCACTCGCTGTTGCTCGCCTCCGGAAAGTTGTCTTGGATAATGTTTTAATCTATTTCCAAGACCTACCCTTGTTAGGTATTCGCTAGCCCTTGCTTCAGCATCTTTATCTAGATTAAGTTCAGAAGGCAGCATTACATTTTCTATTGCTGTCAGTCCTGGAAGAAGTTCAAAAGATTGGAAAACGAAAGCAACATTTTCCTTTCTTACTTTAGCTCGTTGGTCTTCACTAAGTTCATGCAGTGGTTGGTCATTTAAGAATATCTCGCCTGACGAAGGAGAGTCTAAGCCCGCTAAAAGGCCCAGTAGAGTAGATTTACCAGAACCTGAAGGACCAACTACAGCCAGAGACTTTTCCTTTTCAAGTTCTAAGTTAATATCGTTTAGGATAATTAATTCCCCTTCCTCGGAAGGAACCTTTTTTGTTAAATTACGTGTTTTAATAATCATAAAACTGTTAATCAATGTGAAGAAATTTGTCTATTTCCAGAAGAAGTGCAATTTTATAGTAATTCTCTTCTTGTTACTGGGTTCTCAAAATATATTTTCAGATACTGAAAAGAAGATGCTTATCCTTGGAGATAGTTTAAGTGCTGGTTACGGTATTCCTTCAGAAAAACAATGGGTAAAACTGGTACAACAAAAACTAGATACTGATAGCAAAAAGCTCAAATTAATTAATGCAAGCTTATCTGGAGAGACTACCAAAGGCGGGCTTTCAAGGCTTCCTTCTCTTTTAAACGGTCTTTCCCCAGACTTTTTGTTTATAGAACTTGGTGCCAATGATGCACTGAGAGGTTATCCGCCTTCCAAAGTACGATCGAATTTAATAACAATGTGTGAGTTGGCTAAAGAAAAGGAGATCGCAATTATTATTATGCAAATCGTAGTAGCACCAAATTATGGAACTAAATATAAGGAAAGGCTTGTAAGAATTTATGAAGAAGTTGCAACTAAGTTTGACGCAAAACTAGTGCCTTCCATGCTTAATGAGGAAATAGTTTTAAATAAAGACTTGATGCTAACAGACGGTATTCATCCGAATGTTAATGGCCAGTATGTAATAGCTGACGATCTATACACTTGGATTTCAGAACTATAAAAAAAATTTCTAAAATTGTATTTATTGTTGAAACGAGTAGCATGCTTTCGTGGGAAGTATGGAAAACAAGCTAGACATAGCTAAAGATTGGTTACCCAGGTATACAGGTATGCCTTTGGATGAGTTCGGTCATCATATCTTATTAACCAATTTTTCGGATTACGTGGAAAATTTTGCCAATAAGTTTAATTCTGATATTTACGGAGAAAAAAAACCTATGCAGGCCTCTACGAACTCCGATGGTTTGACCATCATTAACTATGGCATAGGTTCTCCAAATGCAGCCACAATAATGGATTTGTTGGTGGCTTGTAATCCGAGTGGGGTACTGTTTTTGGGTAAATGCGGTGGTTTAAAGCAACGAAGCGAAATTGGCAACTTCATTCTACCCATAGCAGCTATAAGAGGTGAAGGAACAAGTAATGATTACTTTCCACCTGAAGTTCCAGCCTTGCCTTCATTTAAATTGCATAAGTTTGTCTCAGACAAGGTTATCGAAAGCGGTCAGGAATATAGAACAGGAGTAATTTTTACTACGAATAGGAGGGTTTGGGAGCACGATAAAGTTTTTTTAGAAAGGCTACAAAAATCCACTTGCATTGGAATAGATATGGAAACCTCAACAATTTTTATAGTTGGGCATTATAACGAGATCGCTCGGGGTGCTTTGCTCTTGGTATCTGATGTGCCTGTTACACCTGACGGGGTTAAAACTGAAGAATCAGATAAAGGCGTTACTGAAGAATGGTCTGACCTGCATTTGGAGATAGGCATAAATGCAATGACCGAAATCGGTAAAAGCGGAGAGCAAATCAGACACTTCAGGTATTAAAACGGCTTAATACTTCTCTCCATCTTCTCTTGGCTTAAAGAACTCTGCTAAATCATTAACACTTGGGGGTATTAATTCTTTTCTAGAAAGAATGTCATCGAAGTGTGCTCTTAGATTATCATCCCAAGCAGGGTGGGGAAGTATATAGAAAATATTATCCTTTATTGCTTGAAAAACAATTTCTGCGATTTCATTGGGTTCTTTGCCTTGTTTAAGCAACAAATTAAATATTTCCGCTTGTGGTTCATTTACCACAGGTTCGCTCTTTTTCTTTAGATGAGAAGGTCTATTTCTTTCCGAATCCATGATATTTGTATTCACAAAACCCGGACACAATACGGAAGCTCCTATCTTAGAATCTCTAGCAATTAAATCTCTATTCAATCCCTCCGTTAAAGCTAAGGCTGCATGCTTGCTCACGCCATAGGTTCCAGCTCCAGATACAAGACCAGCTAAAGACACAGTAGTAACCACATGGCCTTCTTCTCCGTGTTCGATCATATGCGGAAGAAAAGCTTGAATGCCATAAAGAACACCATAAAGGTTAACTCCCATTACCCATTCCCAATCGCTTTTCTCTATTTCCCAGATAGCCTTATCTCCTGAATTAGCTCCGATTCCTGCGTTATTACAAAGGATATGAATATTCCCGTACTCTTCTTTAGCACGCGTAAAAAGTTCACCAACTGACTCTTCAATAAGTACATCGGCCTTTATGCCTACTACCCTATGCTGATATTGCCTTAGTTGTTCCACTGCTTTATCTAAGGCCTCTTCTTCTACATCTGCTAAAACTACCTGCATCTTCTCCTGAGCAAATTTTTCAGCTAGACCGAATCCTATGCCACTAGCAGCACCAGTCACCACAGCAGTTTTTCCTTCAAATTTTTTCATTAACCTTTTCCTTGTGATTTTCGTATTGTTGATATTTACTTCATAATCTTAGTCTTATAAAGCTCGCAAAGAAATGAAAAAACTTACTTTTATACTATTCACTTTTTTATTAATAAATATTTCAACAACAGGTTATCTTGTAGCAGACTCTAAAGTACCTTGGCCTGCAACAATAAGTATTCCCCAGCCAGTTCCAGATGATTGTATCTCTTCACCTCGAAAAGGTACCGTAGACCTAAAGTGTGAAGGTCTGATGTTTACACTGCATGTACCTGAGATTTGTTTAACTAAGGCCTGCGGTTTAATTGTGGATATACATGGCTTTAGGATGTCAGCTGACTTGCAGGATTATTATACGGATTTGGCTGAAAGAGGAGGAAATGAAGGTTATATAGTGATACAGCCTACTGCCAATAAATCTTCCTACGGAAGAAATTGGGAATACAGAGACGATAATGTATCTAAAGTTTTTTCTTTTATGAATCGAGTAAAGAAGGTATTTCATGTAATGGAAGAGAGGATTCATGTAACAGGATTTTCACAAGGATCTTGGATGACTTGGAGGTTTGTGTGTTATTACGCTGAACACTTAGGTTCAGTAGCTCCTATAGCGTTTGGAGCAGGCTATCCCAAAGATTATTTTAAACAACCATTGATGATAAACGTTTTTACAAATTGCTTTAAAGGAAAGCAAGTTGATGTTCTATATGCTCATGGAAAAAAAGATGCAGCAGTGCACTATATTGGCTTACATAAAGACAAAGACTATCAAAGGACTCGATACATGAATTCCAAGGGAACAGTTGTAGAATTTATTAATTATAACTGGGCAAGAAAAGGATCTGATCCAGATGGACATTGTTTCCCTGGAGTTGGGAATTATTTAGGTTGTGGTAAAAATAACTCATTTCACTGGGGTGATGAGGTAGTAAAATTTTTTTTAGAGCACCCCAAAGAACCTTAAGTTAAAGGGTTAAGAGTATATTTAAAACACAACTCTTTAACATTAAAAAATATATTAGAGTTTTGTCTTTCTTTTTATTGGGTTAAAAGAAGTTTTATTAACAAAATGAAGATTTGGATTGTAATAGCTTTCTTATCCTTTTCACCTTTAGCTTCTAGCAAAGTTATAAACTTAATTTGCTTTAATGAAGGTCAAATACATAACGAAGACAAATCCTGGACAGTTGGTAAAAATAGGGTAGTCAAATTTACTCTGGGGGAGGCCTCTAAATTAGCAAAGATGTCTGCTAAGGGTTATCCATTAATAGAGTTTGACTTTAAAGTTACTGAAGACTTTTACTTAATTGGACAGTACAAGAGTCAGTTAAAAAAGGAATTAATACCTATCTTCAGTATTAATAGAAATACTTTGACAGTTGAAAAGGATTCCTTTTTTGCAAAACAACATCTAACCACAGAATTTAGGAAATGCTTAATAGAAGAATAATGTTAAAATTTTAATCAATGGGCTTATACGATAAATATATTCTTCCTAAACTATTGAATCGTTGTTGCAGCAATCCGCCTATGGAATACCAAAGAAAAAAAGTTGTTCCACTGGCCGAAGGAGATGTATTGGAAGTAGGGATTGGTTCAGGGCTTAATTTACCTTTCTACGAAAAATCTAAGATCAATAAACTTTGGGGTTTAGATCCTTCAGAAGAGTTAAACAAAATGGCAGCAGAAGTAGCTAAACAAGAAAAAATGGAAGTAGATTTTATAATTAGTGGCGCAGAAGAAATTCCTCTTCCCGATAATAAAGTAGACACAGTAGTCTTGACCTACACCATGTGCACTATCCCTGACGTGGATTTAGCAAATGAAGAAATTAAACGAGTTCTTAAACCTGAAGGAAAATTAATTTTTTGCGAGCACGGAATTTCTCCAGATGAGAATGTTTATAAATGGCAGAAACGGATCAATCCCATATGGAAGAGAATTGCAGGGGGATGTAACCTACATAGAAATATTCCTGAAATAATAGAAAGCTCTGGTTTTAACATCGAAGAAATAGATACCATGTATCTACCTAGCACACCTAAATTTGCTGGCTATAACTATTGGGGCCTTGCCAGGCCTAATTCCTGAAGCTAGAGCACTATTTCTGCAACTTCTCTTAGTCTTTCTTTATCATGCGTAGAAATTAATAAAGAAGTCACAGGTGTGTCTCTCCAGGCTTCTACTCTTTCTTTAACTCTATCTTTGGGTCCCACCAAAGAGATTTCATCAGCAAACTGATTCGGTACAGCTAAAGCAGCTTCTGTCCTTTTTCCTGCTAAGAACAGTTCTTGAATTTTCTTGGCTTCATCCTCAAAACCCATTCTTCCCATTAGATCCGTATGAAAGTTCTTTTTAGCCGCTCCCATTCCACCGATATAGAGTGCCAAATTATTTTTTATGGGTATTAATCCTTTTTCTACATCATCACAAATATTGATTATCACGCCTGCTGAGATTTCAAAACCCTCCTTAGCATCCTTAATCTGATCCGCATAGACCTCTTGTCTATAGGGTGAATAATAGAGGGGCAACCAACCTTCAGCGATTTCAGCGGTCATGGTTACGTTCTTAGGTCCTTCAGCTCCCAAAAATATAGGTAAGTCTGATCTTAAAGGGTGAGTAATGGATTTTAATGATTTCCCTAGACCCCAACTCCCTTCACCCGAGTAAGGAAGAGGGTAATGTTCTCCATCATTGCTTACCGGCTCTTCTCTTTTTAATATTTTTTTAATAATACCAACGTATTCTCTAGTTCTTGATAGCGGTTTAGAAAAAGGCTGACCGTACCAACCTTCAACCACTTGCGGTCCAGAGACTCCTAAACCAAGGATAACCCTACCTTTGGTTAAATGATCTAATGTGATTGCTGCCATTGCAGTCGCTGCCGGTGTACGAGCTGATATTTGGGCTATTCCTGTTCCAAGTTTTATTCTTGATGTGTGGGCTCCAATCCAAGCTAAAGGAGTAAAAACATCCGAACCCCAGGATTCAGCACTCCAAATAGCGTCGTAACCTAGATTCTCTGCTTCCTTTGCAATTCCAATAATATCTTCTGGGGGTTGAGCTCCCCAATAACCCATTTGAATTCCTAGTTTTAAGTCTTTCATTTATTTACTCATTAGTTTACTTACTTCAATTTTAGTATGATGCGCTCTAATAAAACCAGATTTAATTATGGGTCAATTCGGATACTTACTTCCAGCTCTTGTATTTTTTGGAGTCTTTTTCTCCACAGGTAAAGATTTTTTAAAAGCCACAGCAGCAATCATGGTGGTAGTGACCCTGCAAGTTATTTACGAGAAATTTAAACGCGGTTCAGTAGAAAAAAAACTTTTTCTTACCTGGGTCGCGCTCGTGGTGTTTGGATCGGCTACCTTACTCTTTAGAGACCCTGCATTTTTGCAGTGGAAAGTAAGTATCATAAATTGGTTGTTTGCTAGTATTTTGATAGGGAATCAATTACTTAAAAGACCTCCCATTCTCAAAAGCTTTATGAAAATAGCCAGCCCAGAAGGCTTACCTAGAATTTCTGATAAAGCCTGGTTAGATATGACTTATCTTTGGGCTTTTGCTTTCTTTGCGATAGGAGTGGTCAATCTATATTTCATGTTTTACACAAGTTTAACCACCTGGGTTAATTTCAAACTTTTTGGTGTTTTAGGCATGATGTTCATCTTTGCTCTTTTGAATGCAATATACCTAAGCAGGTTTGTGACGAAAGAAGCAGGAAAATCAAGTTAAATAAGTATTTTTTCTTAAAAAGATTTGCAAACTAGAGCAAAATTAAGCATAGTTTGCAGTGAGATTTTTTAATCTGGTTTTACTGTACTTTAAAGGCAGTTATTACTAGTGATTTTAATTCATAACAGGGGGAGAAATGAAATTGAAATTCATTATTAACTTAGCGTTTATCTCTATATTCGGGTTTTCTTCATTAATGCTAACTGCGGAAGATGAAGACGAAGAAGACAGAGATAGAGGTGGTATTGAAGAAATAACAGTAACAGCTGAAAAACGTGTTTCAACTGTGTCTGATACTTCAATGTCTATAACAGCGTTTGATTCAAGCTTGATCGAAGACCTTGGTTTACAAGGTGCTAATGACTTGATGGATCAACTGCCTGCAACAACTCGAGACCCTTACGATGTAAGGATTCGTGGTGTTGGAAGGAACTTTAGAGCACTGGGTGGCGACCCAGGAGTTGCAACTTACTATAACGGTGTTTACTCACCCGACTTCGGAATTGCAGCATCTGAGAACTACTACTACGACGTAGAACGTATTGAGATACTTCGTGGACCTCAAGGTACTTTGTATGGCAGAAACTCTATTGGTGGTGCCATCAACTACATAACTAAAAAACCAAGCTTTGAAAACGGAGCTGAAGTCAGGGTGTTAGCGGGTGATTACAGCAACATTCAGTATTACGGAATGGTAACTGGACCGATAACAGATAAATTAGCTTTCAGAGCAACTACAGCAAAAATGGATAGAGACGGAACTCAAAAGAATGTGGCTGGTGGTCGTGATCTAAGAAGTTTAGATGATTACAATTCAGTTCTTACACTGCTTTATGTCCCCAATGATGACCTGGAATTTCAGATAAGAGCCAATGATCGTTTAGTTGACAACATTATTCCCTCTAGAGTTCTCCTAGATTCAGGAGCGGGTCCGCTTAGAGGTACACAAGATACCTCCAATATGGTTAGAGGCTTAAGACAGGCAACAGCCACTACTCCAGGTGCCATTCAATTCACTAACCCCAATACAGGTGAAGTGGGTTATGGCGCACCATTGAGACCTGGTGTTGATAACGCTTCTTGGCCCGGCAGATGGAACTCTTATTATGGTTCTACTCTAAACACATTAAATACATTCAATGTTGCGGTTAATGATGATGAAAACTGTTGGGACTTCCCTTATATTGATGGTTGCCAATCAAACCATCAATTTTTTGAACACGATGGAATACAAGCTCATGCAATTTGGCAATTAAGTGATACAACAGAAATTAAGTACATTTATGGCTTTGTAGATTTTAACTATACATTCAACATTGACTTAGATGGTACAACAGTTAGTTGGGATCAATGGGGAGTTACTGTTCTAGAAGATGTTCATATGAAAACCCATGAGTTAACAATCAATTGGCAAATAGGCGAGGATATTTTAATGACTTCTGGTTATTTCTATATGGATGAGAATAGACAACAAAACTACAGTATTCGAAATAATATTGCTGCTATAAAAAATCCTGCAAATTATGGAGCGTATGATGTACCTCAAGCCTTCTTAGGCGGAGTATCAACTTCGGCATTATTGGGTGCTATCAATACTTGTACTACCCCTCAAACAGGTTGGGTAGGATCTGGACCTGACTTTGCAACTATTTCCTGTCGTTGGGGTGGGGATGCTCTTGGAAGGGTATACAACCATATGAATGATGTAACCAATGATGCAACAGCTGTTTACACTCAAGGTACCTGGACAATAAATGATGAGTTCGCGCTTGTGGTAGGAGCAAGGTATGCTGAGGACAAAAAAGACTGGTTGGAAGTAAGAGGGGGTTATTCAGAATTATTTATTAATTTCTCAGGGGGCTGGGACTCAGTTATGGCCCTACAAGCTGGACAAGTTATGCCATATTATGAATTAAATGGTTTTGCACCTTGGACAGGAGCTGTATCAGAACTGACTCCACTAGCATATGCGAACCTCATAATGGGTAACGCCGTTTATACAGGTGATCCAAATCAACCAATTGCACCTGTATGTCCTCTGGAACAACAGGCAACATGCGACACTCCAATGAGATTAATGCAAGGTTGGCCTTTCGGCTATACCTCTAGAATACCTGGAAGTGATAAATGGAGTGATACAAATTACAGAGTTAACTTAGATTGGACACCAAACAGTGACCAACTAGTCTATTTTGGTATTACTACTGGATATCGTTCCGGTGGTGTGGCTTTAGGTTATTCCGGAGCTAGGGACGACCAAAGAGATGAATTTGGTATTCCCACAGGCGCTGGTTTAGAAGCTATCTCTTATGATAAAGAGACAGTAGAGTCCGTTGAACTTGGTTATAAAGGCATTCATAGGGATGATAAACTCCAATTATTCGCTTCGGTCTATCATTATGATTACGACGGCTATCAAGACGTAATTACTCAATTTGACCCTTTAAGAGGTGAAACTGCTGAATTCGCATCTAACGCGAATGGCATAACCAATGAAGGATTTGAAATGGAGTTCGTCTATCAAGCTACTGACAGGCTATCTTTATCGGGAAACATGAGTTACACAGAGACCAAGTACGGTGATGATTATTGGGTAATGACCACCGATGATCCTATGAATCCTCCACAGGTCTTTGGGGACTTTACTCAGGGCGTGGTAGGTAATTCAGGAACTGGATCAGATGTCAACGGTGATGGAGTAATCGATGCCAGTGACTTCCCTTATGCTGTGAACGTTAAGGGCAACTCCTTAAAGGGTATTCCCAAAGAGAAATTTACCCTAAGAGCCACTTATGAATACGAAAGTAGATGGGGGCCAGTATGGATCTGGTTGAACCACTCTTACACAGGCGACTTTTCTGCTTCCGGTGTTGAAAGAGCTCTTGATAGAGTGCCTTCTAGGGAGACTACTAACATCAGCTTCTCATGGTGGAGTGAGGATTACAAAACTGCTGTGAGAATGGCTGTTAACAATATTATGGACAATGACATGGTCTATAGTATTAGCACAACTACTTCTGGAGATAACTACAGTAAGTATGGTGGTGCTCTTTCACCAAGAACTATGTACGTAGATGTACGTTATAGGTTCTAAGTAATAGAAAATAGAAAAATAGGCTGGATTCTTCCAGCCTATTTTTTTTGTGTCATTTGCGTATACTAAAATAGACATGAAGCCTTTATCAATAGCTGCTATTCAGTTAAATCTTGCCCGAAAAGACAATTACACTTTGTTAGAAATTAAAGCAAGGGAAGCGGTATATAGATTTCCATGGCTTGAAATGTTGGTTTTCAGTGAACTAGCTGTTGGCGGAGCTGGTGCCAGCAATGCAACTTTTTTCCTTTCTGAGTATCTAGATAGACTCAAAGAGTTAGCTAAAGAATTAGATGTTTGGTTAATTCCAGGTTCTTTTTATGAGGAAACTGAAGAAGGTACTTTTAATACTACACCTGTTATAGATAACAAAGGCGATTTAGTAACAAAGTGCAGGAAACTCTATCCTTTTTTACCTTATGAAACCGGTGTGGCTCCGGGAGATGAAGTTTGTGTATTTGAAATCCCTGGATCAGGAAAGGTAGGTATCCATATTTGCTACGACTTATGGTTTCCTGAAACCAGTAGAGCTCTGGCATTAAAAGGAGCAGAAGTTATCCTTCATCCAAGTCTGACAGACACTTGCGATAGAGATGTTGAAAGGGCTATGGTTAAGGCTACAGCAGCTCAACAGCAGTGTTATTACATAGATGTGAATGCAGGTGGCCAACAAGGTGTCGGACTTTCTTTAATAGTTGGGCCAGATGGCGAGATTCTTCACGATGCTCTTGAAGGAGAAGAATTCATGCTAGTCGAAGTAGATTTCGATAGGGTTAGAAAGGGTTGGGACAACCAATCAAAAGTTATAGAGATGATCCCAAACAGCATCTATCCAAAGTGTCAGATCCAGATTATTTAAATGAATTAGGTGATTTAGAGGTACCTAAAAAAGAAAAAACTCCATAATCTTTGCCCAAGTTAATATACTGTCTTTACAAAGGAGGTAAAGGTGAAGAAATTTTTTTACTTATTTTTTCTCTTGAGTTTGTTTGTTACTCAAGTTTATGCAGATAAAACAGATTTACCAAGAGGACCATTAGGAAAACCAGACCTTAATGGTGTTTGGCAAGTTCTTAACTCAGCTAATTACAATTTAGAAGCTCATTCAGCCAGTGCTGCACTAGCTATGATTGAGGGGCCCGTTGTACCCATTCCACATCCAAGTGTGGTCAGACTGGGTGCAGTAGGTTCTGTTCCCGCCGGGCTAGGGGTAGTTGAAGGTGGAACTATTCCATATAAGAAATGGGCTTTAAAACAAAGAGATAAAAATAAAAAAAACTGGCTCGATAATGACCCTGAAATTAAGTGTTATTTACCTGGTGTGCCAAGAGCTACCTATATGCATCTTCCTTTTCAGATTTTTCATAGTGAAAAAGCAATATTTTTTGCCTATGAGTATGCAGGGGCGGTGAGGAATATTTATCTAGAAGATCCAGGTCCAGCTCCTGTTGATTCTTGGATGGGCCAATCTTGGGGGTCTTGGGAAGGAGATACTTTTGTGATTGAGGCCTCTGGTTTCAACGGCCAAACTTGGTTGGACAGATCTGGTAATTTCCATAGTGAAGAGCTTAAAGTTACAGAAAGATACACACTAATGAACGCCCATACCATGAACTATGAGGCGACCATAGAAGATGAAAAGGTTTTCACCAGACCGTGGAAAATTAGCATGACCCTGTATAAAAGAGTAGGTAAAGATTCCCAATTACAACAATTTAAATGCGTAGAGTTTGTCGAAGAGCTTTTATATGGGCAATGGCGTGGTAATTAGGAAAACTATCTAAGGTAATAATTTGAAATATCTATTTACCATTTTTCTTATTTTTTCTGGTTTTATATTCTCTGAATCAAGAAACCCTTATGTAACTTGGTATGGCGACCCTGACTTACAGGGAGTCTGGACAAATGCGACTCTAACTACACTCGAAAGACCTCGTCACTTTAAAACTCTGGAAGTAAGTGTTGAAGAAGCAGAATCAGCTGCTAAAAGGGCTGCAGCAGAAAGCTTTGCTTACGACAATGAATATAAACAAGGAGAAACTCCCAGAACCGGTAGTGATGTCGGCGGTTACAACGCTGCTTGGATGGATCCAGGGGGAGAGTTATTTCAACTATTTGGAAAGCATCGTACGTCAATTATTGCTTTTCCAAAAAATGGAAAATTACCTTGGGATCGGAACAAAGCAGATAAGTTTTTTCAAAAAATGAGAAAAGACAGATCTAGGAGAAAAGATCATCCTGAGTTAAGGGGCGTGGGTGAAAGATGTGTGGTGGGATTCGGTTCCAGTGGCGGGCCTCCTATGATGAATGTTTTGTATAACAATCATTACCAAATCGTACAATCGCCCGGGTACGTTATGATCATGGCTGAAATGGTTCATGATGCTCGAATTATAAGGTTGGGAGGAACTCATCCACCGAAGAATGTAACCCCTTGGCTAGGTGACTCCATAGGTCACTGGGATGGCAATACTTTGGTGGTGGAAACTAAAAATTTTAATCCTCAGCATACTTTCAGAGGGGGACTGAGGCACTTTTTTGCAATTTCACCAAAAGCTATTATTACTGAAAGGTTTACTAGAATTTCTAAAGATCAAATTTTATATAGATTTTATGTAGATGATCCTGATATTTACAGTCAAGTGTGGGCAGGGGAAATGCCCTTAAGGGCCATAGATAAAAAAATTTATGAATACGCATGCCATGAAGGCAATTACTCAATGGCTAATATTTTAGCTGGAGCAAGAGAAGAGGAGAAAAGAAGATGAAAAATTTGAGTAAAATTTTGTTGTTCACTTTGGTTTCTAATTTTACTTGTCTTTCAGCAGCAGAAGAGGATAAGAAAACTTGGTTTGGAGACCCCGATCTTCAAGGTGTGTGGACTAATGCCAGTCTCACTACACTAGAAAGACCGGATGAATATGAAAGTTTGTTGGTAACTGAGGAAGAAGCCAACAGGGCGGCTACTTTTTCTGCTGAATTCACTGACGCAATAGATAATCCTTATGAAGAAGGCGAAACGCCTAAGGCAGGAGAAAATGTTGGTGGTTACAACACTGCTTGGATGGATCCTGGAACAAAACTATTTAAGATAAATGGCGAGTACAGAAGCTCAATTCTAATTTACCCTGAAAATGGAAAACTTCCTAGGAAGTGGGTTAGATGGGGTATAGAGGCACCTAGTATCTATCGCATGTTTACACAAGCAAATCATCCTGAAGAGAGAAGTTTAGGAGAGAGGTGCATAGTCGGTTTTGGTTCTACTGGAGGCCCTCCAATGTTGAATGTTTTATACAACAATCATTACCAAATTGTTCAATCACCAGGGTATGTGATGATTCTGGTTGAAATGAATCACGATGCTCGAATTATCCGCATAAAAGGTAACCGTCTTCCAGATCATATAAAACCTTGGCTGGGAGATTCTGTAGGGCATTGGGAAGGGAATACCTTAGTGGTAAAAACTAAGAATCATCATTTACAGCAACGATTTAGAGCAGCAATACGTCACCAAATCCTTATAACTGAGAACGCTGAAGTGACAGAAAGGTTTACTAGAACTTCTGAAGATGAGATTCTTTACGAATTCAGCGTTGATGATGACGTGGCTTATAGGGATGTTTGGAAAGGTGAAATGCCATTAAGAAGGGCCGAAGGTAAAATATATGAATACGCTTGCCACGAGGGTAATTATGCCATGGCAAATATTCTAGCCGGTGCAAGAGAAGAGGAAAGGAGAAACCAATGAAAATAAATCTAAAAAGTGTCTTGTGTTTAAGTTTTGCAATGTTGAGCTTTCAAATAAATGGGCACCATGCGTTTACAGCTGAATTTGATCCAAATGCGCCTATTAACATTACCGGAAAAGTAGTGAAGGTAGAATGGATAAACCCCCATGCTTGGGTACATGTTGAAGTAGAAGATGAAGACGGAAAGACTGTCTGGATGGTTGAAGGCGGCACTCCCAATACTCTTATTAGAAATGGTATTACTAAAACAACCTTAGTACCCGGTACTGTGATTATAGTTAGGGGATATCAGAGCAAAGGAGGGTTGTGTTTACCTATATGCATAGCTAATGGCAGGGACGTAACTTTTCCTGATGGAAGCAAAGTATTTATGGGTTCTTCTGGTACTGGCGCCCCTAGAGATGGAGCTGATCCAAGGGAACCCAAAAGAAAATAATTCCCTTATTGCCTAGGACTCAGAAATGAAAAAAATCTGCTTATCTGTTTTAGCTGTAGCGTTTTCATTTCAATTATTGGCTTCTGAAGAAGACTCCGAAGTTCATGATCTTATGGCTTATGTTTTAGACCCTGCTGCTGAAGCAATTTGGGATTCAGCTGGTTTTGTTATTACTGAAGAAGGTGAAACCAATTTAGCTCCAACAAATCAAGAAGGGTGGGATAAAGTCAAATACGGTGCAAAAGTTATTTCTGAAAGCTCTTATCTTCTCTCGATGCCTGAAAGGGCAGTTGATCAGGCCCAGTGGATTGCTTTATCCATGGCTTTAAAAGGAATGGGAGAAAAAGCTTTTACAGCTGCTGAAAATGAGGACTCTGAAGCTCTTTTTGAAATAGGAGCTGAGCTCTATCAAATTTGTGTAGCCTGCCATCAAATTTACTGGATTAAATAAAGCTAATACTTAATTTTAAAAGATGTTGGAGATTGCTATATGGCTATCAGAGACTAAGTGGAGTATAGCTTTGCTTGAGTCTCTTTATATGTATCCCTGGATTGAATCGGCACATGTTCTCTCGATATGTTTTTTTATTGGAATCCTTTTATTTGTAGACCTTCGATTAATGGGGGTCGCGTTTACTAAATTACCTATATCTGAAATGAACAAGAAGGTCTTACCTTGGTCCTTGTTTGGTTTTGGTTTAATGGCGCTGACTGGTTTTCTACTTTTTTACGCTATTCCCGTGAGGAGTTATCAAAATATATTTTTTAGATTCAAAGTAATCTTAATTCTATTTGCCGGTCTTAATGCTTTCTTGTTTCATAGGCAGATGAAGCGAGAAGGCAGGAACTGGGATGAAGGAAAGAGCATTCCTAAAAGTGTGCACCTTAAAGCAGCAGCTTCTTTAGTTATTTGGTCTGGAGTTATTATTTCAGGACGAATGATTGCTTACAATTGGTTTGATTGTGACAGACAGCCTCAGCCTGAGTGGGTAAATTGGGCAGCCGGTTGTATTGTTGATCTGAATCAGATGGGGGGTCTTGATGGAATCTGAAAGACTATTCAATTTTTTTGATCAGCTAGAACAATCTTTTATTGGAGAGGCTATCAGGAATTCAATTTGGATGTTTCCTGTAATAGAAGCATTTCATCTAATTGGCTTAGCAATACTGGGAGGGTCAATTTTAGTTGGTGATTTAAGGCTTCTAGGCTTATTACTCTCTACTAAACCAATTAATTATGTAATAGGCCAAACGACTTTAATTCTTAAATTAGGTCTAATTATATTAGTGTCTACAGGAATACCTCTTTTTCTTAGTGAAGCAATAAAATGTTATTACAGCAGAGCTTTCTGGATAAAGATGAGCGCACTGTTAATTGGCTTAGTATTCTTATTTTTTATTCGAAACCCAATGGGCTTATCAGCAGTCGAAGGGAATGCCAAACTAAAACTTATAGGTTTTACATCTATATCTATATGGGCAATAGTTGCAGGCTCAGGACGTTGGATAGGTTTTTCATAGGAAAAAATGATTAACTGGGGCATTTTTGGAACAGGGATGATAGCCAGAGCATTGGCTGTTTCCTTCCGAGATAGTCAAGGTTCAAACTTAAAAGCTGTAGCCAGTAGATCAATTGAAACGGCTAAAAAATTTGCAGAAAAATATAATTGTCTAGCAATAGAAGGCTATGAAAACCTACTTAATATCGATGATCTAGATGCTATTTATGTAGCTACACCCCATGATTCACATTTTGATCTAGCTTTGGCTTCAATTGAAGCAAAGAAATCAGTACTTTGTGAAAAGCCAATGACCATTAATTCAACGGAGGCAATGGTTCTTATAGATGCAGCCAGAAACCATGGAGTTTTGTTGATGGAGGCATTTATGTACCGAACTCATCCGCAGACGGACAAGATTCGTGAACTAGTGGAAACAGAATTTTATGATAAGCCTTTAACTATTGAAGCTTCTTTTGGTTTTTCTGCTGAAGTTCCTAAGGAACATCGATTGGTAAATCCTGAACTTGGGGGTGGATCAATAATGGATATAGGTTGTTATCCAATGTCTATGTCTAGAATGGTGGTAGGTGCCCAAATTGGCAAGCCTTTTGCAAATCCAATTAATATTGAAGCAAAGGGAGAATTGTCATCAAGAAACATAGACTTAAATGCAGAAGCTGAATTGGAGTTTATTAATGGTTCTAAGGCTCTAATAAGTTCAGCAATTAATAAGACAATGGAAAATTCTGTTCTTATTTTTGATGAAGAAAAATCCTTATTTATTTCAGAGCCCTGGCAGTGTGGCGAACAAAACAACAGACAATCTAATATTATTTTTAAAAAGGAAGGGAAAGAGGATCTGGTCATAGAATTTAAAGAGGACAAAGGGGTTTTTACTCATGAAATAGATCACTTTGTAGATCTTCTTAACAAAAAAGAAACACAGTCAAAGAAGATATCTCATGCAGATAGTCATGGAAATATGATTTGGTTAGATGCTTGGAGAAAGAAGGTTGGTGTTTATTACTCTGCTGATAACGCTGAGAATAGAGAATTCTCACTTTTAGGTAAGTCGGCATTTAAACAGAGAGGGACTATTCCTTCTGCGAAGATTAAAGGTCTTGATAAAGAGCTATCCCGGGTGGTTTTTGGCTGTGATAACCAATCAGGAAGTGATCACGCTTTTGCTATGTTTGATCATTACTTCTCTTTAGGAGGAAATACATTTGATACGGCCTATATATATAACAATGGTAAGAGTGATGTTTACTTGGGAAGGTGGATGAATCATCGAGGTTTAAGAGATCAAGTAGTAGTGCTAGGAAAAGGAGCACATACTCCAGATTGCTATCCTCATTTAATTAGACCGCAGCTAGAAGAATCCTTAGATAGACTTAAAACAGACCATTTGGATCTTTATTGTTTGCATCGAGATAATTTAGAGGTGCCAGTTAGTGAATTTATAGATGCTTTAAACGAATTAAAAGAAGAGGGCTTAATAAGTTTAATGGGAGCCTCTAACTGGTCACTCTCTAGATTTTCAGAATCGATCACTTATGCTGAAGCATCAGGTAAAGATGCTTTTAGTCTGTTAAGTAATAATTTCAGTTTGGCTAGGATGTTAGAACCTGTGTGGCCTGGTTGTGAAAGTTGTTCTGAAGATGATTTCACGGACTTTTTAAAAGAAAAGCAAATTGCAATATTCCCTTGGTCAAGCCAAGCCAGAGGATTCTTTCTTGAACAGCAAGAATTTGAAGGGTCTTTACATATTGCAAATCCTAATGAACATGAGCAAAACAGAGTTTGGTCAAGTGCAGATAATCTTGAGAGAAGAAAAAGGTGTTTTTCTTTAGCTAAAGAAAAAAGAATTGAACCGATTGAGCTCGCACTAGCTTTTGTATTGAATCAAGATTTTCCTTCCTTTCCTCTAATAGGACCAAGAAATTTCTTTGAAACCAGGAGCTCTCTTAAAGCCCTAGAAGTAAAATTAAGTAAAGATGAAAGGGATTGGATAGATCTTAAAAATTAATTAATACAGTAATTTTATAAATTGAACATATACAGCTTTAGATAGCTAAAGGATACACAAAAATTACACTTTCAATTTTGCTTGGAAATTTCAAAAAAATTGTTACTCTATGTACAAGTTGTTCTGTATTTGATTTGATACAAGGGGAATCAAATAG